>ERZ780067.283-NODE-283-length-21796-cov-6.97332_pt1 | contig 21796 bp, 20 predicted proteins | sample MGYA00511841_ERZ780067 | MGnify/ENA primary metagenome ERZ780067 (study PRJEB29588, sample SAMEA2143295) | human gut metagenome | biome: human gut; feature: human-associated habitat; material: faeces | place: Denmark | collected 2008/2010 ... | reverse complement strand
GCTGTGCAGACCCCGCCCGTAGCCACCGACTCGGTAGGCAATCTGGGCATTCTCATCTCGCCCCTGGTCGAAAGCTACGAAGTGGTAACCGAGCACTACGGCTTCTGGGAGTCATTCCCCAAAGGTATCGAACTGGGTGTGAGCAAACTGACGAGCTACGTCAACAGCATGAAATATGTCTTCACCAAAGAGGGAGCGCAAAGCCTGGGTGGCTTCGGAGCCATTGGCAGCATCTTCCCCGAGCGGTGGGACTGGGAGTCGTTCTGGAGCATGACGGCCTTCCTGTCGGTCATCCTGGCCTTCATGAACATCCTGCCCATACCGGCCCTCGACGGCGGCCATGTGCTCTTCCTGCTCTACGAGGTGATAACCCGCCGCAAGCCCAACGAAAAATTCATGGAGTATGCCCAAATGTGCGGCATGATTTTCCTGCTGGCCCTGCTCATCTATGCCAACGGAAACGACATCGTCCGCTTCTTTTTCAAATAACCGATTATGAACTATACGAAAATAACATTGAAACCGGGTAAGGAAGATTCGTTCCACCGCTTCCACCCGTGGGTATTTTCCGGCGCCATATACCGCTTTGAGAAACAGCCGGAAGAGGGAGAAATTGTCGAAGTGACCGACCACCAGGGCAACTTTATCGGTGTCGGGCAATATCAGATCGGCAGCATCGCCGTGCGCATCCTGTCGTTCAAACCCGAGACCATCGACGAGGCTTTCTATGTGAAGCGCCTGCAAGAGGCCTACAACGTGCGGCTCAGTCTGGCACTGCTCAACGAGCACAACAACACCTGCCGCCTGGTACACGGCGAGGGCGACAACCTGCCGGGCCTCATCGTCGACCTCTATGACCGCACGGCCGTCATGCAGGCCCACACGCCGGGCATGCACTATGCCCGCCACCAGATTGCCGAAGCGTTGAAAACCGTCCTGGGCGACCGCATCGACAACATCTACTACAAGTCGGAGACGACCCTCCCCTACAAGGCCGAACTCGATGCCGAGAACGAATATCTGCTGGGAGGCGACGCCCCCAACATCGCCACCGAAAACGGACTGAAATTCTATGTCGACTGGGTGCGCGGACAAAAAACCGGCTTCTTTGTAGACCAACGCGAGAACCGTGCCCTGCTCGAGCGGTATGCCCGCGGCCGTTCGGTGTTGAACATGTTCTGCTACACGGGTGGATTCTCGTTCTATGCCATGCGAGGCAATGCCAAGCTGGTGCACTCGGTCGACAGTTCGTCGAAAGCCATCGACCTCACCTGCCGGAACGTGGAGCTGAACTTCCCCGGCGACAGCCGTCACCAGGCCTTTGCCGAGGATGCGTTCAAGTTTCTCGACTCCATGGGCGACCAGTACGACCTCATCATACTCGACCCACCGGCCTTCGCCAAACACAAGAAGGTGCTGAACAACGCCCTGCAAGGCTACCGCAAGCTCAATGCCAAGGCCATCGAGAAGATTCGCCCGGGCGGCATCCTCTTCACCTTCTCCTGTTCGCAGGTGGTAAGCAAGGAGAATTTCAGGCTGGCGGTCTTCAGCGCGGCGGCACAGACGGGGCGCAACGTGCGCATCCTGCACCAGCTCACCCAGCCGGCCGACCACCCCGTAAACATCTACCACCCCGAGGGCGAATACCTGAAAGGGCTGGTTCTCTATGTAGAATAAACCAATTTCAAAATCACATTATATGAAAAAAATCGTTTGTACCATGGCTTCATTGCTAATCTTGGCCTCGTGTGCTACCCAAGAAAAGAAAGACGACTTCGACTACACCGTAGAGTCGTTTGCCGATCTGGAAATCCTGCGCTACAAAGTACCGGGATTCGAAGAGTTGACACTTCAACAGAAAGAGCTGGTCTACTACCTCTCCGAGGCTGCCGCCTACGGTCGGGACATTCTCTATGACCAGAACGGAAAATGGAACCTGGCTATCCGCCGTACCCTCGAAGCAATCTATCAGGACTATACCGGCGACCGCCAAAGCGAAGACTTCAAGAACTTCGAAGTATACCTGAAACGGGTATGGTTCTCCAACGGTATCCACCACCACTACGGATGTGATAAATTCGTGCCCGGTTTCTCGCAAGAGTTCTTTGTCGATGCCGTGAAATCGCTCGACCCGAAGAAACTGCCGCTCACCGAAGGTGCTACGGTCGACGACCTCCTCAATACGCTGGTGCCCGTTATCTTCGACCCTACGGTCATGCCTAAACGGGTGAACCAGGCTGCCGGCGAAGACCTCATCGCCACCTCGGCCTGCAACTATTACGACGGGGTAACCCAAGCCGAAGCCGAGGCCTTCTACAGCAACATGAAGGACCCCAAAGACGAGACTCCCATCTCTTACGGACTGAACAGCCGTCTGGTAAAACGCGACGGCAAGATTATGGAAGAGACCTACAAAGTAGGCGGCCTCTACACCGAAGCTATCGAAAAGATCGTATTCTGGTTGCAGAAAGCAGCCGGCGTAGCCGAGAACGACCAACAGAAACAGGTCATCGAGAAACTCATCGAATATTACCAGACAGGCGACCTGAAAGACTTTGACGAGTACGCTATCCTGTGGGTAAAAGACCTCGATTCGCAAGTCGACTTCGTAAACGGCTTTACCGAGACCTACGGCGACCCGCTGGGCATGAAAGCCAGCTGGGAGTCGATTGTCAACTTCAAGAACCTCGAAGCCTCGAAACGCACCCACACCATCAGCGAAAACGCCCAATGGTTCGAAGACCACTCGCCGGTAGATGCCCGCTTCAAGAAAGAGGAGGTAAAGGGTGTATCGGCCAAGGTCATCACCGCTGCCATGCTGGCCGGCGACTGCTACCCCTCGACCCCGATCGGTATCAACCTGCCCAACTCCAACTGGATTCGCCACCTGCACGGCTCCAAGTCGGTAACCATCGAAAACATTACCGAGGCTTACGAGAAGGCTGCCCAGGGTAACGGATTCAACGACGAGTTCGTATGGAGCGACACCGAGCGCGACCTCATCAACAAATACCTGCTCCAGGCCGACAACCTGCACACCGACCTGCACGAGTGTCTGGGTCACGGCTCGGGCAAGCTGCTCCCCGGTGTAGACCCCGATGCTCTGAAGGCTTACAGCTCTACGCTCGAGGAGGCTCGCGCCGACCTCTTCGCCCTCTACTACATGGCCGATCCCAAAATTCTGGAACTGGGTCTGCTCCCCTCGCCCGATGCTTACAAAGCTGCTTACTATCAATACATGATGAACGGTCTGATGACTCAGCTCACCCGCATCGAGCCGGGCAAGAATATCGAAGAGTCGCACATGCGCAACCGTCAACTCATCGCCCGCTGGGCCTATGAGCACGGCAAAGCCGACAAGGTAATCGAGTTTGCCAAACGCGACGGCAAGACCTACGTGGTAGTGAACGACTACGAGAAACTGCGCACGCTCCTCGGACAACTGTTGGCCGAAGTACAACGCATCAAATCGGAAGGCGACTACGAGAGCGGCAAGAATCTGGTTGAACAATATGGTGTCATCGTCGACCCCGAACTGCACAAAGAGGTTCTGGCCCGTTACGAGAACCTGCACATCGCTCCCTACAAGGGATTTGTCAACCCCGTATACACGCCGGTTACCGATGCCAACGGCAACATTACCGACATCAAGATTTCGTACAACGAAGGTTATGCCGAGCAGATGCTGAGATACTCGAAAGATTACTCGCCGCTGCCCATCTGCACACCCTTCCCGGTTAAGAAATAAGTTCTTATCCCGATAACCCGCTCGGCCCGACATTTCCAAAATGCCGGGCCGAGTTTTTTTTGCCAACTATCTTGTGTGCTCCCTTGTTTTTAATTCGTATCTTGCGGAAAAATTCTGAAATCGTCATGCAACAAAAACTCAAAGAGATAAAAATCAAATTCCGGCATGCCATGAACGGCATCGTGTCGCACAACATGAGAAGCCAGGGTGCCGACTACAAAATAAACTTCGGGCTCACCCTGCCCCTGCTGAAACGGATTGCCGCCGAAACCCCGACCGATGCCCAACTGGCCAACGCCTTGTGGGCCGACACAGCCGTGCGCGAGTCGATGATGCTGGCCCCGCTGGTCTATCCGATCGACGAGTTCACCGAGGCCGAGGCCAATCGTTGGGTGGAGACCATGCCCAACACCGAGGTGGCCGACATCTGTTGCAAATTCCTCTTCAGCCGGCTTCCTTTCGCACGGCAAAAGGCTTGCGAATGGAGTTGCAGCGACCGGCCGCTGACCCAATACACCGCCTTCCAACTGGCTACCGCCTGGCTCGTCGCTCACCCCGAAAACACCGAAGCCTCGAACCTCGGGCCGGTCATCGATGCCGCCATTGCCCAGGCCACGGGGCAGCGCGACAACCGGGCTTTTGCTGCCGTCAACCTGCTGAAACAAGCCATGCACAACGACGCGTTGGCTGCCCACATTCTGCCCCTGTTACAGACCAAGGCCAAGGCCGACACAGCGGCCCAACCACTGCTCGACATGCTGACCGAAGAGCAGACGCTGTACCGCGAATTTTCGGGCCGCGATTCCCGCTGATTTTGTTTTGCTTGTAATGCAAAAATCGCTAAATTTGTAACATAGGTTTTTGATCATGCCAGAAGAAAAATCGAAAGAAACTGTAAAACAGTTGTTTATACAATTCTTGGAAGCCCGAAAATTGCGTAAGACTCCCGAGCGGTTTGCTATATTGGAAAAAATATATACCACTACCCAGCACTTCGATGTAGAGACACTGTACGAAGCCATGATCGAGAACGGATACCGGGTGAGCAAAGCAACCGTCTACAACACGATAGATCTGCTGCTCGAGGCCAACCTGGTGCGCAAGCATCAGTTCGGCGGCAACCTGGCCCAATACGAGCGGGTATACAATACCAACCACCATCACCTTATCTGCATCAAGTGCGGCAAGGTGCGCGAAGTGAAAGACCTGGACCTGATGTCGAGCCTGAACACCCGTAAATTCAACAAATTCACCACATCGTACTACACCCTCTATGTCTATGGCATCTGCAGCCGGTGTAACCAGAAGAGCAAAAAAGAGAAAGACAAAAACGAAAAAAAATAAACCCAATTTAAACATTCACGAAACACACTAAGTTATGAAAGTAGATGTTCTCTTAGGATTGCAGTGGGGCGACGAAGGCAAAGGCAAAGTCGTCGATGTATTGACGCCCAGATATGATATTATCACCCGTTTTCAGGGAGGTCCCAATGCGGGTCACACATTGGAATTCAAGGGCGAAAAATATGTATTGCGCTCCATCCCCTCGGGTATCTTCCAGGGTGGAAAAGTCAATATCATCGGCAACGGTGTCGTATTGGACCCCGTCCTCTTCAAAGAGGAGGCCGAGAGCCTGGCTGCCAGCGGTCACGACCTGACCCAATGCCTGTGCATCTCGAAAAAGGCACACCTCATTCTGCCCACACACCGCATACTCGATGCTGCCTACGAGGCCGCCAAGGGTAAATCGAAAATCGGTACCACGGGCAAAGGTATCGGTCCCACCTACTCCGACAAGATAAGCCGAAACGGTGTGCGGGTTGGCGACATCTTCCTCAACTTCAAGGAGATTTATGCCAAAGCCAAAGCCCGGCACGAGAACATACTGCGTTCGCTCAACTACGAATACAACATCGACGAACTGGAAGCCAAATGGTTCGAAGCCATCGAATACCTGAAACGCTTCCGCATCATCGACAGCGAACACGTCATCAACAACTACCTGAAAGAGGGCAAGTCGATTCTGGCCGAAGGAGCACAAGGCACGATGCTCGATGTCGATTTCGGCTCCTACCCCTTCGTTACGTCGTCGAACACCATCTGCGCCGGTGCCTGCACGGGTCTGGGCGTAGCTCCCAGCAAGATAGGCGAGGTATACGGTATCTTCAAAGCCTACTGCACCCGCGTAGGCAGCGGCCCGTTCCCCACCGAACTGTTCGACGAGACGGGTAAGACCATCCGGGCCATCGGTCACGAATATGGAGCCGTGACGGGTCGCGAGCGTCGCTGCGGCTGGATAGACCTGGTAGCTCTGAAGTATGCCATCATGATCGACGGTGTGACCAAACTGATCATGATGAAGAGCGACGTGCTCGACAACTTCGACACCATCAAGGCCTGCGTAGCCTACCGCATCAATGGCAAGGAGGTGACCGAGTTCCCCTACTCGATCGAAGAGGGCATCGAACCCGTATACGTAGAACTGCCGGGCTGGAAAACCGACATGACCAAGATTCACAGCGAAGCCGAATTTCCGCAAAGATTCAAAGAGTACATCGCCTTCCTCGAAAAAGAGTTGCAGGTACCTATCTACATCGTATCGGTAGGTCCCGACCGCGAGCAGACGATTGTCCTCTCCAATAAATAACCTATAAACTTATTACTATGGCAAAGATTAAACCGTTCAAAGGATTACGTCCGCCGAAAGAACTGGTCGAGCAAGTGGCCTCGCGCCCTTACGATGTGTTAAACTCCGAAGAGGCTCGCCAAGAGGCTCAAGGAAATGAAAAATCGCTCTACCACATCATCAAACCCGAGATCGATTTTGCCCCCGGTACCGACGAACACAGCCCCGAGGTATACCACAAGGCAGTAGACAACTTCAACATGTTCCAGCAGAAAGGGTGGCTGGTACAAGACAACAAGGAGCACTACTACATCTATGCCCAGACGATGAACGGTCACACCCAGTACGGACTGGTCGTGGGGGCTAACGTCGACGACTACATGTCGGGCGTCATCAAGAAACACGAACTTACCCGCCGCGACAAGGAGGAAGACCGCATGAAACACGTGCGCATCAACAACGCCAACGTCGAGCCGGTATTCTTCGCCTACCCCGACAACGACGAGCTCGACGCCATCATCAAACGCGAGACGTCGCGCGCGCCCGAGTACGACTTTATTGCCCCCGACGGATTCGGCCACCACTTCTGGGTCATCGACGACGACAAGACGATAGGCCGCATCACCGAAATCTTTGCCCATATTCCCAGCCTCTACATTGCCGACGGTCACCACCGTACGGCTGCAGCGGCTCTGGTAGGCAACGAGAAGGCCCAGCAGAACCCCGAGCATCGCGGCGACGAAGAGTACAACTACTTCCTGGCCGTATGTTTCCCGGCCTCGCAACTGAAAATCATCGACTACAACCGCGTGGTAAAAGACCTGAACGGGCTCACTCCGCAAGAGTTTATCGAGAAATTGAAAGAGCACTTCACCGTCGAGGAGAAAGGCGAACAGATTTATCACCCCGCCAAACTGCACAACTTTGCACTCTACCTCGAAGGTAAATGGTACTCCCTCACGGCCAAAGAGGGCACCTATGACGACAACGACCCCATCGGGGTACTCGACGTCACCATCTCGTCGAACCTCATCTTGCGCGACATCCTGGGCATTACCGACCTGCGCACCGACAAACGCATCGATTTCGTGGGCGGTATCCGTGGCCTCGAAGAGTTGAAACGCCGGGTCGACAGCGGCGAGATGAAGATGGCCCTGGCTCTCTACCCCGTTTCGATGAAACAGCTGATGGACATCGCCGACACGGGCAACATCATGCCGCCCAAAACAACGTGGTTCGAACCGAAGTTGAGATCGGGTCTCATCATCCACAAACTGGATTGACGCCAAAGACCCTGATTTCCTGAAATATAGAAATAGCGGTTCTTTGTATAATATTCTTTAACAAAGAACCGCTATTTATTTTTTTACCCTCATGCAGCAAAAAGAGCTCGAATTACGTCTACCTAATAGTAGTTGTTATTCGGGCCGAGTAAAATCGGTATGGACGAGAAAAAGTTGATAGAAGCTTGCAAAAATAACGACTCTCGAGCGCAAAGGCAACTCTATGAAACCTTTGCGCGAAAAATGATGTCGGTATGTTTGCGCTATGCCGGCAATCGAGAAACCGCCGAAGACTTTCTGCAAGAGGGCTTTATCCGTGTCTTCTCGTCGATACAGAGTTACAACTACGAGGGTTCTTTTGAAGGTTGGATGCGACGTATTTTCGTGAACACGGCTTTGGAAGCGCTGCGCCGAAACGACTTGCTGCGCAACGGAGTAGAGCTGGAGGCACTCGAACCTCAGCAAGAGGCCGACTACTCGGCCGTAGACCGTATATCGGCCGACGAGTTGATGGAGCTTATCGCCCAGCTACCGCCGGGATTCCGCACCGTATTCAATATGTTTGCCGTCGAGGGTTACTCCCACCGGGAGATTGCCCAGGCGCTGCACATTACCGAAAGCACCTCGCGATCGCAATATACCCGGGCCAAAAGGCTGCTTCAAAAATGGATTCAAGAACTGGAACAATAGGTATTAACGACTATGCAGATAGACGACCGACAATTTGAAAAGACGATACAATCGAAACTGGCAGGGCACGAAGCCGATGTCAGAGGCGATTTGTGGGCGGCTATCGAGTCGAAGTTACCCCAGAACGCTCCGCAGATTGCGACCCGTAGAGTTCCGCTCTACCGGCGTATCATCGCCTACTCGGCAGCCGCTGCGGCTGTGGGTATAGTCGTCGCTGTCGTATGGTGGCAGACGCCCGAGAAGCCTCTGGTTACCCCGATAGCCCACCAGCTATCGACTGAGGGTGTGGAGATGGTACAACCGGCAACAAACGACAGCGAGCAACCCCTCATTGCAGCAGCTACTCAACCGCAAACCACACACCCGGCACCCCGGGTTGCCCACAGCAAAAGGGCAACAGCTCCCGAAACTCAATCGTTGTTGGGTCACGAAGCTCTTGCCCACCCGGCTGAGCCGACGACTCCAACCCAGGTTGTCGCTCAACCCGAAGCAGCTACCTCCTCTACCGCTGCACAAAAATCGAACAACACCGACGCAGACTATCGCCGCAAGCTGGACCAGTTTGAAAACGACGGTCGGGAACTGAAAGAGAGCGGACTCACGGCCGACGAGTCGACGAAGAGAAAAGGCTCCGGCATTCAGATAGGCGTGATGGCAGCTAATGCCACTACCGACAAAAGCCAGAATACGGCAACGGCAATCCGCACCAAGACACCCATGCTGTTGTCGCGACGCAATCCCGTCTACCACTTCGAGCACAGAATGCCCATATCGGCGGGTATCACCATATCGAAGACCTTACCTAAAAACTGGGAACTGGAATCGGGATTGGTCTACACCTACCTCTATTCGAAATACAGTTCGACCAACGGCAACGGCAGCCAAGAGCTGCACTATCTGGGTATCCCCCTCAACGCAGTCTACCGCTTTGCCCGCATCAAGCGCCTGTCGTTCTACGCGGCAGCCGGCGGACAGGTAGATTTCTACCTGGCGGGGAGACAAAAAGACGAGGGATACGACGAGGGTATATCGGGTTCGGGATACAAGGAGCTGAAACACGAAAACGTGCAATTCTCAGTACAAGCCAATCTGGGCGCAGCCCTCACGCTGTACAAGCAGACCGAGCTCTATCTGGAACCCTACATGGCCTACTACTTCGAAAACAAATCGGAAATACATAATATCTGGAAGGACAAGCCTTTCAACTTCGGCTTGACCTTTGGCATAAGAACCGGATTTTAATCATAACCTAACTACCAAAATAGCAAACCAAACAATCTACAAGAAAACAATGAAAGCATTGAAATTTGTATCGGCTCTATCGTTGCTTTGCGGCGTCTTAACCCTCTCAAGCTGTCTGGGCGAAGGTGGCAATACCTTGTCGGTATACACCACCGGCAGCATCTACAAAACCAATACGGGCACCTCGTATATGTACCTCGACCGTACCGGACTGTCGGTCACAAGTAGCGAATTGCAAAGCGAAGATTGGGAAGAGGGCGACCGCCTGTTGGCCACAACGACTATCGACTTCGACAACCAAGGTACCCAAGTGTCGAACTACATCTATAACGCCACCATCTCGGGTATTCATCAATTCGATTGCAAAGACTATCTGTACAATGGTGCCTTCGGTGCATTCCAGAGCGATACCCTCCCCTCGCTCTACTCGATAGAGCCCTTTATCAACTATCGCAAAGATGATACCATCCTCACCTTTGCCTATGTGAAATACGAGGTTGAAAGCGGTGAAGCCGGTTCGCTGGAACTGATTCAACCCAAGATGTTCGACTTCGAGACCAAGACCGATACTCTCTATCTCGTCTACAACAAAGGAAATATCAAGGAGTCGAAAAGCTCGGACTACATCTCGTTCAAGCTGCCGCAATATCCGGTCAATACCGACATCAACGTGGTTGTGAGATACCAGGCAGCCAGCTCGAACTTCTCGACCGGTGGCAACGACAAGACCAGCAGATACTTCTCGTTCACCTACAACCGGCCCGAGACCTTGGAATAAAATCGAAAAAAAGCAACTTTTATTTTTGATGTTTATAATTTCAGACGGGGGTGTCCGTGAGGATACCTCTTTTTTTTATACCCTCTCGCGACCCGGGATGCCATGAAATAGAGCAATCTTTAAGCCTATCAGCACAAGTCTGTCTTCAGAATTGCCGGCTCGACCCGGCGAAAGAATTGATTGCGCCATATCCCAGATGCGGTCTGCATCAATATAAGCACACACTACATCAACACCTCGAAATAAAAGCTCAACCTACTTATATTGGAGTTAGGCCGGTTTCCTCACGAATTGCCCGCCAACACGATCGCAACGAAAAGTACCTTATTCTTTTAACAGCCCGAAAAAACTTCTAACTTTGTACCATCAAAAGCAGAACGGGGACATAAAAAAACTTTCAGTATAAAATTATACCTGATGAACAATCACAGAAAAATCGTATACCTATTGCTCTGCATGGCAATTCTCGGGAATTCCTGCCGTCCGGAACAGCAATCAGAAACTCAGTTTATCGATAAGACTCAACAGTTATTGACCCTGAATGACGAAGGTATCATACCCGATACGGCGATAGACCAATTTTTTGATTGGATTCGAGAGAATCCTCAATCCTTGGATTCTCAATTAACCGATAGGAACCATAACATAGAGTCCATGGAGATAGCCACCTCGCCCGATGGCAATATGCGAACATACAGCATCGAACTATATGGCTTTGGCGGAATACCTTCGTATGGATTCGAGACTCGCACCTTGCTTCAATATCGGGCCAACGATTCGGTCGTTTGTTTGGAACTGGACAGCATTCAAGGATATGTATCCCAGATAATCCGAATAGAGCCTTCGAAATCGCTATATATGCTTGCCGACTGCGAAGAGTTTAACACGCAAGGGTCTCATGTTTACATGAATCTGTGGGGCCTGCAGATAACCGACCAAGGAACTATTGCTCCGGCTCCGATATTTAAGAAGGAGACACATCTATTGACACATCTCGATTGGAGATGGGACGAATATGGTTACAATGACGAAACCGACCAAATCATCTTCTCGGCCGAGTTGTCCGAGCCGTATGAAATAGCTTATGATACCGTTTCGAACGAATTACATCTTCCTTATATCGTAACACATGGCGAATATTCCATAGCTACAGAAGCACATCGGGTATACCGGTGGGATGGAAAATATTTTGTAGACAAAGGGGTTGCTCCCCTGTTCGATTTGCATAGTGACGACTTCCATATTATCATCGATATACAGGCCAATGGCAATTACCGATATAGGTGTTGGAATAAGGAACGCAAAATCGACGACAAACCCGACTTGCAAATTGAAAACGGCATTAGAAAATGTTGGGACCAAGACGGAGAAGTCTTTGATTACAATGCTTTTTGTGAAAATTTTCAAGCCAAGCCTGCCGGACAAATATATCTGTTTCAAAACCGTGGCTTCCGATATGAATATCACATGGGAGATATTCAAGGTAAAGTCGTCAACAAGTTGTGTATCTATAATCCTCAGAACAATCTGATTTACGAGCAATCTTACTGACGTCCATCACTGGGAAGCCACAGGAAAACAACGACAGCCAACCGATTCAGAAAGAACCGATTGGCTGTCGCTATATGACTGTAAAGGAATTACGGATTACCGATACATCTCGGCATGATCGGCCGTGTACCAGTCGTACATCTTCTGTACGCCCTCCTCGATTTCGATTTTGTGGTGCCAGCCCAGGTTGTGCAGTTTGGTCACATCGGTGAGCTTGCGCATGGTACCGTCGGGTTTCTCGGGGTTGAAGCGAACCTCGCCCTTGTACCCGATAATCTCCTGGATGCGATGAGCCAGAGCGGCGATGGTAATCTCCTTGCCGGTACCGATGTTGATGTGGCAGTTGCGCACCTCGGGATTGTCGCCCTTAACATCGGCAAAATCGACATGCTCGAGAATATAGACCGAAGCGTCGGCCATCTCCTCGCTCCACAGAAACTCACGCAGCGGTTTGCCCGTACCCCACAGCTCTACCCGGTCGGGATAGATGCCATACTTGGCCAGCACGGCAAGGATAGCCTCGTTGGTAGCTTTACCGTCTACGCCCTCGACAGGTCGCAACGAGAGGTCTTTGCGCACAGCCTCCCAATTGTTTTCCATCAGACACTTGGCCAAATGTATTTTACGAATCATAGCCGGGAGTACATGGCTGCGCTCGAGGTCGAAGTTGTCGTTGGGCCCGTAAAGGTTGGTGGGCATCACGGCGATATAGTTGGTACCATATTGCAGGTTGAAGCTCTCGCACATCTTCAGTCCGGCAATCTTGGCAATGGCATAGGGCTCGTTGGTATACTCCAGCGGCGAGGTGAGCAGCGCATCCTCCTTCATCGGCTGCTGGGCATCGCGCGGATAGATGCAGGTACTGCCCAGGAAGAGCAGCTTCTTCACGCCATGACGGAAGCTCTCGCCGATGACGTTTTGCTGAATCTGCAAATTCTGGTAGATGAAATCGGCCCGATAGATGCTGTTGGCCATGATACCCCCCACATGAGCGGCGGCCAGAATCACATATTCGGGTTGCTCCTCGTCGAAGAAGCGTTTCACGGCTACCCCGTCGAGCAGGTCGAGCTCTTTGTGCGAACGGCCGATGAGATGGGTATACCCTTTTTCCTGCAAGTTTTTCCATATAGCCGAGCCCACCAGACCGTGGTGACCGGCTACATAAATCTTGGCATCTTTTTCCATGATAAATATCTCCTATTTAACAATACCTTTTTCCAAATATTCGGCCAGGTTCATGCGAATCTCGTCGCCGGCACGCTCGACAGCCACCTTGGCCATATCGGCATCGACCATAATCTTCACGAGCTCTTCGAACGAAGTCTTCATCGGGTCCCAACCCAACTCGCGCTTGGCCTTCGAGGGATCGCCCCACAGGTTCACCACGTCGGTCGGGCGATAGAAATCGGGCGAAACTTCTACGAGCACACGGCCGGTAGCCCGGTCGATGCCCTTCTCGTTCTCTCCCTCGCCTACGAAATCGAGTTCGATACCTACGTGATGGAAAGCCAACTGACAGAACTCACGAACGGAGTGCTGCACACCGGTAGCAATCACAAAATCTTCGGGCTTGTCGTTTTGCAGAATGAGCCACATGCACTCGACATAATCCTTGGCATAACCCCAGTCGCGCAACGACGAGAGATTACCCAGGTAGAGCTTGTCCTGTTTACCCTGAGCAATACGAGCGGCAGCCAGCGTAATCTTATTGGTTACGAAGGTCTCGCCGCGACGCTCCGACTCGTGATTGAAAAGGATACCCGAGCAGCAGAACATGTTGTAAGCCTCGCGATACTCCTTCACAATCCAGTATCCATACAGCTTGGCTACGGCATACGGGCTATACGGGTGGAACGGAGTCTGCTCGTTCTGAGGCACCTGCTCTACCTTGCCATACAACTCGGAAGTCGAAGCCTGATAGATGCGACAGGTCTCGGCCAATCCGCATTGGCGAACGGCCTCCAGAATACGCAATACGCCTGTAGCGTCGACATCGGCCGTGAACTCGGGAGCATCAAACGACACCTGTACATGGCTCTGGGCGGCCAGATTGTAAATCTCGTCGGGGCGCACTTTGCCTACGACCTGAATCAGACTCATCGAGTCGCCCAAGTCGGCATAATGCAGGTGGAAATGCGGACGGCCCTCCAGGTGGGCGATACGCTCACGATAATCGACCGACGAGCGACGAATGGTTCCGTGCACGTCATAACCCTTTTCCAGCAGGAACTCTGCCAAGAACGATCCGTCTTGACCGGTAATACCGGTAATCAATGCTTTTTTCATCTTGTATGCTTATGTTTGATTGTTTTCTTTTATTATAAAACTCTGTTATCTGAACTATATTCGTCGATTACACGACTGCAAAATTATCTAAATTCGAGAGAATTGTCAACCTCAATCGGGCTCTATTTACGACCAACGACGAGGATTCTATTCGACCTTGCCCGGCAACTTCTTGCGCCGGCGTTTGCGATTCCACTCTTGGACGAGCAACTTGGGCAACGACTCGATAATCAGCCAGCAACGACGCAACTGCTTCTTGGGCTCGCAATAGATGCGATGCAGGAACTCGAGGTGGGCCCGCACCATCCAATAGGGCGCCCGGTTCACATCGGTACCGCTGTAAAATTTAAAAGCAGCTCCCACGGCAATCATCACCCCACTCTTCAGGTAAGGCTTCAGCTTGCTCATAAAAATCTCCTGCTTGGGAGCCCCCAGTGCTATCCAGATAATCTCGGCACGATCTTTCTCCAGCATCTGGGCAATGGCCGGATAGTCAAAATCGTCGACCGCCTTGTAGGGCAATGAGTAGAACCACATGTCGTTGATGCGCGGGTCAATCTCTGACAAATGACGTTTCAGCCCGTCCAGCGTCTGCTGTGTAGTACCCAGAAAGGCCATGCGATAGCGCCGCTGATGAATGATATCCATAAAAATCTCGCTACCGCAGTATTGCTTACGCTCGATACCATAGATCCATCGCAAATACAACGGCACATAACCGCTGTCGCAAATCGAGAACATCGACCCGTCTACCACCTGACAATAGGCCGGATCGCGATTTACCGTGGCCAGAATCACACCGTCGGATACACATATATACCCCGGCGTCTTCATTAACAGCGCCTCATCGATGGCCCGAAAAACTGCATGCTTGTCGAACTCGTACCTGATGTTGAAATACTTCTCCATAAAAAATGATGTGTAAAGTTACCGTCGAGATTCCCCTAATCCCGACTACAAAACAATCTCGTCTCTTTTGGATGAAATCGAGTGAACAGATATTCGCTCCACTCGATATTCAAGTGAATTATACCTTATTTCCTAAAAATATCTATTTAATTACCAAGAGAATATCTCAACCTATGGATCTTGTAAAAACTAATGTTTTCTCACTAATTCTTGAAACAATCTATTCCACTTCCTATAAATCACCTCCGATGAGTATTCACGTTGTAACTTATCAAAAGCCATCTGCCCCAATCGGGCAATTTCTTCGGGAGCATACCACAACGAAACAATCTGTTGTTCCAAATCGTCGAGATTATTGGGCTCGAACAATTTACCAATAGCCGAATCGCCCCAACCTATAATCTCGGTAAATCCCCCATGAGCCGGACCAATTGTAGGCTTACCATAGCATGCAGCCTCGAGAATGGCCATGGGAAAACCTTCGTAGCAACGGCTGGGCATCACTACAAAGCGAGCTTGACGGATAAAATTGGCCAACTCTTCTTTTTGTAAATACCCCATAAACTGCACATTATCGGGAATCTCAATATCGGTCTGCTCACGCTTGGCTCCGGCAAATCGGAACTGAATAGCCGGATTTCGACGGGCAACTTCTACCAAGAGATCATACCCCTTTTCATAACTTAATCTTCCAATATAAGCCACATAATTTCCCTCGATCGGCAAATAGGACTCTGGAGCATCTACACTATTAGGAATCACCTGTATCTTCTGTGCATCATACCCAGCCGCAATTAACTTCTGCCGCTGGAAATCGGTAATACAAGCAAAGGCATCTACATTCTTTCGATACGCCCCTGTCCAGCGGGCATAGACATTGCGAAGAGTATATCCCAGCGACTTCAGCCGACTATGTTCGCAGTTATATCGCACACAACTCCATTCATTCCCCCGCTCCAAGCACGTCTCACAAAGAATGCCGTTGCGCATAAACAAGCCCGTAGGACAAATCAATCGAAAGTTGTGAACCGTCATTACCACTGGTACCCCAGCCTTTTTACATTCAAAAAGAGCGGCCGGACTAATAAAGGGATAGAGATTGTGCACGTTCACCACATCAGGGCGCTCCCGGCGCAAAGCCTCTCGCATCCCCCGCACCCCCGAGGGAGAATAGATACCTGACAGAAAGCCGGCCACCTTGCCGACCACCGACTCTCTCACTTTCTCGGTCGTTCGGCGATACAACACCACCTCATGGCCATGAGCCGAGAGCATTGCCACCATCTTATCGACAACAGCCTCCTCGCCACTATACTTTCCGTAGTTGTTATGTACCAGAAGAATCTTCATCTGTCATATTTGCTTATCAAATGTTCTCCCCATTCTCGAACATCTGCATATTTCTTCGCTGGATTTCCAATCATAATAGAATAATCTTCTATATTTCCTTTAATCACAGCTCCTGCTCCTATTATACAATATTTGCCGATCTTCGTCCCTGGCAATACAATAGCACCGGCACCAATAAAACTATGCTCTCCAATAATCACCGACTTGAATGCCATATTATTAAAACTAATATCATCAGCGTTAATAGCTCGCATTCCAATTAAAAAAGACCAGTCATGAGTTAAAATTACTGTCTTCGTTGATATAACGCAACCATTCCCTATAACCAAACGTCCTCCGTTTCCAGGATTAGCATCTAGGAAAGCATCATAATGTATATACTCTGGAGCCCCTATAAATTCAACACCAACTCTTTTATGTGCCTTCATAATCAAAGGCATATACCACTTAGCACAAATACTACGACTTATAAAGGCTAATAATCGCAATAGATAAAAAAGAATTCTATTCATATCAATACTGCCGAATAATAAATAATCGAACCATCTTAGGGAGCATTGCCAAAAAGAAAAAAGGTATCACCTTCATATTAAATGGATAGTAAAACAATGATCTTAAGACCTCTTTCATTGTTTCTATTTTCTCTCCATAGCGAATAGCTACAGAAGCCCTCATCTTATGCCAATGAGAAATATACCTTTTCAACGCCATTTTTTCCGGATAAACAGATAACAACTTTACTAATTCTTTTCCTACTGGATCGCCAATATCTTGCCGACGAGGTGGTAAATTTGTCAACACATAACCTTCACCTAAATCATATATAGCCACCACTTTTTTTGAATAGGCAATTTGACCATTCACCGCTAATCTTGCCCAAGTCAACAAGTCCTCCCCCGATCTAATTCCTACCGGAAATCCACCTATTGCCTGTATAGCCTGTTTCTTTACTACAATAGAGGAAGTCCATAAAGGAGGATGCGAGCAACTGGCTACCTCAAAATAATTAGAGAGGATTCCATCTTCACCTGTAAAAGGTAACTTACGAATAATCGTCGGAGTTACTTTCCCTTCTATATTCCGAAATTCATAATTACACGCAAATACATTGCAATCGGGATATTTTTGAGAAAGATGATACTGAGTAGCCAAATACTCCGGTTTCCACTCATCGTCGGCATCCAAGAAAGCTATCAAATCACCTTTTGCCTCCTCAATACCCCGGTTTCGTGCAGCCGCTACACCAGCATTCTTCTGATGAATCAACCGAATTCGTGAATCACTGAGTTTCTCTACCTCCGCAACACTTCCATCAGTAGAACCATCATCGACTATCACGACTTCAAAATTCTGGAAAGTTTGATTAAATACAGACTGCAAGGTATGGGCAATCTGTTTCTCTTTGTTGTATAAAGGAATAACTACTGATATCATTGTTCTATTTCTTTATTGAACTTTTTTGTAATTTCAGCATTGATTACCTTTTGTCCTCCAGAATTAAGATGTATCGGGTCAAAGAATAATTCATACTGCGTAGAAAATTGAGGATTAAAATCCCAATAATAAATCAATGGTGATGAAGCGGCTTTCTCACGAAAATATGAAATAATTTTCTGATACTGTTCCGGTTCATATTCATTCAATGGAGCAGCAATCGGCGTATTAACCAATATCACCTTAATCCCTTTTCGTGTAATAAGTTCCAATGTTTTCTCAAAGTAATCTATCAAATCTTGCTCAAAGTGAATATGTCGCTGTTGTCCTTTTCTAATTTGTTCTTTCAAAACTTCCACATCAAGATATCCTACTTTATAATTGCGCCAATCATATCGATACCCTCGTATAGCACTATTGATAAGAGCATCGGAATATCGAGAAGTACAAATAAGTTTATGAACCCAATAATCTGAAAAATCAGCCGACTCTTTTATATATTCATTCATATTCTCTTCATCAATAAATGGATAGAACAATTTGTATGAATTTTTACTTAATCCAGCCCCCGTAAACATAAATTGATCTACCCCATAAAGCACAACCTGTAACGAATCGCTATATGGAGAAGATAAATATTGTTTTACCATTTCGTAACGATCGGCAACATTTACACCCTCCCGGCAATACTTCGAGACCGAAAGTCCTATGCCTCTCTCAAAATTGGATTTATCGACGGCTAACATTAAATGCGAATGGCCTATCAATAAGACTTCGGAATGTTGATTAAGACCAAAATACCGATTCAATCCATTATTCAATAGCCACCCTATTCCTCGGTCAAGACCAATGAACACAAGCACAAAGAGCAATATGGATAATATTCTTCGCTTCATGAATAATTAAAATTGGAAATAGACAAATTGATCACTTGAAACACCAAACAAACCTATTGCGAGTAAAAGGAAAAGATATTCCCAAGCAGATTTTTGAGGAAGTATATTTCTGTACATCAAATATTCTCGCAACATGAATATCCCCAATAAAAGCATGGTAAGTAATGTACTAAATGTAGAACTGCCCCAATAGACAGGCGAAATGAGGTCGCTACAAATACGAGTTACTACGTGATAAGCCTCTACACTGTTTTCTATCCGGAAAAATATCCATGCAAATGTAATCATCACAAACACCAACAAGTGATATAGGATATTCGGTCTCTTTGGGCCCCAAAAACGCTCAACCAAATAAAAAACTGCGTGCATTGCGCCCCATAGAACAAAAGACCAAGTCGCGCCATGCCAAATTCCACTCAACAGGAAAACCAACGAAATATTCAATATCCATCGAGCTTGACTAACACGATTCCCACCCAATGATATATATACATATTCTGTGAACCAGGATGTCAACGAGATATGCCACCGACGCCAAAACTCCTTGAACGTATTGACACAATACGGAAAATTGAAATTCTGCATAATCTTAAATCCCATAACACGGCCTGAACCAATAGCCATATCGGCGTATCCACTAAAATCGCAATATATCTGAAAACTATAAAACAAGGCAGCAAGAGCCAATGTACTGCCCGAGTGAGATTCTGGAGAAAAATAAACCACATTGACATATTCAGCCAAACGATCTGCTATAACCACTTTTTTGAATAACCCCCAAATAAAAAGGCCTGCACCTTCCTTAAAATTATCCCAATTAACAGATGTTTTTTCTTTCAGTTGAGGAATTAAATTACGAGCTCTCTCTATAGGACCGGATAATAATGTGGGGAAGAATGCAATAAATAAGGCTACATCTACCACATTCTTTTCTGGAGCTATTTTTTTCCGATATATATCTATACTGTATGACAATGCTTGAAACGTAAAAAAGGACAATCCTACGGGTAATAAAATAGTTGGATTGGCCAAATAGGCATATTTGAAAAATACCAACTGAGCTATCGACAGTACAATGGCTGTAGTTACAAATCTCTTTCCGTTTTTCCCCTGTTGTTGATCTCGTACAATCCACAATCCACAAAAATAATTGATTAAAGTCGTATATATCAACAATATAACAAACCAACTATGTAACTGAGCATAAAAATAATATGACGCTATTAACAGAAATAAATTCCTTATCTTCAAGATATTTTTATTATTCGTACTCACGAATAATAGGAATATAATACAAAAAAAGAATAGATATTCAAACGTATTAAACAACATACTCCTAAGCTCGTTTATATCTGGCAATCAAGCCCAACATCATTCCATAAAAGCCACAAGGGTAAGATAGTGTGGCCATAGTATAGTTAACTACATTATCGGTGTACATGGTCAATAATGTACCCGCCGCTGATGCTCCCGCCACAATAGCACAAAGATGTATCGCCGTATCGTAACGTCGATTTTGAAAAACAATAAAGCAATGAAGAATCAAGAATAAAAAACTTCCTCCGAAAAGTACAAGTCCAATCAAACCATTATCACACAAAATCTGTACATAATCGTTATGGCAAATTCTTATAGATCCGAATGGATGTCGCAATGCATAAAATGTTTCTTGTAAGTTTCCCGTTCCTGCTCCTGTTAGTTCTTCTCCATAAAAGAACTTATTTAATGACCACTCCCACATGGCAAAACGGCCATTGCTATCTATATCATCCATCGATATTTGTCCTGAATTCAGTTGCTCTATCCCCTTTCCACTATCATCATAAAACATTTTCTCTCGCACAGAAGGGATAGCAAATACAGCCACAATAAACAAGATAAATACCGAAAATATTACAGGCAAAGATTTCAGTTTATATTTAAAGAAGAAAAAAGTCATCAAAGCTAATGTCGTTCCCATAATACTGGTACGGAATACCCACAATATACAAGGGAGCATAAATAGAATACAAAGCAAAAGATTCTTTCTCTTCTCCCGTGTATAATAAAACAGAGCTAAAGAGAACACACACATGGATATATAATTGATAGCACTAGCTGTACCATACCAGAATACTCCCGGGAAAAGACGGCCTACATATGGAATAAAAAATACACCGATAGATATTAAAGCCACTATACGAGCCCCTATCCCAGCCTTAAGGAATACCTCCTTATCACGCACTGCAGCCGATGCAAGCAGCATAATCAGTAACGGATAGAGATACTTCAAAATAACCCGAAACCCATATCCGGGAGCTGGGGTATAGCTCAGCCCTACCACCAACCAGATAATATAAATCAGATAAAATATAATGGCCGGGCTCCATTGAGGAGATCGTTTACAAATGAACAGTCCTACTAAGCAAAACACCTCCAACACCATCAGACGGATAGCCATCAAATCCAATCCGGCAGGAGCCGAAAAAGCCAACAGGCCGGTAGAGAAAGTCAGCACCCAAAACATCTCGGGGCCATCCATCACCATCTTCTGCTCCCGATTCAACGGATTGGTCATCACACCCCGTTTCATCGTCAGAAACTTCAACCCGACCAAGGTGATTATCAAGAAATATAGATAATTGAGTAGATACATATTTATCTATTCAACGGTATCAACCGCTTATACAAATCGTTAAACAACTGAGAATATCGCTCGAAACTATATTGTCCTACATACGCCATAGCCACCTCTGAATAGTGCAGCAAAAGAGTTATATCACCCACTAACGAACCTATTTTATCGGCCATATCGTCGATAGATTCAGGAGCATGCAGCAACCCCACTTCTCGATCGCGCACAACCTCGGGCAGTCCACCTGTACGAGAGGCCACCACTACACACCCGTTAGCCATCGCTTCGATAGCCGTAAGTCCAAAACCTTCGCTACGCGAAGGCATCAGCACAATATCCATACGTCTATACCAATCAGACAGCCGCTCCTGAGGCTGGCGGGCCGGGAC
>ERZ780067.274-NODE-274-length-22325-cov-7.9009_pt1 | contig 22325 bp, 22 predicted proteins | sample MGYA00511841_ERZ780067 | MGnify/ENA primary metagenome ERZ780067 (study PRJEB29588, sample SAMEA2143295) | human gut metagenome | biome: human gut; feature: human-associated habitat; material: faeces | place: Denmark | collected 2008/2010 ... | reverse complement strand
CTTTCACGCGGCGGCGCTTTTTTATCCGTGGGAGGCCATCTGGCGGTACTCGGTAGGGGTATAGCCTATCTGCGCCTTGAACAGGCGGTTGAAGGTTGCGATCGAGTTGAAGCCCGACCGCATAGCGATCTCGGTGATGGGGATCGTATCGTCCACCAGCAGTGCTTTGGCATAGATGATGCGGCGCGCCACCAGGTAATTGTGGCAGGTCATGCCCGTGTTTTCCTTGAACAGGCGCGAAAAATGGTAGACACTAAACCCCGCGCGGGAGGCCAGATCCTCGACCGAGAGACGCTCGGTGCAGTGGTTGTTGATGTAGGCGCACAGCTCTGCAAAGCGGCGCATGTGGTCCTGCTGCTTGGGGTAATCCAGCACCTGCTCGCTGTTCTGGCGGTGCTCATACCGCCCGAAGATCGAGAAAAAGTGCAGCATCAAGGCCATGATCTCGCTCTCACGGCAGACGTTCGTGCTGAAATACTCGCCCTCTATCTGCGCCAGCACCGCAAACAGCTGGTCGGCCAGTTCGGGGTCCTCCTTCCGGGTGACAAGGCGGAAGGGGTAGAACGTGTTGAACAACTCGGCCATGTCCTGTATCTGATGAAAGTACGATACGCTGTAGTTCATGATGTATCGCTCCCCCGTTTTGGGTGCGCGAATGCTGTGCAGCTCGCCCGATGCGATAATCAGCACATCATGGGGCTGCAGCGTCACGGTCTTGCCCGCAATTGTAACCGTGTAGGTCCCCTCGATGGGGGAGATGATCTCGCCAGGGGCATGCCAGTGCAGTGGGAAATCGGCGTCCTCCATGTTGCGGTAAAAGCGGATCGCCGTTGAAAAGCGGAAATCGACAGTTTCAGTCGTGCCGTCCAGATTCTCTATTTTGCCGGGGCTCACACTGCCGTATTTTTTGAGCAGTTCTACTTCCATAGTTTGTTTTCCTCGTGGCCTGCTGCCGTAAAAAGGTCGTTTCTTTTATTGTATCGCGGTTTTCCGCCCCAGTCAACAGGTACGGGGATGGAGTTTCCCCACTAGAGTTTTATAATAAACGCAAAGCTCCAAAAACAGAGCTGTAGCACAAAAAGTAAAAATACCGTCTATCAACATTCTTGGCATCAAGCATTCGGGAAAAACCGAAGTATCAATTACACCTGATACGGTGCTGTCCGGGGAAATAACGATTTTGGCGTTGGGCGAATACAAAGCGCTGCAAAAGTGCTTCCGAATCTGAACGGACGGTGAGGGTATGTGGAAGATGTAGTTTTGATCGCTGGGACAGCGTTAATGTTCCTGTTCGGCTGGTTTTTGATGAAGCGGCTGGATCGCTTTCTGGATGAAAATCAGAAGCGAATCGAGGAAGCGCCCGAACAACAGCAGCCTGAGCAGTGCGTGCATCTGGCCGGAAATATTTCTCCTGACGAACTTGAGGAAACGCTTTCCCGGTTTCGCAGCAGTCATGCCCATGTAGAAATCGTGATCTATGATTCAGAGCAAATTTCATTTCCGGACAACGAATCCGATTGGGCGCAGTTGAAGCCTTCACATCTTGGTGCTATAATATCGTTTAAGAGGGGTGGTGAAAATGTACAGAACAAAGGAAGCGAACTTCCAAAAGAGCATATTCTTGTGTGCCTGTCCTCGTCTCCATCCAATGAACGCATCCGATTGGCGACAGCCGCCGAAGTCTTGGGCTTGGGTTTACGCTCTGCCAAGCCATCATTCATCTGCTTCCGTTTTACATGATCGGCTATGGTGTGATACGCTGCTTTGTAGAGGGACTTCGTACGGACAGTCTCTATCTGATGCCAGGTGTCCGCGTGTCGCAGGTGTTGTCTGGCTGCCTGATTCTATTGGGCGTTTTACTCGTAGGTATTATTCGAAGAAGGCAGGATATACAGGTATGAAACTAATTTGCTCTTTATTTATCACATTCTTAAAAATCGGTGCGTTCACCTTTGGCGGCGGATACGCTATGATTGCGCTGCTTGAAAATGAGTTCGTTGAAAAGAAAAAATGGCTTGAAAAAAGCGAGTTTCTGGACATGGTTGCGGTAGCCGAATCCACGCCAGGACCAGTCGCCATCAACAGTGCGACTTACATTGGTTACAAAATTGCAGGATTTGCGGGTGCAACCATGTCCACACTTGCTGTCTGCATTCCATCTTTCTTTGTAATTTATGGTATCTCGCTGTTCTTTGATCAGTTTCTCAGTTTGCGCTGGGTTTCCTGCGCATTCCGCGGGATTCAGGTATGTGTGATCTATCTGATCCTTACCGCAGGGCTGAAAATGCTTAAAAGTATTGACAAAAATACACTAAACTTGACGATTCTCACGTTGGTCGTGGCTTCCATGCTCTGCTGCTCGATCACAGCAGTTTCGTTTTCCTCTGTGTTTTACATCCTGATCTGCGGCGCGGTCGGGCTTGTTGTTTTCTTTCTGCGAAAAATCCGGAAAGGAGATGGGAAAACGTCATGATATACCTGCGTCTCTTTCTGAACTTTTTGATGATCGGTGCCTTGTCTTTCGGCGGCGGCTATGGAATGGTTTCGCTGGTACGCGAAACGGTGCTTTCCAATGGCTGGCTGACAGAGAACGAATTCCTGAATTTTATTGCCGTATCTGAATCCACACCGGGACCCCTTGCCGTGAATATGGCAACCTTTATCGGCTCAACACTGGGCGGAATCCTCGGTTCATTTGTTGCAACGCTGGGCGTGGTATTGCCGTCATTTTTGATTATTCTCTTAATTGCATCCGCACTAAAGAATCTGATGAAATATGCACCCGTCAACGCCTTTTTATCGGGAGTTCGTCCGTGCGTTGTAGCGATGATCCTTGCGACCGCGCTCAGCATGGCGCTGTCTACGCTGTTTGGCCTCACAGATTTACAGGCCGGATTTGCGCCCGATTTGCGCTCTATCGCAGTATTTGCCATGCTCGGAGCAACGCATCTGATTTGTAAAAAAATCAGAAAAACAGCTCCATCGCCAATTCTGATGATCCTGTTTTCAGCAGGCCTTGGAATCTTGTTTTGGTGCATATTCTAGTATGGCGATAAGCCCTACAAGGTTTTCAAATCGGTTTTGAACCAATTTGATCCTTGTAGGGCTTATCTCTTAATTTTTATGGACGAAGACCCTTTACAAGAGTCTGAAATGCAAACAATTTAACATAGATACTTCTGTTACGATTGTTTCCTGCTCTGTTGCTGCTGTACTTTCTGTCTGTGCCGGTGACGGTGACTCAGAAGAAGTCTGGTCTGCTGCAGGTGCTCCGGAGCATGCTGCCATAGACATTGCCATTACAACAGCAAGCATACCCTTCATCATACTCTTAATTCTCATAATCGTTTCTCCTCTCTGAAACATGTTTTGTTTTTCCTCTGCTTCACTATACAATACCGTTGTAAAAACCAATGTCCAAAGTAGGAAAAATTTGAGTAAATTCCGACACTTATTTTATGCAGTTCTATCTTTATGAGATTTCATCAACATCATAATACTTAAAATTCCGGAAGCAGGCACTTCCTCCTGTTTCCTCTGCCGCATAGCAGAACAGACCAAACCGGCAACCAGTAAAATGATCCAGTTTGAAGTACAGCTTATGCACGGTTCCGATGGGTAGCCAGTCTCCCTTATTTACCCGGTAATAGCAGCGCGCTTCATCCTTCATGTTACAGAAATCTGCTTCAAGACGAAAATCCATCTGGTGTGATTCAACAACAGTTCTTTCCGTCATATCCAATATACCATCTTCTTTTTTATCCAGCATAAGGACTTCATATTTTCCATGATGTTTTGTAACGCCAACTGCAGCATAACAGCCCTGCAACGCACACAAACCTGCGACATCGCCCTCTTTCAATGCAGAAGCATCAACAGTAACCTCAGCTGCGCAGGACGGATAACTCATCCTTTGCGTAAGCGTATTTACTGCCTGTGTAAGCTCTGTACAAACTTCCCGTGTTGTAATTGTATAGGTTCCCTGCAATGCATCCAGATGATAGTACCGTGGATCTGGATCATGATTAAACTGCCAGCGCGGAAGCAGCCCATTACAGAAATCATCACTTCCCACTAATGGCTGATAAATATATCCTGGTCTGGTGCTGTGAACCTCTATTTCTTCCGGCACATGTCCGTTCTGTCCAAAAAACGGAAAATGATCCTTCCAGGTAACCGGAACCAGAATAGGAATCCGTCCAACTGCTCCGGAATCCTGAAACAGCATTGCATACCACTTTCCATCCGGCGTATCCACGATTCCTCCCTGTGCCACGCCCTGTCCACAATATCCACGATCATCACAAAGTACATCTCCACCCGTGAATTCTCCTTCCAGAGAATCACTGTAAAAGCATGCTTCCGTCCGCATCCAGCGGTCTCTCAGGGAATGAATCAGAAAAATATAATAATAGCCGTTTATTTTTTGAATATGAGAACCCTCATAGCCTAGCTCCGGGTTCTTATGATCACTGACTAAAAGACGATGTAATCCGTCCTTCTTTGGTGCAGTCAAATCTTCATTCAATTCTGTAATCCAGATTTCATCATTTCCATATACAATATAGTTTCTGCCATCCTCATCAAATAATAAAGAGCCGTCATGATAAAAGCCTTCTATCAGCTGCTTTTTCCATGGACCATCTATTTTTTCCGAAGTATACAAATAAGTCTTACGGGTATCATTTGCCACAAAGCAGATATAAAATCGGCCTTCATGATAGCGCAGGGAAGCTGCCCACATGCCCTGTCCGTAAATATTCTGACCGCTTTTCAGTTGCTGCGCATCCGTATGATCCAACGTCTCATAGACATAAGTCGCATGCTCCCAGTGCACCAGATCAAAAGACTGCAGAATCTCACAGCCCGGCATAAAGTGCATGGTTGTGGATACCATATAATAGGTGTCTTCTACGCGGATCACGTCCGGATCTGGATAATCCAATCTTGTTATAGGATTTACATTCATTGTTTATTCCTTTCTGTTTTATCTCCATATTCTTTCTTTGTTCTATTCTATTTTTACTATTTTATCTTTGTTTCTTATCCGTCTGCCTTTTCAACTCTTCTCTGCCCCATTTCACTATTGCTAATATCACAATCTCACAGTAAAATATAATAATCGAAAACGATCCTGCACCATGTTATTCATCAGAAATTTCCGGTTTGCACAGATTTACCGGGAATAAACAGAAGGAGACCAGCATGAAGGAAAACCGGAGAGACTATGAAGAAAAGTCTGTAAATAATAATCTTCTATGATAATGATCGAGCTGGAAGCGCTAAATTGGAGCTTCCAGCTCTTGCTATATATATACAACATGATTTCGGGCATGTCAAGAGCAGACGTCAAAAACGTCCTTCTCATCATGCATTCACGCCATTAGGGATAAAGTGCGTTTCTCTTCCATAAGTTTCCTTAAAATAGTCCTGCACTCCTTTGCTCAGAACAATGACCTCGTCCGCATATTTCGCAGCATTTTTTTCGCCTTGGTGGATAAACTTAGAACCAAGTCCTGATTGCCATTTCTCGCGCTGCCAATCAATGCCAATGTAATATCATGGGCAACTTCGCCTTTTTGAAATTCAATCCATGCTGTTCAGTTTATCCACGAACTGCTGCACGGCAGATACGATCTTACGGATTCTCTGCCGAGAACCCCAGCACACCGGCGATAGGCGCACAGTACTTGAACGTCTCGCCCATCATGGAGACATTGGTGTTCGCATTGGAAGAAGCAGCGGCAGTCACCGGCAGGAACTTCTTGCCGACATTCTCCACAGAAGATCCGATGTTCTGGAGCTTTTCTCCAGCTTCATCGATCTTGGCAAGAGTCGCATTCTGGATGCCATTTGCGTAACCACCTCCTTTTGGGCATAAGAAAAGCCCTACTTTCTTTGACATAAGTAGAGCAAAATTAAACTATAAAATTCTTAACTTGAAATTTCTATGCTAAAATAGCCTCAGAAATTTCAATTTCCGTTTTTCGGAGGAAAGGAAACAATCATGACAAACCGAGCTGGTACACTTGTGAGTAATCTGTCAGGCGAAATGGCTTATGAATCTTTTCGACCGACTCTGCTTCCACCGAATCCTCCTATTGAGGTGTCTGGTGAGCTTTTCACGAAACTTATGCTGCCAATAAAAAAGAGGGCCATCGCTTGCGGCGCGGTGGTCCTCTTTTTTGCTTGCTTTTTGTTCGGTCTCGTGGTAAAATAATGCTGAAAGTTATTTCAGTGAAAATGTATTCAGTATTATTGGAGGTGCAATATGTTTATAGGCCGTGAGAAAGAACTGGTGCTCTTGCAGCAAGACTACATCGGCAAAGCTGTGATGGTCTACGGCAAGCGGCGAGTTGGAAAGACCACGCTCATTCAGAAAGCCCTTGATAACTGCCCTTATCAGACCGTCTATTTCGAGTGTTTGAAAGGCACAGTACAAGAAAATATTGATAGCCTCGTTGATGAGCTGGTTCGAGCCAAGATATTGCCAGTAGCTCTGAGCTTCAGTACACTACAAGATGTTTTTACCTATCTTAACACGCTGCCTCAGAAAATGGTTGTCGTCATTGACGAATACCCCTATCTGAAGGTGATGAATGAGCCCACAACAGTTGATTCCGTTTTTCAGAGCATCATTGATAACCGGCTTGGAAACATTGAGCTTATCCTCTCCGGCTCTCACATCGGAATGATGAAGGACCTCTTGCAGGAGAAAAATGCTCTGTATGGACGCTTTGCTGTCACTATCAAACTCAACGAATTGAACTATCTGGATACCGCCAAGTTCTATCCTGACAAAACTTCCTACGACAAGGTGGCGCACTATGCTGTATTCGGCGGTTCTCCTTTTGTGAATCAGGCGTTGCGTCCTACTGCCACGCTGCGAGAAAACATCGTCAGTACAATTCTAAATCCTGTGAGTGCGGTGTACCTGTATGCCAGTCAGTTGCTGTTGTCGGACTATTCCGTCAAAATCAACGCAGAGCGTATCTTTGCAGTCATTGGTAACGGCAAGAAGCGCTATTCTGAAATTGAAGACAAGCTGGATGTGAAGAAGACCGGCAATCTTGCAAAACAGATGAAACCCCTGCGTGACCTCGAAATCATCTCCCGCAATTACCCCATCAACAAGCTCAACGACAGCAAGAAATCTACCTTTGAAATCAACGACAACTTGTTACGGTTCTACTTTACCTTTATCTATAAAAACGCCAGCGCATTGCAAGTGCTAGGCGCAGAGGCTTTCTATGATGAGTATGTAGCCCCTACTCTGACAGACTTCATCTCTCGCCGATTTGAGGGCATTTGCCGTGACTATTTCAGTTTACAGGTTCGTTCTGGGAAACTGAAGGGTGTTCGCAACATCGGCAGCTATTACTATGACGACCCCGTCCACCGCAAGAACGGTGAGTTCGATGTTGCTCTGGAGCTGGCAGACGGCTATGCAATTTATGAGGCAAAGTATTATGCCCAACCTATGACCCTCGATGAAATTCACCGTGAGGCTCAGCAGGTGGCGAACATCAAGGAACTGGCCGTTAAGCAGCTCGGATTCATCGCCATCAATGGCTTTGTGGAGCAGGAAAAGCCTTATACCTATCTTGATGGCAATGACATTTTTGCGGGAATGTAGCCCGAAGCAAGCGGTTGACGCATCACCGCTGCAATTCAACCTGTTTTCGCACAAATCAAGGTCTTTCTCAAAGAGGTTCACCCATGGAAAAAGCCACATACAGTCTATCTGCTCTAAAGCAGTGCAAGGAACTCATCCGAAAAAACCGGTGGAGCACACGGTTAAAGGCCGAGCATAATTCCCGGTGTGCGGAGGTCAATGTTCTGTTCGCATCCTGCCAGAAGCTGCTCAACTATGTCATGTTCCAGCCGGACCTTTCCCCTGCCTACGACTATCAGCAGATGGTCCTTTCGAAGAGCTGCACAAAAAACAACTCGACAATCAGCTTCGTGTTTGCCACGCGTCCAGTCCGCGTCAAAGTTGTAGGCTTCCGTTTCCTTGATGACAAATGAAGAGTGCACACCCCGTCTATAGCTTCAAAGTTTAGGCGGGGTTCGCTCGCTTACTGGGAGTCAATATAGGATTTTACAGCCGATTCTGTTCTGTCCGAAACGCTACACACAAAGTAACTATCGCTCCAAAAATATGGCTTCCAATAATACGGTTTGAGTTGCTCACTAAAGTTTTTACGAATAAGTCGAGAAGTAACAGTTTTATAATTGTTAGCCAATTTGGATAGTTGTACTTGTGGTGGGGCCTCAAACAAAATGTGGATATGGTCCAAGTCGGTATTGACAGCCTTAATAGTGCAATGCCATGAATCAAAGATTGTTTTTGTTTGGTCAAGCAGGTAGACTTTTATCGCACCTTTAAGCACAGGATGACGATATTTTGTTACTACAACTAAATATTTTTGTGGTATAATCATACTATAAAGCAACGCTATTGTAAAGGAGGTGAGTGCTTTGAATATTACATCCAGCTATCAAGTCAGAATCGTCAACTGCAGTGTCAACCTTATCGATACGGTTCGTATATATCAGGAAGCGCTCTCCTACCTGATTGGTGTTGTCAGCGAGAACTGGGATGCCGTAAAAAGCATAACTACCGGAGCCTTGGAACAGCAGCGCTATATCGAAAAGCTGGTTCATGGCAATAAAAACCGTGAAGCCAAATATCAGGAATTCGATAAAATGTTCCATAAGTATCCTTCGTACTTGCGCCGTGCAACAATTACAGCTGCTATCCCTTTCTTAAATTCCTCTACTGTCATTCCAGCATCTTCCGCTGCTTCTTCAATTGTCACACGGCCTTTCCTCACCTGTTTAACCAGCATCCGCATCTCACCAATGTTTATGCCTTCGGCCTTTACGCCCTGACTAAGGTTGCACATTGGTTTTGGCATATATCATCCTCGGATATGCCATCGTTCCTTTTTATCATTTCTGTACTCCCATCATTTTTTCTTCGATGGGAATACTGGTGGTGAACGACAGCGACAAAGAATCTTGTCGAATTGAAAATTGACACACGCAAATTCTTCAGTATATGTCCACCTGTGTGGAGCATATACCGTCAGGATTCGCATATGGCAGCGGTAATTCTATTTCGTTTTTCGCGTGGAATTGCCAGAGTTATTCATTCGACAAACTCATAATGCGGTTCTCCGTATAGAGGAAAAGCCTATTAAGTTATAGGCAATGAAATATAACCGCACTTTGAGAAAAGAGACCTCAAGGTACTTTTTATTTTCTGAATTAGTTGTGTACCTCCAGATGAAAAAATAAGGAGAGGCTTCCAAGGAAACCTCTCCTTAACTGGTATTAAGGGCTATGTCAGATTTTTTTCAGCAAAATATTTACGACAGGTAACTTACCGATACAGCGGTCCGTACTGCTTGCACGCAGCATAATCCGCAGCCTGCTGATCCTGTGTGCCGAAGCTGGCCCATGCGTGGGGGCGATAAACCTTCTCGGCAGGGACATTGTGCATCGTGACCGGGATGCGCAGTATGCTGGCCAGCGTAATGAGGTCAGCACCCACATGGCCGTAAACGGTCACTCCATGGTTGGCACCCCAGTTTGCCATAACGCTGTACACATCGGTGAACGCTCCCTGTCCGGTCAGGCGCGGGCAGAACCATGTGGTCGGCCAGGTCGGGTCGGTGCGCTTGTCGATGGTGTTGTGAATCTCGTCGGGCAGATCAGCCGTCCAGCCCTCGGCAATTTGCAAGACGGGTCCAATGCCCTCCACAATGTTGAAGCGCAGCATCGTAACAGGCATCTCTGCCTTGCAGCGGAAGTGGCTGGAATATCCGCCGCCGCGGAAGTACTCATAGTCCGCACGGCACCAATCGGTGGCGTTCAGGCATGCCTTGATGTCCGCATCGGTCATCTCCCAGAACGGTTTCATCACGTGGTTACCCTCGGCATCTACGCAGGCACCGGAACCGTCCAGAGCCGTTGCGCCGGAATTGATGAGGTGAATAAAGCCGTTGGCGGCAACGCCGTCAGGCTTCTGATCCACCGTTTGGATATAGAAATTTCCTTTACTACGCATTTCTTCGGCAAAATACAATATATCGGTATAAAATAATCATTAACAACTACATATAGCGTTTCTACGTTTTTAGACGCAAAAAATAGGCCATCAACTCGAAAATTGATGACCTAAATATCGGTGCAAAAAGCTCACTTATTTGATTATTGAAAAAAGCCCACCTGGTTCCCGTTCCTGCCTGCTACGCTTTAAGCAAGCCGGATGGTGACCAAGTAGGCTTCTTGAATTTCGGATATTCTATTTTTCAGTGCCGAACTCTTCCTTTGCTTCGCCACACGCCCCTCACATTTCCCCACTGTCGGCTTTTTCTTCCGGGGTGGGATTGTTTTGCGATGGAGAGCCTTCTGCCCGACACAGGGCAAACGTGGGGCTTACCGTCCCGTCCAGCACTTTTCCATTTTCAATCGGCAGTGCTTCTTGAATTTGAAAGCTGACCAATCTCTGCTCTAGGAACGGATTTCCAATCATGCGGTAAGATCTGCGCTTATCCCATTTGGCATTTTTATAAACCATTCGCACGAAGGCCACGCACTTGATCTCACAGCTGCTGAACTCATTCAGCTTTCCCACTCGATGAGCTCCTGCATCTGCCGCACTGCATACCTGCACGGCGATCTGATTCATTTGGGGATTGTATAAAAACCGATAGTGTGACGGCCAGCCGAGCGTTTCAAGAGTGCTGCGAAAAATCGTGATCCGTCCTTCATCCACGTTTAATGTCATACCGAGAACACCGGCGTGCCATATTTTCTGTTCCTGCAATCTACTCACCTCCTCCTAAAAATGGGCGCACTTCCCCCTTGGTTTCTTTTCATCCTTCTAATCCGCACTGGTACCGGGGGCCTTCCCCGTCAGGATGCTCATCGACACATATCCATCTATTTGCTTCACTTCTGATTCTTTCAGGTGTTCTTCTACAGGCACGCCAAAAGTGCCCGCAATATCATCCGGGTAAAATCCCTTCCTGGTATTTACAGGCTTTGTTTCCTCTGATTGTGACGCACTTTCCCCTTTCTTCCGTTTCTGACCTTCGTGGAAAATTTCTGGCACGAGAAGGTCAAAAACATACAAGGTCTCTCCTTCAAAGTTGATTCGATACCCCAGTATCTTATAGCGGCAGTCACTATCCCAGCCCATCTCGTTATAAACCAATTCTGAAAATGGTTTACAGGACATCTTTCTGCTCTTTCGCTTGTCCGGCTTCGCAATGCACCAACGCAAAGCATCCTTATCATTTTCATCACAGCCGCGTACAACGATACGCTTCAAGTCACTGTTGAACATGACGTGTACATAAACCACATCTTCCAGCCCACTGATGCAGGCTGTGTTGAATGTGATACTGTCTTTTCGAATCACAATTGCCGGGTCCCGGAGGTGAGCGAACAGTTCTTTTCGCACCACTTGATACCCATCATATGAAAAAGTGCTCTCCAGTTCTTCAGCCTTTGTATCTCTTTCAGTCTCTAATGCCTGCTCCTTCGGCGGCATCAACGTTTTGTTTTCCTCCATCTATGTCAACCCATCCTTCCATTATTTCTTCCGCTTCATGGAGCAGTGTATTCAGACCATCTGCGGTAAAAATGTTCATTTCCTTAATTTCTGATGCCGGCCGAAGTACATCCCAATTGCCGGCATAATGCTCCTGCTGCAAAATACCAATCTGTGCGACGCTCGTGATTGGCTGGCCAAAAGTCCCCGCCCATTCCGGTGGGAAAATATAAATCGTCTTTTTAACTGTTTCGCCTTCCGATTCTTCCTCCTTAGGTGGCAGGACGATTTCCTCCACCTTGATCATCTCCGGCTGATCGAGTTCAAAGAGCATCAGCTTATCGCCTCCCTGCTCCACAAGCTGACCACGGAAGCGGTATTTCAAATCTTCGTCCCACTCCATAATGTCAAAAAGAGCCTTTGCCAGTCCTCGGCACCCAAGGGTATTTGCACACCAGCGTCCTTCTTTCAATCTGCCCCAGCGGATTGCATTCGAATTGCTCTTTTCGCACGGCCGAATGGCAATACATCTGTCAACTGAATTCAGAAGCAATTCTACATACTCCACATCATCAAACTTTTTCAGACAGGCAGCATTAAAACGCAGCCTTCCGTTTGAAATTGTCATCGCCGGATTCTGCAAGGTTGCAAAATACTGTGCCCGGACTACTTCATAGCCAGTAAGATCCAGACGATTCCTTACTTCTACCGTGTTGGACTGTTTTTCCCGCATGACGCTTTCGGATGCTTCCCGGTATTCCTCTGCCGAGAAACCTGTCCAATCCTTATCAAAAGGCACATATCCGCGAAGGATGCCATCATCTACCACACTCAAAACTGGCAACGGATGATTTTTCTTTTTATACGTCCGGGATGCGCGCAGATGATTGGCCGCATTGAAAACATCTCTGGAAACAATCGCCTCGTGATGGTCCCGCTGACGGTACTGCGTTCGATCATTGTTGTTCTTCTTTGCCTTGTGCGTAAGGAAGTTTGGTGTGAAAGTCTTTCTCGCCAGCACATCCCCACAATGGCGTTCATTTGCAATGATTCCGGCAATCGTGCCCGGATTCCATTCCGTGTTTCCCAGCTTCGTCTTCCGCTCGTAATCTGTCAGAAGTTCCGCAATATCCTTTAGCGAAAATCCATTCAAGTACAGGTAATAAATGACCTTTACTGTCTGAGCCTCATCCTGATTCACCACAAGGTTGCCATCCTCATCCTGGTCATATCCAAGCAACGCCGGCGTAAGGAAAAGTCCACGGCTGAACCGGCGATCAATGGACCAGTTCATGATAATTGATTTGGAATGGGATTCTTCCTCTGCCACGGATGCCAGAATCGTCAGAATCATGCGTCCGTTACTGTCCAGGGTGTAGATATTATCCGCTTCAAATTTTACCCCTACGGGTGGGTCAAGATTCTTCAGCGTTTCGATAACAGAAAGGCAGTCAACGATATTTCTGGCAAAACGGGCGATGGACTTTGTAAGAATCAGGTCAATCTTTCCCGCCTTACAATCCTCGATCAGCTGCTGCATTCCTTTGCGGTGTGCCAGCGAAGTGCCGCTGATTCCTTCATCATCATAAATGCCAACAAACTCCCAGCCGGGTTGGGCCTTAATGTAGTCCGTATAATAATTTTTCTGAAGCTCATACGAGGAGGTCTGTTCATCATTGTCAGTGGAAACACGTACATAGGCAGCGACACGACGAATAGAGGTGCTTTCTCCAAGCCCCTCCACAATTTTGGCCGGGATAACCTCCAGTTCGGAAGTATCCACGCCTCTATATCGGTCTCTAATTCTCTGCTTACGATCTATCGCTTCTGTTCCACTGCTCATTCTATAGTTCCTCTCATTCCCCCGGTTTTATGCTCCAATACCACTGGCGCATCTTCCGATAACTTCGGATGCCGAGTTCTTTCTTTGTGTTTTCTGCTGTTCTACGGCTAATACCTTCATCGCTCAACCGCATATAGATTTCTCTGGATCTCATATCATCTTCTGAAAGCAGCTTCTTAATCAGGTAGGCTGCTTTTTCAGACTTTGATTCAAATACTGGTGTTTCCGGCTCTGCTGCCGGGTCCTGTGCTATTTCACATTCCAGCCATTGGAAGCCCTGCTCCGCTGTTATCGAAAATTTGATTTCTCCATCTGACGGAGCCAGACTGTTTTTTATCTGCCGGACGATACGGACATCTGTGTTCTTTGGATCTCGCTCCACCTGCAGGACACTCCGGGCAGCCGCCACCACATCAATACTGCCAAGGCTCCGATACAGGCCTTTTGTTCCCTCTTTTTTATTGAGGTGACCGATCAGCACAATGGCGCAATCATATACAGATGCCCACATACCAAGACGCTGCATCAGCTTTCTGGCTCTGCCTGCAATCTGAAGGTCAGAATCACTTCCGAGATAAGCCTGTATCGGGTCGATGACTACCAATTTCGGCCGAAATTCTATAATAGCCTGCCGGATGCGTTCATCATCCAGTGTCAGGCCACTGTATGTTTCTTCATTTATAAAAGCCACATTCCCACAATCTGCCCCACACTTTTCCAGCCGGGGCTTGATGGTATCTGACACACCATCTTCTGAACACTGGTAAATGACCCTCTGCGATAATCCAACTGCTTTGCCATCCGGCAGCTTTCCGCCTTTAGATAACTCTGCTATCAGATTCATCATCATTGTGGACTTACCATCGCCGGGGTCGCCTTGCAGCAATGTGATCTTCCCAACTGCTATGAACGGATACCACAGCCAACGAACAGAAGTCGCCTGTACATCACTATATAATGTAAGAATCCCTTTTTCTCCTTTGCTCGTCATCATCGTTCCTTTCCATGTGCAGTTTTTTCTACATTTATATTATAAGGTTTGATTGATGATTTGACTGCTACCTATCATGTAGCACGTTTCATGTTTTGCTACATAGCAGGTAGCAAAATGGGCTAAGACCACACAGCAGATAGGGGTGTGAGCTTTTGCGGTCTTAAACTCTTCTATAACCAGTTGCTATGTATTTTTCTCTACGGGATAATTGTTACAGCCTTATGCGGGTAAACATAAGGAGGACCACACATGGCCATTGATTATGAAGCTTTGGGCAAGCGTATTTCAAACGCCCGCAAACAAACTGGTATCACGCAAGAGGCTCTTGGGGAACAGCTTAACATGACCCGAAAACACATCAGTGTTATTGAAGCAGCTATCAACCGTCCGAGCCTAGATACTCTGGTTGATATCGCAAATGCACTGAACGTATCAGCAGACGACCTTCTCGTAGACAGTCTGACACACTCGGCTTCCACTGCCGATTCCGAGATTCACCGTCTGCTTTTGGACTGCAACACACTTGAGCAGGAGATTCTTACCCGAATGGTAAAGGAACTGAAAGCGATTTTATACGGATTGGGAGTATGATTTTGTAACTCGTTGACCACATAACACAAAAACCCGCATAAGCCACAACTGCACTTCGGAGCATGCCGGGGTGCTGTCTGTGGTTCATGCGGGATGAGGCAAAAAAAGAAGCCCACCAGCGTACCATGTAAGAATTACACAGTGCGCCAGTGGGCAAATCTTTATTTTAACAGATCTGATAAACTATATTCACCTTTAGGAATATTTGCGGTTCTACGATACTCTTTTATTGCATTAACTAATGTCTGTGGATTACTAAAATAATCTTTCACAAAATCATACGATTTCACATTATGCATACGAAGATCTGCTTTACAGAATTCACTAGGTTTCTTTCCTGAGCGCTTAAATCGCTCATAAGCTCCTTCGCTATGAATAATCAGCATCTCTATCTCCGGAGCAGTAATAACATTGATCACATCAACCTTCTTCTCATAGGCTTTGCTAAGCCTAAACTCTTCTCTCCGAGAGTCAAGGATCCTTATGACAGAGATCTGATCTTTAAATCCTTTACGCAAGAAGCGTTCCTCAAATGTCTTAGCACTCCTGCAGCGAATAACATTTTCTTCAAGCATATCTTCTCTTGTAAAAATCAAAAGATTATTATCCACTAGAACATCAACAATTGCAGTTTCTGCTGATCCTTCACATATACACGCTATATATGGTGCTAACTTCATCCTACCGCCCCCTTATTTAATTGAAGCGGCCAGATTTTTCTTCAAACGCATATATGCTTCATACGCTGGAGTTGTTCCTTCCAGGAATCCGCTTTGATATGCATCGCTCTTCTTAATATCGTTGCGCTTTAGAATATAGCTCAAGTTTTCCACTGTGATGCCATTTCGATTTCTTACGATACAAATCCCATCATTTCGGTCATATTCATCTAGCAGTTCCGGATAATGCGTTGTAAAAATCAGCGTTCCGCCTCTTTTGTTAAGTCGGCTGTCCATGAAGAAGCGCATCAGAGTAGTTACAATTTCTTTATTAAAATGATTTTCAATTTCATCTACCAGAAGGTATCCTCCAGATTGAAGAACCTCTTTCACCATTGAAAATGTAATAATGCCCTTAATTGTACCAGAGGACAAATACTGTTCAAGATCTACCGCATTATTCAAGATTATCTCATCTTCATCTCTAAATTTCAGATGAATAAATGTTTTTCCTTCCGCCTGCTCAAAACATAGCTTCTCGATGGTCGGGTCAAGAAAAGCAATCACTTCCAGCGGAATATCTTCTGTAAAAGGCAAAACATTCACATTCGTATATGAAAGAAGGCTAAACACATCAACAGCGTCATTTACCTTTTTATTATGAGCGATAATAAAGCTGACATCATCTGAAAGATAAGCTTCATTGCTATTACGTGAATCAACAGGCTCTATTCCATCGAAATCCGTCAAATATTTTTTCGACTTAACGCTTGCAATCGGCTTCTCCCATAGTCTTTCAGACAGGATTGAATACACATACTCGCCTGTCTTTGCTTTTTTCGCTGTAATCACGGTTTCAAGACAGCAGATATATTTGCGCTTATCATAAAAGTATGTGCAAATCGTAGCTTTCTCTGATCCTCCAAGAATGGTTTTTGCCTCCACATGATTGATTGGCTCATTCTTTATAATGTTCAGTGCTAAATTGATGACTTTCAGCACAGAGGTTTTACCAGAAGCATTGATTCCAATAAACGCACATGCAGAATGAAGGTAATAGTTATCAATAAGGTTGTACAAATTATTCTTGTCATCTTCACTCACACGCTGCTGAGTGTAAAAGCAAATATCCAAGTCCTCCTTAAACAACGGAAGCCCTTGTGCTGTAATACGAAGTATTTTCATGTGCCACTCTCCCTTCTAAAAACGGTTTTTACGTTTTTATTTTCCATCGAATTCATTATACCCTATTCTTCAGAAATTATCAACGCCTTTTTCGTTTTTATTTTCCGTATTTTAAACTTCTATACGCATCCAGCACGAACTCCAAAAACTGAGGACTCATCTGCTCCACCATGCTCTTGCCATCCACATTCCCCAGCATGGTCACGCCAGCTTTTGACAGGTCATCTTCTCTCTTCTCCAGCTCCCTGATGCTGTCTGCCACGGCCGTATCGATGAACGCAGCGAACTTTGCTCCGTCAACATTGCTTTGTACTGGCATCGGTGCGCCATCATCACCGGCTAACCGGATCACCTTCGGGTCAAGGATACCCTCTACTTTTTTAAGTGCCTCTTTCTCCGGCATCCGCCGCAGATACCCTTTCATTGCACTCACGACCACCAGTTCCATCTGGGTCTCTGCGTAATCTTCTACTGAAAGCCATGCTAATCTCTTCATGTCGTTCTCTCCTGCTATGTGTATTTCTGTACTCTCAACATATAGCAGAATTTTGCACATAGCAATAGGTTCGGAAAAAAAATCCTCCAAAAACAAAAAAATCCCCACCAGACAAGACGAAATGTCTCATCCAGTTGGATTCCAAAAATCATGCTTCCTGCTCCAGCAATGCTCGCTCTTGTGCTTTCCGTTTCCGGATCATCAGCGTGTGTGCCGTTTTTTCCTTTCTCTTTTCTCTATGGTACCGAATGCAGAGTCCGTTGACCTGCCAGCCGTCCATCAGCACCTCGACCGTTTTATTCGGATTGCATCTGCGGAATCCGATGAAAGCCATCAGCGTTCGGCTGTTTCCGGTGCTGGTCAGCTTGACTCCAAAATTCGTCGTGTAGGTGATCACATCACCGTCAACGATTCCTTCCTTGATGAATGCGAAGTAAACGCCCTTTTCAAATTCCAGGAAATCCGGAGCCTGTTCCACCCGGTCTGCACCCATCTTTCTTTTTCCACGCCGGATATCACTCAGGATTTTGCTTCGTGCCTTGCCGCCAAAGTCACGCAGGCAGCTTCCATCTGTATCCAGACCATTGACATTCAGCTTCATGCCGGCCTTGTTGATTTCGGGCAGGGCTTCCAGGCAGCGGATGAAAAAGTCGTAGTTGTGCTTCATCTCCGAAAGAAGCTGTTCTTCCTGGCTGAGTTGCTGCCGTTCGTCCATTTTCTCATTCAAACGCTCTCGCAGATCATCCACCAGTCTTTCGTAGGTATCAATCTCCGGGCTGGCTTTCTGGCGGCCACGCTCTACTGCTTCTTTCAGCCGCCCCTGCATCTGAGCCATTTTTTCCTCCAGCTGCAGAATCTGCTCATCCAGTTCTGTTTTTCTGGAAGAATCCCGTTCTGCGACGTGCTCCTGCACCTTCTGGTAGATCATCCGGAATTCCGAATCGATCCATGCGTTCTCCCCGTTTTCTTCATGATCGCGCTTGATGGCGTACAACATTTCCATGAAGCTCTGCTTGACCGCCGTCTCGTATACAAAATGGGAAGGGCACTTTGCATCTCCTTCGCCAATATAAATCGGATGCCAGGCAACATCCGGGTCTGCTTTTCCCATAAATGGCCCATCGTTGGTCGGTGAGGTATCTTTTAGACTTGAGCATCGCCAAACGGGATAGGTGTAATAATACCGTTCATAGTAGTCATCCGGCGAACTCCCCTGTGCCAACAGCTCACTGCGGCAGGCATCCAGGCACCTGTCATCCTCGAAGTGCGTGGCTCTTGCCTGCAGGGTTCTGCGGTAAAAGGGGGCTCCGCATTTTCCGCATACCAGGTTATCAAAGACATCCTTGCCCACTCGTTTTTCCCGTTTTTCATCCTTCTTTTTCGTTCGGTTTTTCTTTCTGTGTGCCAGGATTTCCTGTGCCCGCATCCATACCGCGCGATTGATAATCGGGACATGGTGGTCCGTCACATAAAATTTCGGAGCTTCTCCATTGTTTGGAATCGTCTTGTGGCTCAGGAAATCGACGGTAACCGTTTTCTGCATTTCGCAGTCACCAACATATTTTTCATTCCGGAGGATAAAATCCACACTTTCGCTTTGCCATTTTGTCCCTTTGGATGAAGGGATTTCCTTTTCATTCAGTTCATTGCTGATTTTGTAAGAAGATTTTCCCAGAAGGAACTCATCGAAGATGAACCGCACCACCTTGGCCTGTTCTTCTACAATGACCCAGTCCTTATTCGTCTCACCGTCCGTATAACCGTAGACCGACCGTGGATTTCCAAAGGCAATCCCTTCCTGAAACCGCTTTTGAATACTCCAGCTGATATTCTTGGAGATCGAATTGCTCTCTTCCTGTGCCAATGCTGAAAGGATGGTCAGGAGCAGTTCGCCAGACGCATCCAGCGTGTCAATGTTCTCCTTTTCGAAGTATACACCGATTGGCGGGTCACACTGCCGAAGCTGTCTCACGCAGTTCAGCGTATCGACCGTATTTCGTGCAAATCGGGAAATGGACTTTGTAATGATGTAATCGATCTTCCCGTCCAGCGCATCCTGCATCATCTGATTAAACTCGGTGCGGTGGTTACGGTTGGTGCCGGAGATTGCTTCATCTGCATACATTCCGGCAAAAGTCCAGCCTTCTTTTTCATTGATCAGCTTCGTGTAATAGCTTTTCTGCCCCTCATACGAAGTCTGCTGGGCAAGCTCATCGGTTGAAACACGGCCGTAAGCGGCAACCCGAATGTCCTTTGCCTTTTTCAGCTGACCGCCGGCAGACACTCTCCGCTTCGTTGCCGGAATCACCTGCACATTGTTTGCAACCGTCCCTTGTGTCATTTGTCTGTTCATCAATACTTCCTCCTTATCATGCCAGGCTGCTGATAGCCCTCAAATACGCTGTCACACTCCACTTCCGTACAGGTGTCATCAAACCAGTGGATTCTAAAATGTTTCGGTGAAAAAATGGTAACGGAAAGCACAAAGGCTTTCACATACGTTCCAACTGCTTCATCCAGAAACATCTGCGTCCCTTCCGCCAGAGAATCCAGCCATTGCAGCGTTTTCTCCCGGATTTCATGGGTCTGCTCCAGCTTCTTCCAGTAATCTTCCATGTACCGAACCTGTTCGGCCTGTTGCTGGGCTTCATGTTCCAGCTTCTCCAGCTGTTCTTCTTCATTGAGAAGTCGGTTTTCTAACTCTGTGACTGCTTCTTTATCTCTCGGTTCTCCCAGCACCTCACATCGCACTTTCAATGCTTCTTTTTCCGCCTGAATATCCCGAATGTGCTGGTGGACATCCCGAATGCTATAGTTCACTGCAGACAGCTGGCGTTTCAGAAAATCCCCTTCCTGCTCCATATGGTCGAAATCATGGATCTCTCTCAGCTTCTCAGTCAGGTTCTTTAATGCCTGATTTCTCGCATTATCAATGGGTGCTTTGGAGATCATCTGCATGACCTCATGGACTTCTGCATCCATCTTCTCACCCAGCTTGAATTTTTCGGCAAATGCTTTGCAAAGCAGCGTCTGGATCTGCTCTTCATAAATCGGTTCCATTCGGCAGCGCTTCTGTCCCTGCTGGGCGAGCTTCGTCGCACACCGCCAGATGGTTGTCCTTGTTGTGGAATGGCCTTGAAAATACCGTCCACATTCTCCACACAGCAGGAGCTTGGAATAGTTTCTTTCGTTTCTTCCCTTTTCGATGCCCCTATACTTTGCCGTGTATGCCTTCCAGACTTCCTGTGCTTCCTGCCACAATTCTTCCGAAATGATAGCCGGATGATGATTTCGTATCAGGTATTTCGGCTTTTCCCCCTTATTGACCTTCTGTTTATGCCCATTCCTGTGATCGGTGTAGGTCTTCTGACAAAGTACGGAACCGCAGTAACGAACATTTGCGATCATGTACCGAACATCCGTTGCCGTCCACCCCCGCTTATCTTCTTCCTTTAGTGCGCCAGCTGGCAGCACAGTCGGCTTCCGCTTTTGCCGCTGTCTGCATCCGCTGTTCGGCGGCGGGATATGCAGGGCATCCAGCTTCTGGGCGATCTGTGTGAAGCTCAGCTCTTCTTTTGTAAAAAACCGGAACACCATCCGAACAATCTCTGCTTCTTCCGGGATGATGAACACTGCCCGGTATCGGTATCCATTCTCATTTACTGTATACTCCCCTTTGCGGAATTCGTAACCGTAGATGTCCTTGTTGCAGACATTTCCGGCCGGGAACCGTTTCTGATTGCTCCATGCGATGTTTGCAGAAATCGAACGGCTCTCTTCCTGTGCAATGGCGGCCAGCGTAGTAAGGATGAACTCGCTGTAAGCATCCGCTGTATCCATCGCCTCCCGCTCAAACAGGATCGTGACATTGTTTTCCTTTAAAGTCCGTAATGCCATAAGAAAGTCCTGCGTGTTTCGAGCAAAACGGCTGATGGACTTGCAGATCACCCGGTCAATCTTCCTCTGCTTGCAGTGCCGGAGCAAACGGTTGAAACCTGTCCGTCCTTCTCTGCTTGTTGCGGAAATACCATGATCGGAATAAATGCCGGCGGATGTCCACCCTGCATTTCCTGCCAGGAGTGACATAAAGTAGCGTTCCTGCATTTCATACGAATCCTCCTGTGCCGGATTGGTGGAGGAAACACGGATATATGCGGCGACCCGAACAGTCTTCTCTGAAATTGATGTTTTCACCGTAGGCATTGCCGGCCGGCATTCCTGCATCACATCGGATGCGAGCTGAGAGAATTCTTCCATACTCTCCGGCTCATTCACCGGCATTTCTTTTACTGATGCGTAACTGGTTACAGACGGCTTCTTTTTCTCAGCCCTGACTTTTTGCATGGCGGCAAGAATCTGTGCCACCGATTCACTCTGTTCTGCCTTTTTCTTACCTTTTGCTTCCGGCAGCTTCATCTTTGACATCAGGTCATTCAGAAAAGCATTTGAATCCATATCATCCTCTCCTTTCGTCAGATTTTCCTTCCGAAAGGAAAACGTGTGGTAATGCCACCGCCTTTTCCTATCTTCGGGTAGTGACATATTTGCTCTATCCGGCACTTATAGCAAGTGATATCCGAACTATAAATCGTAGAATATATGCCCATATAATCGGGCAAAACTGACGATTGCGTTGTATGTAAAAAGGCTCTCCTTTTCAGGAAAGCCCATGAAGGTCAGATACGCGCTGCGAAGTCGAGTGCAATCCAGCCTGCACCGGATTTCAGCTTGCCCCAGCCTTTCACAGAACCAGCACCCGCAGATTCTGCCACGATGGTGAACACGCCCTTTCCGGTGTAATAACCGGTCTTGCCGTAGTTTGTTCCCGGTCCTTTACGGATGTTGAGATCGTTGATGGACACGCGAACCGCATACGGCACAGATGCAGTCTGGGTCACAGGATAGACCGCCTTGCCGGCTGGATCGTAGACCGTATACCCCGGTATCACATAGTTAAAGATATTGATGTCATTTAATCAATTTTGCCGATA
>ERZ780067.266-NODE-266-length-22784-cov-7.02587_pt1 | contig 22784 bp, 13 predicted proteins | sample MGYA00511841_ERZ780067 | MGnify/ENA primary metagenome ERZ780067 (study PRJEB29588, sample SAMEA2143295) | human gut metagenome | biome: human gut; feature: human-associated habitat; material: faeces | place: Denmark | collected 2008/2010 ... | reverse complement strand
GATGACAGGCTGTTTCCATATCGTTTCAATCGATTTAATGCTCTTCCTTTACACCGGCAAGTTCCGGGTCAATCATGATACGTCCGCAGTATTCGCAAACGATAATCTTTTTACGCATCTTGATGTCGAGCTGTCTTTGAGGCGGAATGCGGTTGAAGCAACCACCGCAAGAGTCGCGTTGGATGTAAACCACAGCCAGACCGTTGCGGGCATTCTTGCGGATGCGCTTGAAGGCAGCGAGCAAACGGGGCTCTACCTTGTTCTCGAGTTTCTTGGCCTTCTCTCTCAACTTCTCCTCGTCCTGTTTCGTCTCCGAAACGATTTCGTCGAGTTCGCTCTTCTTCTCGGCCAGGATATGCTGACGATCCTGCAGCGTCTCTTCCGAAGCAGCCACCTCTTTGCTCTTGGCCTCTTGTGCGGCAATGTATTCGTTGATACGTTTCTCGCACAACTGAATTTCGAGAGTCTGATACTCTATCTCTTTCGAGAGGAAGTCAAATTCGCGATTGTTGCGCACATTGTCTTGCTGCTTGGTATATTTGTCGATAAGCGTTTGGGCGTTTTGTATTTCTACTTTTTTGGCCGCTACGGCAGCTTTCAGGTCTTCAATCTCGGTATGGTAGTTTTTGATACGCGTTTCAAGACCGGCGATCTCGTCCTCAAGGTCCTGAACTTCGAGAGGCAGCTCACCTCTCAGCGTCTTTATTCTATCGATCTCCGAGAGAATGGTTTGCAAATCGTACAGTGTTTTCAACTTCTCTTCCACTGTATATTCTTTTTCAGCTTTTGTTTTGTCAGTAGCCATACGTTACAAATAATTTATCGGATTTGTATCTACTTGTGTAGAACGGATTGCAAAGGTAGGGAATTTTTTTTGAATAATCTCACAAAAAATCTCTTTTGTATATTGTTCACTCTCATAGTGACCGATTTCGGCCAGCAGGATACGCGACTCATATTCGAAATAATCGTGATACCGTATCTCACCCGTCACAAACATATCGGCTCCGACGGCAACGGCTCTCGACATGAGCGATTCTCCAGCACCGCCACACAAGGCCACACGCGAAATCTTGCGCCCGTGCAGAGGCGAATGCTTCACACAACCTACCGCAAAGGTATCTTTCAGCTTCTCCAGCACCAGCAGTTCGTCGGCCGGTTCAGGCAAATTACCCACCACGCCGGCCCCTACCTGCTCCCAGCGATTGGCCAGGGGTATCCAGTCGAAAGCCGGTTCTTCGTAGGGATGGCTCCGCTTCAAGGCGGTCTCGACGGCACCCTGCATGTAGACGGGCACGATTACTTCGAGTCGAGTCTCGGACTCGCGATGCTGCTCGCCTATCGTACCGCAATAGGGATGAGCCTGCACCCCGGGACGATAGGTACCCTCGCCCTCCTGACCGAAACTGCACTGGTCGTAATTGCCTATATGTCCAGCCCCGGCCTCGAACAGAGCGGTTCTCACCGCTTCGACATGAGAAACAGGCACATAGGTAACCAGTTTCATCAGCAACCCGGGCATGGGGTCGAGCACCCGCACCTCAGTCAAGCCCAACTTGCGGGCCATTCTGAACGAGACACCGCCCGGAGCATTATCGAGATTGGTATGGGCGGCATAGATGGCTATGTTGTGTTGGATTGCCTTGATGACAATACGCTCGACATAGCTCCTCCCCGTAATCGATTTCAGCCCCTTGAAGAGCAGGGGGTGATGCGACACAATCAAGTTATAGCCCAAGGCGATAGCCTCGTCGACAACCCCTTCGGTCACATCGAGACATACGACCGCTCCCGAAACCGGCTGAAACCGGTTGCCCACCTGCAACCCGGCATTGTCGTACGACTCTTGCCAGGCGACAGGTGCTACCGTCTCGATGGTCTCTATAATATCATTTAGAATTACCACGTGCTGTTAATCCTTCAAATCTACTTTGATACACAATTCGTTCAATTGCGAGTCGTCCAGCGGCGACGGTGCATTGAGCATGACATCGCGACCCGAGTTGTTCTTGGGGAATGCGATGCAGTCGCGAATCGAATCAAGACCGGCAAACATCGATACCAGGCGGTCGAGACCGAATGCCAGACCTCCGTGAGGAGGAGCTCCGTATTTGAAGGCATTCATCAGGAAGCCGAATTGAGCCTCGGCCTGCTCTTCGGTGAATCCCAGCAGGCGGAACATGTGGTCTTGCAACTCGCTGTCGTGAATACGGATAGAACCGCCACCCAGCTCTACGCCATTGATTACCATGTCGTAGGCATTGGCCCGCACGGCTCCCGTATCGGTATCGAGCAGGGGAATATCTTCGGCCTTGGGCGAGGTGAAGGGGTGGTGCATCGCATAGAAGCGTTGCGTCTCGTCGTCCCACTCGAACAGCGGGAAATCGATAACCCACAGCGGAGCAAAGGTATTCTTATCGCGCAAGCCCAGACGCGAACCCATCTCCAGACGCAGTTCGCACAGTGCCTTGCGGGTCTTCATCGCAGGACCGGCCAGAATCAGCAGCAGGTCGCCCGGTTTGGCTCCGAAGCGTTCGCCCCACTTCTTCAGGTCGTCGGGCGAATAGAATTTGTCGACCGACGACTTGGGATTTCCGTTCTCGTCGAAACGTACATAAATCAAGCCCTTGGCTCCGATTTGCGGACGTTTCACAAAGTCGGTCAACTCGTCGAGCTGTTTGCGCGAATAGGTAGCACACCCTTCGGCGCAGATACCGCCTACATACTCGGCACTGTCGAACACCCCGAAGTTGTGGCCCTCGGTCAAATCCTTCAGCTCGACAAAGCGCATGCCGAAACGCATATCGGGTTTGTCGCTACCGTAGTATTTCATGGCATCGGCCCACGTCATGCGCAAGAACGGCTCGTTGAACTCGATACCGCGGATTTTCTTGAACAGATGCTTGATCATGCCCTCGAAGATATTGAGAATATCCTCTTGCTCCACAAACGACATTTCGCAGTCGATTTGCGTGAACTCGGGCTGACGGTCGGCCCGCAGGTCTTCGTCGCGGAAGCATTTCACAATCTGGAAATAGCGGTCGAAACCCGACACCATCAGCAACTGCTTGAGGGTTTGCGGCGACTGCGGCAACGCATAGAACTCGCCCGGATTCATTCTCGACGGTACCACAAAGTCGCGGGCTCCCTCGGGAGTAGACTTAATCAATACAGGCGTCTCCACCTCGAGGAAGTTCAACTCGTCGAGATAACGACGAACCTCGAAGGCCATCTTGTGACGCAACTCGAGATTGCGGCGTACAATGGGACGGCGCAAGTCGAGGTAACGGTACTGCATGCGAATGTCGTCGCCGCCATCCGATTCGTCTTCGATGGTAAAGGGCGGAGTCTCGGCCGTATGGAGAATGACCAGTTTCTCGGCTATGATTTCGATGTCGCCCGTCGGCAGATTGGCGTTCTTGTTCGAGCGCTCGGTCACGGTACCCGTCACCTGTATCACATATTCGCGACCCAGTTTATTGGCCTGATCGCACAAACTGGCATTGGTCTCCTGATTAAATACCAACTGGGTGATACCGTAGCGATCGCGCAGATCGACAAAAGTCATACCACCCATCTTACGGCTGCGTTGCACCCAACCGGCCAGGGTTACCTGTTGGCCCACATGGCTCAATCGCAGCTCTCCACATGTATTCGTTCTATACATTGTTATAGGATTTATATGTTTTGTTGTTATTGATTTCGGTTACTCAACGGCATTCGGAACAGCCCGAATGTCCTTGCAAAATTAAAATAAAACATCGGTAAACAGGTATCTTTTACCGAAGAATTTGATAAAAATGTAAGCCCATAGTTGGCGATACGAAAAAAAGCAGTAAATTTGCCCTGCCCAAAAAAGAGAGGGCCATTGCTTGTTTCGGGGTGTAGCGCAGTCCGGTTAGCGCACCTGCTTTGGGAGCAGGGGGTCGTGGGTTCGAATCCCGCTACCCCGACAAAACAATAAAGGCATTGGCAATCGTTGTTCATGCGGTTGCCAATGCCTTTTCTGTTTCACCCATCTCCTCACTCTACCCCACTCCATTTGTATTCTTCCCTGGCGGGAAAAAAAAGAAAGGTTATCCGATTCACATCGGATAACCTTTCGAGAGAGGCAGTCTTTTTCAGACTGATTATAATCTAAAACAATCTTAGATTATTTTTTGATCATCTTTTGGTTGCGAATTACGCGACCGTTTTGCATCTTCACTACATAAACACCGGCAGAGAGGTCAGATACATTAGCCGATTCGGGGTTGTTCTTCAAGAACTTAACGAATTGACCGTCGGCAGTGTATATCCAAGCCTTTTCTACGTTGTTGAAATAGATCATGTCGCTGGTAACGGTAGGATACATCGACGAAACCGAAGCGAGACCGTTTTCACCGTTCACTACGTTCTCGATGCCCGATACTTCGTTCATTTCAGGTTCGTCGGCAATACCTTGGTCGCGGAATTCGGTATAGCTTGCAGCCGGTTCACGACCGGGGTTCGAACCAGAAACTTCAACCGGGAAGTCGATCGAGAAGCCTTTGCTCGTAGCGCCCGTGGGACCGGGGTGCGGGAACCAGGCATCCGAGAATACGATACGGAGACGAGTAGCACCTACGGCAGCATCTTCGGGAACATCGATTGTAAAGTCAATTCCGTCGGCAATTGCAGGCGTACCGGCATTCAACTGTCCGCATTCGAACACAACCTCGTCACTACCCTCCGATGCATCGAACTGATAGTTGATATCCCAGTCGATATAACCCATACCGAAGCAGTATTTCAGGTTATCATTCGTTTCTTTATCATAACCCGGTTCATCTTCGTTCATTACACCATTACCATAAGCATCGAGGTGCAATTTTATTTGTTGGCCTTGTTCTACTTTCAGTACACAATCTTCGGCATATACGTAGTTGTCGCCGCCCACAGAGTCGCTTCTGGAATAGTTGATATTCTGCGTAGCACCCGTTGTCGTCAACTCTTCGATAAACCGAATCTTCAAAGCGGTTTGATAACCGTCGGAAGCCGTATTGATGTACGTGGGAGGATATTGCGAAGAAGAAGCCTCGGGCAACGTTTCGGTAGAACGTGCGATGTGAACCCATTCGATGGGCGAGTAGGTCTTCATGTCTTTCGATACCGAACGGATACCTACATAAGGATCGTCGTTTTCGTTTTCGAATTGGATGTTACCGATATAAGCCGACCAGGTAGAGGTGCGACCTACTTCCGATACACGACCCTCTTCGCCATTCTTGTAGAAGAGTTCGAAGTGGTCGATATTCACCTCGTCATTATAAATCATACCATAGTCTTTACGTGCAGGCGAGAAACCGGTAGGATCTACTTCCCAAGTCAGTTTCACCGACAACGAAGAGGTAGTCTCTTCTTTCACCTCGGCAATGATGCTTTCGCCATCGATGCTGGCCGGAGTCGAAGCAGCACGGTCGTCGCTCAGCATGAGTTGACCAATCATGATCTTATAGTCGTCGTTGGCAGCCGAACCTTTTACACGGAAACCGATGTATTCGATTACATCGCCGGCGTTAAGACCTGTAAGAGCAATCTCTTTCTCTTCCCAAGTTGCACCGGCCAGGTTGCCTACGGGGAATTCCAGCCAGTTCGAATCGTCGAATTTTCTCAAGATGAGGTAGAGGTTCGAAGCGTTGGTACCCTCAACACCCGTCTTCACAGCAATTTTAGCTTTAGGATTACCAGCCGAAACATTCAGTTTGGCACGATACAACCATACGTCGGCACCCGTCGAGGTGGGAGTACCTTTCAGGCGCAATGCCGAACCACCGATGTAAGCATCTTCGTGAGTAAACTCGGCTTTGATGTCGGTCGAAAGATTTTCGGTACCCGTGTTGTAGATGACCCAACGATAGGTGGGCACATAGTCTTGCTGACCCATGTTGTACCAGCTGCCCAGCGTCTTTTTACCTTTGTAGGCATAGAAATCGCCGTTACCCAGCGTAAAGTTGGTGTTGAAAGGCAGGTCGCCCTGAATAGCCGTACGCTCGGGAATGAACTCGGCCAGACCACAGAAATTGTTCAACTGATTGGCGGTACCTACCGAGTTAGACACCTGGAACGCTCCGGGCATGTTCGAAATGGCCGGACGGTTGAGCGGCGTGCGATTGGAGCCGCTGAATACTTTCTCCAACAGTTCCTGATAGTTGGATTGCAACTCCATCAGCGAGTTACCTATCGTGTACTGGAAGATACGGCTCACTTTGTGTTCGCCCCACAGACATACACCGCAACGTTTTGCTTCATCGTTTGCGACCAGGCGCGACCAATTGCGGTTCATATGTACCATCCACACACCGGCATAGAGACCGTCGGCAGTACCCATGGCTGTTTCGGCAGCCCTTACCGAAGGTTGGATACCATACGAGAAATCGCCACCACTGTAATTCAGCATCAGGTCGGCCGTCTTACCGGTTTTGGTCGTACCATAAAGAGCATCTGCATACCCGGCACTCAAAGTTGAGTTACTCGTATAGATACCGATGTGGAAGCTGTCAAAACCAATCTCTTTGGCTCTCTTATAGAGGGCTTTGTGGAAATTAACCACATCGGTTTCACGATAGCCTTGATCCTCGAAGTTGTAGTTGATACCGTCGAGACCCAAGTAAAGCAAAGCATTCAACAGGGCATCGACATAACGGAACGAGCCGTCTTCATTCTTGGTCGTAATAAACTTAACATACTCATCTGATGTTCCTCCAGGAGTCCAAGACTCGAAGAACTTGATACCCGAGAACATGTGGGTACCGTTTTTGTGAGCGGCATCGGCCCACGAACCGGGAGCTTGCAGAATGCTGTGGTTCCAGGCACCGAACAAGTTGGTGTAGTTCCACATGGAGTACACGTCGTTGTGGAACTCGGAACTGGGATAACCACCAATCAGGTCGCCCTGACCGGTAGGAATGTTCATCCACAAGCGACGGGTGGGATACACACCTTCTACGATGTTTTTGGCGGAATCCTCCATGATGGCGGCCGGACGCACGTGCGAGCGAGAGAACTCCAAGTCGAGATTGAAACCGGCAGCTTCAAACTCTTCGGGGGTAGGATACTTGCGACCCTCGTCTGCCGCATTGGCAAACAAGACAAGCAAAGCCTCGTTGTCCCATGGAGCAAAGTCAAAAAGATCGGTCGATGCAGACGCAGGGTATTCCACCTCCTGAGCCTGCACATTCACAGCCAAGCCCAAAAGCAAAGCCGCACCAAATACAGTAAACTTCTTCATGATAAAAGCATTAAAAAAATTAGTAATTAGTAATTTGTGATTTTTATAGCGAAGAGCGAGAGAGGCTTTCCCGGGGGAAAGCCCCCTCGCTCCCGAACTATACGGTTTAGATATTGGCACCTTCTACGTCCCACCATACCCGGGTACCCTGCGTATCGCTGCCACCCAAGGCATCGAGACCCGAGGTGTTGATATCGCTCATACCCACCGAGGTGTCACGGCCGGGCAGAGGTATTCTGCGAATAATGTCGCCCTGTACCAGACTACCGTCGCCATCCTCGACATTCAACACGGGGAACAGTTTGGGATAGCCCGTGCGGCGCAAGTCGTTCCAAGCCTCGTAGGAATAGGGGAAGCCGGCGATATATTTCTGGGTAATGATCTTCTCGAGTTTCGTCTCTTTCGAGTCGCCCTCGTTCCATTTCACGCCAATCGTCGTCACGCTCTCGATGTCGTTGCTGTGGTCATACTGGTCTTCATATTTATAGGGCACCGCAGCCTCGAGGCTCATATACTCGTCGACATAGTCGGGATAGTAAGGTATCAGACGGTTTTCTATCTGAGCGTTTCGGATACCTTCCTCGTAGAACGATTGTGCGCTACCACCCATGGTCCAGCCGCGCAAGTCACCCTCGGCGCGCAGGAACTGCACCTCCGAAACCTTCATCAGATAGAGCGGAGCCATAGCTAATTGCTCGCTGTTTTCAAGCTTCGAATAAGCAATGCGGAAATTGTCCTTGTAGGCCTGACCCGGACTCATGCGGATACCGGCGCGCAGACCGATGATGCGGGTATTGGCCTGCATGATGTCGGTCGCATCGTCCTTGTTGACAATCACGTCGCTGTTCTTGCCAATCAAATATTCCAGATAGGGGTGCTTGAGGCTGGCGAGCAGGCTCTCGAACGAAGCGTTCAGACGAGTATCACCCCAACTGTTCGAAATCTCGATCAAAGGGTGGGTAAAACCTTCAATCAGGGGATCGAGCAACATTTCCTGAGCCGTAGTTTCTATCACACCGGCTTGAACAGCTTCTTCGGCCCATTTTTTGGCTTTATCGGGCTGTACCTTCGCAATGTGCACGGCCATACGCAGTTTCAGCGAGTTGGCCAACCGGCGCCACGATTCTATGCTCTTGTCTTGCGATACTACATCATTCTGCGACAGAATAGACTGTACCCCGGACTTATACCAGTCGGGACGGGTCTCGAAATGTTTCAAGCAGGCGTTGATGGTATCGAGATTATCCACGATAGAGATATAAATCTCTTCCATCTTGTTGAAGGTAAAGGGGTTGCTCTCCTTGTTGGCCTTGTGGTCGAAATAAGGGATAGACCCGTAGAGGTCGACCATCTCTTGTGCCGAATAGTCGAAGATCAACAGACCGATGGCTTTCAACTCGGGAATCGAGTCGATCATGGGGTGGTTGATCATGTTGGCAATGTTGTTCTTGACACCGAGGAATGCCCCGTAAGGGCCATCGCAATAGGCCTGGTTGTAGGAATAGGTCGAGTAGAGCAAGCCACCCTGACCATGTGAAAAATTGTGGGGTACTACCATATAGCCGGCGTAGTTGTCGACCGTGATGCTATATACATACTGGTATTGGTGTGCAGCGGGAGCATTGGCATCTTTACCGCCTCGCAGATAATATTGAGCCGTTCTCATCTGACCGAAATACTGGCTCAACTGCGATTGAGCTTCGTTGAAACCCTCCTCCGAAATATTCTTCCAGTAGTCTATGCTATCGGCCTTACCTTTGTACACGACCGGGTCCAAATCGGTCTGACCGCCGGTAAAGGTATCGGTAGGCATATCGAAATCCAAACACGAGTGCAGGCTTGCAGCGGCAAGCATGGCACAAAATGCCGTTAAAATGGTTTTTTTCATATTTCTATTCTTTATTAGCTACGACTTAAAAATCAATTTTCAAATTCACACCAAACGAACGGGTTGCCGGCATATTGAAAATGTCGAATGCACCCAAACCGTTTTTGGTCGAAAGAGCGATATTGGGATCGATCGGAGCATCCTTGTAGATGAAGAAGAGGTTACGACCGATAACCGAGAGCGACAGGTTGCGGATAACACCGCCGAACAGATTGCGGAAGGTATAGCCCAGCGAGAGTTCGGCCAGACGGAAATTGGTGGCGTCGTAAACATATTGCGAACCCATGTAGTTACCGCCTACGGTCTGATAGTACTCCTGGATAGGAGCCACATTGCCGTCGGGCATGATCATACCCGGTTTCGTAACCGAACCGTCGGACGACGTCCATACCAGATTGTGAGCAGCCGCGTAGTCGCGAGCATCGCCTACCCGTTTCGAAACGCCTTGATAATCGAGGTAAGCCTCGGTGAGCGAAATGACTTTACCACCGATGCGGCCGTTGATCAGGAAATAGAGCGAAAGGTCTTTCCAGGTGAAGGTGTTGCCCCAACCCAGCTGGAACTTGGAGTTCATGTTGCCCAGATAGACAAAGTCGGTCGTACTTACCTGAGGAGCGCCCTCGGAGCTTAACCAGATGCTGCCGTCGGCATTGCGACGGAAATCGAGGGCGTACATGTCGCCATAAGAACCGCCTTCGTCGTAACGAACCACGATGTTACCACCGGCAATCTTCTGCTCGAGTTTGGCGGGGTTGCCTTGGTCGTCCTTGAAGGTTTTCACAATCTTGTTGTCGTTGTACGAGAAATTGACCGAGGTTCTCCACATCCAGTCTTTCGAGAAATTGAGCGAGTAAGAGAGCGTAGTCTCGACACCTTGGTTACGAATGAGACCGGTGTTGACCGGTTTCATCTTACCGCCCGTAGTGGTTTGCAGGAAATAGCTGTTGCACAGCTGGGTGTGGTAGTAGGTCAAATCCCAGTTGAGAGCGCTTTCGAAGAGCGATACATCGAAACCGGCCTCGAACGATTTGGATGTTTCGGGCAGCGGGTTGTCGAAGTAACCGTAGGTCGACGATGCGATGGCACCGGTAGCCAGGTTCTCGGAACCCATGCTGAATACCTCGTTGGGAATCGAGTTACCTACCTCACTATACGATGCGCGCAGCTTCAGGTGAGTGATGAACTCGGGCATGGTGATATATTTGTGCATCAGCGTATTGGCACCTACCGAGAAGTAACCGTAGTTATCGGGAGTACCACGATACTCGAACTGTTTGAAGGCTCGATACCAGTCCTGACGGTAGCTACCTTCCAGATATACATAGTCTTTATAACCTACCTGACCGGTGAAGAAGAGGCCCTTGTCCCAGTTGGACGAGAGAGTGTAGGTATTCAGGCTGTTGCCTCCCCACGAAGCCAACGGCTCGAAGAAGTTGATGCGGGTGGGCAACGCATTCATATCGACATAAGAGAAATAGGTGGCACGGGTCCACATCTTTTGGGTTTCGCCCTTCACGGTGTGCCCTACCCAACCGGCCGACGCCGATACCGAGAAATCTTTGAACTCCTTGTTGTAGCTCAACATGGCATCGACATAGACATCGTTGCTCCAATAGAGGTCTTGGCCATACATACCGTAGTCTTCCATCGTGGCCACATTCCAAGTGGTGGCGTAGCGGTTGGTGAAGCCTTTGTATTTGGCACGGTCCATGTTCAAACGGCCTTGAACCTTCAAGCCGGGAATAATCTCGTAGCTGGCCGAAATAGATCCGTAGGCACGCTCTTCGGTGTTTTCGCTCCGGTTCATGCCGGTAATCCAGTAGGGGTTGTTGTTACCGGCCGAGAAATAGGCCCACTGTTGCATGGGACCCGACAACTGGGTGGTACCGTTGGGTATCCACTCTCTCTTGTCGTTGTAGTAGCCATAGATATTGGAGGTCCAGGTACCTTCGCCCCGATAGTTCTTGCGATAGTAGTCCATGTCGATGTTACGCGGCATGCGGTACAAGTCGTACAAGGGGTTCATGACCGTACCACCACCGGGACGGTTCTTGGTATTGGCATGCACATAGTTCAACGACAGGTCGATGTTCAGTTTCTTGTTGAACAACGAGTAGTTCTGACGGAACGAGAAGGTATTACGCTGATACGAGTTGTGTGGCACCATACCATCGGAATAGGAGTTGGCATACGAGAAATAGGAACGAACCTTCTCGGTACCACCGCTTATCGAAACCGAGTTGTTGTAGGTAGCACCCGTCTCGAAGAAATCGGCGATATCGTTTTGGGTATAATTACGCAGATGAGCGCCCGAGTAGGCGAGCTCGTCGGCCGTCATATCCGACACCTTCTTACCCCAGCTCGTGGTAGAGAGCTGATTGGCAGCCACGTTGACATCGGCACCGTAGGTGTTTTGGATTTGGGGGAGAACCAGCGGAGTCTCGAAAGTTACATTGGAGTTCACGCTCACCGTGACACTACCCTCTTTACCGCGTTTGGTGGTAATCATCAACACACCGTTGGCAGCAGCACTACCGTAAAGGGCGGCGGCATTGGCACCCTTCAGAATGTTGATGCTCTCGATGTCGTCGGGGTTGATGAGAGAAAGGGCGTCGCCGCCTTCGGCCGTGCTCGAATAGGTAAGAGAGTTACCATCGCTGCTCCATGCCGAAGCGGCACCACCAATCTGGTTGGTCATAGGAATACCGTCGACCACAATCAGCGGGCTGTTGTTACCCATAACCGACTTGTTACCACGCAACAGGATTTTCGAGGTACCACCGGCACCACCGGCACTTTGTGTAATCGTTACACCGGCAGCCTTACCTTGCAGTGAGTTTACAAAGTTGGCATCCTGTACTTTCATCAGCTCGTCGCCTTTGATCTCTTGAGTAGCATAGGTCAGCGACGACTCCTTACGGGTAATACCCATGGCGGTTACCACCACTTCGTCGAGCAGCTTGTCGTTGCTGTCCATCACTACATCGATCTTGCTCTGTCCGTTGATAGCTCTCTTGATGGTCTCATAACCGATATACGAGAACTCCAACTCGTTGCTCCCCGCGGGAACTTTAATCGAATAGTTACCGTCGATGTCGGTAGCTACGACTACGTTGGTACCCACAACCTTTACGGTAAGACCGATAAGAGTCTCGCCCGAGGGGTCGGTAACCGTACCCGTAACCACTTTCGTACCTGCGGCTACATTCTGATTTACACTCTGGGCTTGTGTCGTACTCGACGCCACAGCCGGGGCTGCACTGGCATGCGCAGCGGTACCGATTCCAAAACCTGAAACCAGTACAAAAGCTACAATAATTGCTTTTAGATTTCTTCTATACATACGTGCATTTATAGGTATTCGAATACTAAAAAAAATTTACCTCTCTCATTAAAAAAAACTATTACTTAATCTCCATAGGCTTTATATATTATCATTATGCTATTTTTATTCAAGAAAAGCTATCACTTGTAAAAACCCATACAACAAATTTTACACGTTCCAAATAGAAAACGCTTGCAATATATAAATATTTTTTTGATTTCCCTGCAAAAAAAAGAAATGTTTTTTTCATGATTCGTTCTTCTGGCATATTATACATTATATATAGTTTGCTATTTTTTCTCACGATATATTAAATAACTCCATTTCCCGATTTTCCCCTAGTAAAAAAAAATATTTTTTTTCTATTTTGTGTAATCATGGTACGAAGAGTCAATTTGTTAAAATTTAAATTCATTTATATTCAGTAATTTAATCACTCAACAGAAGCATCTTTTTTAAGTAAAATAAAATATGTTCTTTTTTGTAAATTGATTTTTTACAAAAAAAGGGCCTTTATCAAATTTTAGCCGCTGCAAATATCCGATTTAAGTTGGAATAAAACAAAAAAAACTCCATTTTTCGCGATTCTTTTTCTAAATATTGCAATAGAATAACGCATATAAAAGGGAAAAAGTGTATTTTTGCAAACCATTCCATTCTTCATTAAATTAGGATTATTGTGTTTCGACACTAAAAAACAACGAATTAAATTTTATGACAAAACTTTCTTTTGAGAATATTCGGCGCACGGCCCGAAGAATCGGTGGTTACATTTTGCTGCTACGAGAGCAACTTCGCCGCATTTCGTTACGCTCGTGGATATATATAGGTATAGCCCTGCTTCTGATATGCGGTGGCTTATACTGGTTCTTGCGACCGGCACCTCCGGCTCCCAACCTGCCGATTGTAGAAGTAGAGCCCGTGAAGACCGACGATGTAGAGATTTATGGCGAATATGTGGGTCGCATCAGAGCCCAGCAGTTTGTCGAAATACGGGCCCGGGTCGAGGGCTTCCTCGAGAAAATGCTTTTCGACGAAGGCACCTATGTAAAAAAGGGTCAGCCACTTTTCATTATCGACCCTAAACTGTACCAGGCCCGAGCCAACAAAGCCAAAGCTCAGTTGAACAAGAACAAGGCTCTGGCCCTGAAAGCCGAGCGTGACCTGGAGCGTATACGCCCCCTCTACCAGCAGAATGCTGCCAGTCAACTCGACCTCGACAACGCCATCGCTTCGTACGAGAGCGCCAAGGCCGAGGTGGAGATGAGCGAAGCCGACCTCACCCAAGCCGAAACAGCATTGGGGTATACAACCGTAAGCTCGCCCATCTCGGGTTACATATCGGAACGTAATGTCGACATAGGTACCCTCGTGAGCCCGGGTGGACAGTCGCTGCTGGCTACGGTGGTCAAGAGCGACACGGTGCGCGTAGACTTCAGCATGACGGGGCTAGACTACCTGAAAAGTAAAGCCCGCAACGTGAATCTGGGACAGAAAGATACAACCCGCACGTGGGAACCCTATATCACCATCACCCTGCCCGACAACTCGGCCTACCCGCAACGGGGTATCGTCGACTTTGCCGACCCGCAGGTCGACCCGCAAACCGGTACCTTCTCGGTTCGTGCCGAGATGCCTAACCCCGAGCACATCCTGCTGCCGGGACAGTTTACCAAAGTGCGACTTCTGCTCGATGTACGGGAAAAAGCGGTCGTAGTACCTACCAAGGCAATCATTATCGAAAAGGGCGGTGCCTACATCTTTGTCGTAAGAACCGACAGCGTAGCCGAACGCCGGATGGTCGAACTCGGTCCCGAAGTGGGTAACAACGTAATCATAGAGCGTGGCCTTGTCCCCAACGAAAACATCGTTGTAGAGGGATACCACAAACTTACCCACGGCGACAAGGTGATACCGGCCATTTATCGAGAAGAGTCCAAAAAAGAAGAAAGTCCCAAAAATTAGTGCATTATGAAATCGGACTTCTTTATTGACAGGCCCATATTCTCGATTGTCATTTCAATCGTGATCGTAATTGTGGGTGTATTGGGCCTTATCCTCCTCCCCATAGACCAATATCCCCAGATTGTTCCCCCGGTAGTCAAGGTCTCGGCCTCCTATCCGGGAGCGAGTGCCCAAACCGTTACCCAAGCCGTAGCCACACCTATCGAGCAGGAGTTGAACGGTACCCCCGGTATGCTCTACATGGAGTCGACCAACAGCAACTCGGGTAGTTTTTCGGCAACCATCACCTTCGACATATCGACCGACCCCGACCTGGCGGCCGTAGAAATACAAAACCGGGTCAAGCAGGCCGAAGCCCGTCTGCCGGCCGAGGTGGTACAAAACGGCATCTCGGTAGAGAAGCAGGCTTCGAGCAAGCTGATGACCGTTACGCTGCTGTCGAACGACCCGAAATTCGACGAGATTTATCTGAGTAACTACGCGACACTCAACGTAGTAGATGTGCTGCGACGTGTCAAGGGCGTAGGTAGCGTGTCGAATGTCGGCAGTCGCTACTACGCCATGCAGATATGGGTTCAACCCGACCGACTGGCCAACCTCGGACTCACGGTCGAAGACCTGCAAAAGGCCCTGAAAGACCAGAACCGGGAATCGGCTGCCGGTGTGCTGGGTCAACAACCCATCGAAAACATCGACGTGACCACCCCTATCATCGCACAAGGGCGATTGTCGTCGGTAGCCGAGTTTGAAGAGATTGTGATTCGGGCCAACCCCGACGGGTCGCTGACCCGCTTGCGCGACGTGGCCCGCATCTCGCTCGAAGCCCAGTCGTACAACACCGAGAGCGGTATCAACGGCGGTAATGCTGCCGTGCTGAACATCAACATGTTGCCGGGAGCCAACGCCATGGAGGTAGCCAAATCGGTGAAGAAAGAGATGGAGGCTATCAGCCGCAACTTCCCCGAAGGCATTTCCTACGAGATTCCGTTCGATATGACCTCCTACATCTCGCAATCGATCAGCGAGGTGTATCACACCTTGTTCGAGGCTCTTGTTCTGGTTATTCTGGTGGTATTCCTCTCCCTGCAGAACTGGCGGGCTACCCTTATCCCCGTGATTGCCGTACCTATCTCGCTGATCGGTACCTTCGGTATCATGCTGGCATTCGGGTTTTCGCTCAACATGATGACTCTGTTGGGTCTCATTCTGGCTATCGGTATCGTGGTCGACGACGCCATTGTGGTAGTCGAGAATGTCGAGCGTATCATGAATGAAGAGCACCTCGACCCCTATACCGCCACCAAAAAGGCAATGCGGGGACTGGGCAGTGCCATTATTGCCACCTCGCTGGTATTGTGCGCCGTGTTTGTGCCTGTGAGCTTTCTGGCCGGAATCACGGGTCAGCTCTATCGCCAATTTACCATCACCATTGCCGTATCGGTGCTCATCTCGACCGTGGTCGCCCTCACGCTGAGTCCGGCCATGTGTGCCCTGCTGCTCCGTCCGGCCTCGGGTAAAAAGAAAAACAAGGTATTCCGCTATATCAATCTGTGGCTGGGACTCGGAAACCGGCTTTACGAGCGACTCATTCGCAAGGGCCTGAAAAATCCGCGCCGGGTGCTGGTAGCCTTCGGGCTCTCCCTGATTGCCATCTGGCTGCTCAACAAGGTAGTACCGCAAAGTTTCATGCCGCAGGAAGACCAGGGATACTTCACCGTAGAATTGGAGTTACCCGAAGGGGCTACCCTCGAGCGTACCCGGACAATAACCGACCGGGCCATGAACTATTTGATGTCACGCAAGGATGTAGACTATGTGCTCAACGTAACCGGCTCGAGCCCTCGTGTAGGTACCAACCAGTCACGCAGCCAGTTGACCGTTATTCTCAAACCGTGGGAAGAGCGCAAGTCGTCGAACCTGCGCGAAATCATGGAAGAGATTCGTGAAGAGCTGAATACATATCCCGAAAGCAAAGCCTACCTGAGCACGCCGCCCGTTATCCCGGGTCTGGGTAGTTCGGGAGGTTTCGAGATGGTACTCGAAGCCCGTGGCGACGCTTCTTACGAAGACCTGCAACGAGCGGCCGACACCCTGCTCTACTACGCTTCACAGCGTAAGGAAATCAGTGGTCTCTCCTCGTCTATTCAGAACGATATCCCCCAGCTCTATTTCGATGTCGACCGCGACAAGGCACAGATGTTGGGCGTGAAAATATCCGATATATTCTCGACCCTCAAAACCTTTACGGGGTCGATCTATGTCAACGACTTCAACATGTTCAATCGTATCTATCGGGTTTACATCCAGGCCGAAGCACCCTATCGGGCCCACAAGGAGAACCTGGGGCTCTTCTTTGTCAGAGGCAGCAACAACGCCATGATACCCATTACGGCCCTCGGTACCACTTCGTACACGACTGGCCCGGGTACGATACGGCGGTTCAACATGTTCACCTCGACCACCATCTCGGGCGAGGCTGCCCCGGGCTACAGTTCGGGACAGGTGATGACTATCCTCGAGGACATTGCCAAGAAACACCTCCCCTCCAACATCGGCGTTGAGTGGAGCGGCCTCTCTTACCAGGAGAAGCATGTGAGCGGACAAACCGGCTACGTGCTGGCACTGGCCCTGCTCTTCGTCTTCCTATTCCTGGCGGCCCAGTACGAAAGTTGGTCTATCCCCGTGGCCGTGATTTTATCCCTGCCGATTGCCGGTGTGGGAGCCTATCTGGGCAACTGGATTTGCGGGCTCGAAAACAATATCTACTTCCAGATCGGTCTGGTCATGCTCATCGGTTTGGTGGCCAAGAACGCCATCCTTATCGTCGAATTTGCCAAAGACGAGGTGGAGAAAGGCAACAACGTGGTCAATGCGGTAATCAAGGCCGCACACCTGCGGTTCCGCCCCATTGTGATGACCTCGTTGGCCTTCATCCTCGGCATGCTGCCGCTTGTCTTTGCCAGCGGTCCGGGTTCGGCCAGCCGCCAAGGCATCGGTACCGGCGTATTCTTCGGTATGATTGTGGCCATCACGATAGGTATTATCTTTGTTCCCCTGCTCTTTGTATGGGTATACAAGCTGAAATTTAAACTGATGAAACGATGAAAGAGACAAAAATAGTTCTATTCATACTGCTGGCCGCGTTGCTTCTGAACGGTTGCTCCATCCAGAAGCGCTGCCAGGCGCCCGAGCTCAATCTGCCGGACGAAATCATCGCGGGAGAAAACGATACCCTCACGCTGGCCGATATGGCCTGGTGGGAGCTCTACTCCGACTCGACCCTGAGCAAACTCATCGACAAAACGCTGAACAACAACCGCAACATGCGGGCAGCCGAAGCGCATATCCGACAAATGGAGGAGTTGTACCGCGTGAGCAAGGCGTCGCTGTGGCCCTCGATCGGAGGCCAGGTATTTGCCGACCGCGAGACCAATGCCTACTACGGCGAAAAGACCAGCATCGAACCCGAACTCAGCCTGAAAGCCTCGCTGAGCTGGGAAGTAGACCTGTGGGGCAGCCTGCGCTGGAGCAAGAAAAAAGGAGCAGCCGAATACCTCAATTCGGTCGAAGCTGCACGGGCCATGCAGATGACTCTGATTGCCGAAACGGCCACCGCCTACTTCGAACTGGTTGCACTGGACCAAGAGCTCGAAATTGTGTTGCAGACGGTCGAGACCCGCGAGGAGAGCGTCAACCAGGCCCGCCTGCGGTTCGAGGGTGGTCTCACCTCCGAGACGGCCTACCAACAAGCTCAGGTGGAATTGGCCAACGCATCGGCCCTCATCCCGAATCTGGAACAGAAAATAGCCTTGAAAGAGAATCAAATAGCCGTTCTGTCGGGAGAATATCCTTCAAAGATAGAACGGAAAAAATTTGACCTCAACGCCTCGCTTCCCGAAGAGATTCCCATAGGTCTCCCCTCTACTCTGCTGCAACGACGCCCCGACGTGCGACAGGCCGAACAGCAGCTCAAATCGGCCATGGCTTCGGTAGGCATTGCCTATGCCGACCGTTTTCCCAGGCTGACCATCAATCTGGTGGGTGGTTTCGAGAACGACGAACTGAGAGGCTACTTCCAATCGCCCTTCTCCTACGTGGCAGGCAATCTGGTAGCCCCGCTCTTTACCTTCGGGAAGAAGAAGGCGCAATACAAGGCTGCCCTGGCGGCATACGACGAAAAGCGCTATGCCTATGAGCAGAAGGTGCTCGAGGTCTTTCGCGAGGTCAACGATGCCGTCATCACCTACCAGAAGAAGCGGCGCACTTCGGAGTTGCAACTCAACCTCTACGAAGCGGCCCAAAAATATGTCGACCTGGCTCAACTGCAATACCTCAACGGGGTAATCCGCTACATCGACGTACTGGATGCTCATCGTAACTTCTTCGACGCTCAAATCGGGCTGAGCAATGCCATACGCGACGAATATCTGGCCATGGTCAATCTCTACAAGGTATTGGGCGGAGGCTGGAGCACACAAGCCTATTAAACACAGGCCGAGACCAATATAGTATAAAGAAAATCCCCGGTGTGCATGACACGCCGGGGATTTTTTCTATCGAGTTATCTCTTCTACCACTTAGCAGAGCTTGCGGGCTCCGTCGGAGATGACAACGTCGTATACCTTGGGCATACGGCCATAGGTCTCTTTATAGCGGGCTTTGGCCGTTTCGATAAAGTGATCGTAGAGTTCGTTTTTCACCAGATTGATGGTGCAACCGCCGAAGCCGCCACCCATCACGCGCGAACCGGTCACGCCACATTCTTTGGCTATTTCGTTCAAGAAGTCGAGTTCTTCACAGCTCACCTCATAGAGTTTGCTCATGCCATAGTGAGTCTCGTACATCTTCTTGCCCACGGTCTCGTAGTCGCCGCACTCGAGGGCGTCGCACACGTCGAGTACCCGTTGAACCTCACCGATTACATACTCGGCACGCATGTAATCCTCGGCCGTAATCTCACCCTTCACCTCGTTGAGCATATCCATGTTGGCATCGCGCAGGAACTCTACGTGGGGGTGTCTCTTCTGGATGGCAGCCACTACATTCTCGCACGATTTACGACGGTCGTTGTAGGCCGACGAAGCCAACTCGTGTTTCACTACCGAGTCGAGCAATACCAGACGGTAGCCCTCGGGATTGAAGGGGAAATATTGATACTCGAGCGAACGGCAGTCGAGACGGATAAGGTGGCCGGCTTTACCGAATACCGAGGCAAACTGGTCCATGATGCCACAGTTTACTCCGCAATAGTTGTGCTCGGTAGCCTGCCCGATCTTGGCCAGCTCGAACTTGTCGATACCACAGTCGAACATATCGTTCAAGGCATAGGCATAGGTGCTCTCCAAAGCGGCCGACGAAGACATGCCGGCACCCAGAGGCACATCGCCGGCAAATGCCGTGTTGAAGCCGGCAATCTTTCCGCCGCGTTTGATAATCTCGCGGCATACACCAAAGATATAGCGTGCCCAGCTTGCCCGGGGAGCATCCTCCTCGTTCAAACCGAACTCTACATAATCTTTCAAATCTATCGAGTAAGCCCGCACTTTGTTGGTTCCGTTTATTTTGAGCTCAGCTACCATGCCTTTGTCGATTGCGCCGGGAAATACGAATCCACCGTTGTAATCGGTGTGCTCGCCAATCAGGTTAATACGTCCGGGAGAAGCATATACCGACCCCGTAGAGCCATCGAAGTGTTTGATAAAACGACTTCTTACAAATTCTATATCCATAATACTAAATTAAAATGATTGTAATTTATATAACTGATTATTTTTGAATCGAAAACTTGAACTGGGTGTGACTTTCGAATTTCTCGTGCGGACGTAAAATGACCGACGGATAGTTCTCATGGTTGGGACTGTCGGGGAAGTGTTGGGTCTCGAGACAGAGAGCAGCCCGCATGGGATAGCGCTGGCCGTTCTTGCCGATGAAATTGCCCGTCATCCAGTTGCCGGTATAGAGCTGCACGCCGGGTTCGGTCGTATACACATCGAGCACGATGCCCGTCTTGGGCGATATGCACTCGGCACAGAAGGCAAACTCGCCCGGGTGCTTCTTGTTCAGTACGTAGGTGTGGTCATAGCCCTTGCCGTAGATGAGCTGAATGAAAGGCTCGTCGATGCGGCTCCCCACCTCGTAGAGTTTTCTGAAATCCATCGGGGTTCCCTCTACGGACGATTTCTCGCCATAGGGAATGGCTGTATCGTCGGTAGGCAGATAGTAATCGGCATCGATGCACAGCAGATGGTCGCCGATGTAGGGATCGCCCGCTCCCGAAAGGTTGAAGTAAGAGTGGTTGGTCAGGTTGAGAATCGTAGCCTTGTCGGTCTCGGCCAGATAGGTAATATCCACGGCGTTTTCGTCGGTGAGTTTGAAGGTGACCTTTACCCGCAGGTTGCCGGGGAATCCCTCTTCGCCGTCGGGCGACAAGCGCGAGAACTCGATGGTCTGGCCATCGATCTGGCGGGCATCCCATACCTGGAAGTTAAAGCCCTTGATACCGCCGTGCAGCGTGTTGGGGCCGTTGTTGATGGCCAGCTTGTCGTACAGCACACCGTCGATTGTAAACTTACCTTTGGCAATACGATTGGCATATCGGCCGCACGTAGCACCAAAATAAGGTTCTTCCGAAGAGAGGTATTCCTGTATATTGTTGTGACCGGTAACTACATCTGTCATTTTCCCCGTTTTGTCGGGAACCATAAGCGAAACGATACGAGCCCCGTAATTCGTCAAGGCCAGTTCGCATCCGTTCTTGTTCACCAATACATAGAGGGCTGTTTTCTTTCCATCGACAACTCCTTGGAAATGTGTCGGATTCAAGCCTGAAAGAGTCATATCCATATTCTTCTTTTTAAGGTTAACTGAATTATTGATTGATTGTGTAAAGTTAATGTTATCTTTTTTTCTTGCAAAAATTTTGGGCGGCTTTTACTTAAAATTATTCCGATTGTTAATATTTAACAAAATTTTATACACCAAATCTTGAAGGAACTTAGTTCCCTCACAACACCGATAGAGCTTCTCGGTCAAACGGCTCTATCTAAACAGCTTATATGAAAAGCTTTTCTCCGGGCCCATGACCATGCCCGGTACTCTCCCACCCTCCTGACTCGGCAGAGATTGTTCTTCACGGAATATGGATGAGTTTGTGTGTCTGGAGCGAAAGTCGCCACTCGGGATGCTCCTTGATATAGGCCACTGCTCCATCGAGCAGAGAGGCATTGCGGTCTGCATCGCCGGTATCGCAGGGCTGCAAACTGCGACAGGCACCGTACGAGCAGGCCATCGCCTCGTAGGGAGCCATATCCTGCCCCTCATAAACCACCTTGAGCTCATTTTCACGGGCAGAGCCTTGGGCGAACAGGTAATCCAGTCGATTGCGGCGACCACATCGGGCTCCAAAGCTATCGAGCCATTGGTCTCGATTTGTACGAATTTCCCCGCCTCATGCAGTTTATCGACCAGCAGGCGAGTAAGTTGCAAGGTAGGCTCACCGCCGGTAATCACCACATGCCGGGCCGGATACGAAGCAATGGCTGCCACAATATCGTTTTCGGTATAAAGAGTATAATCGTCGTGGCGGGGATCGCAGAAACTGCAACGCAGGTTACACCCCGACAACCGGATAAAGATGGCCGCCGTGCCGGTGAACCGACCCTCGCCCTGCAGGGAATAGAAAATTTCGTTGACTCTCATAGGGCAAAATCGTCATCGGCACAGTCGTCTACCCGATAGACGGCAATGTTTCCGCCGCTCTCCTGTACCTTGGTCTTATAACATTCGGGTATCTGCTCGGTTATCCAGCGGGCTATGTTCTCAGCCGTGGGGTTGAAGGGCAACAACTCGTTGAGGTTACCGTGGTCGAGATAGCCGTGAATCTTGTCCTTGATGTGCTTGAAGTCGCACACCATGCCGTCGGCATTGAGCTCCCGGGCCTTGCAATAGACGGTAACAATCCAGTTGTGGCCGTGCAACTGCTCGCACTTGCTTTCGTATGAGAGCGTCAATGCGTGCGCTCCCGCAATCTCCATAGTCTTTGCAACGTAATACATATCGATGCTCTGTTCTTTTGTTATTCTTCGTATTCGGTAGGGTCGTCGATTCCGGCATCGCGCAGGGCCTCTTTGCGCTCGACACAGGTACCACACTTGCCGCAATGCTTCTCGCCGCCCTTGTAGCACGACCAGGTCGCGGCATAGTCGACGTGCAACTGCTTGCCCCGGCGGGCGATGTCGGTTTTGGTAATCTCGGTATAGGGTGCCAATATCTCGATATGCTCGTAGGTTCCCTCGCGCATGGCTTCGTTCATGGCCCGAATGAAGGAGGAGCGGCAGTCGGGGTAGATGGGATGGGCG
>ERZ780067.264-NODE-264-length-22948-cov-7.21408_pt1 | contig 22948 bp, 18 predicted proteins | sample MGYA00511841_ERZ780067 | MGnify/ENA primary metagenome ERZ780067 (study PRJEB29588, sample SAMEA2143295) | human gut metagenome | biome: human gut; feature: human-associated habitat; material: faeces | place: Denmark | collected 2008/2010 ... | reverse complement strand
CGCGCGGTGTCGCCGGTTACCAGGTTACGGGCAATGATACCGCGGGCACGGCCGTCGATGATGACGAGGTCGAGCATCTCGTAGCGGGTATACTGTTTTACCGTACCTTTCTTTACCTGGCGGTTGAGCGATGCGTATGCACCCAGCAGCAGCTGTTGTCCCGTTTGACCCTTGGCATAGAAAGTACGCGATACCTGGGCACCACCGAACGAACGGTTGGCCAACTGGCCGCCGTATTCGCGGGCGAAAGGTACGCCTTGAGCCACGCATTGGTCGATGATGTTGTTCGACACTTCGGCCAGACGGTATACGTTGGCTTCGCGGGCACGGTAGTCACCACCCTTGATCGTATCGTAGAAGAGGCGGTATACCGAGTCGCCGTCGTTCTGATAGTTTTTAGCAGCATTGATACCGCCTTGTGCGGCGATAGAGTGAGCGCGGCGGGGCGAATCCTGAATACAGAAGTTCAGCACGTTGAATCCCAGCTCGCCCAGCGTAGCGGCAGCCGAACCGCCGGCAAGACCCGTACCAACGACGATGATGTCGAGACGACGTTTATTGGCCGGGTTCACCAATTTTTGGTGTGCTTTATAATTGGTCCACTTTTCAGCCAAGGGGCCTTCGGGTATTTTAGAATCTATTGTAGCCATAACAATTTTTTTTCTGTGAAATGAATAGGTTGGTTTATTAAAGGGTGCAAGTTCCGCAGCCGGTCAGGCTCATGATGTAGAACGAGATGGCAACGGCAACAAAGCCCAAGCAGATGATGGTAGTGAAAATGTTGGAGATACATTTCCAGCGGTTGAACCATACGTGGTTGTTGATACCCAGCGTTTGGATGGCGCTCCAGAATCCGTGGGTGAGGTGGAACCACAAAGCTACGAACCAGATGAGGTAAATAACTACATAAACCGGGCAGCTGAAGGTTTCGCGAATCAGGGCGATACCGTCGTGAGGATTAACTTCGGGCAGGTGACCGATGACCTCGTTGAGCTGCATCTTGTACCAGAAGTTGAAGAGGTGCAAAGCCAGACCCAGTACCACGATGATACCCAGTACGAGCATGTTTTGCGAAGCCCACTCTACGCTTTTCGGACGTACGTTCACCAGATAGCGGTCGTTACCGCGGGCTCTCCGGTTTTGAATCGTCAGCCAGAAGGCATAGATGATGTGAATCACGGCTCCGGCGGCGATAATGACCGTACCAATCAGGGCATACCAGTTAGCTCCCAGGAATTGGCATACGGCATTGTAGCCGGCAGGGCTGATTAACGCCACTAAGTTCATACACATGTGAAACGTTAAAAATAGGACGAGAAAGAGTCCTGTCACACTCATGACTACTTTTCGTCCTATGGACGAGTTACTTAACCACATAGGATTTGAATTTAAGTTATTATTTGTTGTAAATAAAGATTATGCAACCTTGCACCATGCAAAAGTAACTGAAGTATGCGGAATATACAAGATAATAAGGAAATATTTCTTTAATGTATAGTCCTTTGACTTCACTCTTTTTAAATGATAAAGAACGTAAAACTTCCCGTTTTTATCGAAATATCTCTATCTTTGCCTCGCTATCAATTTATAACGTATATGAAAAATAGAAATCTTTTCTTTCTGGTGGCTGCTGCTGCCGCAACGGTTGTTTCCTGCAACTCCAATCCTTCGTCGTATACCATCGACGGAACAGTGGCCGACTCTACCCTGAACGGCGACATGGTTTACCTGACCGATATGGCTTCGCGCGATGTGCTCGACAGCGCGGTGATTGCCGATAACAAGTTCCAGTTCAAGGGCAAGGCCGATACCGCTTTCGTGGGTATGTTGCAAGTACCCTCTTTTTACCGCATGGGATTTATCGTCGAGAACGGTCACATTGCCGTAGAGTTGGGCGAAACCGACAAGGTATCGGGTACTCCGCTCAACGACGAGTTTGCCTCGTTTATGAACGACATCGATTCGTTGAACCAAATCTTCATAGCCAAACAACAAGAGATCATAGCAAAAGGTTTGTCCGACGAAGAGGCTTCGGCCGAGTGGGACAAAGTGCAACTTACCTTCATCATGCCCGAGATAGACAAACTCTTCTCGCACTACTTCGACCGTAACAACAACAACGCCGTGGGTGCATGGACCCTCTTCAACTGGGATCTTTCGCCCGAGCGTCTCGACTCGGTCATCAACCTGGCCGGCGAAACCCTCAAGGCCGATCCTCTGGTAAAGGTGATGAACCAACGTCTCGAAATCTGGAAAAAGACAGCCGAGGGTCAGATGTTTACCGACTTCACCATCGAGCAACCCGACGGCACGAAGGTTTCGCTCTCCGACTATGTGGGCAAGGGCAAGTATGTGCTGGTCGACTTCTGGGCTTCGTGGTGCGGTCCCTGCCGGGGCGAGATTCCCAACATCAAGGAGCTCTACGACAAATATCACGCCAAGGGTCTCGATGTGCTGGGTGTAGCCGTATGGGATAAACCCGAAGATACGCAGGCTGCCATCAAGGAGCTGGGTATCGTTTGGCCACAAATCATCAACGCTCAACAGATACCGACCGAACTCTACGGCATTCAGGGTATTCCCCATATCATCTTGTTTGCCCCCGACGGTACCATTGCTGCTCGCGACCTGCGCGACGAAGCCATGAAAGAGAAAGTCGCCGAGGTGATGAAGAATGTGAAATAAAACAATAGTAAATAATCGACAAAAGAAACCGTAGATAGAGCTCGCTTGAGAGACTGCAGGTAGTGCTTTATCGTCAAAACTTGGGAGCGACCCACACGGGCCGCTCCTTTTTTTGTAGTATATATTTCATTTCTTTTTCTTTTTAGTTTCTTTTATATTTCAAATAGAAAAATATAGAAATTATAGAGAAACTAAACGAAATCTTTTGTGCATAAATAAAAAAATTATTATACTTGCAAAAAATAATTATTTCATTTCTTATCACCTTTTAAAAAGTGCTATTATGAAAAACAAACTACTCTTGATGAGTTGCGCATGTTGTTTGTTCTCGAGCGCAGCTTTTGCCGAAACTTTTTTGGTGACCAAGACCTCGGGCGATGCCAGTGAAGAGGGCTCGCTTCCCTACGTGGTGGCCAATGCTCCCGGAGGATCGGAGATAGAATTTTCTATCGGCGACGAAACTACGGTGACTATTCCGGCCACGATACAGATTGACAAGAATCTGACTATCGATGCCCAGGGCAAAACCATCTCGGTGGCCGAGCCGGGGGTATCGAACTACCGTATTTTCAAAATAGGCCTCTATGCGCCGGCCGAAGATGCCGAACTGGTTTCGCTCACGCTCAAGAACTGTACGCTCTATGGCGGTGACGGCACGGCCCTGATTGACGACGAAACAACCATGGCCTCGTGGTCGGCAACGATTCTCGTGGGTAAGAACGGTTCGTTCACCGGCGAAAACCTGCTCTTCGACAAGGCTCGGAACGGTTATGCACCCGGTATCATGGCTTGCGGCGACATTACCCTCACCAACTGTACATTCCAAAATCTCTCGGCCACGAAAGTAGGCGGTGCCGTGTATACCAACAGTGGCGTGATTGCCCGTTTCACCGACTGTACCTTTACCGACAACGCCAGTACCACCCACGGTGGTGCCGTAGGTTGCTCGGGCAGTACAAACTATTTTACAGGCTGTACCTTTACCGGCAATGAGGCTTCCGGTTCGTCAGCCGATGGCGGTGCCATATTTTTGCAAAATGCCGGAGCTTCGGCCGAAATCGATAGCTGTACATTTACGACCAATAGTGCAGGTCATTACGGCGGAGCCGTGGTGCAAAAAAACAATGTGACCGACGGTGTTTTGAAAATTACCAATTCTACATTCAACGACAATACGGCCAACGGTGGCGGTGCCTTGTTGACATGGATGGGCAATATAACGGTAGAAAACTGCTCGTTCGAGGGTAATAGCTCTACGGGAACCTCGGGTGGTGCCTGGTATGCATCATTCAAGACGGAGGTAAACTACAATATCTCGGGCTGCTATTTCGGCGAGAATACATCGGCTGCACACGGTGGCGCCATTCTCTCGACCTCCGATGCCGCAACCATTACCAACTGTACATTCTATAAGAATAAAATCACAGGCAAGTCCAGCGGTGGCGGTGCTCTCGCTTTCCAAGGCAATGCCAGCATCTACAACTGTACACTTGTAGGTAACGAGAGTGTACACGAGACCTATGGAGCAGGTATTCACATTGCTTCGAGTGCCATTGTTAATCTGTATAATACTATTGTTGTAGGTAGTGTGGGCGGCCCCGACATCTATACCCACGACAAATGTACGTTGGCCGGTTCGAACAACATCTATGGAACCGCGTTGGTAGGTACGACAGAGGTTACCGTCGATGGGTTTGTAGACAACACGGTATATACCGACCAGACCCTGTTTGCCGATGCCGAACCCGTTCCGGCTCTCAACGAGGGAACTACCAAAACGATAGCCATCTCGCCCGAGGGTATTGCTGCCGGTGCCGGTATCGTGGTAGAGGGTGTTCCCACGGTCGATCAGCGCGGTAAAGCCCGTTCGGAAACGGCTCCTTCAATCGGCGCCTATGAGGTAGAGAAAGCCACTTCGATTGAGCGTGTAGCGGTTGCAGAATCGCTCTTCTGGCCCAACCCGGCACAAGATTATATCACGCTGGCCGACGGTGTGTCTGAGGTAGCTGTCTACGATTTGCGTGGTGCTTTGGTGCTTGCAGCCGAGGCTCCCGTACAGACCCTTTCGGTCGACGGGCTCGATGCAGGTGTCTATCTGCTGCAAGTGACAGTGGGCGGTAAGGTATATAACCATCGACTGCTTGTCAAATAAATCATAACATTTTCAACTTGTGCGAGAGCGGGGACTTGTGATGAGTTCCCGCTCTTGTTGTGTGTATACCTGCAGACACGAAGCTCTTGGGGGAAAGCCACGAATGGCTCTACCGACTTTTAGGGTTGGCATTTCGAAGGCTTGTCCGGCCGGAACCATGGGGAGACTGGTCTCCTGTGTCAGTCAGAGTTGCGCACGCTGCGCTCATCCCATGTAATGTACTTTTGCGTCATTTTGCCTTTGTTGCCGATAATTATTTTCTGCTGGCTGATGACCTCCTGGGGCCATCCGTCGGGGAAATATTTTATGTGCAGAAATTCTTTGCTTACGGCATCTTCGGTCACTTGCTCGTCAAATCCGGTATCCATATCTTCCTTCACGGTAGTAGCGTCCTCTTTGTCCATAAGCATATCGACGAACCCACCAAGCAGTTGCTTGATATCTTTCCTGGGTATGTAATTGTTGATTTCGATGATTATATCATATTCATAACTTTCGGGGTCGATGGTTGCCGACAGGTAAGTATCCGATTCGTACTTGGTATCGGTGGCCTCTTCGTGCAGGGTGGTCTCTTTCAGGGGAAACTGGTATCCATGGTATTGGAAAAGCATTTCCAACTCTTCTGTATAGCTTTGTACCAGCTTGCTGGGGTCTATGTTTCTGAATAGCTCGTCGGCTTTTATGCCGGTTGAATTCAGTTTGTCCATCCATGAAGATTCTTGGATGATTCCGTCGAATACACGCTTGGCCTGTTTCTCCACCTCTTCCAGGTTGTCATATTGGATAATCTTTCCTAACTCGTCTGTTCTGAACCGTATGGTTGTACCCGCAATTTCGTCTTGAAGTCGTTGGACGGTTTCCTGCATGAAGTTCTGCATTTCGGATTCGGCATCCGTGTCTGTGCTGAATTTCAGAAACTTGTATTCCATCTGATACCCCTCTTTTGTAGAGTCGGTAACCGTTATCATCACTTTGGTGTTGGCTCCAAGGGTCTTGACCGTGTCGGTCCCTTCAAATTTCCAGGAGCCTTCGCTTATCCAGTAGGTCATGGTATCGCGTTCGTTGAACCAGGCGACGATTGGCAGGGCTGAATCTTCCTCTTCTGTGGTAGCCGCCTTGGCCTGGTTGCAATAGGGCAGAACTGTGAACGAGGCGAATAGTATCAGGCAGATTGCCCATAGCCGTGTGGAGTATAAATTTGGCAATCCGATGCGGTTCTGCGTGGCAGACCGTTGAGGGGCCTTTGCCAGGACTGACTCTTGTAAGTTGTGTTTTTTCATGGTCTTGTTTTTTATATGGTTATTTTTGTTTGGATGGCCCATGGAGGCCGGGGGCTGTTTTTATTTTATATTCATCTGTGTCTGAAGGGGGAGGATGCTTGTTTCACAAAGATAATGTAAAGCGGACAGGAAAACAACTGTTAGTCTGGCTTTTTCAGGAAGTGGGGGCAGAATGGAGGAATACCTCTGTATAAACGCAAAAACGAGCAGCGGCGTACCGTTGCTCGTTCTTGTGTTGGCTTACCAGGATTCGAACCTAGACAAACAGAACCAAAACCTGTTGTGCTGCCATTACACCATAAGCCAAACTTCTATGCTTTGAGGTCTAACCCTCAAAAGCGAGGCAAAGATAATGTGTTTTTACGGCTTTGCCAAATTTTAGTCGAATTATTTTGCGATAAGCAGGTAATAATTCTTTTTACCCCGTTGTACGATGATGTATTTGTCGTTGAGCAGATAGCTGCCGTCGATTTTCGTATCGGGGGCTGCGAGTTTCTCTTTGTTGATGGAGACGCCACCGCCCTGAGTGAGTTTCCGCATTTCGCCTTTCGAGGGGAATACGGCAGCCATTTCGGTGGTCAGTTCGATAGCGGGTACCCCGCCGAGGATAGCGTCGCGCGACACTTCGAACTGGGGCACACCCTCGAATACGGCGAGCAGCGTGGCTTCGTCGAGTTTGTGCAGTTGCTCCGAGGTGGAGTTCCCGAAGAGGATGTTCGAGGCCTCGACAGCAGCGTCGTAGTCGGCTTGCGAGTGTACCATGACGGTAACCTCGCGGGCCAGCCGTTTCTGCAGGGCGCGCAGGTGGGGAGCCTGGTCGTGCTCGGCGATGAGGGCTTCGATCTCTTCGCGCGAAATCGAGGTAAATATCTTGATGTAGCGTTTGGCATCTTCGTCGCTCACGTTCAGCCAGAACTGGTAGAACTTGTAGGGCGAGGTGTAGCGGGCATCGAGCCATACGTTGCCCGACTCGGTCTTGCCGAATTTCGTACCGTCGGCCTTGGTTACCAGCGGGCAGGTGAGGGCAAATACCTCGCCGCCGTTGGTGCGGCGTATCAGTTCGGCACCGGTGGTGATGTTGCCCCATTGGTCCGAACCGCCCAGTTGCAGCTTGCAGTTCTTGGTTTCGTAGAGGTGCAGGAAGTCGTAGCCTTGCAGCAGTTGGTAGGTGAACTCGGTGAACGAAAGTCCGTCGCGAGCCTCGCCGTTGAGTCGTTTTTGAACCGAGTCTTTCGCCATCATGTAGTTGACCGTGATGTGCTTACCTACGGTGCGGGCGAAGTCGAGGAACGAGAAGTCCTTCATCCAGTCGTAGTTGTTTACCAGTTCTGCGTGGTTGGGAGCATCCGACTCGAAGTCGAGGAACTTGCTCAACTGCTTTTTGATACACTCCTGGTTGTGGCGCAGGGTCTCTTCGTCGAGCAGGTTGCGCTCTTGCGATTTGCCCGAGGGGTCGCCAATCATACCGGTAGCACCCCCGACCAAGGCCAGCGGTTTGTGGCCGCAGCGTTGGAAATGTCGCAGCATCATCACGCCGCACAAGTGGCCTATGTGGAGCGAATCGGCCGTGGGGTCGAAACCCAAGTAGGCGGTAACCATTTCCTTTTCAAGGAGTTCTTCTGTACCCGGCATCATGGTGTGTACCATTCCGCGCCATTTTAGTTCTTCTACAAAATTCATCGAATGAAAACTTTATTAAATGTTTGGTCGTTGTTTCTCGCAGGGTGATAGGGGGCGGCAGGTTGTGCAGACTTACCGAACTCCTTGTTTCTGCGGTAGCTGCAAAATTACGACTCTTTATCGAAATAAACAATTTTAATTTCGAAATAACAAAAAATAAGAACCATCTCTGTTTTTTTTCGTTAATCTCGTGTATTTAAATTATTTTTGTGCAAACCTATTTTCTTCAGATACTGTTATGGGTATAAACAAGACCGATCTCAAATGGTTTGCCATTCGGGTGACTTATAGCCGGGAGATGGCATTGAAAGGTTATCTCGACCAGTATGGGATAGAGTCGTTTATCCCCATGCACTACAAGGAGTTTATCAAGGGCGAGCGCAAGGTGCGCAAGCTGGTTCCCGTCATTCACAATTTGGTTTTCGTGCGGTTGAATCGCGAGAAGATGGACGAAATCAAGAAGGAGATTTCGCTCAAGGTTCCTTTGCGCTATATCATGGATCGCGAGAAGCACGAGCCTCTGGTGGTGCCCGACCGGCAGATGTCCAGCTTTATAGCCGTGGCAGGAGCCTATGACGAGCAGGTGGTTTATCTCGATTCTCAGGTTGTCTCGTTGCGCGAGGGCGATCGGGTGCGTATTACCGGCGGTGTCTTTGCCGGGGTCGAGGGGGTGTTCTTGCGGGTCAAGGGCGACCGGCGGGTAGTAGTTTCGATCGAGGGGGTTATGGCCGTGGCTACGGCATTTGTTCACCCTTCGTTGATCGAACGTATTCCATAATGTTTTCGGGTTAAGACGATTGTCGGGCCGGTTGCTCCAACGGGAAGATGCGGGCAATGTTGCCGGCCAGAGCCTTGTGTAGCCGTCGGGGCGACTGGTTGCGTATGTGGGCTGCTTTCCGATACAGTTTGTCGATGGTCATGTTGCCTTCGTCGGTCTCGAGGAAGAGTCGGTCGAGGGGTACCGATTTCAGGGTTTCGTGATTGTAATACTCGCCGAACGAGAGGAATAGTCCCTCGCGGAGGAGCTGTGCCGCCGTTTCGGGCTTGCCTCTGAAGCCGTGGATAATCCACGGTTGTGCGGGGCGTTTGGCTTTGTGTATGCGGATGATGTCGTCGTAGGACTTCACGGCGTGAATGACCAGCGGCTTGTGCCACTGCTCCGAGAGACGTATCTGTTTCTCAAAATAGATGAGCTGCTCTTCGTAGTTGACGCCTCCTTTGAGTTTGTCGAGCCCTGTTTCGCCTACGGCCACCACCTGTTCGTGTTGTACGGCGGCTTCGAGCCGGGCAATCGACTCTTTCGAGGTATCCGACAGGCTCCAGGGGTGCAGCCCTACCGAATAGTATTTGCCCGGTTGGGGACGAAACTCCTCGGGAGTGGTGCTGATGATGGCCCCGTAACGGTCGTGATGGGTGTGGATGTCGGTCGGAAACTTGGGGGGAACCGGATCGTAGCCGCTGCCTCCCCAGGGATGGCAGCTCAACAGCCGACGGGTGGCCAGCCACAAGCCTTTGAAGGGGCCGTGTATCTGTATGGCGTCGATGGCATACTGCGAGCAGGTAGGCACATAGCGGCACGAGGGCGGCAGCATGGGCGATATGGCCGCCTTGTAGAAGCGGATGGGCCATATGAGCAGGGTCGACAGCAACTTTTTCATGGCTCTACGGCGGGAGGGGTGGGTTGCTGTTCGCTTTTCTGCACCAGGCGCTGCAGAGCCTCGATCATCTTGCGTTCGATGGTGTGGAAATCGTTCAGGTCCTTGTCGAGGTAGAGAAAAGCTACGTGCATCGATTGGTGGCGTTGCAACAAAGGTTCGGTCAGAATCTCCTTGTGCAGTCGATAGGCTTCGCGGATGCGTCGGCGCAGATAGACCCGCTTGACGGCCCGTTTGAACTTGCGCTTGGGTATGTTGACAAAGAATTGCGGCGGAGCCGTGGAGTCATCGTCGATGCGGTAGACGACGCGCAACGGGTATACGATGAAGGCACTACCCTCGGCAAACAGGCGGTTGATAGCTGTTCGGCTGCATAGTTTTTCGCTTTTGGGCAGACTGTGTTCGTTCATCGTGTGTTTGAAAATAAAACCTCATAAGCGCCTCCTTTCGGTGAAAGACGATTATGAGGTTTGGTTCTTGTTGAAAAAGAGTTTATTTCTTTTTGCTTTGTTCTTTCAGGAAAAGGTCGAGAGCGGCGGTCATCGATGGTGCTCCGGGCGAGGGGGCTTCGACATCGAGCCGTAAGCCGGCATCGCGTACGGCTTGAGCCGTCGTGGGACCGAAGGTACCGATCTTGATGTCGCCCTGCTCGAATTCGGGGAAGTTCTTGAGCAGCGACTTGATGCCCGACGGGCTGAAAAAGATGAGCATATCGTAGTCAAACGGTTCGCCCTCTTCAAAATCGTTGCTCACGGTGCGGTACATGATGGCACGCGTGTAGTTGATTTTATGCTTTTCCAGCACCGAGGTTTGCTCTTTGTGTACATCCGATACCGGGAAGAGGTATTTCTCTCCCGCATGTTTCAGCAACGATGGAACCAGGTCGTCCAGTTTGCCCGAGTTGCCAAAGAATATCTTGCGCTTGCGATAGACAATGTATTTTTGCAGGTAAAGGGCTATGGCTTCGGTCGTGCAGAAGTATTTCATTGTTTCGGGTATCGTGACGCGCAACTCTTCGCACAAGCGGAAGAAGTGGTCGATGGCGGTACGGGCCGTGAAAATGACAGCGGTATATTCCGGAATGGAAATCTTCTGTTGTCTGAACTCTTTGGAGGTCAGGCCCTCTACTTTGATAAAGGGACGAAATACGATATTGACGCCATATCGCTTGGCAATATCGTAGTAAGGCGATTTTTCGGAACTCGGCTTAGGCTGAGAAACAAGAATTTTCTTAATTTTCAAAGCTGCTGTATTTTTAGTTCGACAAAATGATATATCAATATGCTTGATTTATATACCCAAAATAGGGGTGCGATTTCGAGGGCACAAAAGTACACAATAAAATAGAATAAATCTAATATATTGCGGTAAAAAATCTTAAACCCTTTATAAATAAATAAGATACGGGATGCCAGATAGATAACTCCTGCGACGACCAGCATCACCTTTCCCCATTGCGGAACAAATATCGACAAGAGTACCGGCACGGCGATGGGGATACTGATGATAGCATTGATCGAGATGAAACTCTCGACCCACTTGCGGGTGTGGGCCGTGTCGGAGAATACGAGTCCGAGTCCGCGATAGAGCCATTTTTGTAACGTATAGTAGACCCAGGCGATGAGGCTGCCGCAGCAGACACCCACCCCGATCGATATCGACAGGTCGGGTCGGGTGGAGGCCAGCAGTTGAAACAGACAGAACCCCTCCGATACGCAGGTCATGCCCAGCAGTACGGCTCGTAGCTGGGTCTCCCGCACGGTGGTGTCGTCGAAAAGGTTCTGGCGGTCTTTCACATTGAGCACGCTGTTGAATATCTCGCCCAGGAACTTGGTCCCTTTTTTGAAAGTGAAGGCAAAGAGCAGAAAAACTACTACAACAATGCTCACCAGCAGCGAGTTGTTGGTGGGGGTATCGGGCATACGCTCGGCAGAAAACCCCTCGGGTATGGCAATGATGGTCTCTTGCAGGTCCTTGAGGGGGTCGCTCTCCTTGAGCGGAGTACTGCGCTCGAAGCCCCCGATGTATTGCGGCACGAACACTTCGGGCTGGCTCGCCGGCAGCCGGGTGCCGGTGGTATCGGCCGTGTGCAGGGTGTCGGCTACGATAGCGGAGTGAGGTGCAGCAGGGATAGGCATGGCGGTCGGGTGGTTAGATGGCAGCTATTTTGCGGATACTGGGGTCCCAGGCCGGAGCGTTTAAGATGTCGTCGATGGCCTCCTGAGGAGTCTGGGCCACTTGCCACAGGCGGGCGTGTTCGTGGCGCATGAAGTTCTCGTCGATAGCCTTGTTCAGCATCGCGATGAGGGGGTCGTAATATCCGTCGATATTAAGTATCACGATGGGGTTGAGGAAGAGCCCCAGTTGTTTCCATGTGATAATCTCGAAGAGCTCTTCGAAGGTGCCGCAGCCGCCTGGCAGGGCAATGACGGCATCGGCCTCTTGGGCCATGCGCTCCTTGCGTTCGTGCATGTCGGCAGTTACTACGGTCTGGGTCAGACCCGGGTGGCACCACCCCTCGTCAATCATAAACTGGGGAATCACTCCCAGCACTTCGCCACCGTGAGCCAACACGCTGTCGGCCAGGGTACTCATGAGTCCTTGGTTCCCGGCTCCGCATACGCATCGCATGCCTCGTTGGGCAAGGAGCCGCCCGATTTCGCGAGCCGCCTCGAAGTAGTCGGGGTTTATTTTGGAACTGGATGCGCAGTAGACGCACACCGATTTTATCTTTTTCATTGTCACCAGCTTGAATCGCACTGCAAAGGTAACGCTTTTTTTTGAAAGACGGCGTGTCTACAGCGGGCTACCTTACAGCCAATGGTGCTCGCGATACCACTTCACGCACTCGTTTACCCCGCGCTCGAGGCTGTATTGTGGTTCGAACCCCAGTTCGTTGCGGGCATCGCTGATGTCGCATATCCAGTTGCGTTGCTTCATGATGCGGAACTTGTCGCGGTTCAGCGTGCTGGTCTTGCCCAGGAGAGCGGCACCCTTTTCGGCAATGACCGAAACAATCCAGAGTCCGGCGATGGGAATCTTCACCGGTATCACCCAACGCTTGCCCAACGCCGCGGCTACGTACCGGCGGAATTGCGACGAGGTGTAGGCCCTCCCCTCGGAGAGGAAATAGCCTCGGCGCGTCACGCCCCGGTCGATGGCCTTGAAGATGGCCTGCACCAGATCCTTCACGTAGATGAAGGTGATGAGCTGCGGCTTGTATCCTACGATGAAGTCGAATCCGCACTTGATACTCTTCATCATCAGGTAGTAATCTTTTTCGTAGGGCCCGTATACTCCGGTGGGGCGCATCACCACGTAGGGGAAGCCCTCGAGCGATTGCAGGTGTCGCTCGGCCTTCAGCTTGCTCTGTCCGTAACGGGTATTGGGGTGGGGTGTGTCGGTGGGGCGTATGGGGGTGAAGCCTTTTTCGTCGCCCAACCCCCAGGCTCCCAGGCTGCTCATGAGGATAAACTGCCTGGGCACCATGTCGGTAGCGACGAGGGCCTCGGTGAAATTCTTGACAAACCCGTAGTTGATGCGGTCGAAGTCGTCGGGGTTCTTGCACTTGGTCACCCCCAGGTTGTGCACGATGTAGTCCCACTTGCCATATTCCCGTTTGTGCTCGCGCAACTGGTCGGCCAGTAGGTCGGGGTTACCGTAGTTGAAGTCGATGAAACGGATGGCCGGGTTCTTGAGGTGTTCGCGCGAAGTGGTCTTGCGCACCCCGGCCCAGGTTTCGTATCCCCGCGAGAGGGCCTCTTCGACGATGAATCCGCCGATGAATCCACCGGCGCCGGTAATCAGTATTCGGGTACTCATAATGCAATTTCGTTTGGCGGGTAAAAGTAATAAGAAACCGGCGAAGTAGGGCTGTCGAACTGCGATTTTGTGAAATATAGCCGATAAATTATTATAAAAAGTTTATAATGAGGGGAGATTAACAATCTTTCATTATCTTTGCCGGGTATATGAAAACAGATAGACACCTCTTGCTCCCTCGGTAAAATGGTTTCGGCCTTTCCCGGGGTTGTTTTCGTGTGTGGCGTTTGTCTGTAGAACTGCCTGAAAATAAAGACAAAAGTAGTATAATGAAACGGTACAAATTACTGAACAATGTGTTGGGATGGGTGGTCTTCGTCGTTGCGGCGATTACCTATATCCTGACTTTGGAGTCGACCGCCAGTTTTTGGGACTGCGGTGAATTTATAGCTTCGGGATATAAACTGGAAGTGGGTCACCCGCCGGGAAACCCCATCTTCATGTTGACGGCCCGCTTCTTTGCCAACTTTGCCTCTTCGCCCTCGGGGGTAGCCTACATGGTCAACCTCATGTCGGGATTGTTGAGTGCCGCCACCATCTTGCTGCTGTTCTGGACCATCACCCGTCTGGCACAGAAGGTTGTGCTGCGTGAGGGCGAGACCGTCGAGACCATGTCGATGGGTCAGATGATTGCCATTCTGGGTTGCGGCGTGGTAGGTGCTCTGGCCTATGCCTGGTCCGATACCTTCTGGTTCTCGGCCGTAGAGGGCGAGGTTTATGCCTACTCCTCTTTCTGTACGGCACTCGTATTCTGGCTGATTCTCAAATGGGAGAGCGTAGCCGACGAGCCGCACTCCAACCGCTACATCATACTCATCGCCTACATCATCGGCGTGTCGATTGCGGTGCACCTGCTCAACTTGCTGTGTATCCCTGCCATCGTGCTGGTTTATTACTACCGCAAGTTCAAGAATACCAACCTGAAGGGCTCCATCATTGCCCTGTTGCTCTCGTTTGTGCTCATCGTGCTGCTGCTCTACGGACTGGTTCCCGGTTTCGTCGAGGTGGCCAGCTGGGTCGAACTGCTCTTTGTCAATGTCTTCCACCTGCCTTTCAACAGCGGTGTGGTATTCTACTTCTTCCTGATTGTAGGGGTTATCGCTTGGGCCATCTACGAGACTTACGCCCAGCGCAGCGAGAAGTTGATGAAGATTTCGTTCTTCATCAGTATCGTGCTGGTAGGTATCCCCTTCATCGGCGACGGTTATGTGATTGGCATCATCCTCTCGCTGGCCCTGGCCTACTACCTCTTCTTCATGCGCAAGCGTCCGTCGGTAGTGACCATGAACACGATTCTGCTCTCGTTGTTCGTCATCTTCATCGGCTACTCGTCGTATGCCTTGATTATGATACGTTCGACGGCCAACACGCCCATGGATCAGAACTCGCCCGAAGACATCTTCAGCCTCTCGGGTTACCTCAACCGCGAGCAGTATGGCGACCGTCCGCTCTTCTACGGGCAGACCTTCCCCGCCGAGGTGTTGCGCGATGCCAACGGTACGGCCGTGTCGACCCAGGGGAAACCCATCTGGAAGAAGAAACTGAAATCGTCGCCCGACGATCCCGACCGCTACATCATCACCGGGCACGACGAACACTACAAATACGAACCCGAGTTGTGCATGCTCTTCCCCCGCATGTACAGCGACAAGGCCGAACATATATCGGCTTATAAGGAGTGGACCAACTTCAAGGGCCGCCCCGTACAGGTGAAGACTCCCGACGGTACCAAGACGGTGATGAAGCCCACCTTCGGCGAAAACCTCGCCTTCTTCCTCGACTACCAGCTCAACTACATGTACTGGCGTTATTTCATGTGGAACTTCGCCGGCCGTCAGAACGATATTCAGGGCCACGGCGAAGTGCAGAACGGTAACTGGATAAGCGGCTTCAACTTCATCGACAAGCACATTGCCGGCGACCAGACCAACCTGCCCGACGACCTGAAGAACAATGCCGGCCGCAACGTTTTCTACATGATGCCGTTGTTGCTCGGTCTCATCGGTCTCTTCTTCCAGGCCTTCTCGGGCAAGAAGGGTATCGAGAGCTTCTGGGTCACCTTCTTCCTCTTCTTCATGACGGGTATCGCCATTGTCATCTACCTCAACCAGACGCCTTACCAGCCGCGTGAGCGCGACTACGCCTATGCCGGTTCGTTCTACGCGTTTACCATCTGGATCGGGTTGGGTGTCGCCGCCATCTGGCGTGGCCTCAACTACCTGGCCAAGACGACCGACGAGCAGCCCAAGTCGACGGCGACTGCCGTGGTGGCTTCGCTCCTGTGCTTGTGTGTGCCCTTGCAGATGGTGAGCCAGACGTGGGACGACCACGACCGTTCGGGCCGCTATGTCTGCCGCGACTTCGGTATGAACTACCTCTCGAGTGTCGACGAGAACGCCATTCTCTTCACCAACGGCGATAACGATACCTTCCCCTTGTGGTATGTACAGGAGGTCGAGGGCTATCGCACCGATGTGCGGGTGTGCAACCTCTCGTATCTGCAGACCGACTGGTACATCGACCAGATGAAGCGTCCGGCCTACGAATCGGCAGCACTGCCCATCTCGGCCGACGAGTCGAAGTATGCCTATGACGTGCGTTCCTACAACTACGTAATCAACCGTCTGGCCGACTCGATTACGGTACGCAACGCACTCGACTATCTCTATAGCGATGAGTCGTGGACCAAGGATGTGCCGGGATACGGTGCCCTCAACCACCTGCCCACCAACCAGCTCTATATACCGGTCGATGCTAATGCCGTGGTGGCTTCGGGTACGGTAGCTCCCGCATTGAAGGACAGCATCGTTTCGCGCATCGTGCCCGACTTCTCCAACAAGCGGGGATTCACCATGAGCGAAATCGCCTCGCTCGACATCATCAACACCAATGCCGAGCAGGGCTGGAAACGCCCCGTCTATTTTGCCGTGACGGTGGGTAACAGCTACTACCTGGGTCTCGAGGACTACTTCTCGCGTACCGGTCTGGCCTATCAGGTGGTACCTTTGAAAGGGGTCAACAACAACATCAATACCGACAAGATGTACGACAATATGGTCAACCGCTTCCGCTGGGGCGGTATCGACCAGGTGACGAAAGAGCATCCGCTCTATCTCGACGAGAACGTGCGCCGCATGTGCAATACCATCCGTATGATGTTTGCCGACCTGGTAGAGCAGCTTATCAAGGAGGGCAAGAACGAAAAGGCCCTGACGGCTCTGAACCTTATCATGGAGAAGATTCCGGGCTGGCAGGTAACTCACGACCTTACGTCGCTGTCGTTCGGTCAGTCCTACCTCGAACTGGGCGAAACGGCCAAGGGCGAGGCTCTGCTCAACGAGATTCTTGAAAACTCGGCCGGCTACCTCAACTGGTACAAAGACCTCACTCCGGGTCAGCTCCGCTCCATCCGCAACGATTACGAGAAGCATGTCTACATCGTTCATGCTATCAACGAGCTGAGTACAGCCTACGGACTTACCGATTTGCAAAACAAGATTGCATCGCGTTTTGCCGTTCGGGAGTAATCGAATATAATCCTTTACGGGAGAGTGTCGGGGAGCTTGTTTCGCCGATTCTCTCCCGATTTTTTTCGTTAGATATATCATTTATGTTTATAGAGCAACCCCCGTTTTTTTATCGGATGCTGTTCCCCGAGGCCATCTGGCGCATCCCGGGCGATCGGAGGACCGTCTACCTGACATTCGACGACGGTCCTATTCCCCAGGTTACGCCGTGGGTGCTCGATGTTCTCGACTACTATTCGGTAAAGGCGACTTTCTTTTGTGTGGGCGAAAATGTGGCTCGCAATCCCAACCTCTTCCAGGAGTTGAGGCACAGGGGGCACCAGGTGGGCAACCACACGATGAATCACATACAGGGCATGTCGACCCCGCCCGAGAAATATGTACGCAACGTGCTCAATGCCCACGACCTGATTCAGAGCCAACTCTTCCGTCCGCCCCACGGCCACATGCTCCCCGGGCAGGCCAACCTGTTGAAAAAGGATTTCAGCATCATCATGTGGGATGTGGTGACTCGCGATTATAGCAACAAGCTCACAGGCGAACAGGTATTCGGCAACGTGAAGCGCTATGCCCGCAACGGCTCCATCATTGTGTTTCACGACTCGATCAAGGCCGAGCGCAACCTGCACTATGCCTTGCCCCGAACCATAAACTGGCTGCGCGAAAATGGATTCATCTTCCGCACCCTTTGAGTGGCGAGAGCAGATTCGTAGCGAAGCCCTTCGGTTGGGTTTCGATGCGTGTGGCTTCGCTCGGGTCGACGAGGTAGAGCCCCGGGCCCGCGAGGCTTATCGCCGTTGGCTGGACGAGGGCAGGCAGGCCCAGATGGACTATCTGGGCAACTACCTCGACTTGCGCGATCATCCGGCCCTTCTCTACCCGGGAGCCCGCACCATCGTATGCGTGGCGCTCAACTACTATCCGGCCCGTTTCCAGCCGCAGGAGCATCCTCAGTTTGCCTACTATGCCTATGGCCGCGATTACCACGAGGTGATGCGCGACAAGCTGCGGCAGCTCGCCGCTTTCGTGGCCCCTCTCTCGGGCGATGCCGGGCGGGTGTGCTGCGATACCGCCCCTGTGCGCGAACGCTATTGGGCCGTGCAGGCCGGTCTGGGATTTATTGGCCGGAATGCCCAGTTGATAATCCCCGGTAAGGGCTCTTACTTCTTTCTGGGCGAGTTGCTTACGACACTCGCCTTACCCCCCGACAAACCCTTGTCCAACCGCTGCGGCGACTGCTTGCTCTGCCGGGAGCATTGTCCTGTGGGGGCGCTCGATGAGCCGGGGCAGGTCGATGCCCGCCGCTGCATTTCGTGCCAGACCATCGAGAACCGCGGCGAGATACCGCCCGCGGTGGCTGACCGGATGGGCAACCGGGTCTATGGCTGCGACACCTGCCAGCAGTGCTGTCCCTGGAATCGGGCGGCTACTCCTTCGACGCACCCCGAGTTCGCCCCCTCGGACGAACTGCTCGCTCTCGACGCCGCCCGTTTCGAGGCGTTGACTCCCGACGATTTCAACCGCATATTCCGCCATTCGGCCGTGCGCCGGGCCAAGTATGCGGGGCTCATGCGCAACTTTGCCGTGTGGAAGAAAAACCGTAAATCGTGACGAATCGGCACAAAACGATACCATCGTACCCCCTTCGCACCGATAGCCGGCTCTATCCTGTTCCCTTTTGAAATACATCCCTTGAGTGAGGGTAAAAAGAAACGAGGGCCCCACACCGATGTGTGGAACCCTCGCTATGCGGTTCGAAAGATTTTGGCTTTCGAGTGAGATTACTTCAGCAAGCTGTCGGGGTCGAGGTTGTTGTGCTCGATGTCGAGGAAGTATTTGTAGGTACCCACTTTCAGCTCGGCCGTAGCGGCATCGTCGCATACGATGATGCTCTTGGGGTGCATTTGCAGAGCCGTGATGGTCCACATTTGCGAAACGCCACCCTCTACGCCCTGTTGCAAGGCACGAGCCTTGTTGTGGCCGTTGACAATGATGAGTACGTTGCGGGCAGCCATGACGGTGCCTACACCCACGGTGAGCGCCGTTTTGGGCACGAGGTTGGTATCGCCGCCGAAGAAGCGCGAGTTGGCGATGATGGTGTCTTGCGTCAGGGTTTTCACACGTGTGCGCGAGGTAAGCGACGAACCCGGTTCGTTGAAGGCGATGTGGCCGTCGGGGCCTACGCCGCCCAGGAAGAGTTCGATACCGCCGTAGGAGGCGATTTTAGCCTCGTAGCGGGCACACTCCTCTTCGGGGTTGGCAGCGTTGCCGTTGAGGATATTGACGTTCTCGGGACGGATGTCGATGTGCGAGAAGAAGTTGCTCCACATGAAAGTGTGGTAGCTCTGCTCGTGATCTTCGGGCAGGTTGCAATATTCGTCCATGTTGAAGGTAACGACGTTGCGGAACGACACGATACCTTTCTTGTTCAATTCGATGAGGTGTTTGTACATGCCCAGCGGCGACGAGCCGGTGGGGAGGCCCAGTACGAAAGGCTTCTCTTCGGTAGGGTTGAATTTATTGATGCACGATGCCACATAGTTAGCGGCCCAACGCGAAACTGCATCATAGGTTGGTTCGATAATCAGTCTCATGATTTTATAGATTTTTATGGATTTTAGCTTTCCCCAAAAGTAATCATTTTTTGGCAAGTATCGACCGGCGGGTGAAAATTTTGTGTATTTTTCTAAAAATCGAATATACTTCCATCATTTTTCACCTTTTTTGTGTGGAAAAAATGTAAAGGAATCATTAAGTTTGTAACTCAAAAATACTATCGCGATGAAAACAAATCTTAGTTCTCAAATTAAACTGGACCGTATACCCAAACGGTATTACGATCCTGACGGTGAGTTAGAACTCGCGGCTCTGACGCGGGAAGAAAAGGTCTATACCAAAATCTTCGAAGGTTCCGACGAAGGTTCGGTATATGTGGCTCACGACATTGCCGAGTTGATTCAGAAATGCAAGGCCGAACATCGCCATTGCGTTCTCGCTTTGGGTTCGGGTGCAGCCACTCACTCGGTCTATGCCGAACTGGTGCGCATGTATCAGGCCGGAGAAATCAGCTTCTCGAATGTAATCGTGTTCAACATCGGTGAATACTATCCCTTGGCCGAAGGTGCTCCCGGTACCATGAGCCTCTTGAAAGAGCTTTTGCTCGACAAGGTGAATATCGACCCCGAGAATATCCACACGCCCAGCAAGATGGTTTCGAAAGAAGATCTCTTCGCATACTGCAAGAAATACGAGGAAGAGATCGAAGCCTGTGGCGGTATAGACCTGGCTCTGTGCGAAATCGGTGCCGTGGGTAATCTCGCCTTCAACGAACCGGGTTCGCAGCTCAACTCGTCGTGCCGTCTCATGTTGCTCGGTAGCGATGCCCGTCACGTGGCTTCGTCGCAATTCAATTCGAACGAGAATGTTCCCCGCTGTGCCATCACGCTGGGTATCTCGAACCTCATGTCGGCCCGTCGTATCATCTGCGTGGCCTGGGGTGAAAATCGCGCAAACATCGTGAAACGCACCATCGAGGGCGAAGTGACCGACCTCATTCCCTCTTCCTTCCTGCAGACCCATCGTCGTGCCAAAGTGGTGCTCGACCTTTCGGCTGCCGAGGCTTTGACGCGCATCAGCCGTCCGTGGCTCGTGACGTCGTGCGAATGGGACGAGAAACTCATCCGTCGGGCCATTGTTTGGCTCTGCAAGGTGACGGGTAAACCCATCTTGAAACTGACCGACAAAGACTACAACGACAACGGCTTGAGCGAACTCGTTGCCCTCTACGGTTCGGCCTACAACGTAAACATCCGCATCTTCAACTCGCTGCAACATACCATTACCGGTTGGCCCGGTGGTAAACCCAATGCCGACGACACTTTCCGTCCCGAGCGTGCTACTCCGTATCCCAAACGGGTTATCGTATTCAGCCCGCACCCCGACGACGATGTGATCTCGATGGGTGGTACCCTCAAACGTCTTGCCGTACAGAAACACGATGTACACGTGGCTTACGAGACTTCGGGCAACATTGCCGTAGGCGACGAAGATATGATGCGTTACATCATGCTTATCGACAACATCGCCAAGAAGTTCAAGTTCGATACCCCCGAGCTTCTGAAAGAGAGCAGCGAAATCCACAAATTCATCGAGCAGAAGAAAGACGGTGAGTCCGATACGCCCGATATTCGCTTTATCAAGACAATGATTCGTCGGGGCGAGGCTCGTACCGCCTGCAAATACATCGGCATCAAGCCCGAGAATGTTCACTTCCTGAACCTCCCCTTCTACGAGACAGGTACCATTAAGAAAGGCGATTTGACCGAAGCCGATATTCAGATTGTAAAAGACCTGATTGAGTCGGTTAAACCGCACCAGATTTTCGTAGCCGGCGACTTGGCCGACCCGCACGGAACTCACAAGGTTTGCCTCGATGCCGTTCTGGCCGCTATCGACGAAATCAAGGACGAAGAGTGGATGAAAGATTGCCGCATCTGGATGTATCGTGGTGCCTGGGCCGAATGGGAAATCGACCACATCGAAATGGCTGTGCCCCTGAGCCCCGAAGAGCTGCGTCAGAAACGTAACTCGATTCTCAAACACCAGTCGCAGATGGAGAGCGCTCCCTTCCTGGGCGACGACGAGCGTCTGTTCTGGCAACGTGCCGAGGATCGTAACAAAGCTACGGCCGACCTCTACGCCAGCCTCGGTCTGGCTTCGTACGAGGCTATCGAAGCCTTTGTAGAATATCATCCCATACGATAATCCGTAACCTGTATAGAGGGGCTGTATCGGCGTGATGCAGCCCCTTTTCTTTAAATAAGAAGAGACAACAAGAGGCAATACTTGTTTCGGGGACTGTCGCACAATGCCCCGGGGGACTGTAAGAACCGGGGACCCTTCGTTTGCAAAGATCATACACACATACCTCATGTAAATATACCTATGAAACCACACCGAATTATCCTGATACGTCATGGCGAATGCTATGCCAATACCGACGAAAGCCAGTTTGCCACCGAACCCGACTACACGATAGAGCTGACTCCCCGAGGTCTCGAGCAGGCTCGTGAGGCAGGTGAAGCCCTGAAGGCGTTGGTTGGTGACGAACCGCTCTATTTCTATGTGTCGCCCTTCTGGCGCACCCGTTCTACCTTTGAGCAGGTGGCCCGGGCCTTTCCCCGTCGTCAGTTCGACTACAACGAGGAGCCCCGCCTCAGAGAGCAGGAGTGGGGCTACCTGCGCACCTATGCCGAGCTGAAGCGGTTGAAAGAGGAGCGTCGCCGCTACGGCACGTTTTACTACCGGTTTCCGGGCGGCGAGGCCGGCACCGATGTCTACGACCGCATCAACGACCTGCTGGGGTCGCTGCATCGCGATTTCCGCAGCCCCGACTTCCCGCCCAACTGTGTACTCATCACCCACTCGCTGGCCATACGCCTCTTTGTGATGCGGTGGTTTCACCTCACGGTCGAGGAGTTTGAAGAGATGGCTTCGCCCCGGAATGGCGACTTGGTGATACTCGAGTATGACGATGCCGCTCAGGAATACCGGCTGACGACTCCGCTCGCCCGGAATTCCGACACGGTGTTCCGTCGGCGGCCCATCCGGTTGCCCGACGAGTAATCGGAATCGGTGCGACGAAAAAGATCGTTTCCAGCTCTCGCGTTATAAACACAATACCCCCGAGGCGCGGGTGGCCTCGAGGGTATCGGTTATAATCGCATTCGACGGTTTAATTATACATATTCGGCCCAGTTGGTAAGAGCCATATCGCCCGATTTCAGGAACTCGTTGTGGAATCCGAAGGCGGCCTTCAGGTTGTGAGGCGTGTGGCCTTTGCCCAGTTTCAGGTAGTCCCACAACAGCTCTTTGTACATGGGGTGAACGCAGTTCTCGATGATGGTGTGAGCGCGTTGGATGGGCGATTTGCCGCGGAGGTCGGCTACGCCCTGCTCGGTGATGAGCACCTGTACCGAGTGTTCGCTGTGGTCGAGGTGCGAAACCATGGGTACGATGGCGCTGATTTTGCCACCTTTGGCAATCGAGGGGCAGGTGAATATCGAGAGGTAGGCATTGCGGGTGAAGTCGGCCGAGCCGCCGATGCCGTTCATCATCTTGGTACCGGTTACGTGGGTGGTGTTCACG
>ERZ780067.245-NODE-245-length-23857-cov-7.44093_pt1 | contig 23857 bp, 29 predicted proteins | sample MGYA00511841_ERZ780067 | MGnify/ENA primary metagenome ERZ780067 (study PRJEB29588, sample SAMEA2143295) | human gut metagenome | biome: human gut; feature: human-associated habitat; material: faeces | place: Denmark | collected 2008/2010 ... | reverse complement strand
AGGATGTAAAGGCAAGGGATAAAGAGCTGATTGATAATCCGGAATTTGCCATTACTATAGGCAAAGCAACTTATACTGAGCGTGTGGATGGCGGAACGATGATGCTTGAAGCAATCAGCAAATGCAAGACCGGAGAGACGACAGCTATCGGTAAGTTTCATGGATTTGAACTGCTGGTAGAAAAGAATTTCCTGGGTATCAATTATATGGTGCTTAGAGGAAAGACAGAGTACAAGGCTGAACTTTCCACAAGTCCTGTGGGAAGCATGGTGAAGCTTGAAAATCTGTTCAACGGGCTGCATGAAAATGTGGACTTTCTGGAGAAGAAGATTGAGCAGTACCAGAATGACCTTGAAGCTTCAAAGGCAGAGTATGACAAGCCATTTGCGTACAGTGAAAAACTGAATGAAAAGCTGGCAAGACAGTGTGAACTGAATGCCCAGCTTGACCTTGAGAACGCAAAGGCTGTGGATGCAGATTTAAGCGGACCGGAGAAAGAAAGAGAAACAGATGACAGGATGGAATCTGCAGCAATTGTTGCAGAGGATAAAGGTGCTTATCCAGCCGACAGAGAGGGCAGAACACGATAGGAGAGTGAATAATATGAGCATAAGAAAAGTGGTCGCAGGACTACTGATTACAGCAGGGATTGCCATTATGGCAGTCCCTTTTTTCTGGCGGACAACCGGAGAAAAACAGACAGAACAGCTCATACGTGAATTTGAGCAGACATTGGAGGATGATTACGATGAAGAAACAGATGTGGAGGAAGAGCAAACCTCCATTAGTGAAGAGGATGAAGCCATTCTTAAAGAAGGCGGTGTTATCGGCATCATTGAGATACCGGGCTTAGATATCAGGTATCCGGTAATGGAAGGAACTACAAGCAAAGTGCTTAATGCCGGGATTGGTCATATGGAAGAAACAGCAGGAATCGGTGAGAGTGGCAACTGTGTATTGTGCGGTCACAATGGCAGCAGATATGGCACATTTTTTACACCACTGAAGCAGATATCCATAGGCGATGAAGTGATGATAACCGACAAAAAGGAATTGAAGCATATCTATGAGGTAACAGAGACAGAGGTAGTAAATCCGTATGATAACAGCATCAAGACACAGAGTACAGAAAAAGAATTAACTCTTTTTACCTGTTCCCAGAAAGGAACCATGCGTTTTGTGGTCAGGTGTATTTACAAGGAGGCGGTGATGGATGAATAAGAGATACCGGTTAGGTGAGATAGAAGAGGCAGTATCGGAAATGGAGGAGTTAATCGGGCTTGAGGATGATATTGCAGAGATTGATGATGACTTTCAGATAGTCGTAAGCGGCTGGTCAGTATATGTCGAAAGCCTGAATCTGACACTCAGACAGGGAATAGCCTGTGTATGGGATGCGGAGGAAGGATTATTTATGCCTGATTTTGATGTGACCATCGTGTATGAGGGGAACATTGAAACGGGCTACTCCAGAAGCGATGCTTCTGTCGTTAATGAGTCAGGTGAAAGTATGCAAGCATCCTTTCTTGCTGCATCATTATACTGATTTTGATGTGACCATCGTGTATGAGGGGAACATTGAAACACAGGAGTGGCTCTACTACGAGCAGGACGGAATGGTTGTTACACTTGGCAACTGGCTTAATGGCAGATTGTCTTGTGAACAGATAGAACAGCTTTGGTGTGAGCTTATCATACCAAAGCAAAACAAAGAACAAAAAGAAAGCGAGGAATAGCATATGAAGTATTCAATTAAGGTAAACGAAGTAAGAGCAAAAGAGGGCAGCAATATCAAGGGATTTGCAACAGTGGTATTTGGTGATTCATTTAAGATTACCAATATTGCAATCCTTGAGAATAAAGACAAGGGAGAGCTTTTTGTATCAATGCCTAGATACCGCTCCAATGAGCGTGATGAAAGCAATGGTGTGATCTATAAGGATGTGTGCAATCCTATCACAGCAGAGTTTCGTGAGGAACTCTATACCAATATCCTTGATGCCTATGCAAGAATCAAGGAACCGGAGAAAGAGGAGACACAGAAGCAGGACAGAACACAGGAAATGCCGGAATTTTCCGTAACTGTGACACCTTATGAGAGGGAAGGCAGTAACATCAAGGGACTTGCACGCATTTATTTTGAAAACAGTTTCATCGTAAATAACATCAATATCGTGCAGGGCAAAGAGAAAATCTTTGTATCAATGCCTTCTTATAAAACAAAGCAGGTGGACGAGCAGGGCAAGCCAATCTACCAGGATGTCTGCTATCCGGTTACAAAGGATTTCAGGGAAAAACTCTATAATGAGATTATCTCGGAATATGAGAAAGCAAAGGATAAGAGCAATGAAAAAGCTAGGGAGAGTGCTGAGAAACATCATGGCAATCCCGATAAAGAGAAGGACAAAGAGGCAACACCCTTTCGATAATTAGCAATCGGAGAACAGGGGCGGCCAAGGCTGCCCCATTTACAGAATGGAGGAAACAGAATGGATATGGAAGCAGGAAAAACACTTACCAATGAGGAGGTCATAAGGGAACTTCTCGAATTATTAAAGAAAAATGCCATGAAAGAGCAGGCAAACGATGTATTTGAGATATGCAGCTATGTGGATGGACTGGAGAAAAAGATTGATTCCATGACGGAAGAACTCACCAACATGCAGAACCAGATCAAAGAAATGCAGGAAGATACACTTGTCAATAATGCTAAAAAGGCATTGTCGGAAGCACAGGAGCGACTTAATGCCAAATGTGAGCAGATAAAGACGCAGGTATCTGAAGTGAAAGAACAGATCAGATCTACTGCTAAGGGCATAGTCGAAGAAGCAAAGGAAAAGGGAAGAGCTGCATTATACAGGGTGTCTGAGTTCTTAGGAATTAAGAAAAAACTTCTTGATATCCGTGAGGATGTAAGAGGTGCAATCAAGACTACAGATAAGGATATAGCAAAGACCGCACTTCTTGCAAAAGGATTTCGAGAAGCCGGGCAGACAGCAGCCAATGCATTCCGCACTTTTGCTGACAAGCTGGAGGTGGATTATTCACAGAAAGAGCAGAAACATCCCATTACAAAGGCGGTGCTTGCACCTATGAAAGCAGTGAAAAAGATGCTTGTATCAATGGAACTTCATCTGGATGCTTCGATTGATAAGCTGGATAATCTCGCTATGAATGTGCAGCTTGATAAGGAAAAGTATATGGAGAATGCGAAGAATCTGAAACAGACAGAGCCGGAGAGGGCAGAAGCAGAGGTTGTATATTCACCGATGGTCGCTGAGCCGCAGGAGTATCAGTATAATGCAGATGCATTTGAGGCTAGAGGTGTGGATGAGGTGAAGCAGGAGGCAGCACATAAGGAAATATCAAAGGTAAGGGAAGATAAAGCCAGATAGTAATTGGGGCGTGGGAGAATATCCTGCGTCCCTATTTTATTGATTCTACACTATTGTCATCGCTACGGCAGATTGTTATATACATGTGGCATTTTATAATAAATGACACACGTAATTGCGTAATAATATAATTGTGCGAGGGGAGTAGATAAAAATGAATGAGCACCTATCAGCATTTATGGGATATCTGACAGATAAAGAAAAATCGAAATCAACGATTGAAAGCTATACCAGATATGTCAAAAAATTTTTGAAATATGTGGATGGAAATGAGATAACAAAGGAGCTGGTTATGCAGTACAGGGAGCTATTGGAGCGTGAAGGCTCTGCGTATTCCACGATTAACCTGATGCTTGTTTCCATCAATTGTTATTTAGAATATGTACAAAAGTCGAATTGTCGGGTGAAACTACTGAAAATCCAGAAGAGAAACTATGTGGATGCAAGGATGACGGAAGCAGAATATGAGCAGCTGTTATCTTATGCACATACCCATAAGGAAACGAAATATTATCTGATTATGAGTACCCTCGGTACAACTGGTATTCGGATACAGGAACTTTCCATGTTTACTGTGGAAGCGTTATCAAAAAATAATGGAAATATCGAGATACGAAACAAGAATAAGACCAGAACCGTACCAATTCCAACGCATTTGAAAAAAGAACTTCTAAGCTATGCAAGAGAGAATAATATCACGATAGGTGCAATCTTTCTTGGCAGTCGTGGTACTCCGATTACAAGAGAAGCAGTCTGGAAAAAGCTAAAGAAGATAGCAGAGGAAGCAGGCGTTGATTCAGATAAAATATATCCACATGCATTCCGGCACTTCTTCGCTTTCTCATACATAAAAGAATATCACAATGTATGCACACTGGCAGATATCCTCGGTCATTCAAGAGTAGAGACAACCAGAATCTATCTGCAGCAGACATTGGATGACACCAGAAATCAGATAGGCAGCATGTATGCGTTACACAACCGGCATGTCAGAGAACTGCAAAAAAAGAGCAGGGCATCATAATTCCATACCATCAAAAAACTCATTAATTGAAACATTGAAAATCTGTGCAAGGGCAAGAAGTTCAGATACCTTGATATTGTAAAGACCGCATTCAAGTTGTGCATAGGAACCTCTTGAAATCTCAACGCCCAGAAGCTGCATTTTTGCTACAGTTTCTTCCTGGGTTAATTTATGGGAATTGCGTATTTTACGGATGTTTGCACCTATATTGTATTTGTCCTTATCTTGGCGGATTTTCAAAATAACACCCCATTCCTGTTAGCTATACATAGCAATTTGGAATTATTCTAATGGCAAATCTGCATTACGCTGCTAGCTATATCGAGCAAAGAGCACATCTTTGAAAAATCTTTCAGTATAAATTTAAAAATCACATCTATCACAAGAAATATATACAGAAAAAACAATTAAAAACAGTCAAATTATTACAGCAATAGTCATAATCTGCTGGAAAAGGTTCACACAATACAATATTGTGTGGAATCTGTCAATAGAAAAAATCAAAAAGATTTGTCCTAAAAATCAAGAAATATTGATAAAAAGTAAATCAGTCAACGCAAAACCATACACAGAATTTTTAACAAGCGGAAAATACCGTAAAATCGCAGAATTATAGGGAAAGTCTGGTTCACACAATATTGTATTATGTTTACAGAAATTAATTTCTAATGTAACGGTAGGCAGAATCTTAAGAGAATTTGAGGTATTGTATATGAGTATTTTACTAGACAGAGTCGATGAAGAAAGAATTAAATTGGATCTAACTGGAGCAGGTCTTGAACTTAGTAAAGCATGGAATAAAATGCTTGAAAAAGTAAAGAAGGCTAATAGCAATAGGAAAGGTAATGAGTATTTTATTGTTGATCTTATTGTAGCATGTGATAATGGTGGACTTACAAGTAATAAATATAAGGCAGAGATAAGTGTAGTAGTAAGAAAAGAGGATTTATATGTAGTCGGATTAGAATTGGCTAAAGGAAAGTATATTGAATTTCCAAATGTGGAATATAGAGAATACTATCTTTTACAATTCAATAATGTGGATGAAAGAGAAAGAAAACTTGCGTTAACTGTTCAGACAATAGGTGATGGTATTGCTCAGATTGAAAATGATATTTCGAATCCTGCACAGAAGATTGATGATATGTATTTTAGAAAAAAGAATAGCTGTATTACAATCACAAACATTGCTTTTATCATTTCAGAAGCTGCCAGATTCGAGTTCGTAAGAGATACAGTAAAGCGAATTTATGGTTACTTAAGTAATGACGAAATCACACAGATATATTTAAATCCAAAGTCATCAGGGCGCTGGTATAACTATCGTCCATATTATAGAGATTTACTAGATCATTACAGTAAGATTGCGATAGCTTCGAATAAGGGGGAAAAGAATTTACATAATGAAATGCTGACAGTCGATGAATGCAGGGAATACTATTCTGATACTGTAAAATTCCCAGATGATTATCCAAATTTGGAGGATCTTAGAAAAATTGGATTAATTGAACGAAAATAATAAAGGAGGACCACATTATGGTAGAAGAAACCAAAGAATTTGCGGAAGTAAAGGTAACGGATCAGTCTGTTATGCAGGCACTTTTAGAGGCAGACTTTATGATTCTTGGTACTAAGCTTGTAGCAGAGTATTACAAGAATGGAGAACAGAATTATTTTCTTCTGATGCCTACAGACGAGGCAGATGCAAGAAGCATTACGGTAGAAGAAATGCTCAATGACATAAAGGTACTTGTAGGAGATAACCTAAACACGACAGAGCTTACCAACTGTATGAATAGTATTGGAATAAGTGTTGATAAAATCAAGGTATCTTTGAAGATGGCATATTTCTACATGATTTCAGATGGAACGGATAAAAACAATAACAAGACAGAGTATGCCTTCCATCTTGAAATTGATACATCGGAAGTGCTTCCAGCTAGCTTCAAGCTTTTTGATATCAATAAGATTGGTTTTGCAATCTGGAATACAGAAAGACCGAAGATTATATCACAGATGAATCTTTATAAGCCGGAAGATCTGCTTGCATAGCAGGTAATACAAGGATAAGTGTAGCAGGAGGTGGTTTTATGGCTGAACAGGGCATGAATTGCATATTAGAGGTAAAGGGAACATTGTGCGGCATCAAAACCACCATGTGCGGCGGTTATGCCAACGACGGATTCCTGTTGTCATCGAATTTTCTTATAGATAGGGAAGGATTGTGTGCACTTGTAAAAACACTTGGAAGCGTATGCGAGGATGCGGTAGAGCCTTTTGTGGAGATGTTGGGAGACTTCAGTACAGAAGTGAAACTGAATTATTCGGATGAGCAGACACTAGTTGTCATCAATTCCGATTCTCTTAAATTCGTCGGATATGATGGAGAAGGAAAATTAGTAGTATTTAATATCGCTCCGGCAGAAATGATAGCAGGGAAAAACAACAGTCTGGCGCAGATTGTGAAAAAAGCTGTGTATTATTTCGGGATAAAAGACTTCACATTTCTTTACAGGAGCAATAACATTACATCCAATAATCTGTACAAGTCTTTTGGATATCTTCCGCAGATACCATATGTTATAAAGGATTCCGTAGTAATATGTGGCAGATTTGATTTTAGCAGTGTCTCCAAAAGCATGTTTACGAAGGCAATGACGGAGCTATTTGGAATAAATCAGATGGGAGTCTATCTGGGGGCAGGAAGTTCAAATGTCAGTTGTGCACTTGTAGTACCGGATATGGAAAACTCCATATTAAAATGCAGGAACATTATTTTATATGCACAGTTTGGCAGTAAAGGTGTCCGTTTTTCTATGGAGGGTTCTATAGCGCTGTCTTGTTTTTCGGGAATGGAGTTCTATGTGAAATGTGAATTGTCCATGACAAGTGTTTCTATATCTGCATGCTCTATGCCGACTAATACATATACTATTCCGAAGACACCTCTAACTATATGTAACAGCGGATTGCAGATTGGCTTCGATGAAAAAGGGCTTAACTTTGCGATTATGACTCAGATAAACATAAGGAGTCTTATGTGGTATGGTGCACTCCGCATGTCATATCAGGGAACAACAGTAATGCTTGATATGCTGAGCATGGCGATGAGTGAGGTATCACTTGCAGCACTTGCAGAGAATCTGATTGGTCTGCCTCGTGATAAAGTATCTGCACTTGATATAATCGCAGTCCGTACCTTCAATCTGAATACTTCGCAGACTGATACCAAAATTGACTTCAAAAACAAGACGGATAACCAGATTATTGAACTTATCAATACAGCACTAAAGGGCATGAAAAAGGAATTTATGTTATCACCGGATTCTGCCAGCGTCACGAGAATGCCAAATAATAAAGCCTGTGATGTTCTGAATGAACTCACTATGTTCCATTACTGGATTAACGAGAATGGGGAACTGTCATTTCCTCCACAGGCATATTACTCATCCAGCCATATCTGCATAGGGAAATACAACTTTGAAAAAGGTATCTTCTTTTGTGGAAAAATGGATTTATTTGGATTTGGCATAAAGGTGATGTTCTCCGCACTCTATGGGAATGGATTCATGGGATTTGCTCAGATTGATGAGATAAATACGAAATTCCTTAAGATATCAGGCTCAAGGTCAAGCAGACAGATGAAAAATCCGGTGCTTGGAAATTCGACAAACAGTACATTATCCCTGCTTGTAAATGATTTTTCGACAGATAAGGTGATAAAGAATCCGGCGATAGTGTATGTCAGTGTCAGCCGAAACAGCTGCGAGTTCTATATTGATGCTCATTATGAGCTGTGCTCGTTCTTTTCGTTTGATACGCTGATGTACTATATCAATAAACATATACACATTGCAACAACCATTTCATATTTTAACATGATATCGGCAAGCATATATCTGGATGTGGCATACGCAAAATTTTCATCTGCGAACTTTGAATTTTCCATATCACTTGACTGTATGGGATTTCACAGGAAAGTAGTGAATCTGACAAAAGCAATAGATGACGCAGTTGCAGCATATAATAGGAAAATCAATGACGCAAAGCGGCAGATAAGCGATGCCTCTAACAAAGTCCGGACATTGCAGAATGATATCAACTCTTATCACAATAAGATAGAGGACTGCAAGCGTACCATCAGGAATACCAGCAGATGGAAACGCTGGTGGGTGGCAATCAGAGAAGGCATTAAAATAGCAGCATTTGAAACTGCAATACTTACCCTGAAAGCAGCGATGACGGTAGCAGAAGGAGCACTGGGGATAGCAAACAAGGTTCTTGAACTTAGTGGAAAACTTGGAACAAATCTGCTTAATGCAGTAAATTCAGTTATCAGAGGGGCGTTGGATGCGTTTTATATTAACAGTGCAATGCTTCATATACTGGTAAATGGCAATACCCGAATGGTTGAGGGTGCGATTGATATGAAGGTACTTGGCAAGGATATCAATGTTTCATGCAGCTGCAATCTTGATACGCTTGCAAAAAAGCCGATAGAGTTTTTAGAAAACTGTATTCTCGATCAGATTAAATCCATCATAGACAGTTTGAAAAAAGGTGAGTATGAGTATGTGGCTATTGATGAGCCTCTTACCTACAGATACATTGAAGAGCCGGAAGAACTGCTTACGATATCGGAACTTGCTAATCTGGGTGCAACACGAATGGACAGTTATCAGGATATGTTAAAAGAACTGTCCGAGGTGTACATAGATGAAATGAAAGATACTTCCCCGGATTTTGAGGACTGCGATACACAGATAAAGGAAACAGCGACGCAGCTTTCCTATATCATGGAGAGTGCAGCGGCAAATACATGTCTAGACGGTATGGATGAACTGTCTGTCCGCTTACAGGAAGGGCTTGAAAACAATGAATTCAGTGATGAGGATGCAAAAGAAGTAAAAGCCTGTATAGAAACATACATGGAAGAGTTAAGACCTGCAAACAGCATAATTACTGAAGCAGCAGCACAGGTACAGATGCAGACAGAGCAGATGGATACGGAATATAAGTATACACGACTTCGCAGGGTAAGAGAAGATAATGAGGATTCCACAGGTGTTGACACCTTGGAGTCCAAAGATTATGACAAGCTGTACAATGAAATGGAATCAGTTATAACAAAATACTTCCCACCGGGTTCAGGAAAAGGACTCTTTAATTTCACAGACGAGCCAATGTTTTATGAGATGCTCAACGAAGCCAGAGACGAAGCAGGATGTGCAGTAATACCGACTGAAGTGGAGAAAGAAAACAATACACTATCCCTTGACGGATATCGCATGTTGAAAAAATCGGTATATATTCCAAGACTTGACTAAACTTCCAATTGCCATAACCTGCAAAATACGATAAAATATTAGCAAATCCGTAAGACACAAGGAGTAACAGTTATCATGCAGTTTAAGAAAACACTGGAAATCAAGGCAAATCATAAGCAGGTGGTAATCAATGTTGCAGATATACTATATATCAAGGCATCGGTGAATGACTGTTACATTCATGTGACAAGCGGAAGCGTATATAAGACCAGAAGCACCTTAGAGGCAATGGAGGCACAGGTTGGGGAATATTTTCTGAAAGTGCATCGTACCTATCTGGTGTGTATCATGGCAATCCATACATTAGAAGATACGCTGACACTTATCAATGGAGAAGAACTCAACTATGCAACACGCAGGAGAAAGGAAATCCTTGCACAGCTGCAGGAGAAGCAGAGAAAGCTTATAGCAACTTTTGCCCTGCCGAACACTCCTAAGACACCGGAAGAGTATCATGCATTTTACTAGAGCTTTGACCAGATGCCGTTTGCCTTTACAGATATCGAGATGATATTCAATGAGGACAGGCATGCTGTGGACTGGATATTCCGCTATGGTAACGAGAAGCTGGCAGAGGTGGAGAGAGTACCTCTAAGTGGACTCATCGGTAACAGCTTCGGCAATATCTTCTCCAATATGGATGATAAATGGCTGTGTACCTATGAACGGGCAACGCTGTATGGAGAACGGCTTGAGATTATGGCGTATAGTCCGGAGATAGATACCGAACTTAGATTATCTGTTTCCCGACATTTTCGGGACACTGCGGATGTATGTTATTCCCGTTGGATGAGATACACTGTGCACAAAAACAAGATGAGCTGTCACAGATATGGAAGAATTACCTGTTAAAGCAGGAATAAATGCTGTGACGAACTGCATAAATAAACTGAAAAATGTCATTTCATCAAAAAAAAGAGGTGAGATGGCATTTTTTATGAGGAATTTTATGCGAAATTGAACAAATTGCCACATGAACGTTGAATAAAATGGGGGGGTATGGTAAAATATTTCTGAATATATGATAGAGAATTTTCTATCAATGACATATAAGATAGACGCAGATGATAGGATACACGAACTGCCATACGGCTGCGAGCTAAAAGCAGTTTAATCCACAGATATAAGAAAGGAGGCAGTCTATGAGAAAAAAGATACGCCGGATAAAAAGAGGTCTGGCAGTAATGCTATCTGTCTGCATGGTATTCGGTGTGGCACCGATTCAGGCAGGAGCAGAGGAAAATGATTCAGAAATTGCAGTGCAGGCAAATGATAGTGCTGGAAAGACTGAACAGCAATCCACGGAAGAGGAAGAGTGTAAGCATGAGGGTGTTGAAATAACTTTCAACAGCAACGGTTTCGGAAACTGCCCGAAATGCAATGCAATCGTATATCAGCCAGCTGTTGAAACAACTGACAAATATGACATTGACGATGACGGCGAGAAAGAGACTGTTTACGAAATCAGCAATGCAGGTCAGCTGTACTGGTTTGCAGGACTTGTAAACGGTACTCTTGATGGAGTTGAACAAAACACATTAGCCAATGCAGTTCTGACAGCCAACATCACAGTAAATGAAAATCTTCTTGATTCCTTACAATACGATACAGAGGGCAACGTTTCCAACGGAAGTGATTTTATAACCTGGACACCGATTGCAGATTGGATGGGAAATCGTACAACACAGTATTCAGGAACGTTTGACGGAAATAATAAAACCGTAAGTGGTTTGTACTTTAATGGTGATTCAACATGTATTGGATTATTCGGAAGTTCAGAATCCGATGGCAACATAAAAAATGTTGGAGTCGTTGATTCCTATTTCAAAGGGAATGATCATGTGGGCGGTGTGTGCGGAAACAATGCTGGCACAATCACAAACTGTTATAATGCAGGGAATCTTACCGCTATTGAGTCATCTGCTACTATAGGCGGTATATGTGGATATAATAATGGTGGCACAATCGCAAACTGTTATAACACAGGAACTGTTACTGCTACCGGCACAGTAGCTTCTGTGGGTGGTGTGTGTGGTTGTAGTACTGAACTAATTTTAAACTGTTATAACATAGGAACTGTTACTGCTGCTAGCTCAGATGCTGATATAAGCGGTATATGTGGATACAATTTTGGGCCAATCAAAAATTGCTATTACCTCGCAGACACAGAAGATGAAAATGGCGGCAAAACCACCGCACAATTTGTAAGCGGTGAAGTTGCGTATCTCCTCTCACAAGGTTGTACAGTAGGTGAAGGTGAAGATGCCGTAACTTACAGTGGCTCTGTATGGGGACAGGCACTTGGCGGAAATGGTGATACATATCCTGTTCTGAAAAAGGCAGGGGATGTTGAGAATACAGTATATCGGAATGAAACCTATCCAGGTTGTGAAGGCAATCCGGGTGATCTGGTCTATTCGTATTCAAATACACAGAAAGCTCCGGCTTATGCTGAGCACACCGATGAAGATTTAGATGGCAAATGCGATGTTTGTAAGCTGGATTTTAAAACATTTGAACAGCTTGGAAAGCTAATTACCAAAGTTAAGCAGAATTTAAGTGATGGAAAGTACGCAGATGTGCAGTACACGACAGCTTCTATTGATGCTTTACGAAAGGCTATTGTTGTTGCAGACACTATTACAGAGGCTTCTTCTGATACAGATGTTGCAACAGCCTTTGATAAGCTGCTTGCAGCATCTACAGTAGGTGCAGATGGACTTATCAAGGCAGACCATAATATTGTCATATCATTTGCGGATGCGGGTGCTCAAAGAGGCAAAGCATCGGGAAATGGCTGGTATGCAAATGGTGATGCCGTTACCCTTAAAGTAACACCAAGTATGGGATACAGCTTCAGTAGATGGACGACGGATACAGCAGGCAATACATCTGTAGGAACAGAGAGTACATATATCTTTATATTAGATGCTGGTAGTCCGGATGCATATTATGCATGGCTTGACGAGGCAAAATATACAGTGACATGTAAAAGCACAGAAGGTGGAACAGGTAAAGCGAGTGAAGAACAGTATGTATATGGACAGACAGCAACAGTGACAGCAACAGCGAGTGCTGGCTATGAATTTGTAGGCTGGAAGGATAGTTATGGAACAACGGTAAGTACGGATGCCACATATAGCTTCACAGTGATTGGTGATGCGACATTGACACCGGAATTTGTCAAGGTTAAGACAGATGAAGGAGCAGATATAGCTTATGTGACAGTAAGTTTCTACCATCAGTCAGGAAAGCTTTTGGACAGCCAGAAACTTGTTTTAGGCGAAGGAAAGATTACCACTACAGTAAATGCACCGACAAAGGTAGGTTTTGACTTCCTTGGATGGTCTGCAAAGGCAAGTGCTGCAACAGCAGAAGATGTGGTTGATTTTGAAACTGCAACCTTTAGCGAGAATACCAGTCTTTATCCGGTATTTAAGGCGCAGGATATTACTTATACATTAACAGTAGTAGGTTTGCAGACAGAGCAAAAGGCTCCACAGTCTAGTGTTACGGTTACTGCAGATCCGATTGAAGGTAAACAGTTTGTTGGCTGGAAGGACGCAAATGGCAATATTGTAAGCTATGATAGCACATATACTTTCATCATCACCGGAGATACCACATTGGAAGCATATTATGAGCAGGCAGACAGTGAGGTAGTAAAAGAGCCAACGATAATCATAGCACAACCAACCTACGAGGATATTACCGGTGGATATAAGATGTCATTTTATTTCAACTATACGGTTCCAGAGGACTGTAAGCTGGTAGATATTGGTATTATCAGAAAGAAGGGTGATTATGCGGCAGATGGAATTACCATTGAAACAGATGGCATATCACAATATTCCGTGTTATCTAAGCTTGGTAGCGAAGGACAGTTCTATTATACAAAATCAAATTATTATGGAACTGGACATACAGTTACGGGCTATATGATATATGAGAAGAATGGAATCAGATATACAGTGTATAGTGATTCAATATATGGTGTAAAGAATAACTAATTTAAGTGAAAGGAAAAAAAAAGAAATGAAAGAAGCTTATGAAGTAGCAGAAATGGAAATTATTGAGTTTGAAACAGAAGATGTGATTACTGCCAGTCAGATTGGTGGCGGTGATGAAGGCTTCGGAGACTAAGAATACCATTATGCAGGAGGCCGGGGGGGGTAACCCGCCGCTTTTTCCAAATAACAGAGAAGTTATTTAAATTATTTAGCACAGTAACGGGTATTTATAAATGGCTGTCATTATCAACTAGTACAGAGGAGATTGATTGTGAAGATAAAAAATATGATTTTAACAGCAGTATGTATTTGCTTCCTTTGCCTGTTTGGAAGTGTACAGGTGTATGCGGCAGAATATTATGGAAATTTTCAATACGAAGATAATGGAGAAAACGTATCAATTTATGCATATAATGGAAGCGACAAAGAGGTTACCATTCCTGCATATATCAATGGCAAGGCAGTAACAGAAATCAATGATTATGCATTTTTATTATGCAATACAGTAGAGCGGATAATTGTGCCATCTACAGTTACAACAATTCATACAAATGCATTTTCCGGTGCCGGAAATCTCAAGGATGTGGTACTTGCATCCTCAGATACCAAAATCGAGGATTCCAATGAAAATACAGACAAGAAAGATGCAGATGAAAACGGAAAGTCGAATCCGTCCGATGTCACAGACAATAAGAATGGCGATAATTCAGGAAATAAAGATGCCGGAAACGCTAATCCGTCCGGCACATCAAATAATCAGACTAAGGAACAGTCCGGAGCCAACAATAATCAGAGCAATTATAAAGTTACGGTTGATTCCTCAGTAGATACAGCCGCAGAGGAAAAGAAACTTGCGGAGCAGTACAAGAAAGAAAACAAGACAGATGACGGCGCTACAGCACAAAATGGTGATACAGAAAAGCAGGGTGGTGGAACAGAGATTGCAGGAATTGATGAAGGCTTAGATGCAGACGAAACTGCCATCAGCTCGAATGCAGATACAGCCTCTGAAAAATCACAAAGTATGTCGGTATGGGGAATTATATTGCTAGTAGTTGTAGCAGCGATTGTAGTGGCAGGAACGGTTTTATTTATCCGAAAGAAAAAGAAACAGAATTAGAGGTCATATATGAAGAGCTTTACAATCCGTTTGGCAGGACAGTATTTTACAATCTGTCCTGTCTGTGATTATATCAGAAAATATTGCAAAGATTATATAGTGGCAGATGATACAGAGGATGCCATGTGTTTTCACATTGCCACAACTCAGTCCGATATCGACTTTGAGCGTGAGAAATCTGCAAGAGAAGATACCAAAGAGGGCATTCCCATCAGGCAGTTTTCTGATGCCTATCTGGAGACACTTGCGGTGTATCGCAAGATTGCAGATTACCTCTTATCTAGCGATACCCTGCTTTTTCATGGCTCAGTCATTGCTGTAGATGGCGAAGGCTATCTTTTTACAGCCAAAAGCGGTACCGGCAAGTCCACCCATACAAGTCTGTGGAGAGAGTATTTCGGGGAGCGTGCCGTCATGATAAATGACGATAAGCCGCTTCTTCATATCGCAGACTCCGGTGTGACAGCATATGGCACACCCTGGGATGGCAAGCACAGATTAAGCACGAATATCGCAGTACCGCTAAAAGGCATCTGTATCCTGACTAGGAGTGCGAAGAATTACATAGAACCGGTAGAGCCACATGCGGTATATCCGTTTATCGTCCAGCAGACGAACAGAAGCCTATCGGCAGATGGAATGAAGCAGACACTTTCCCTCATAGACCAAATGCTTAATGTAGTGCCGGTCTACCGGCTTGGCTGCAACATGAATATCGAGGCTGCAAGGGTGGCTTATGAAGGAATGAATAGACTTAAGAAACAGGAGGAATCATAGATGAGATTAAAAGATACATTTATCACACACGACAGCGATGGAGAGCAGGTACTAATTGATGTAACCAGCTCATTTGCAGGACTTGTCAGAAGCAACAAGACAGCGGCTTTTATTGTGGAGTGCCTGAAAACAGATACTACCAAAGAGCAGATTGTTGAGGCTATGTATGAGAAATACGATGCTCCGAAGGATGTGCTGCAAAAGGATGTGGAGTCGATTGTGGAGAAGCTGCGTGGTATTGGAGCGATAGAGGAATGACCAGATTATCTTATGGGGAATATCTACGGAAATATCATACTCTCACATACAAAAATGTAGGAGTTAGTATGCTGCCGTTGATAAAGCAGGGACGGGATTCTTTTACGGTGCGTGAGGTGAAACAGGGCGAAAGCTGTAAGTTATGGGATGTCGTGTTGTATAAAAGAGGCACAGACCAGTATGTGCTTCACAGAATTATCAAGGTATATGATGATTCCTATGATATCCTTGGTGATAATTGCATTGGGATAGAGCGTGGAATCAAAAAGACAGATGTTCTTGGTGTGATGACAGACTTTACCCACAAAGGGAAGCAGTACAAGACCGATGACATAGGATACCGGTTGTATGTGTGGCTGTGGTGCAGACCATATAAGCTGCGGATATTTTTAAAGAAAATCAGAATGAGATTACAATCTGTTTTGAGAAAAAAGAGATAAAAATGAATCGAAGTTGGTGTGATTATTTATGAGAAAGACGAATAAATCTGCCCTGCACTTTATCAACGAGGTCGCTGGCAAAAGCAGATTATATATCATATTTCTGCTGCTGGTGCAGATGGTACTTGGCATCAGCAGTGTTTTTTATGCTCTGCTCCTGCGTGGACTGATTGATGGTGCAGTGGCACATGACAGCAAAAAAATGCTGACCTTCTGCGTCCTCTTTGCGGCACTTGTGGTGGGGCAGATTGCACTCCGGGCTGTTCTTCGGTTCTTGGAAGAATACGCTAAGGCAACCTATGAGAATGCATTCAAAAGCAGGCTATTTGCAGGGCTTCTTACACACAATTACGGAGCAGTCACCGCAACCCATTCCGGTGAGTGGATGAACCGCCTGACATCAGATACTGTTGTCGTGTCAGAGGGACTTGCCACGATTGTGCCGGGCGTAGCCGGAATGGTAACGAAGATGGCAGGAGCACTTGTGGTAATCCTTATTATGGAACCGAGGTTTGCATATATCCTTGTGCCTGGCGGAATACTGCTGGTGCTGCTTACTTATATTTTCAGAAAGCAGCTAAAAAAGCTGCACAAACAGATGCAGGAAAAGGATGGATTTGTCCGTATCTTCTTGCAGGAGCATCTTGGCAGTCTGATGATCGTCAAAGCATTTGGCAAGGAAGCGGACAGTCTTACTGAGGCTGAAAGCCACATGAGTGAGCACAAGAAAGCCCGTATGCGTAAGAATCATTTCTCCAATGTCTGCAATATCGGATTTGGAGCAGTTATGAACGGAGCCTATGTGTTCGGAGCTGTCTATGGAGCATTCGGTATCTATCACGGCACTATGACCTACGGTACATTCATGGCGATGCTTCAGCTTATCAGCCAGATACAGAATCCGTTTGCCAATATCACAGGTTATCTGCCGAAGTATTTTGCTATGCTTGCGAGTGCAGAGAGGCTGATGGAAATTGAGGCATATGAAAAGGATGAAGTAAAATATATTCCGGATAATAGCACCTTTGGCTTGTTTCATGTGGATTTTACATACCTTCCGCCGGTCATTACCGAGGGAGACACGGTTATGCCAATCGTATTAAAGGATTACAGCTTAGAGATACGAAAGGGCGAGTTTGTGGCATTTACTGGTCCGAGTGGCTGTGGAAAGAGTACTGTGTTAAAGCTTTTGATGGGCTTGTATACAGTAGATGCCGGAGAGGTCTATGGGTGCAGGCGTAACATGTTTGCTTATGTACCACAGGGCAATCAGCTTATGAGCGGAAGTATCCGGGATATCATTACATTTTCCGATAAAGACAAGAGCGGCGATGAATCAGGTATTTACAGAGCCTTACGGATTGCATGTGCGGATGGTTTTATCGCAGAACTGGAACAGGGCATAGATACACTTCTTGGCGAGCGAGGCTTGGGACTATCCGAGGGACAGATGCAGAGGCTTGCAATTGCAAGAGCTATTTATTCTGACCGACCGGTACTTCTTTTGGATGAAGCTACAAGTGCACTGGATGCCGGGACAGAAGAAGCAGTGCTTGAGAACCTTCGCAGCATGACAGATAAGACAGTGATTATTGTAACCCACCGTCCGGCAGCATTAAAGCTGTGTGACAGGCAGGTTACATTTGGAGAGAAAGATGGAAAAAAATAATACAGAATATATAAATCAGATTGCCTATGACATGATTTATCTGGCTTCCTTTGGAATTAACAGTAAAGGTAAACCGGATGAAAAATGTCTGGAGCGTTATCGCACAAATGAGGAAAACATAAAAGAGCTTTTTCGCATGAGTGCAAAACATTTTATAGATGCACTTGTGGGAACAACCTTAAAGCGGGCAGGAGTTGTATTGCCAAAATACTGGGAAGAGTGCATGGTAAAGGCTGTCCGCAAGGTTATTCTCTTTGATGCAGAGCGTAAGAAGCTGTGTGCATGGATGGACAGGGAACATATCTGGTATCTGCCGTTAAAGGGAATTGTTTTAAAGGAGTATTATCCGTCAGTCGGAATGCGGCAGATGTCGGACAATGATATCCTGTTTGATGCGGACGCATGGGAGCGGGTGGAGAAGCATATGATTTCTGAGGGCTACGAGGCAGAGGCGGTAGGCAAGGGGAACCATGATGTCTATCAGAAGCCGCCCGTCTATAACTTTGAGCTGCATCGCTCACTCTATGGCAAGGGACATGATGAGAGCTGGGTGGAGTATTATAGTGATATCAAGGAGCGTCTGATTTTGGATCAGCCGGATGAAATGTGTGATACAGTTCATAGTGCAAGTGAAAACGATACAGCTAATCAGACCGATAGCAGGAATAGCAGCTACTGCTATCATATGAGTGACGAGGATTTCTACATTTACATCACAAGTCACGCTTACAAGCATTACAGCGGCAGTGGTACCGGCTTGCGTACCTTACTGGATTTCTATGCCTATCTGAATACAAAGGAAGATACACTCGATTTTGATTACATTCGGACAGAGTGCAAAAAGCTTGGGATTGATGATTTCGAGCAGCACAACCGTATATTATGCAGTAAAGTATTTGCACCACATCAGACATATAATCAGGCTTCCTTTGAGCAGCCGTTATCGGCAGATGAGTTTGATATGCTTCAATACTATCTTTCATCCGGAGTGTACGGGACATTTGACCGAATGGTCGCAAACCGCATGAAGAAGCAGAAAAATGCAGATGGAAAGAAGAAGCTGTCAAAGCTTAGTTACTATCGGCACAGAGTATTTCCGGGAATGGAGCTGTATGGAAATTATCCACTGCTTGTAAAGCATAGGTGGCTGATACCGGCGTATTGGTGTTACAGGATTGTGCGTATGCTGTTTAGCAGGAAACGCAGGGATTATATGCTTCGTGAAGTGAAGGCAGTGGAGAAAGTGGCGGCACAGGAATCTGGGAAAAATAGTTGAAGTTGGAAGAAATCTGACAAACACATTTGACAAAATGTCGCTGGGAGTGTATTAGAAAATGGTACAAGATGCAGCCGGGCAGGGAACTAAGCCGGGTGCAGCAGGATTATCTTGTGGATGTGATTATGACTTGGATACAGAAAGAGCTTGAGAGGTAAATATGCAGATATTTGTAGATGCAGATGCATGTCCGGTAGTGGACATTGTAGAGGCGATTGCTGAAAAATATAATATTCCAGCCACATTACTGTGTGACACGAATCATGTATTATATTCCGATTACAGTGAAGTAATTGTGGTTGGAGCTGGAGCTGATGCGGTAGATTATAAGCTAATCAGTATCTGTCATAAGGGAGATATTGTGGTGTCTCAGGATTATGGTGTTGCTGCAATGGCACTTGGCAAGGGTGCATATGCGATTCATCAATCTGGTAAGTTGTACACAGATGAGAATATTGACAGGATGCTTATGGAAAGACATCTTAATAAGAAAGCAAGACGAGCTTCTTCTAAGAATCATATTAAGGGACCAAGGAAGAGGACAAATGAAGATGATGAGTGTTTTGCACAGTCATTTGAGAAGCTTGTGCTGATGGCACAGGCAAAGGAAGGTGAGCAAAATGGGACTGTTTAAGAAGAAAAAAGCTCAACAGTCATATGATAAGGAAAACAAAAAGCCTGTAATCAAAGTAAGCATTTGTAATGGAGAGCAGGTAGCAGGCTTTAAGGATATACATACAGGTAAGATAGAAGAGGTAATGTTGGTAAAAAGTCCAGCAGATCTCGAACATTTTAAGGCTATGTATGGAATAGATGAAGAGATAGCAAAGGAATACTGATTATGAATATACAGATATTTGGGACTAAGAAATGTAATGATACTAAGAAGGCAGAGCGTTTCTTCAAAGAGCGTGGCATCAAGTATCAGTTCATTGATATGAAAGAAAAAGGTATGAGCAAAGGTGAGTTTAACTCTGTTGCACAGGTAAATGGTGGATTAGAGAATATGATCAACTGGGATGGTAAAGATAAAGATTTGCTTGCACTCATTAAATATACTGCTGATGAGGACAAGCTGGAAAAAGTGCTTGAGAATCCGCAGGCAATCAAAACTCCGGTAGTAAGGAATGGAAAGCAGTCCACACTTGGTTATCAGCCGGATATCTGGAAAGGATGGAACTGATGTACATAATAAAGACAGTAAAAGGTGATATAACAAAAATTACAGATGTGCAGGCAATCGTTAATGCTGCCAATAATTCCCTTTTGGGAGGTGGCGGAGTTGATGGTGCCATTCATCGTGAAGCAGGACCGGAGCTTTTAGCCGAGTGCAGAACACTTCATGGCTGTGAGACAGGAGAGGCAAAGATTACAAAGGCATATAATCTGCCATGTGATTATGTAATTCATACTGTTGGATCGATATGGAATGGTGGCAGGAACAAAGAAGAGGAACTTCTTGCAAACTGCTATTTTAATTCTATGAAGCTGGCAATGGAGAATGGAATCAGAACAATCGCATTTCCATCTATATCGACAGGTGTGTACAGCTTTCCGGTAGAGTTGGCAGCGAAAGTTGCAGTTCATACAGTTAATAGATTTCTGCAGGATAATTCAGACAGTTTTGACTTGGTGGAATGGGTGTTGTTTGATGCACATACTGAGGCGGTATATGAAGCTGAAGTGGATAAGATATATGAGTAATAGAAATGAAATGTTTATTATATCTATTGATGATTCCGGTTTTGTCGATATAATATATTGTGAGAAATGAAGAGAAGGAGATTAACCAAATGGATAACAATGAAGTAGTAGTAACAGAAGAAGTGGCAGCAGTTGTTGAAAATAATACAGGTATTGAAATAGAGCCTTTATTTGAGGAGCAGGTTGATTTTGATACATTCTCAAAGTCAGACTTCCGTGTTGTAAAGGTAAAGAATTGTGAAGCAGTGCCTAAGAGCAAAAAACTTCTTAGATTTACACTTGATGATGGAACAGAGAATGAGAGAACAATTCTTTCAGGAGTACATGCTTTTTATGAGCCAAAGGAACTTGTTGGTAAGACATTACTTGCAATCGTAAATCTTCCACCACGTTCAATGATGGGAATTGACTCTTGTGGTATGTTACTTTCAGCTATTCACAATGTAAATGGTGAAGAAAAGTTGAATCTTGTAATGTTAGACGATTCAATTCCAGCAGGTGCAAAACTGTATTAAGATTTGCACAGTAATTACATATATGTTAGTGGATAATTATATGTGATTTTAAAATTTATGTTGAAAGTAGATAGTAAAAGAGCTGGGTGTTATTGTGCCCAGCTCAATCTTCCACATGGAATACATCTTCCACCAGCATATTAAAGTACTTTGATATTCGCAGCATAAATTCGGCAGATGGGGTACTGTCTCCACGTTCTATCCTGCCGACAGTTTTGGTGCTGTATCCGATAGCAGTGGCAAGGTCATCCTGGTAAATGCCACGCTGCTCCCGGATTTCTCTGATATTATTGGTAACCGCCATAAAAATCCCTTCTTTCAGTTCTATAGATATTTTCTTATTGTCAATTATGCAAAATAATGTGTCCGATAAAAAGGACTTGCAATTTTTATCGGCAATGTCCTGTAATAGCAGAAGCATCAGATTTTCCAAGAACTTTTCCAAATATGTCTAAGCGGTCGTTTTCTCCAACCTTGATAGGTGCATACTTTTCATTAAGTGAGATAAGGAAAATTCCGTCTTTATCGTTTTGTAATTTCTTAATATAGGCTTCTCCGTTTAGAGCGAAGATGCCAATTTCTCCATTAGCAACAGATTCCTGTTGTAATACCCATGCAATCTGACCATCGTAGAATTCAGGTTCCATACTGTCACCACTAATGCGTACACCGAAAGTAGTATCTTCCGGCAGGATAGATTCATCTATGCGTACAGTCTCTTTTGGTCCGTCTACAAGGAAGTTACCGGTTCCGGCTGATACAGCATTTTCAAAAATATCAATGCTTCGGAATGGAATTATCTTAGCAGTCTGCTTTTCATACATTCCGGATGCATGGAGCAGATTGATATAATCCATAGCTTTTTCTCTGCCTTCATCAGTAAGTGATGAGAAAGGATCGGCAGGATTTACTCCAAAATATGCTTCATACATGTTAGTAATACCAAGGATTCTACACACTTTGTAAAATATGGTAACGCTTGGCTCAGCAAGATTTCTCTCCCAGTTGGATATGGCTTTATAGGAAATTGTGATGCCTTCCTTTGCCAGCTCATCAGCGAGATCCTGCTGGAGCAAGCCTTTCTTTTTTCTATATGTTGAAATGATTTCTCCGATTGAGTACATACATACGCCTCTTTTCTTTCATTTTGTTGATTTCAAATGTCTCTTTTCACTCCATAGTATATAGCAATAGTGTCAATTATTCAAGTTGAAAATCCAATATAATGAGAAAAAGGACACATGTGTCCGTTGACAGTCGATTATTCTTGGGGTTATACTATGCCCTGTAAGAAACATTACTCATATACTTGGACTAAAGGTTATGGTAATGACAGAATAAATGCAGGAGGTGATGCAGATGGCAGACAGGGTAATACTTCATTCAGATATCAATTGTTGCTATGCTTCGATTGAACATCTGCATCATCCTGAGCTTGCAGGAAAGCCATTGGCAGTAGGCGGTGACCCGGAGGCAAGACATGGGATTGTCTTAACAGCCGACTATATTGCCAAGAAGTACGGTGTGAAAACAGGAATGGCACTCTGGCAGGCAAAGGAGGTCTGTCCGTACATAACATTTGTTTCACCAAGAATGGACTTATATCTTCGGTTCTCGAGAATGGCGCATGAGATATATGCAGAATATACGGACAGACAGGAACCATATGGGATTGATGAGTGCTGGCTTGATGTGACAGGGAGCAGCTCCCTTAAAGGAGATGGATTGCTCATTGCACAGGAAATCAGCAGGAGAATGAAGTCAGAGCTTGGCATCACAGTGAGTGTTGGTGTTTCTTTCAATAAGATATTTGCAAAGCTTGGTTCAGACTATAAGAAGCCTGATGCAATCACAACTATGTATAAGAGTGAGTTTAAGCAGAAGGCTTGGTCACTTCCGGTGGCAGATCTTCTATACGTTGGCAAAAGTACGAACAGAAAGCTTGCATTATTTGGTATTAAAACCATAGGTGATCTTGCAAGAGCAGATGAAGATGTGCTTAACAGTCACCTTGGAAAGATGGGCAGTATCTTATGGTCATTTGCGAATGGCTATGATGATTCACCTGTCAAGCTAGAGAATACCCACGCTCCAATCAAATCGGTGGGAAACAGCACAACGACACCAAAGGATTTAGTATGCGATGAGGATGTAAAGATTGTTCTTTATATTCTGGCTGAGAGTGTTGCAGCAAGACTTCGTGAGAATGGATTCCGGTGCAGAGTGGTTGAGATAAGTGTCAGGGATAATGAGTTATTCTCTTTTACCCGTCAGAAAAAGATTGACCATGCAACGAATATCACCGGAGAGATAGCTGCATATGCTTATCAGATATTTAAGGA
>ERZ780067.242-NODE-242-length-24066-cov-6.16472_pt1 | contig 24066 bp, 10 predicted proteins | sample MGYA00511841_ERZ780067 | MGnify/ENA primary metagenome ERZ780067 (study PRJEB29588, sample SAMEA2143295) | human gut metagenome | biome: human gut; feature: human-associated habitat; material: faeces | place: Denmark | collected 2008/2010 ... | reverse complement strand
GCCCCACGGAGGCTGGGAACTGGTGGTGCTGGGCGTGGTGTGCATACTGTTTGCTTTCCTCTATACCACGCTGCTCTCCTATCGGGGCTGGGGCGACGTACTGGTGCTGGTGTTCTTCGGCTTCGTGCCCGTATGCGGCACCTACTACGTGCAGGCCTATACGCTGAATATGGATGTGGTGGTGCTGTCGCTCGTCAGTGGCCTCGCCATAGACACCTTGCTGATGGTGAACAACTATCGCGACCGCGAGCAGGATGCCGTGAGCGGCAAGTGTACGCTGGTGGTACGCTACGGCAAGAAGTTCGGTGAGAATATGTATCTGGCACTGGGCATCGCCGCCGTGCTGCTCTGCTTCTGGTTTGTCTACACGGGCAAGCTGACTCCGCTGGAATTTATCTGGGCTCCCTGCGTCTATCTCTATATGCACGCACTGACGTGGCGCAAAATGATACAGATAGGTAGCGGTAAAAAGCTGAACAGCATACTGGGCGAGACGTCGCGCAATATGCTGTTCTTAGGATTACTGTTAGCGGTGGCGCTGAATTGAGAGGTTAGAGGTTAAGGATTAGCGGTTAGACCCTAATCCCTAAACCTTAACCTCTACCTCCATACATCTGTTCGTAATACTTCTGATAATCACCGCTGGTCACTTCTTCCACCCACGGCTGGTTGTTCAGGTACCATTCAATGGTCTTGACGATGCCGACCTCGAACTTCGTCTCCGGATACCAGCCCAGGGCATTGGTAATCTTTGTGGGGTCGATGGCATAACGCTGGTCGTGACCTAGGCGGTCTTTGACGAAGGTGATAAGGTCTTCGTTTATCCAGCTGATGTCAATCGTGCCGTCGGCGGCTTTTACTTGTTTCTTCAGCACTGCACGGTAACGGGGTTCTTCCTCCATCAAGCGGCGGACGGTGGCAATAGTCAGCTTCACGATTTCAAGATTGGTCTTTTCGTTGTGCCCCCCTACGTTGTAGACTTCGCCTTCCACACCCTCGCGGACAACCAGGTCGATAGCTTTGCAGTGGTCTTCCACGTAGAGCCAGTCACGCACGTTACTGCCGTCGCCATAGACGGGGAGGTTCTTGCCTTCGAGAATATTCTTGATGATAAGCGGAATCAGCTTTTCGGGGAAGTGATAAGGACCGTAGTTGTTGGAACAGCGGGTGATAGTGACGGGCATCTTATAGGTATCGTGATAGGCCATCACTACCATATCGGCACTCGTCTTGCTGGCGCTGTAAGGGCTGTGCGGGCAGAGCGGGGTTTGCTCTGTGAAGTAGCCTTCGGCACCAAGTGAGCCGTAAACTTCGTCGGTAGACACTTGATGGTAACGAACGCCTTTGCGCCAAGTGGGATAACCGGACTCGTCCTTACCCGTGACCCAGGCACGGCGGGCGGCATCGAGCAAGTTTTGTGTACCCAGGATGTTGGTCATCAGGAAAAGCTGGGGATTCTCTATGCTACGGTCTACGTGGCTCTCGGCAGCAAAATTCACTACGTAATCGAACTTATACTTGGCAAACAGTTCGTCGGCAAGCACGCGGTCGCAGATGTCACCTTTTACAAAAAAGCAACGTTCATCGTCAATGTCATTGGCAATGGTGCCCAGATTGCCTGCGTAGGTCAAGGCATCCAGTATCACCACTTTAATATCATTATGTTTTGCCAGGATATATTTAATATAGTTGGCGCCGATAAAACCGGCGGCACCGGTTACGAGATAAGTCTTCATGAGAATTAAAAATTATAAATTAAAAATTAAAGTCAGCGGGCCTTTATAGGAGAACTATTCTCCTTCTCTTTTTGGGGAACAAAGAGTTCATCGCTTCGATTCAGCCAGTTCCATCAGGTATTTGCCATATTCGGTCTTGCCAAGCTGTTCACCCAAGCGATACAGCTGGTCTACATCTATCCAGCCCTTGCGCCAGGCAATCTCTTCGATACAGCTCACGCGGAAGCCTTGACGGTTCTGGATGGTGGCGACAAAATTGCTGGCTTCCAGCAGGCTGTCGCAATTGCCGGTGTCGAGCCAGGCAAAGCCACGGCCGAAGAGCTCCACTTTCAGTGTGCCCTCGTCCAGATAGAGACGGTTGAGGTCGGTAATTTCGTATTCGCCGCGAGCAGAGGGCTTCAAGGAGGCGGCTTTCTCTGTCACGGTGGAGTCGTAGAAGTACAGTCCGGGGACGGCATAGTTGCTTTTAGGATTGGCAGGCTTTTCTTCCAGCGAGACGGCTTTGCCGTTGGCATCAAACTCCACTACACCGTAGGCACGGGGGTCCTTGACGTAATAACCAAAGATGCAGGCACCCTTGTCTATGGAAGCGGCACGCTTCAGCATGGCGGAGAAGCCTTGACCGTAGAACATGTTGTCGCCCAGAATAAGGCAGCCCGGTCCGCCGTCCAAGAACTCTGCACCCAGCACAAAGGCTTGTGCCAGTCCGTTGGGATTCTCTTGTATCTTATAGGAAAAGGACATACCGAGTTCTTCGCCGGTTCCCAGCAGCTCGCGGAACATGGGTAAGTCACGTGGAGTAGAGATAATAAGCACTTCGCGAATTCCCGCCAACATCAGTGTAGAGAGCGGGTAGTATATCATCGGCTTGTCGTAGACGGGCATTATCTGCTTGGAGATAGCCTTGGACAACGGATAGAGACGAGTGGCACTGCCACCTGCAAGAATAATTCCTTTCATATTTCAGTTCTTTTTCGGTGATACTTCAAAATGGAGAATAAAATAAGAAGGAGGACGATGCCCCACGGCTCTACTTGCTATTCGGGTACAAAGATAATGGAAAAATTCGATTAAGTGAAGGCTTGGTTTCATCTTTTTACTTCATTGCTTTGCTTACTCCGGTACATTGTTTTGCTTACTTCAGTGCGTAACGGCCGTCACCCCTTGATGAAACGGTCTTCACCTCAGCGTGTAACGACCTTTACCAAATAGTGTAACGGCCTTTACCCAATAGCGTAACGACCTTTACATTAGCATGTAACGGCTTTTACACTACAGCGTAAACAATCGGTAAATACAATCCATTGAAAATAAACAAACTACATCATCGGTCAGCAAGTTCTATCACCTCCAAATCTTTAAACGTTCCCCCATCAACCGCAAAGCGTACCATCGTACGCACCTTATGGAAACCTTGAATGCCCGCAGCGCCCGGATTGATGTGGAGTACATCCAACGTCTTGTCATACTTCACCTTCAGTATATGCGAGTGCCCGCTGATGAACAGCTTTGGGGGACGCACCAGAATGCTGCCCTTGATGGAAGGGTCGTAGTTGCCGGGATAACCGCCGATATGCTTCATCAGCACCTCCGCCCCATCCACCGTGAAACGGAGAATCTGCGGATAGAGCTGCCGTATCTCCTGCCCGTCAATATTGCCATACACGGCACGGAAGGGACGGAAAGCCGCCAGCTTCTGTGCCACTTCCAGCGAACCGATGTCACCGGCATGCCATATTTCGTCACAGCCCTCAAAATATTGCAGGTACTTTTCATCCCAGTAGCCATGCGTATCCGATAATAAACCAACTTTTGTCATCTTTCCTTTGTTTATTAAGACAAAGGTAATTATATTTGGGAAGAATACAATGTGGTAATGTGCTAATATGCCACATTAACACCTTAACACCATGGACAACAGATATTTCAAACGTGACATCAGCTGGCTTTCCTTCAACTACCGCGTACTGCTGGAAGCGGAAGACGAGACATTGCCGCTATACGAACGCATCAACTTTATTTCTATATACTCTTCCAATCTGGAAGAATTCTACAAGATACGCGTAGCCGACCATAAGGCCATAGCCACCGGAGCCTCGCAAAGCGATGAAGAGACTATGCAGTCTGCCGCCGAACTGGTAGATGAAATCAACCAAGAAGTCAATCGCCAACTGGAGGAACGTATCCGCATCTACGAACAGAAGATACTGCCCGCCCTGCGGAAACATCACATCATATTCTATCAAAGCCGCAACGTAGAACCGTTTCACCGCGACTTTGTGCGCAGCTTCTTCCGCGAAGAGATATTCCCCTATCTGGCCCCGGTGCCCGTAAGCAAGGACAAGGTGATTTCATTCCTGCGCGACAACCGTCTCTATCTAGCCGTACGGCTTCATCTGAAAGGAGCTCCCGCCAGTTCTCCAAACCGCATCCAGTATTTCGTGATGAAACTGCCGTACAGCAAAGTGCCGCGCTTCATCCAGCTGCCCAAGGTGGGGAAAGACTATTATCTGATGTTCATTGAAGACATCATCAAGGCCAATCTGGATACCATCTTCCCCGGTTATGAAGTGGACAGCAGTTATTGCATCAAGATTTCACGCGATGCGGATATTCTGATAGACGATGCCGCCAATACCTCCGAAATCATCGAGCAGGTGAAGAAGAAGGTAAAGAAACGCAAGATAGGCGCCGTGTGCCGTTTTGTATACGACCGCGCCATGCCCCAGGACTTCCTCGACTTTCTGGTAGATGCCTACCGCATAGACCGCCGGGAGCTGGTGCCGGGAGACAAGCACCTCAACATGGAGGATTTGCGGCATCTGCCCAATCCCAACCAAAGCGTACGTCCCATCAAGAAACCCCAGCCCATGAAGCTGACCTGCCTGGACGAACGCGAATCCATCTTCCGCTATGTGGAGAAGAAGGACCTGCTGCTGCATTATCCCTACCACTCCTTCGACCACTTCATCCATTTTCTATATGAAGCCGTCCACGAGCCCACCGTGCGTGAAATCATGGTGACCCAGTATCGCGTGGCAGAGAACTCCACCGTCATCAACACCCTAATAGCCGCCGCACAGAACGGAAAGAAAGTCACCGTCTTTGTGGAACTGAAAGCCCGCTTCGACGAAGAAAACAACCTCGCCACCGCCGAGATGATGAAAGCCGCCGGCATCAACATCATTTTCAGCATACCAGGACTAAAGGTACATGCCAAAGTAGCCCTCGTGCTACGCCGCGACAAGGAAGGGCGCAAACTGACAAGCTACGCCTACATCAGCACCGGCAACTTCAACGAAAAGACCGCCACCCTCTATGCGGACAGCGGACTATTCACCTGCAACCCGGTGATTGTAAACGACCTGCACAACTTGTTCCGTACTCTGCAGGGAAAGGAAAATCCAGTGTTCCACCGCCTGCTTGTGGCCCGCTTCAACCTGATTCCTGAACTGAACCGCCTCATCAATCACGAAATAGAACTGACCCGGCAAGGCAAGCAAGGACGGATTATCCTAAAAATGAATGCCCTGCAAGACCCCGCCATGATAGACCGCCTCTACGAAGCCTCGCAAGCCGGTGTAGAGATAGACCTCATTGTCCGCGGCATCTGCTGCCTCATCCCCGCGCAGGAGTACAGCCACAACATCCGCGTGACACGCATCGTGGATACCTTTCTGGAACATGCCCGTGTGTGGTACTTCGGCAACGGCGGCGCACCCAAGCTCTTCCTCGGCTCGCCGGACTGGATGCGGCGTAACTTGTACCGCCGTATCGAAGCCGTCACCCCCATTCTGGACCCGGACTTGAAGCAAGAGCTCATCGATATGCTATCCATACAACTGTCGGACAAACGGAAAGCCTGCTTTGTGGACGACCGGTTGCGAAACCGCTGGAAGTCGTCGCGACCGCAAAAGGAGAAGGTACGGTCGCAATATAGCTTTTACGAATACTTGAGAGAGAAAATATAAACAACTCTGCCCCAATATACCTCCGGCTCAACTGTCTTTTATAGGACACAGACGTACGGCAGTTCCTCCACTACGTGCTTGCCGAATGGTGAGGGTATCACTATAAGTCACTTCGCGCTCTTCTATAAGTATAGCAGCAGGACATGTCTCATAATCGGCCTCAGGAGCATCACGATAAATAGTAGCCAGATATCTTTTATCTGTATCGAGAAAAGACAGACTGATATTAGCCGTTCGTTCCTCATCTCCCGTGATACTGCCTATATACCAGCATCCCTCTCCTTTATCACAACGGGCAATAGTAACATAACTGCCAATGCATGCTTCCGGCACCACTGTTCTGCTCCAATCTGTAGGACAAGATACTATAAAATTAAAAGGTTCCGGATTAGCCTCGTAATTCTCTATTTCATCCGAAGCCATTTGTAACGGTGAATAGAGCACCACAAACAGCGCCAATTGTTTGGCCAGTGTGGTATGTACACGTGTCTGTGGCATTACATCGTTAACAAACCGAAACGTCACCGGTGTAAAGTCCATCGGGCCTGCCAACCCACGAGTGAAAGGCAATATTACGGTATGAGAGGGAGGATTTCCACCATCTACATCCCAAGCGTCCCATTCTTGTCCACGTACTCCCTCTTGTGTCATCAGATTAGGAAAAGTACGCTGCAAACCTGTAGGAATCACCGGTTCATGATTATCAATACAGATACGGTGACGGGCAGCAGCCTCTATTACCTTGCGATAATGAAGTACACCAAACTGACTGCTATGATATTCTTTCCCATCAAGCAAATCGCCCACATAACCCGTTTTTACTTGATGCACACCATATTTCTCATAGAACTTGAAACCATCTTCCATCTGATTTTCATAATTGGAAACATTACCGCCAGTTTCATGATGTCCTATCAAAGCTACTCCTTTGCTACGCCCATAATCAGTAATACGTTGTATATCAAAATCGGTATAAGGTTTTGTGAAACTAAACTTCCAAGTAGCCCAGTCTTCATTCCACCCTTCCACCAGTACACCTCCCAGGTTATTGGCAGCAGCAAAATCGATGTGACGCATTGTATTCTCTGTTGTGGCCCCATGATGGGGACCGGCATGCCAGGTGTTATGCTTCATGTGATAAGTCCACCAAATTCCAATATAGCGCATAGGTTGTATCCAGGAAGTATCGGTTATACGACAAGGTTCATTAAGATTTAACATGAGACGGGAAAGAAGCAAATCACCGGCAGATTCAGCCACTATCATTGTACGCCAAGGAGATACACGGGTATCGGTAACACGTACTTTCTCACCTGTACTCCAAGGTGTAAGAGCCGCACGTAATGTAACCGTTTTATTATCTTCAACTTGTTCAACCGGCTTCAAGTTCATGGCAGCATAATCTGTAAGATTTGCTTCATGAATAGCCAAATAAAGGCTATCTGTTGTCTCAATCGTCACCGGAGTGCTTACCCATCCCATCTTACTAAGAGTTTTTTTCTCAAATAAGGCCTCGTAAAAACGAACTCCTTTCACTGGAATACTCCAAGCATCATAATCTGCAGGAAAAACGAATTCAGTCACTTCGTCATCAATAAGAAACTCTTGTAGCTGTTGCTGGCGCGGGAACTCATACCGGAATCCCATCCCATCATCAAAAAGACGAAAAATAATATTCAGTTCCCGCTCCAACGATGTTTCTTCCTTGAGGCATACCCTCAATTCATTATAATGATTTACAATTTCAGCCTCTTCCCCCATACTGGTTGCCACACATCATTATGCGAATCATGCTTAACCTCTTTTAGAACGAAACCAGTCAAAAGATCTGGCGCATCCTTCAAAACCAATCCCAGACGTGAAGGAAGTAAAATATTCTTCCCCGCATGTCTTAAACAATATCGGGGAGCACCTTCTTCATCAAGTGTAAACTCTAAAGAAAGTTTTCCATTTGGAGAGGTCAACTTGATATGTTCCTGCTGGCATGAAATCATCCATAGGCCTAAACATAAAGCAAGTATAATCTGTAGCGTTTTTTTTAGTTTCATAGTCATTACCGAATTTAATTTTATATATCCAATTCTTATTTTATAAGTCTACTGACAAACAGTCCCTTTCCTTCCTCAGCCGGAATAACACAGAAGTTTACGAAACCACAGACAGACTCCGGTTCAAGCAACGTGGCAACCAAATTTCCTAAAGGTTGTGCCAAAGGTACCAACCAACTACCTATTGGAAGTTCTACATTATCTTCATAGACATCCGTTTCTACATTTACCGGATGAATCCCCTCCCATTCCTTCTCTGCACGATACAGACGGGTTACTTTGTAACGCTCAACTTTTGCTTTTTGTACACGGGTAACTTGCTCAATGTGTACACCCAACGCTCGAAGCTTACATACTGCTTCTGTACAGGGAGCATCGAGCAGATAAGCCTTAGGGCGAGTACGCATCAATTGAGGTGTTGCCTGCATGGCATCAAGGGTTGGCAGTTCAGTCTTAAACAGTTCATTGGCCTTATAATCGATAAAAGAGACTACATGACGTACAGTATCCGAAGTGAAAGTAACATATATCGGTTCAGTAGCTTTCAAGGTGCGCTTCCTGGCTTGTTCTATCTTACGTTTAATTGAAGCACGATGTTGCGCAGCAGTAACCAACGTTTGCCGTGCCACCAAGAAACCGCACTCACTACGACGTGCAAAACACTCCGGTCCCAATCCAATACCTCTTATTTCGACAAAAAGCGATACAGCCCCCGTCAATGCTTGAAAAGTAGAACTGGACTGCGGACTTTTGGCACCTTTTACAAGAACAAGGGAACCATCTGCCACACGAGGAGTAAAGTAGAAACCGGAAGCATAACCGGCACTATTTAAAACGACCTCTGCCTCACGACGAAAAAGTTCTTCAGACAGCGTACGTAAAGCTAAAGGCGCATTAAGATGTCCTGTAGGTAAAAAAAGTACATCAGCAGCATTTGCTGTCGGCACTCCACGTAATAAGTTAAACTCACGACGTAAAGGTGTATATTCATGAATATCAAGAGCTACGTCCGGATTCCATTGCTGATAGGACTGCTTCAACAGCAAAGTGACAGCATCCTCTAATTTGCTCTGATCGCGATTCAAATCGTAACCATCGGCTGAACGACGTTGCTGAATGGCATAACCATCAACATTGGCTATAGGAACCAAAGCCACAGCTATATGATTCAGCAATTCACGTCCTTCTTTTTCACAAAGTAAGTAACGGACAAGCATGCATACAGCCTCAGCACCTGCCGGCTCGTTACCATGCAGTGCCGCTTGAATCCATACCCTTACCTTCTTCTTGTCGGGAGTACCCAAATAAAGTACCGGAATGGTACGTCCTTGTTTGGTAACACCAATATTCTCCATATATGCCAAACCCGGAGAACGTACAACCAATTGTTGTAAATAGTCCTTTATCTCATCAACCGATGCCAATCCGCTACCGTAAGGTTTACTTAGAGTAGGTGTCTCACGGTCAAATTTGGGGTCAGGATAGAAACTTGCAGTTACTCCGGCAGGTTGCTTCGACTGATTTCTATTCCATAACACAAGATTAGCTAATACCACTTCTTGTGCTATCCTCTGTAAATAAAGAGCCGTTTCAGACGGTAGACCTGCATAATAATCGCTGCTAAAAGGCTCACCAAAAAAAATTGCATAAAAGACACAAGCCGCCAGATAACTGCCTGCAGGACTAGGGTGGCTGCCATCAGAATTATACAACTGCAAACTTGGACACTCTCTACGTACACGTCTCCATGCCTCACCCACAGGAGCACAATAAGCATCAAGGACATCAGCCATTTCCAAATAGTTTTCCGTAAGTTGCTGCTGCATTCCTTCATAAGTATCATTATTACGCCCCCATGTCATATAACAGACACTTTTTCCTTTTGGGGCATAAAGACGGCGTAAACTATCTAACTGCGCCGCAGGATGGAATACATTCTTCTTTACCCATTCCTTTTCACGAGTAGGTGCCTTGCTCTGTTCCTGCATCACCATATAATCCCATCCTCCTTCACGAATCGCCTCTAATGTTTGCGTATTGGCTGCATGCTGTCTCAAGTACCAACCAGGGTTAGCAACCTGGCGCACTGATATTTTTTTTCCACATGAGGATGCTAACGATTGGACTTGCCATGGCAAACGATTAAAAAAAGTATAGCTGTTACCTATAAAAAGTACCCGTAAAGAATCTGTCGTCAATAATGGCACAGCTTGTTTCCCCATAGGGACAGCCTCATGCCCGATGCCGCACTCTTCTATCTTGCGCCAATGGCATTCCCAACCACGGGATGCAGCCAACTGGTGAATATAAAGCCAGAAACTACGCCCACGCTCCATACGGTTTCGTCCTTGTCGTTCAGCTTCAGGAGTCTTGCGTAGAAAAGACTCACGTATCGTATCTCCCAAAGCCAGCTGTAGTATGATAGGTTTTGACAAGTATTTTTTTATCTGTTCAGATGAAATATAGGGGATACCAGCCGTACCATAAGGATATGTCTGGGCCAAATCAGGAAAAGTATACCAACCGGGAGAACTTATAATAGCTTTTTCCACATAAGGACTATCGTGAAAAAGCATGAAACGCTGTACGAATTGCCCACCAGCAGAATGACCATAAATCATATATCCTTTGCGCATGCTTCCCGTAAATTGACGCACATATTCAAATAGTTTATCAACCAACACTGGTGTAATTTTTTCGGGAGCATTAGCTACTGTATGGGCAGCATTCATCACCCCCACCTCCTGATAGTCTGCCAAAGGATAAGATTTCAAATCAAAGTGAGGTATAAAAAGCATAAAACCCTTTCTCTCCGCTTCTTCTTTCCAACCGTCCAAAAGATAACGATAGCCGCGGTCTCCTCCTTCAAAGACAAATACAATAGGCATTTGTTTAATATCCCCCTGGGAAGGTATATAATAATGTACATCTACCGGGCGATCGGCAAAAGGAGGGTATTGACTATAAGTGAAGAAATGTTCACCTCTTGGCCTTTCCAAAGTCTGTTTCGCTATTGCAGATAAACAAATACAGAGGAATCCAATATAAAATATAATCAGCTTCTTCATAATTCGTACCTTCCCTTCTTTACTATTGTACCATCTTGCATTACAAATTTACCACGGGCAATGACATCTGTAAGCTGCAAATCTTCCGCCAAAAAACACAAGTCTGCATCTGCTCCTTGTGCCACAATACCTTTAGCTCGTAATTTCAGATTACGAGCCGGATTGGATGTTATCAATGTAATCGCCTGTTCCAATGGTACCCCCTCCTCATTGACTAATGCAACTACCTCCTTGAAATTTAAATTCAAAGGAGCAGGACGATAAGTTATTTCTCCAGTTTCAGGATTCACTCTGCGTACGCCACCATGGCCATCACTAGAAAAAGTAATGCGATCAAGGGGGACACCAGCTCGCAATGCACGTATCACACAACGATGGGGAGTATCAAACTTTGAGCCACCAGTCGAAAAATCAATCATTCCACCTAATTTACCAAATTCTACAGCCTGCATAAAAAGAGCTTCAGTACGTATCAGATGAGTAGGAGACAGATAAGATATCAGTGTAGGATAGTGACGAGCAATATTGAGTAAGGGCTCAATACCTTCCGGAAGTGCTCCCAAATGAATGTGGAGAATTCCTCCTTTACCAGATGTAAATCCCCCTAAACGTACCTGATGTATAATACGTAATATCTCTTGCTCTGTCGGAAACGGACTACGGTCATCACTCATCGCCAGCTTACAGCCAATAACTTTATCTATGAAGATAAGATCGTCAGCCACACTATTCATCAATGTTTTGGTAGGCAATCCGTAATAACTTGTCAGCATATAAGCCGACAATCCGTCATCGTCAATAGCTTTGGCCTTGGCATAAAGCGTAGTAAGTTCTTTGGCAAATCCATCAGTACCAAGCATACCCAATACAGTAGTAGTACCACATGCCACCAGTTCGCTCATAGTCACCTCGGGGACTAATGAGGCATAACCTTGTTGCCCTCCTCCACCAGTAATATGTACATGCTGATCTATAAATCCCGGAGTAACAATTTTACCTTGCACGTCAATAGTATGGCAAAATGATTCATTCAGTTCAATTGTCTTTGAAATATGCGCAATCTTTTCTCCGCATAGCAAAATGTCTGTTTTACCAAGATAGGCAGGAGCATATAAATTTGCATTCTTTATCAATGTAAACATAGCTGTCGATTAATTTTAGAAAGTGATAAGATGATAAAGTATCAAGAAAACAATTCCTCCTATTAAAGGAAATGTATTACGCCTTGCCAACTCCACTGATGACACACCGGCTACCCCGGCAATGGCAACAATGACTCCGGCAATAGGAGATGCGGCACGTCCCATGCTTGCCGCCAACTGCAAAGGAAGTATCAATGAAAAAACCGGCAAACCAAGCTGAGTGGCTATACCCGGCAATAAAGGACCAAATGAAAAAAAGGCTGCATTGCCACTTCCCATCAGCATGGCAGCTCCAAAAATAATGAGAGTAAAGATTGCGGCAATAGCTAATCCCGAAAGTCCGATATGAGAGGAATAACCCACCAATGAATCAATAAATCCCAAACCAATCAGTCCTTTAGAGAAAACTTCTGAAGCTACAATCAATGTTACAACTGAAGTAAACACATTTCCCATGCCTTTCCAAAAACTTGCAAAAACGTTAAAAGTAGTACGCACACTACGAGTATGAAACAACACAAATACCAATGATAAGAACAGAGAAAAAAGCATAGCAGTAGTGGTACCCAATGTTACAGTAGGCTGAAACAGTCCCACAAAAGGTGAAAAGAAAATGAGAAGAGCCAAAGGTAATACCGGGAGTAGCGCAAAAGCCAATGGAACATCCGGTTTTTCTACTAATGAGGTTGCAGTCACATTTGACACCTGCAATATGCCATCCTGCTGTTTCTTTGCATCTTTTTTATCAAAATAACGGTTATTGAAATAGAAGAGTACCATTACAACCAAGGAAGTAGGAATTACTAAAGGAAGTTGATGAGTGATGAAATATTCCACATTGGATTGTCCTATCAATTCGGCAGCCATAGCAGTATTTGCCGACCCCGGTCCCTGATCAAATAGAGTAGCAGCGGCAATGACTGACAATGCTGTAAGTTGGCTTACTCCCAAACTAATTAAAACAGGATAAACCGAAGCCACAAGCAACAATCCTAATCCGGCAGCTGAAGGAGTAGTAATAAAAAGTAATTGTCCAATAGGAATAACTATAGTAGCCGCCAAATAAGGATAACGTCGAAAAAGACCTAATGGCTTCATGGAAATATAGACCAATGCATTAGTAGCCTTTATGTTATTCATGAAAGCTACATAACCGCCAATTGTCATTATCATAAACCCTGCACGCGCCAAATTAGAAAGAAAAACTTCCTCTATCATCCTTACCAAATCAAACACCACCATTCCCGTAGCTTCACTAGGTACTACCGAATGCACTTGCATGAAAAAAGCAGCTGTAAGCATTAATAAACCGGAAAGCATCAAAAGACCTTGAGGATTGAGCTTACGATAAAGACCTACCGCTGTAATCCCTACCATAAGAAGACTAAAAATGAAAGCCAATTCGGACATGATGTATCAAGATATTAAGTTTTTGTTTTCTTTTGAATATATGAATCTAAATCAGATATAAACACCGATATATACAAAGCCGTTTTATATGCGGTATTTATATCTGACTATTATCTATCAATACCCCGGATTATTTTCCAAAGGATTACCAGTATTGGCATCAATGAATGATTGCGGCAGCGGGAAAAGGACAGGAGTTTCATATTCATCCATACCACGTCCTGCAATACCAGCTATCTCATTGAGTTCACGCATGCGACGTTTGAAATAGTTATTGGTATCACGTTCGTCACCACCATTTTCTTGGCAAACACGTACCAATGTATGACGACGTTCTTCCTCCGTAAGCAGTTCACGGCTGCGTTCATCAAGAATGAAATCCATACCACCGATTCTAAGATCATCTTCAGTAATACTTACAGCATTGGAACGATTACGTACTTTATTTATCCATTTAATGGCCTCACCTACTTGATTACTCTTGTAAAGAGCCTCTGCATAAAGTAAATATGTATCTGCCAAACGTAAATAAACAATGTCCGCATAGTGTCCATCATTAGCTGCATTAGCCAAAATAGGTGGAGTATAATCCCATTTACGAGTAGTAGGCCAATCATATTTTTTAATGGAAGTAGAAGTTAGCATGGCTGCATTAACCGTAGTATCAATAAGTGCAGTACCACCTAAATCAAATACCTTGGTTACATTGCCGGCAGCATCTACATCATTAATACTCCATACGATAGCATTGGCAGATACACGGTCATCTTGTTCTCCCATTCCTTTATAATTGTACAAACGAAGTGCTCCTCTGGAAGGAACTACACGTCCGGCTCCCTTACCACCATTAGCTTGCCAAAAGACTTGTGCAAATGAACCTTCACCACCGTTATTGATATAGTCCGGATTATGCTGGTTTGTCTTTTTACAATCGCCATCATTAGCATAATAGTTCTTATAAGTTGTAGTCATATAGACATTTGCAGTACCATAGGCACTATTCTCCTCTTCTGTGTTAATGAAAGCCAGTAGCACCTCCGTATTTCCATCAGCATACATAGGAGTATAAAATACGTCAATAAAAGGACATCCATCATTGGAAGCATTACTACCAAAGCGTTGATTTATAAGGGAATATTCTCCACTTTCCACTAATGGTTTCAGTACTGAAACTGCTTTTTCAGCATTACCTTCTGCCAAATAAAGTTCACCCAAATAGTGACGTGCTACAGCACCAGAGACTTTACTATTATTAGAAGTACGCAAAGGAAGGTTATCGACTGCAAACTGGAAATCTTCTGCCATCACTTCGCGAATACTACTCAAGGAAGCACGGTCCCAATCATCACGATAATTCAATCCTGTAATTTCTTGTGTTGAAAGGGGCACTGCACCAAATGAATAGGTAAGGTGACGGTAAGCCCAAGCACGGAAGAAGCGAGCTTCGGCCAACACCTCATTTTTACGATTTTCAGCATCAGCACCACTTCCCCAGTTAATGCCATCATTGTCAGCTCTTGAGATAACCATATTGGCAGTGTTGATGATACGATATCCCCACTGGAAAATATTATTCCAAATAGCAAGATCAGTGTAAGTTATCTCTTTGGGATTGTAGAGGAACTTCATTTCCGCATGACTATTATTGGCCCATGAATTATCTACCCCTCCACCCCAGGCAGAATGCAGACAGAGCGCAATACTTCCTCCCATTGCATCAGCACGGCGATACTCTGCACGCATAAGACCATAAAGAGGCGTTATCATCGATTTAAATCCATTGTAATCTACAAGTAAATTTTCAGGATAAAGTGCATCACGAGGATCTTCCTTAAGAAACTTATCCTCATTACAGCCGCCCATAGTGAGCAATAATACTGTAAACACTAAGACATTGAAATATGTTATTTTTTTCATATGTGCAATTTCATTTTAGCTTTTTATGATATATTACTCTCATCAAATATCTAACTTTAGTCCAAAAGTGAACGAACGTACTGGAGGAGCAGCCAATTGATCATTGAGAAATTCCGGATCCATACCTGTCCAGCCAGTTATTGTAGCCAAATTCTTAATGTTCATGTAAAGATTGAGCCGTTTGATGAAAGTACGACGCAACCATTGTTGTGGGAAATTATAACCCAATGTAACGTCGGAAATACGTAAGAAATCTGTCTTTTCATAGAAACTGGCTCCCTCTGGATTCACATCACTATTCAAACTATTTTTCGGATAGCTATTCGTAGGATTCTCTGGAGTCCAAAAATCCACCAAAAAACGGTTCTGGCGATATGAATTATGGCTTGTATCATACAAGGCATTCAGATGGGTTTGTCCTAACTGAGCCGTTAAGAACACACTCAGAGTGAAGTTTTTGTACTCAAAAGTGTTCATCAAACTCATATTTACTTTAGGAATAGCCGACCCTATAATAGTCTTATCAGCCGTTGTAATATCGTTACCATCTACATCAAGGTATTTCACATATCCAGGATACGAATTACGATAGTTAGGATCTTGCTGCCCTGTCGGGTTAGACGGATCAGCAATCTGCCATACACCGATAATTTTATAATCATAGTTCACATTGATAGGTTCACCAATAAACCACTTGGAAGCCACATCATCAACCGGCTTTCCATTAGCATCATACAAACCAACATCTACAATCTCCGAACGATAGTGTGAGAGGTTGAAAGAGGTGCTCCAGCGAAAACTCTTATGTGTAATGTTATTAGAAGTTATCTGGAATTCAAAACCACGATTACGGGTCTGTCCACGATTCTCAGTAATAGAGCCAGTACCATTAATGGTAGGAATAGAACGGGAAAGCAGCAAATCTTTGGTTTTAGACCAATAAATATCAAATGAACTCTGAATACGTCCATTCCAAAGTGCAATATCAAAGCCAGTATTAATAGATGTAGTAGTTTCCCAACCTAAACCGGGCGAAGCTAACTTCGACGGATAGAAACCAAACTGTGCAGTATGATCATCATTCAGATAATTGTAAGTTGAAAGATTAGGTAGTGTACTATAAGCACTGATAGCCTCATTGCCATTTTTACCCCATGACAAGCGATATTTCAGATTGCTAATGGTTTCACTTATAGGCTTGTCTTTAAAAAAAGATTCATTGGAAATATTCCATCCAATAGCGGCTGAAGGAAAAACGCCGAATTTAGAACTTTCACCAAAAGCGGAGTAACCATCACGACGAGCAGTAAGAGTTAACAAGTAACGATCATCATAAGTATAATTCAAACGCCCCATTTGTGAAATATGATTTTCTTTATAATAATTGGAATTACCAGACATTGTGGCAGCTTTAGAAATCTGGTAATAATACATCACATCATTGGGAAAATTCTTACCTTCCATTGTATTCTGTTCATATTCCTTGCTTTGAGCAGAATATAATCCTGTGAAAAATATACGATGTTTGCCAAATTCACGTTGATAAGAAATAATATTCTCCAAAATCCATTCTTCTGAATGCCAGTCATCAGTATTCAATACGCCATTAGCACTAGCTCCTTCGTAGGTATCCAAACCTTGATAATTCTTATAGGAGCTGTTTTGGTAAGTGAAGCCTGTATTCAATTTATAGCTCAGCCCTTTAATAAAGGGAAACTTTACCTCAAGCACATTATTAGTGATAACCTTTGCACGGATATCTTTTGTCTTATTATTAAGAGATCCCAACGGATTAATGCTGAAAGCTGAAGAGGAGTCCTCAGTAGCAGAAAGTGTAAGTGAACCATCCTCGTTATAAGCACGTCCCAACGGAACTTGTTTTATAGTCCGCCAAAAAGAAGCACTGCTACCACTACGATCGTAGCGACCTAACTGTGTAGTAGTAGAAAATTTCAACCAACTATTAAACTCCTGATCAAGATTGAAACGTATATTATAACGCTTGAACTCATTGCCTACCGCAGTTCCTTTCACATCCGTATAGTTCAATGAAATGAAATAGCTGGTTTTGTTAGCTCCACCACGGAAAGAAAGGTTATGCTGTTGTTTTATACCGGTCTGTGTTGCCAACTTCATCCAATCAGTACTCTGACCGGCAGCATACATAGCTAATTCAGTAGGAGTAAAGTTATCTAACCAAGGTTCAGGATTCTCTTCTGTAGGAGGAGTAGTATTGGTAGCCTTGAAAGCTTCAGATTTATACTTATAGAATTCTTTGCCATTCATCATACGAGGTAAATTGATAGGCTGGTCAATAGTAACATAAGTATCGTATGATACCGTCAATCTGTCTTTCTTACCGCGCTTAGAAGTAATAAGGATTACACCGTTAGAACCGCGAGCACCATAAATGGCTGCTGAAGAGGCATCCTTCAATACTTCTATACTCTCTACATCATTGGGATTGATTTCCGACCATGGACCATCAAAAGGTATTCCATCAAGAATAACAAGAGGTTTATTATCGGCTGTAATGGAGTTGTTACCACGAATACGTGTAGTAGTGGACGAACCTTCAGCATTACTACCCGTCACACTAATATTCAATCCTGGAACTGCTCCTTGCAAAGATTGAATCAAATTAGCTTGTGGGCGACTTTCAAGTACATCCGAGTTAACTGAAGCAACCGAACCTGTAAGATCACTTTTGCGCTGTACACCATAACCTACTACTACCACCTCATCCAGTGCCTGGTTATCTTCTTTCAGTACAATCTTTAACGATGATGCGTCTTTCACCTGCAATGTCTTGGATATATACCCAATGAAACTTATCTCCATTACCGCCCCCTTAGTCACTGAAGCGAGTTTAAAGTTTCCTTCTACATCGGTAATGGTGCCCGTACCCGTACCTTGTATCACTACATTGGCACCGATTATCGGTTCTCCTTGTTCATCTGTCACATTTCCGTTAATATTCCATGTCTGTGCATGAAGTGAGCTTGAAAGTGACAGCATCCACATAAGACAGACAAGCAAAATACCACTTGCGTCTCTCGATTTTTGTCTGGTTTTCATAAATTACATTTTTAAGTTAATAGGAACTTGTGTGTAAAAAATCTCGAGAGCAAAATTAGACAATGTAACAACCGATTATATTCACTGGTAGAGGATTTGGTAAATTCACAAAGTTATATATTGCTGATTATCTTTCAATTACAGACAGACTCAATAGATTTTCAGTAGTGATTTAAATTAAATCGGTAATCAAAAACATGTATATAGATAATTGCCATTCGATAGTATTAAGCTATTGAATGGCAATTATCTATATACATGTGGGTAAAAAATGAGAGAAACGCTCAGTCTTCAAATTACTTTTTACAAACCTCTTTCACAGCTCGAAGAAATTCCTCCTTACTGAGCGAAGATTTATTTAAAGTTATAGAACGATTATTATATACGGTTTGCAGTGAACAGTGCAAAAATTCTGCAATCTTCTCACTATCCGTTACCCCCATTCGTATCAAAGCATGAATACGAAGTTCTGTATTAAGCCGCCCAGACTTCACTTCAATATGTTCTTCGGGACGTAGCAAACTATTGAAGTGCTCTACAAAATCAGGGTATAAATGTAGAATAATGGAATCAAATTTCTCATAAAAATCCTTCATTTCATCGCTCATGGTAGAAGTAGAACTAATCATCTTCTTTAAATCTTCAAGTTGCCCAGCCTTTAATTTACGGTTTAACTTTTTACGATACTCCTCCATACGGCAAATATAGGATGAACAAAGTTTGAATACCTGACCAATATACTCCTCCTTAATATAATTTGTGTCACGTAGAACCAAATTGAGCTTTTGCAGTTCACTATTAAGACTCTTCAATCTACCATTGGCCACATGTAGCTCAACCAAAGCTTTCCTACGTCTTCTTGTTTGCCTTCTCAAAAAGAAAAGAGCTATCAGCAATACAATAGTGAGAAAACTAATAAATAAAAGGAATAGCTTTAGCTGCTTCTGTTGCATATGATCACGTTCAATGTAGCTTTGATGTATCCTTCTCTGCAACTTCTGCTGATGAAGCAGTCGTACACGACTCTTAAAAGTTATACCGATATCAGAACAATAAGTACTATAACGATAGGCTCGGTCCAACTGACCTTGTTCATATAAATAGGAAGCCAATGCATATAACGAACCAATATCACGATTCACAGCATATACATCAGCAATACCTGAGAGAATCATATTTTCCAGCCACTTGGTATGGTTGTGCTCTTTTTCATAAAGTAGAGCCAAGTTATAAGCTAAAATAGAATAATTACGACTATTAGGTAGAAGACGTTGTTTTTCCTTTTCCAACTCATCCCTAATGGCAATACGTTGTGCACCGGGAACATCTTGATATTTCCACACACGGCTATAAAGGTAGCGTGGTTCGTCAGGAGTGGCCGTCTGCAATACTGAATCTGAATATAACGCATAAAGTTGACCATAATGCTCATGTAATGCATCATCACCTAATGAATAGAGTTGCAACCGCGAGCAGAGAGTACGCATCTGACCATAATAACGCGAACGTAAGTAGCGAGGCATACTGGAAGAACAGAGTGAATGCATTACTTCAGAGGCTTGACTAAGCAAGCCATTAGCCGTATAAACAAAACCAATACCTAATAAAGATTCAATCTCACGATTCTTATCATGATATTGTCGTGCTAAATCAAGGCTTTGTGTAGTATACTTCATAGCCGAATCTGCATCATACACACGATATTCTTGATAAATAGCCTGATTAAGTTCATACTGTTTCTCAAATGCCTTAGATTGTCTTAGTGAATGCTTCAACGCCTCTATTCGCTCCTCTTTCTGCAAAATAAGTTTATCAGAATTATCTATCAGACTATCTAATTGAGTAAACAATGCCTCATTTGCCTTAGCAGCACTATCTGAGATATGCTGCTTGCATCCAGCACAAAAAAACAAATATAGTAAGAAGAATAGGTTTAAACAAAAATGGTTTTTCATATTTCTATATTCGTTGGTAGAATTCATTTATTTAATAAATGAATTAAAAAAGTTACATACATCTTTGATTTTTAATATCAAAGTTCTAATTACAATCAATTCTACACACAACTTGTATGCAATATTCGCAAGAATTCTCGACATCTGCAAACAATTAACTAGTAATTTGGCTGCTTAACATAGAAATAACCAAATACGAAACACAAAAGCATCCACTCTTCTATTATACTTATATTGTTACTCTTAAATGCTTAACATTAATGATTATTAGGAGAATAAGAGCAATCGCTCTTAACACAATACCATTCTATTCCAAAACATTTGTAACATTTCTGTAACATGTATGACATTTCCCTGCAACACCAAACTCTTTCCTTTGCAGCCGGAAATAAAATACATGTCTATGGAAACAATTTATCTGGGTATCGTCATCTTTCTGTTCGTACTCGCGATTTTCGACCTCGTGGTAGGTGTCAGTAATGATGCGGTCAATTTTCTTCAGTCGGCTGTCGGAGCAAAGGCAGCATCTTTCAAAACCATACTGTTCATTGCAGGCATTGGCGTCTTCATCGGTGCGGCACTCAGCAATGGCATGATGGACATTGCACGACACGGCATCTATCAACCGGAGCACTTCTACTTTGCCGAAATCATGTGCATTCTGCTTGCCGTCATGTTGACGGACGTCGTGCTATTAGATGTCTTCAACACTATGGGAATGCCTACCTCCACCACTGTATCCATGGTGTTCGAGCTGCTGGGAGGTACGTTCGCACTGGCGCTCATCAAGGTCTATAACAGCGATACATTGGGACTGGGCGACCTCATCAATACAGACAAGGCGCTGTCTGTCATCATGGCCATTTTTGTATCCGTAGCCATTGCCTTCTTCTTCGGTATGCTGGTACAGTGGCTGGCACGTATCGTGTTCACCTTCAACTACAAGAAGAACATGAAATACAGCATCGCGCTGTTCGGTGGTATAGCTGCCACCAGCATCATCTACTTCATGCTGATAAAGGGGCTGAAAGACAGTTCATTCATGACTCCTGAAAATAAGCAATGGATACACGACAATACCGCATTGCTGATAACCGGTTTCTTTGTATTCTTCACCATACTGATGCAGATACTGCATTGGTGCAAGATAAACGTCTTCAAAGTAGTGGTTCTGATGGGTACTTTCGCCCTCGCCCTCGCCTTTGCCGGCAATGACTTGGTGAACTTTATCGGTGTTCCCCTCGCAGGATATTCCTCATTTATTGACTATACAGCCAATGGTACGGCCGCCGGCCCCGACGGATTCCTGATGTCCTCACTCCTCGGTGCAGCCAAAACCCCGTGGTATTTCCTTATCGGTGCAGGCGCTATCATGGTCTATGCACTCTGCACATCCAAGAAAGCCCACAACGTCATCAAAACTTCCGTGGACCTTGCCCGTCAGGATGACGGTGAAGAGAACTTCGGAAGTACCCCGATAGCCCGCACGCTGGTACGCTTCAGCATGACCCTGGCTAACGGAATATCCAAAACAATGCCCGAAAGCAGCAAGCGGTGGATGAATACACGCTTCCAGAAGGATGAAGCCATCATAGCCGACGGCGCCGCTTTTGACTTGGTTCGCGCTTCCGTCAATCTCGTATTGGCTGGTCTGCTCATCGCCTTGGGAACTTCCTTGAAACTCCCCCTTTCCACCACTTATGTCACCTTTATGGTAGCCATGGGTACATCGCTTGCCGACCGTGCCTGGGGACGTGATTCGGCGGTATTCCGCATTACGGGTGTGCTCAGCGTTATCGGCGGTTGGTTCATCACTGCCGGAGCAGCGTTCACCATCTGTTTTTTCGTGGCATTAATTATCCATTTCGGCGGTACGGTTGCCATCCTGGCACTGATTGGTCTGGCAGTCTTCATGCTGATTCGTAGCCAAGTGATGTACAAGAAGCGCAAAGAGAAAGAAAAAGGCAACGAGACCCTAAAACAGTTGATGAAGAGCACGGACAACAGCGAAGTCATCGAATTACTCCGCAAGCATACCCGTGAAGAACTGGTGAAGATTATGGAATTCACAGAAGAGAATTTTGAACGTACCGTCACTTCCTTCCTACACGAGAATCTACGCGGACTGCGTCGTGCCATGGGCTCAGTAAAATTCGAAAAACAACTCATCAAGCAGATGAAGCGTACCGGAACACTTGCCATGTGCCGCCTCGACAACAATACCGTACTGGAAAAAGGACTCTATTACTATCAAGGCAACGACTTTGCCAGCGAACTGGTGTACAGCGTAGGCCGTCTTTGCGAACCTTGCTTGGAGCACATAGACAATAACTTCAATCCGCTGGATGCCATTCAGAAAGGAGAATTTACAGACGTAGCCGAAGACATCTGCTATCTGTTGCAAGTATGCCGCCACAAGCTGGAAACGAACAATTATGATGAACTGGAAACAGAGATTCGCAAAGCCAACGACCTCAACGGCCAGTTGTCTCACCTGAAACGAGAAGAGCTGCAACGCATCCAAAGTCAGAGCGGCAGCATCAAAGTCAGCATGGTATACCTGACTATGATACAAGAAGCCCAAAACATAGTGACCTACACCATCAACCTGATGAAAGTAAGCCGCAAGTTCCAGGCAGAAAAAGAAGAGTTATGAGTTATAAGTTATAACTCCTTAAGCCCCATCTTCTCCGCCCGTTGCAACATAAATGCACGGGCGGCTTCGTATTCATTGGGAATGATGCCGTCCAAAATGGCATCCTTAATGGCACTCTTCAAGGCACCTACCTGCTGGCAAGGAGAAAGGCCGAAAGTCTTCATGATTTCTTCACCACTGACCGGAGGCTGGAAATTACGGATACGGTCGCGTTCCTCCAAATCCTTCAGCTTCTGGCGTACCAACTGAAAATTATTAAGGAAACGTTTCTTACGCTCCATATTCTTGGAAGTAATGTCGGCTTCGCACAGTGTCATCAGGTCGTCTATATCATCACCTGCCTCAAACAAGAGGCGACGCACTGCCGAGTCGGTCACTACATCATCCGCTATCACAATGGGACGCATGTGCAGGCTCACCATTTTCTGCACATATTTCATCTTCTCATTCATAGGGAGCTTCATCTTGCGGAAAATATCGGGTATCATCTTCTCGCCAATGAAATTATGGTTATGGAACGTCCAGCCCGCACGGGGTTCCCAACGCTTGGTGGCAGGCTTGGCTATATCATGCAGAAGAGCTGCCCAGCGTAGCCAAAGGTTGTCGGTCTTCTTGCTGATGTTGTCGAGTACTTCGAGCGTATGGTAGAAATTGTCCTTATGGGCGCGTCCATTACGCGTCTCCACGCCTTGCAGCCTGACAAGTTCCGGGAATATCAGTTCCAGCAGACCACAGCGGTCCAGCTCAATGAATCCCTTAGACGGAATAGGTGACAAGATGATTTTGTTCAGTTCGTCTGCAATGCGTTCTTTGGAGATGATGGAGATGCGTTCGCGATTACGCTCCAGAGAATCGAATGTCTCATCGTCAATATAGAATCCCAGCTGGGTGGCAAAACGGACACAGCGCATCATGCGCAAAGGGTCATCACTGAAAGTTATATCAGGGTCGAGGGGAGTCCGGATGGTCTTTTCCTTCAAGTCTCCAATACCGCCAAAGGGGTCGACCAACTCGCCATAACGCACCCGGTTCAGGCAAACAGCCAGTGCATTGATGGTAAAATCACGGCGGTTCCGGCTTGTCGC
>ERZ780067.238-NODE-238-length-24806-cov-7.32075_pt1 | contig 24806 bp, 20 predicted proteins | sample MGYA00511841_ERZ780067 | MGnify/ENA primary metagenome ERZ780067 (study PRJEB29588, sample SAMEA2143295) | human gut metagenome | biome: human gut; feature: human-associated habitat; material: faeces | place: Denmark | collected 2008/2010 ... | reverse complement strand
CGGGGGGCCCTCCCGCCTCAACTCCCGCAGGGCGTTGCCGGCCTCTTCGTAGGAACGGAAGTCGCCTACCCTCAGCCGCCAGAAGGGCGAGGTGAAGGTGACATAGGTGTCCAGCTCGGGGAAGGCCTGCCGGATGAGCCCCTCCTTGTAGAGGGCATTGTTCTTGGCGGTGCGGTAGTCGTTGTCGGAGAAGACCTGAATGCGGAATCCCGACGACTGGGCATAGCCCTTGTTGCCGTCGTACTTGACCACGCCTTCGGCCCGGCTTACCCGCTTGGCCAGCTCGGCCGGTTGCACCACTTTCACTTTGCCACCGGTCTCGGGACGCTCGAGGTACTGTACTATCGAGGTGTCGGAGACTGCGACCTGGGCTTGTGCCGTCGCGCCTGCCGCTCCTATCACGAGCAGGGCCAGTATTACATGTGATTTGCGCATAACCTACAACTTTTCAAAAACAATGAGGCTGCAAAAATAAGAATTTATTCCCACTTTTGCAGCCTCTGTGAAAATCTATTTTATTAGAATGCAGTAATAATGCCCATGAACGAGTCGGCTTTCAGGGCAGCACCACCAATCAGACCACCGTCTACGTCGGGTTTGGCGAAGAGCTCGGCAGCGTTGCTGGGTTTGCAGCTACCACCATAGAGAATCGAGGTGTTCTCGGCTACTTCGTTGCCATACTTCTCGGCAATGGTCTTGCGGATGAAGGCGTGAATCTCTTCGGCTTGGTCGGCCGTAGCAGTCTTGCCGGTACCGATGGCCCAAACCGGTTCGTAAGCCAGGATGATTTTACCGAAGTCTTCGGCCGAGAGGTTGAAGAGCGACTCTTCTACCTGTGCTTTTACGACATCGAAGTGTTTGCCGGCTTCGCGCTCTTCCAGAACTTCGCCGATGCAGAAGATGGGAGTCAGACCGTTGGCCAGAGCCAGGAGGACTTTCTCTTTCAGGATTTCGGGAGTTTCGTGATAATAGGCACGACGCTCGGAGTGGCCGAGGATTACGTATTGTGCACCCGTCGAAGCGACCATTTTGGCCGAAACTTCGCCCGTGAATGCGCCTTCGGTCTTGTCGGCACAGTTCTCGGCACCTACACCGATACGTTTGGTGTCGATAGCATTTACAACCGATACCAGGTGAGTGAACGGAGTGGCGATGATTACATCGCATTTGGTGGTTACACCGGCCAGAGCGGCGTCGATTTCTTTAGCCAAAGCCACGCCCTCTTGTACGGTCGTGTTCATTTTCCAGTTTCCTGCAACAATGTTTTTTCTCATAACAAATCTTTTTTAGAGGTTAAAAAAATTATTGTATTTCGTTTTGTTTCTCATTCTCGTTTTTCGGTTCGCTCGCAGGCGAATCAGATTCAGCCGCTGGGGCTGCCTCTTCGGGTTGGGGCGATGCGCCTGCCGCCTTAGCCTCTGCAGCCTTCAAGGCTTCATGCTCGGCTTTGCGCCGGCGGCGTATGCGATTGAGCCTCCACAGCTTCACCCGCCCGATAATCATGGCCACAGTCTTCTCGGTCAACAGCAAGAAGAGCATGGGTATGACATAGAGCATCGCGATGAATCCCAGGCGATGGCGAGGCCTGTAGACCTCGGGCTGGCCGTAGTCGAGCTGGTCGAGCGGCTGGGTGAGCTGGGTCTCGTCGGGCAATTGCGAGGGTGCGGTCTTGCGCAAGATGGTTCCCCCCTTGAGCAACAGCACGCAAGGGTTGCCCCGCGCTATGGTGCGTATGGTGGTCTTGTCCATGAAATAGAAGGGGTACTCGGCTCCGGTATTCTCGAGCCAGGTTATTATGCCCTGCGGATTCGAGGCGGTGACGCAGGCAAAGGCGTAACCCCGCTCCACACAGTAGTCGTAGAGCTCGTTTATGCGGTCTACCTCGCTGTCGTCGGCCCGTTCGAGGTCGGGCGAAAGCAACAGGATGCGGTAGTTTTCGTCGCTCAGAATTTCGTCGGAAATATCGTCTTCGCCCCGATAGACGGTAAACTCGTCGATGGCAGGCGCCTGCGGCCGGGTGCTCTCAATCACCTTTTCGCGCCGGTCGACAAAGGTCCACCCCCCCTCTTCGCTGGGGAGACTGTCGAGGGAAAACTCTTGTTGCTGCCCATCCTTTTCATAGATGAAGATAAACTCGCGCTGAGGCTCGCTGGCGGCAAGAGTTTCGGGTATGTTGACCCCAATCTTGTAGGGACGGAAATCGAGATAGGGCTGGTAATTGATGCCGACATAGGCAAAGAAGAGGACAAAGACCAGCGAATAGAGCCCCGTGAGCCACTGCACCTCCTTGTTGTAGAGGGCTCGCAACCGCTTGTTGGTATAGAGCAGAAATATGACACCACCCAACAGAACGACATTCTTGAAGAAGGTGGCCCAGTTGCTCAAATGGACGGCATCGCCAAAGCAGCCGCAATCGGATATAGGGTTGGCAATGGCCAGATAGAGCGTGAGGGGAGTCATCACGCAGAGAAAAAGGAAGACCAGCCGCGGCGTGGACTTGCGGTACGACCCGAACAGCAAATGAACACCCAGCAAAAACTCGACCACCGAGAGGGCTACCGAGAAGAGCAGAGTGAACGACGAGAGAAACTCGAGGTGAAATGCAGTGAAATAGTCTTCAAACTTATAGGCGGTACCGTATGGGTCGACGGCTTTTACAAAGCCCGAAAAGACGAACGTCCCCCCGACAATCAGACGGGAGAGAAAAACAAGCCACTGTATCAGAAGGGCTTTGCGTTTCTCGTTAATCGTCTTGCTCTCCATACTCTATCTTTATAAGGCCAAACAGCGAGTAGTTAATCATGTCCATGTAGTTGGCATCGATACCCTCCGAGACGAGAGTCTTGCCTTCGTTGTCTTCGATTTGCTTGGTACGGCACACCTTGGTAAGAATCAGGTCGGTATAGGAGCTTATGCGCATGCTGCGCCACGCCTCATCGTAGTCGTGGTTCTTGGCATACATGAGGGTTTTGGTCTCGGTCATGTACTTGTCGTAGAGGGCCAGCGCCTCGTCGTTGCCGATATCCTCGCTGTCGGCATACCCGAGAGCCAGCTGAATGAGCCCGATGATACCGTAGTTGACGATACCGATGAACTCGGAGCGTATCCCCTCGTCGATTTTACTCTCGCCCTTGATTTCGATGCTTCTTATCCGCTTGGCCTTGATAAAAATCTGGTCGGTAAGCGATTGCGGGCGCAAGATGCGCCACGAAGCGCCGTAGTCCTTCAGCTTCTTGGCGAAGAGATCCCGACAAATAGATATTACATGCTCAAATTGCGCTACCGTATCGGCCATAACTAATCTTTTTTTTTAACTCACCCCGGCACCAGTATCCAAAGCCTCGAACACGAGAACCTTACACCTCGGCCGGCATGTGCGGTTTTTATCCCTGCAAAGTTACAATTTATTCCTAAAACTTGCACTCAAATGGCGATTGATATTTAGTCCGAGGGAGAGGGTGCTCTCTCCCCCACCCACTCCGCGCTAAAAGCCGAAGAACTCCATCAGCGCATCGGTCTCCTCCTCGCCCTCTTCGATCGAAGCGATATACTTGCGGGCTATCGTCCGACTCAAAGAGGTGGCGTTGGCATTGTCCACACACTTCTGGAACCAGGCCTTGGCTTTGGAGAGGTCGCTATCGATATATGCCGAAAGGCCCATATAGCATTGTGCCAAAGCATCGCCCTTGCTCGACATCAACAGCAGCTCGGCAATCGAAAGCGTGAGGTAGTTGAGATCCGTACGGTTCTGCTGCTGCAGCCACTTGCGGCAACAGTGGGCTGCCGCCAGCATGAAATTGCCCTTCTCGTAATACTTGAAGGCTATCTGGTAATCCCGGATTACACCAATACCCTCTTCATAACAGACGCCCAGTTTGAAACAGGCATCGTTCTCGCCCTGCTCGGCAGCCTCGGTATACCAGTAGGCAGCTGTCTTATAGTTGCGGTCCACTCCCAAACTGTTGTAGTAGCACTCGCCCAATTGCAACGAGGCTTTGCCATATCCCTGTTTTGCGGCTTGACGCCACCAGTACACGGCTTGCTCGTAGTTCCCGTCGTCGAAATACTGCTGCCCCAGCACATACTGTGACACATCGATTCCCGACTGGGCATTGGCCAACGTCGAGGGGTCGACATGCGAGCCCGACGATGACGAAGAAGTGGATGCCGTCGAGGCCGACATTGTGGAACTGCCGTCGGCCGACAGGCCCAGTTTGGACAGCCGCTGGCGGGCATCCTCATTGCCGCTCGCAGCCGCCTTGCGATAGTAACTGATGGCCAGCGACCGGTTGGAGGCAACCCCCTCCCCATTTTCGTAACACCAGCCCAGGTTGTAGCAGGCCGAAGGGAACTCCTGGTCGGCAGCCTTCTTGTACCACAAAACCGCCTTTTCGTAACTCCGCTCGACACCCCGTCCGTAATAGTAGCACTCGCCCAGGTTGTTCTGCGAGAAGCGGTTGCCCTGGTCGGCGCTGCGACGATACCAGTACGCCGCCTCGCCGAAATCTCGTGCGGTGCCGTAAGCATTTTCATAGAAGTAGCCTACCCACGACTGGGCATAGGCATCGCCTTGCTCGGCCGATTTCTTGGCCCAATAAAAAGCCTTGCTGTCATCTTTCGGGGCCCCCTTTTCCCCCTTCCAGTAGCACATGGCCAAATCGTACTGTGCATCACTGTTTCCGCTTTCGGCCTGTTGCTGGAGAGTAGCCAGCGACTCGGCCCAAGCCGTTGCCGTACTCAAGAGGAGAGCGAGTACGAGGCTTGCAAACATACGTTTCATTTCCCTTTATAATTATGATATTCAACGAATAATAGTCCCCTATAAAAAAGCCCGACTCCGTGCAGGGAACCGGGCTATATAAGGGGTCGTATCAAAGGATGCGATGAAACTCCGATAGACAGGATTTGAGGGCCCCCGCTCCTTTGTAATCCACCGTGCAAAGCAAACCTCGAAAGGTTGTGGCCCGCCATTGGAACGGAAAGCGTGTCTCGGCATTTCATAATTTTTGATGAGTTTCCCAATCTACTCTGATACGACCGGGCTTTCTCTTTCTCTTTGATACAAAGCTATACAATTCCTTTGAATAAACAAAATATTTCGATAAAAAAATTTAGGGACCCCCTGTGCGGGAATCCCTAAACAGCTATAATAAAAGAAGATTATGCGTCTCTCTTATTTCACTTTCTCGACGATAGCCTTGAAAGCCTCGGGGTTGTTCATGGCCAGGTCGGCGAGAACCTTGCGGTTGATTTCGATGCCGGCTTTGTGAAGGGCGCCCATCAGTTTCGAGTAGGACATGCCTTCGAGGCGAGCGGCTGCATTGATACGTTGAATCCACAATGCACGGAAATTACGCTTATTGTTTTTGCGGTCACGGTAAGCATAGGTCAAACCTTTTTCCCAAGTGTTCTTGGCAACGGTCCATACGTTTTTGCGCGAACCATAATAACCGCGGGTAAGTTTAAGAATCTTTTTTCTTTTTGCTCTTGAAGCAACGTGATTTACTGATCTTGGCATAGTTTTTTTTGTTTTGAATGTTAGCGCTACCGTTCAAGGTAAACTTCAAGCTAAAAACATTCGGTTAATAAATTTTGAAACTACTCTTTTGTGTGAGAAAATTTTTCGGAAACCCGTCGAGCATTATTTCAAGCCCAGCAATGCTTTTACATTGTTCACATCGACCGTCTTCAGCGTAGTCATGTGAGTGAGGTTTCTTTTTTGCTTTTTCGTCTTCTTCGTCAGAATGTGGCTTTTGTAAGCATGTTTTCTCTTGATTTTTCCTGTTCCGGTAAGGGCGAACCTCTTTTTGGCACCGGAATTAGTTTTAATCTTTGGCATTTTACTAAATTTTAATTTTATAATTGAATGAATAGTCTGTCCTATCTCTTCTTACTTTTTCTTGGGGCTTATCATGATAATCATGCGCTTCCCCTCGAGAACCGGCATCATCTCTACCTTGCCATAGTCTTCCAAGTCGTTGGCAAAACGCAGCAACAGCACCTCGCCCTGCTCCTTGAAAAGAATCGAGCGGCCTTTGAAGAATACGTAGGCTTTCACCTTGGCACCTTCGTTGAGGAAGCCGATGGCATGCTTCAACTTGAAGTTGTAGTCGTGATCGTCGGTTTGCGGTCCGAAACGAATCTCCTTCACCACAATTTTGGTCGATTTGGCCTTCTGCTCCTTCTGCCGTTTCTTCTGCTGATAGAGGAATTTCTGATAATCCAGAATCTTGCATACAGGCGGTACTGCATTGGGAGAAATCTCGATCAAATCGAGACCTTGCTCGTCGGCCATGTGCATAGCTTCCTGTATGGTGTAAACACCCTGCTCTACATTATCGCCGACCAGACGCACCTCTTTGGCACGGATGCGTTCGTTGACACGATATTGATCTTTAATGTCATTCTTTTTTGCAGGCATAGGTCTGTTAGGCCTACCGGACTGCGGTTGTGGTTGTGGTTGTGGTTTTTTCTCCATTCAGATTACCATTCTTTGAGTAATTCTTCTACTTCTGCATTTAAATTTGCGGCAAAGGTAGCAATTTTCATCGAACCTTTATCACCTTCGCCCTGTTTTCTTACAGAAACTTCACCATTTTCGGCCTCTTTTTCACCGACAATCAGCAAATAGGGTATCCGTTTCATCTCGTTGTCGCGAATCTTACGGCCAATCTTTTCGTTACGATCGTCGACGATGGCACGAATATCTTTCTCGGCCAATTCGCTGGCTACCTGTTGTGCATAGTCGTTGTACTTGGCACTGATGGGCAGGATAGCTACCTGGTCGGGGGTGAGCCACAAGGGGAATTTACCGCCGGTGTGCTCGATGAGCACGGCTACGAAACGCTCCATCGAACCGAAGGGGGCACGGTGAATCATGACGGGGCGGTGTTTCTGGTTGTCGCTGCCGGTGTATTCAAGTTCGAAACGCTCGGGCAGGTTGTAGTCGACCTGAATCGTACCCAGCTGCCAGCGACGGCCCAGAGCATCCTTGACCATGAAGTCGAGCTTCGGTCCGTAGAAGGCGGCTTCGCCATACTCTACACGGGCTTTCAACCCTTTTTCCTCGCAAGCCTCTACGATGGCACGTTCGGCCTTCTCCCAGTTCTCGTCGCTACCGATATATTTCTCGCGGTGAACGGGGTCGCGCAGCGAAATCTGAGCTTCGAAGTTGTCGAACTTCAGGGCCTTGAAGATAATGAAGATAATATCCATCACCTTGAGGAACTCCTCTTTCAACTGGTCGGGACGGCAGAAGATGTGGGCATCGTCTTGCGTAAAGCAACGTACACGGGTCAAGCCGTGCAGCTCGCCGCTCTGCTCGTAACGGTATACCGTACCGAACTCGGCGAAACGCAGCGGCAGGTCTTTGTACGAACGGGGCGATACTTTATATATCTCGCAGTGGTGCGGGCAGTTCATGGGTTTGAGCAGATACTCTTCGCCCTCCTCGGGAGTGTGGATGGGCTGGAACGAGTCTTTGCCGTATTTGGCATAGTGGCCCGATGTTACATAGAGCATCTTGTTACCGATGTGCGGCGTGATTACCTGCAGGTAGCCGAAGCGTTTCTGCACCTTGCGCAGCATGGCCTCGAGGCGATCGCGCAACTGGGTACCGCGGGGCAACCACAAAGGCAGACCGGGACCTACGTTGGGCGAGAAGGCAAAGAGCTCCATCTCCTTGCCAATCTTGCGGTGGTCACGTTTCTTGGCCTCTTCGAGCAATACGAGGTATTCGTCGAGCATCTTCTTCTTGGGGAAGGAGATACCGTAGACGCGCACCAGCTGTTTGCGCGTTTCGTCGCCGCGCCAATAGGCACCGGCCAGCGAAGTAATCTTCACGGCCTTGATGAGCCCGGTATTGGGCAAGTGCGGGCCACGGCACAAGTCGGTAAATGCGCCTTGCGTATAGGTGGTGATAGTTCCGTCTTCAAGTTCGCTGATGAGTTCGACCTTATACTCTTCGCCGCGTTTGCCAAACATGTCGAGGGCATCGGCTTTGGAAATTTCTTTCCGTACGATGGGGTCTTTGTGACCGGCCAGCTCGAGCATCTTGGCCTCGATGGTGGGGAAATCGGCAGCGGTAATGGTAGCTTCGCCCGGGTCTACATCGTAGTAGAAACCATTTTCAACAGCCGGACCGATACCGAATTTGATACCGGGATAGAGCTCTTGCAGGGCCTCGGCCAGCAAGTGAGCCGACGAGTGCCAAAAGGCATGCTTGCCTTCGGGATCGTCCCATTTGAAGAGTTTGATGGCCGCATCGGCAGTAACGGGACGGGTAAGGTCCCACTCCTGACCATTGACAGTTGCGGCAAGAACTTCCTGTGCCAACCGGGGGCTGATGCTCTCGGCAATCTGTAAAGGGGTAATGCCAGACTCAAATTCCTTTACCGAATTATCGGGAAATGTAATCTTAATCATCTTTTCTTTCCTTTATCTTTTCAACAATTCTTGAAAAACGTCTCTATATTGATACGCAAATTTTATTCCATATATGGTGGCATCCGGTGTGTACCTTTATACCAAGGCACAAAAGTAATAATTATTTCATTACGGAAACGGATATTTATAAAAATCTTTTAGTCACTCAACCGTTTCAACAGATTGTAGGCTGCCACCACGCCCAATTCGCCGGCTTTACTCAAATCGGCAGTACCGGCAGCGGTGTTGCCCTGCCTCAAGTAGACGAGACCGCGATTGTAGTAGGCGTCGCCAAAGTCGGGACGCAACTCTATGGCCCGGGTGTAGTCGGCAATAGCTCCCCGATAGTCTTGTTGCGAGCAGCGCAGGTTGCCGCGATTGTAGTAGGCATAGATGAATCGGGGCGAATCTTCAATCACTTTTTCGTAGTCGCGCAATACCATTTCGTACTCCATCTTCAGGTTTTCGTTCCCCAGTGCCGCAAAGCCCATCGGGGTAAAGTCGTTGCCCTCTTTCTTGCGCTGGGCCTGGAAGTCGAGATTCTGAGCCGATGCCGAAGAGATTTCATACTCAATCTGCTTGGCCCGCACGACAGCCCGCAGGAAGTAGGCCATGGTGAAGTTGCGGCTGGTCATAATGGCCCGGTTGAGGTCGTCGAGCGCACTGGCAAAGTCTTGCACGAGCATGAAGTCGACCGCCCGGCCGAAGTAGGCCAACGGGTTGGAGGGGTTGATCTCGATCAGACGCGAGAAGTCGTTGATCGAAGAGAAATGGTAGTTGATCTGGTCGGAGAGCAAAGCGGCCTCGGAGTTGGTAAGCAGCAGTTTCTTGGCGAAAACATGGGTATCGTTGAGCTCTTCCAGCTCCTTGACATAGTAGATGTTCTGGCGCACGGCATCGGGGCGCTCGTAGTAGGTGAGCACATACATGGGTTGTATCGACACCTGCACGTTCTGGTCTTGCACCCGGCCACGTATTTTGTTCTCATACTCGGGTTTGTACTCGGTTTGGGCATCGGCCACGAGTATCTGGTTGAACTTGTTGATGTTCTTGTCCGACTCGGAACGCTCGTCGGCAGCCTGTCCCGATTTGCTCGTGGTCCCGGCGGCAGCCGTAGCCTCGTCGATGGGTTCGTACTTGGTCTTCTTCTGCAGGTCGAGGGCCAGCATGAAATCTTTCTCGCCCCCCTTCATATCGCCCATTTTACGCTTGGCCTCGGAGCGGGCAAAGAAACCGGCGGCAAAGTCGGGGTACTGCTTCAGCACCACGTCGAAGTCGGCAATGGCTTTGCCGTAACTGCCTATCATATCGTAGAGCAGGGCCCGGTTGTAGATGGCAAAGTAGTTGTCGGGCTCGGCCTTGATTACCTCTGTAAAGTCCGATATGGCCTTGTTGCGCTCACCCACCTGCATGCGCAGGAGACCGCGGTTGTAGTGGGTCATGGTGTTGCCGGGGTCGAGCTGGAGTATGTGGTCATAGTCGGCCATGGCACCTTGCAGATCGTCCTGATGATACTTGATACGGGCCCGGTTGAAGTAGTACGAAACCTCCTTGGGGTCGAGCCGCAGGGCCTCGTTCATATCGGCCAGCGCCGAGTCGTAGTCGGCATCGTGCAACACCTTGATGATGGCCCGCTGGGCGTATGCCCCCGACATGTACTTGTCTATCGAGATAGCCTTGTCGATGTCGGCCATGGCCTTGATGGTGTCGCCCTTCTCGAGGTAGAACTGCGCCCGGCTCATGTAGCCGTTGTAGTAGTTGGGATGCAGGGCGATAAGCTTGTCGAAACTCTTTTCGGCCTCGTCGTATTTTTTCAGCTGTACCTCAGCAATCGCCTTGTTGTTCAGGAAAGTACGATCTTCGGGAGCATAGCGAAGCCCCTCGGTATAGTCATCGATGGCCCCTTGATAATTACCCAGATTCTGCCGGGCGATACCCCTCACCTGGTAAGCGTTCACGATAAAGGGGTTGCGCTCGATACAGAGCGTGCAATCCTCCTCGGCACCCTTGTAGTCGTCGAGGCTGAGCTTGGCGATACCCCGGTAGAAATAGGGCTCGGCCATATAGGGTTTCACCTTGATTACCTGATTGAAATATTGCATCGACAAGATGTAATCCTCGAAGTAGAGAGCGTTGCGCCCGATATTCATCACCCGGTCGGTGTTGATCTGAGCCACAGACCAGAGAGAAGAGAGCGAGAACAACAATAGTATGGTGTAGGACTTGATTGTAAGTTTCATTAAACGCGTAACATGATTATCAGACAAATGTACGCAAATAATGAGAAATCATCGCAAGGGCGTGAAAATTTTATAAGTTTTTTCTTTTCTCGCCACCGCCATGAACATTTTTTACAGCCGGCTGTCTTATAGGGAACAGACCAAACTTTTTTATTATCTTTACACCCCCAAAAATTTACACAGACATGACAACAGACAAACATAACGAAAATGAGTTGAAGCACCTCGTCATCGTGGGTGGCGGGTTTGCAGGCTTCCTGCTATCGAAAAAAATCGACCACCGACAATACCGGGTGACACTGGTAGACCGGAAAAACTTTCATGCTTTCCCGCCTCTGTTTTACCAGATAGCCTCATCGGGTCTCGAGCCGGCGGCCATCTGCTTCCCCTTCCGAAAAGAGTTGCGCAAACTGCGTCACGTGCGGTTCCACATGGGCGAAGCCCTCTCGGTCGATACCGAAAAACGAGAACTCATCACCAACACCGGGACCATCCCGTACGACTATCTGGTGCTGGCCACGGGTACGACCAACAACTTTTTCAACATGCCCGAATTGCGGGAACGGGTCTATACTCTTAAATCAACTGCCGAAGCTATCAGACTGAGAAACGAGATATTGTTCTGCTTGGAGCGGGCCTGTACCTGCGCCGATGCCGAATCGCGCCGCACGCTGCTCTGCTTTACCGTCGTGGGCGGAGGTCCTACCGGAGTAGAGATTGCGGGTGCTTTGGGTGAAATGAAGAAGTACATTCTGGCTCGGGAATACCCCGAGATCAGTCCTAGCGATATGCGCGTCGTTATCGTCGAAGGTTCAGACCGCCTCTTGCAGAATATGAGTACCGAAGCCTCTACCAAGTCGCGCCAATACCTCGAAGAGCTCGAGGTCGAGGTGATGACGGGCCATACCATGAAATCGTTCGAGAACTATGTGGCAAGCCTCGACAACGGAGAGCAAATCAAAAGCCATACCCTCATCTGGACCGCCGGTATCACCGGCCAACCGCTGGAGGGTATCCCGGCCGAATCTATCGCCAGAGGAAAACGCATCATCACCGACGAATACAACCGGGTGAAAGGGTGCGACCGCATCTTTGCCATCGGCGATATTGCCCTGCTTACCGAGAAGAATTACCCCAAAGGCCACCCGCAGGTGGCCCAGGTGGCCATCCAACAGAGCGAACTGCTGGCCCAGAATCTGAACAAGGGGAGCTTCGACACCCCCTTCCACTACAAGGACAAGGGCAACATGGCCACCATCGGCCGCAACAAGGCGGTAGCCGACCTGCCTCACCTGAAGCTCTACGGCCGTCCCGCCTGGTTCACCTGGATGGGAGTACACCTCGTATCCATACTGGGTATGAAAAACAAGATTATCACGCTGCTCAACTGGTGCTGGTACTACTTCACCTATAACGCCACGCTGCGGCTGCTGATACGTCCTACCCGATTCCCGAAACGGAACGAGGAGTAACCGCCCGGTCACACACCGATACTTTTTTTGTAAACAGATAAAATACGGAACCATGAGATACAAGTTGCTTACCCCGCTGGGCGTGCTGTTGCTGCTGTCGTTTACAGCCTGCAAAACGACCCAGAAGAGCGCTGTCGTCGAAAAGGAGGAGACCGAAACGCAAGAGCCCCGCAAGATACCGACCATCCCCCGCGAAGAGTTCGGCGGGACGTGGATTATCGCCACGGCCGAACGCCACGACGTGGTGGGCGAAACACCGGCCGAAATCACCTTCGACCTGGCCACCGGCCGCATCTATGGCAACGACGGCTGCAACGTAGTGAACGGCACTTTCGCCCTCGGCGACGAGAACGAGCTGGAGTTCGGGTCGCTCATCTCGACCCAAAAGGATTGCGGACCCGAAGTGACCGACCGCGCCGTACTCCGCGCCCTGAACAATACCCGCTCCTACAAGCGGGCTCACGGCGACGAGTTGCGCATCAGACTGTGCGATCGTCGGGGCCGCACCGTAATGACACTCGAGAAGCGACAGGCCGACCTCCTGAACGCGGCCTGGCGAGTGACAGCCATCGAGGGAACCGCCATCGCCGAAAAGCAGCCCAAACTGGTTATCGACATACCCGAGGCCAAACTCTCGGGCTTTGCCGGCTGCAACCGTATATTCGGACGCATTGCCTTGGACGGTACCCCCTATGGAATCTCGTTCATCCAGGTTGCCGCCTCTCGCATGACATGCCCCGAGATAGAGACCGAGATGAAATTTCTCGCCGCGCTCGAACGGGTGACCGGCTTCTACCCGATAGACGACACCCACGCCGTGCTCTACCAACACCCCGATACCCCCCTCATCACCCTCGAGAAGGGACTTTAATCGGGCCAAACCCATCCAAGAAATTGTTTTGTCACAGGAAATAAATGCCCTCGAAAGGTGCATTTGTTTCCTTTTTTTCGTATCTTTGTAAAAGATAGGAGGCGGTTCGACATTGCCCAACCCAGACCCCTGTTCCGGTTGGCCTCTGCACTCAACTCTCGCTATCCTTGTAAAAGACAGAAAAACCAGAAGGAATCGAATGATGAAAAACACAATCTTTCATTGAACCCTAATCCTTCACTTCTCGATTGTATCAGTGTCAGTCCTGCATATTCACCTTAAATAAAATAACTGCTTATGAAAAAAATTTCTACTCTTCTCCTGTTGGCCGCTCTCTCTACCGGCTCATTCAGTCTGCAAGCCACCTATTCGGGGGTGGGCACCTTCAACAAGATTGCTTCGGCCAGTGAAATCACTACGGGGTCATACGTATTCATGGCCAACGACCAAGCCATGAGCAACGACTTCAACAAACGCTTCACAGCCGTAGCTCTCACTTATGCCGACGGTACCAAAACATCGATTACCGACCCCGATGCCAGCATCGTCTTCGACATCGTAGCCGATAACGGTACCCTCACCATCACCAACGGCGACCGCATCGTGGCCTACAAGGGCGATGGTACCGAGTTTACCTTCAACACCAGCCACGCTCAGGATGCCACACTGGAACAGTGGACGGCCGCAGATGGCACGAAAGGTATCATCGTGAAAAACGTAAACACCAACACCCGCTACATCATGTTGCGCGAATCGTCGGGTACCTTCGGTGTCTATGCCAGCTCGAACGAAAACAACTCGGACTACTTCACCCTCACCTTGTTCAAGAAGGCCGACAACGGCATCTCGCCCGAATTGGCCTTTAACAACGGGAAAGACCGCTACAAAACTTTTGCCGAGGGGTATACCTTCAGCAGCACAGCCTCTTCAAAATCGGCAAGCCCCATCGCATACAGCAGCTCCAACACGGCTGTCGCCACCATCGACAACAGCGGCACCGTGACCCTCAAAGGTGTGGGTGAGACCGAAATCAAAGCCGAAGTGGCCGCCAACGACACCTACGAAGGTGCCGCCGTCAGCTACAAACTGACCGTAGTCAACCCGTCGGCCGAACTGCCCTATGTGACCAGTTTCAAAAACGGTCTGGGCGACTGGCTCAACTACTGCGTAACCGGCACCCTGCCCTGGGAGTCGCACGAGAACTACGGTGCCCAAATCAACGGCTACAACAAGGGGTCCAGCGAAACTTGGCTGGTATCGCCCACTGTATCGAACGAGACGGTATACCTGGCTTTCTCGGCCTACACGAAGTATACCGGCAGCGAAGGCACCGGCCTGTTCCTGCTCTACTCGACAAACTTCGACCCCAACGCCATGGATAGCCCCGCCGAGGCAACCTGGACCGAAATCACCGACCAGGCCAACTGGCCGGCCGAAGGTTCGGGCGAAACCGTAGCCTCGGGTACCATCACGCTCTCGGGCTTGACGGCTCCCGTTCGTGTCGCCTTCAAATATACCTGTGGCGAAGAGGCTTCGCAATGGTCGCTCACCGACTTGATTCTGTCGAACCAGACTCCCGGCTCGGTCGACGAGACTACCCTCTCGGGTCTGAAGGTAATCAGCGGTCGAGGCGAAATCACGCTTCTCACCGACCAGGAGACCGAGATTGCGGTCTATGCCCTCACCGGAGCCCAGGTACTCCGCACCACTGTGGCTGCCGGCAGCACACCTATTGCCCTGCCGGCCGGTATCTATCTGGTGAACGGTGTTAAGGTTATCGTATTCTAAGGAAACTAAAAAAAGAGTCTATTCCCAAGGGCTGCACCCGAAACATCGGATGCAGCCCTTGCTCTTTACGGGTCAGTCGACATCAAGCCGACTTATGAAAGCAAACTAATAAAATAGTTTATATACTATTATAATAATTCCATTTGAAACTATAAGCCTCTTCACGCTCCCAGCTCGACAGCTTCTGTAAAAAATGAAGCCGACCGATACCGGGTGACCCGGATATACATAAGAACTCGCCGACGAGAAGTCTATCTCGCCGCTTGCGTCAAGACCAGAAACGGGCGGGAAAGCCAGTAGAGGCAGATATGAAGCCCGAAATAATCGGGAGGTGTGATTTTGCAAACAGAGGAGAGCGGGAAACGACAGGTATAAAAAAAGAGATAGTCACCCGTGAGAGCGACTATCTCTTGAGTGACTCCAACAGGATTCAAACCTGTAACCTTCTGATCCGTAGTCAGATGCTCTATTCAGTTAAGCTATGGAGCCAATCCTTAATTTTGTTTTTTCATATCGACCGCCCTCGCTCGGACGGCTTTGCTCTGAGTGACTCCAACAGGATTCAAACCTGTAACCTTCTGATCCGTAGTCAGATGCTCTATTCAGTTAAGCTATGGAGCCGTTTGCGGATGCAAAGATAAGTATAATTTTATTCGCGTGTATCTTTTTTTCGAGTTTTTTTATCGCTTTTTTTTGCAGAAACTGCTATCGGTCCTATTTTCAGGCGCATAGAACTCCATTTTTTTTACTCGAGGAACTTGGGACTGAATACCAACAAACCTATATTGATACCGAAATTCCAGTTGCGAGCAGGATAATCGTAGTAGTTGGCATAGAGAGCTATCGAGGCAAACGAGAGATTCAGCACCACCGAGCTCTCGCCCATAAAGTGATATTTGGAGAAAGCCCGCCCGTAATAGGGCTCGTAATTGGCCCCTTCGTATATCTGTCGGAAAGGAGCAAAAAGGTAGAACTCGTTGCGGAATTGCAGGTTGTTCATAATCTTCCAGATGGGAATGACACCTGCGGCCAGATATTGCGTGGAGCGGAAGGCCGGGTTGAAGATGGTCTGGCTGTGCGGCGTAGGGGTAAAGGCCGGAGCTTGGGCTATGGTCGAGGTATAGTTGCTCAGGAGCCCCTTGCTCGAGACGACAGCCTTACCGCGAAGGCCCAGCACGAATTTATTGCTTATCGGGAGATAGGTGTGTATGTTGCCCTCGAGCTGCAGCCACGAGAGGGTTTGTGTCGAGTTGGACTGCAAAGTGGTGTCGTAGGGGCGGAACCGCTCTTTGCCATAGGCAAGCAGCCCCAGCACCGAACAGTCGGTGCCGGCCGTGGGATACATGTAGCTGTCGAGGTTGTTGCGGTCGAACTTCATCGAGGCCACAAACAGGTCGTAGCGGCTGCGGTCCTGCTCGTTGGTCGAGAAGTCTACGGTATTGGACTGGTAATACTTGTCGGTCATCGAGCCATAGCCTACCGACACGACGGCCTTGGAACTGGTGAGGAAGGGCAACCCCAAACGCAGCTTCACGTACTGCTCGGACTGCGTGACAAACGAGGGCATGCGGTCGGAGTAGAAAAGGGTCTCGTTCTGGTAGAACTTCTGTTTCGACGCGACGGCCTGCATCTTGAGGTACATGGGAATGGCGGTCTTCAGGTCGAACCGGGCCGAGAGTATCCCCGACGTATACGACTGACCTATCTGCCCCGTGAGGTCGACATCGAGCGAGTTGAGGCTCACGGTGCGGTAATGGGCTCCGATGCAAATCTGGTTCGAACTGGTCGACGAGATAAAGCCTCCCATCCCCACCGACAACTGGTCGTGCACCTTGGCCTTGAGGTCGAGATTGAAGAGGCCGCTCGCCTTGTCGTAGCGAGCGTGGGGTATGAGGTCGGATATTTTCCCGTCGGAGATAGTCTTGTAGTAAGCCGCCTTGGCATCCTCGTCGGTAAAACGATTGCCGGTCTCGAATTGACGCCTGATATACTCCTTCTGCTGGTGATTTCCCCCCTCGACCGAGACGCTGTCGAACACCAGGTCGGGAGTCTTGCTCTTGAATACCATGCGCTGCAACTGCCGGGTCTCCTGCGACAACTCTCGGGGAATACGACTCTTGATCGAGTCCATCAGCTCCATGGCATAGTCATACCCGATTTTGGCAATCTGCCGGGCTTTGGGAAAATCGAGCAGTCCCACATCACTCAGATTGAACCGCATCAGAATACCGTCCTCGGGATCGAGTGTATAGTCGCTCTTCTGCATAACCATATTCTCGATTTGGTTGATGAGGTCGTCTTCCTTGGGTTTATCTATTTTAGAGGCTACGATGCTGCCGATAATAATATCGGGGTTGAAGTCCGACTTCATCACATCGACCGGGAAATTGTTGTAGATACCCCCGTCGTAAACCAGCACACTGTCAATCTCGATGGGCTTGAAAACGAAGGGAAAACTCATCGAAGCCCGCACGGCATCGCCCAAATCGCCATCGCGCAGCACCAGCTCGCGCTTGTGATAGACGTCGGAAGCCACAGCCCGGAAAGGTACGAAAAGGTTGTCGAAATTCCCGTCGCACTGGGCCGAATAGGGGGCAAACAGGCTCATAAAGGCGTAGTTCATGGGGAACGGATTGATGAGGCTGTTGGGCAGGAAATGCGGCTCGAACTTGGTGGAGTCTTGCAAAGCGACGTTGAACGTAACGATTTCGGGCGTCGGGTCGGGTTTCTTGAAGTAGTAGACATAGCGCTCGTCGAAGATACCCCGCGACCACAGGTTGAAGTCGTCGGAGAGAATCAGATTCAGCATATCGTCGGGCGTGTAGCCCATGGCATACCAGGCACCCACGATAGCCCCCATCGACGTACCGGCTACATAGTCGATAGGCACATTGTTCTCTTCGAGCGCCTTGATGATACCGATATGCGCTATACCCTTGGCTCCGCCACCACTCAACACCAAACCAACCGTCTGGGCCGGCACATGCACCCAGACATACAACGAGACTAACAGTAGCAACCAAATTCGTTTCATAGCCAATCGCAACAATTTCGAGATGCGACAATATTATACGTTATTTCGTTTCGGAGATAAACGAATCCTTAAATCCGATAAAGTAGAGCACGCCGTCGAGCCCGATGGTCGAAATCGACTGGCTGGCATTCTCTTTCACCTTGGGTTTGGCATGATAGGCAATGCCCAGTCCGGCGGTGCTGAGCATGGGCAGGTCGTTGGCACCGTCGCCCACGGCTATGGTCTGGGCAATATCTACATGCTCGACCTGAGCGATGAGTTTCAGCAGCTCGGCCTCGCGTCGGCCGTCGACAATATCGCCCACGTAGCGGCCGGTCAGTTTCCCGTCGACAATCTCCAGCTCGTTGGCATAGACATAGTCGATGCCGTAGCGCTGTTTCAGATAGTTGCCGAAGTAGGTGAATCCTCCCGAGAGGATGGCAATCTTGAATCCGGCCCGTTTCAGCACCTGCATCAGGCGGTCTACCCCCTCGGTCACCGGCAGCGACTCGGCAATCTCTTTCATCACCGACTCGTCCAGTCCCTTGAGCAGGCTCACCCGGCGGGTAAAGCTCTCGCAGAAGTCTATCTCGCCCCGCATGGCCGACTCGGTAATGGCCTTCACCTCGTCGCCTACCCCGGCGCGCATGGCCAGCTCGTCGATTACCTCGGTCTCGATCAGGGTCGAATCCATATCGAAGCATATCAAGCGGCGGCAGCGGCGGGGGAGGTTGTTTTGTATCCTACGGCGGCGGTAGATGCTGTCTTCCTGCAGCGAGATGTCGATGCCCAGCTGCGACGAGAGCTGCATGAACGACGACTGCATGCCCACCTTATCCTTGGGAGTTCCCCGCACCGACAACTCGATACACGACTTGGGGGCGCGAATACTCTCGTCGAGAGGGATACGACCGGTGAGGCGTTGAATGGCGTCGATGTTCAGCCCCTGCTCGGCCACAATGCGAGTCACCTCGCCGATTTGCCGGGCGGTAATGCAACGCCCCAATATGGTAATGATATAGCGGTTCTTCCCTTGCAGCCCCACCCAACTGGTATATTCCTCTTCGCTAATAGGCGAGAAACGAATATTCACATCAAGCTCATAAGCCTTGAACAACAAGTCTTTAAGAATATCGCCCGACTTGGTCTCGTCGGTTTTGAACAAGATACCCAACGAGAGCGTGTGGTGGATATCGGCCTGGCCTATATCGAGAATAAACGCATCGTAACGAGCCAAAACTTCGGCCAAAGCGGTTGTCACACCCGGTTTGTCATCACCCGATATGTTAATCAGTATAATTTCGGTTTTCGGTTTCATTTATTATACATCTTACGTTAATACCCCACTCGAGCGACAAGCTCCGTGGCAAACTTCTCTCAATGGCTAATCGAGCAACACTTCTCATAGCATCGTGTGCAAAGATAGTGAAAGGTGAGCGCAGAGACAAATGGAAAACAAAGTTTTCAATTTGTCCTATGCCGAACCGCATCTTATCTTATCCAAAGATATGAAAAGTCGAATACAGAAAGTCAAACTTGTTTGAACTTTTTGTCGAGACGCATCCTATAACACCTAAAAGGGTCGCATCAAACTCCGTTTTAGAGTAGTGACGCGACCCTTTATTTAGCCTTTGGGATTCAAATTAAAAGTTCATCTTTTCAAAAATTGAATTTCGACACTTCATCTTACTATTCAACACGCCTCCATTTCAAACGGCCGAGATCGGCTGTACTATACGACATGATACTGTCCTCTATACTTAAATCCAAGAAACAGTACCCCAAGTCGTTTTCTTTATTTGAATCCTTGTAGTACTCGTACATTTCCCGATATGTATCCTTGCGGATTTCCTCCGCCCTTATATTGTTGTAGTCTATTCCCAATATGGAAGCTCCAAGGGCAGCATTCCACGAAAGTTCGCAATTCAGGTCTTTCACCTTCACGTCCAGTGAGGAGAGGTCATATCCCATGTACAAATCTCCTCCGATAATTTCCCACTCGCCGGATATTGTACAAACAATCTTGTAACTCTCATTCACCGTATAATATTCAGTCGCTGTCCCTATTGTGACCTTCTCCTTAAATTTACCTCCGTCTTTAGCGTTAGATTTCATGTATATAAATTTTACATCTTCCTCTTCTGTATAAGGTATGCCGTCTTCATCTTTTTGGGTGAAAGAGGTATGCCATGTACCGTCTAATTGTTCGGCCAATTGGGTGTCTTGACAGGAAGATAAACCAAGTATGCCCCACCCGCATGCCAGCAGGCATACGAATTTTCGCATTTTGTCATTCTTCAGTATTACCTTCATCGCTTTCTTCATTGCAACTTTCTATCTTCTTGACCGGCACCGTCCAATACCACAGGCCGCAACAACTGGCGATGTACAAAAGGGCAAATATGCGTTCGTATCGCTCATTGTCTTGGACTTCGACCATCATGTCCACTTGGAAGTCATCTTCGGTATATCCCTCATCTAAGTAGATTTGCCTCAATTCCAGCATTTCTGTTTGCGTGTATCCGGTTTTGCTGTGTATTTCTTCGCCGGTTTGCTCCAAAGCAATCCATGTCCCATATGCAGAGAGCAGCGTCCAAATTGCAAACACAAGACCCAACACCCAACGCTTCCAACCGTAAATAATCCGGTATCCCTCTGTCCCATTAAACAGATATATGGTCGTATAAAGAAAAACGACGAACACCAATAATCCGCTGTATATGTCGTAATCAGCATTATACCATGTGTGCGTTTCGTAATAGATAGTATCTACTACAAGTATGGCGAGAAGCACAATCATATATACAATGTATCCCCCTAACCCGGCATTTGTGTGTTTTGATTTTTCAATCAGGTTTACTATTTCTGTTGATTTTTCGTTACTTAGCATACTGTTAAAATTTAATTGTTAAACATTTTTTCAATATACCATAGATTGTCGCATCAATGCGGTCAATAAAAACCATGCGTTTATACAATCTCTATTTTTTCATCTCATACCCATCAAATCAATCTAAAAGTCACCGGTAATATATAACGCACCCTCACATTTTTCCCGTCTGTCTGACCGGGAGTCCAATGCGGCATACTGTTTATAAACCGTAACGCTTCTTCATCGCAGGCCGGATCAACGCTGCGTATTACTGTGGCATCGGAAATGGAACCATCTGTATTGACAATAAACTGCACGATTACACGCCCCTGAATACCGTTCTCTATTGCCACTTTAGGATATCGCAAATTACTTTCATAGTATTTATTCAATTGATCGCGGCCACCGGGAAATTCCGGCATTTGTTCCACCGCGTCAAACACAGATTCTTCTACAAGGGTATTTTCAGGTGTTTCTTCAGCAGGGGTATTTTCAAGCGTTTCTTCCTCCACCTCTTCCGGCTCATTTTCTACTTGTTCCTCTATCGAGGTTTCAGATACTTGTTCTTCACTCGCCTGTCGGGCTGTTGCTTGTTCCTCGTTTGCAGAAGGAGCGACAGGCACTTCCTCAGAAACGACTTGTGGAGTTTCTTCCGTCGGTACATTTTCGGCCACCATTTCCATCTTTTTTCCCGTCTTTCGAACCGCCTGTGTTTCCCGTTTGCTGGTTTTGGTCACTTGTTCTGTGCGTGGAGTGGTTTTATCGTTCTGCTTTTCTTCCTCGTTATCGTCGCTACACATAGCAATTAGGACAAGCACTATAAAGACAATAGCACCCCATTTTATCATCGCCGGGCTACAACCGGCTCCACCACCGCCACTACCGCCGGATTCTTGCCGGGCTCTTCTGCTTTCCATTTCAGCTCTTTCGGCTTCAGCTTCACATCTCCCGCTGCAATACTTACATCTGGAATTCGCCGTGCTATTGCCTGAGTCGTACTGGCGGCCACACCACTTACAATTGCATAATATACCCATCTTTATATATTTTTAGTTATTAAACATTTATTTATTATCTCTTGCTTGCAAATTCATCTACAATAGCCCGATAGCGCGCTTCCATCTCCCCTTTCGGCAAACGCGCACTCGGATGATTCGTCCGATAGGCAGGAATGGAAAGTTCCGAAGACATCACTTGCGCCACCTCATTTACGGCATAAGGCGATAGCGCCGAAAATTGCGCATCGTACCAGTTGTCGCGGATACGTTCATCATACGTCCCGGTCAGGAAAAGCAGGAGGTCGGGCTTCAGGATATTGATTTCTTCCCGAATGACAGGGAAATGCGCTCTTTCCAACGCATAAATATCCGGGCCGCAGAAACCTGTACCTTGCGCTTTACCTATCTTTACCAGATTGTTCCATACATAGGCAACACGCTTGCCGGGAAAGGCTGCATTCAGCGACATGGCAAAGCGGTTGAAACCATAATGAAACGTGCCATAACGTGTCCCGTTATAACCGAACGTGCCGTCATGGTAGTAAGAGGCATAAAAATCTTCATAAATCCCCATCACGGCCTCCACCGATACATTAGGGGAGAACACAGGAGAAGGAGGCGTGCCAAAATCGTCATTTTTCCCTACCCAAGAATTGGTTTCCTGTCCGAAAACCATCACTTTCAGATCTGCGTCGGTGTACCAGCTTTCTGTGGGCCGGTCGTCTTCCCATCGTGTCAGCCCCAGCAAAAACGGATAAGCCGGTTTCACCCCCGTTTTCTCGCCGCAAACCACTGTTTGCAAGGCGTCGCAAAGCTCTTCCCATTTAGAAGCATAAAGAGCTTTTAGCGGTTCGTGCAACTTCATAATTTAGAATCATAGTTACCTGCAACGACTCCTTTTGCCGGACATAATAATAATGATTAACAACGTCTATATATACAAAAAAACGTGGAGCCGACACCTGTTGCCCGTTCCACGATTCAAAGGCTCTCGCATTGCCCAGTTAGCCGAAACGAGCAACGTCGAAAGCCCCACGCCGATGTATGTATATAAATCCACCATTTCCATTGCACCCCTGCGGGGCGCAATGGCGGTTGTATATAATACACCCCGAGAGACATTCACCGCTGCTTTGTCTTTTGACTAACTGTTTAGAATTTGCGAGATTCTTGAATCGTCAAAACCAAAGCGCCAAGTAAACGCCCTTTATATATATGTATGCCCATCCCCCCTTACCTGTCCATAAACAGGTCCGGCGCAGGATGACCATACAAAGTTATTAAAATTATTTTGGTTTTATAAAAGAAAAGCAAATATTTATCCCGATTAGATACTGATTTTTAATTCTCCTATGCAAGGATAGAGAAAGGCAAATGGGGCTGTATCAAAATGATAAATTTTGGCGCAATCCCTTAGAGGCGTGTTAGAATTGATAATTATCCAAAGATGATATAACAAACGGCATTTACCCACCGGATAACAAGAATGTTAATGTTTATATAATACATTGATATACAAATAATTATAGTTTGCAAAATGTTAAACTCGACTCAAAATTTGGTTAATTCCCTAAAAACCTTCAACTTTGCCATCGAATTTATGGGTTCCCGATAGCAAAGGAAGCGTCCCGAGCGAGAGGAACTAACCGCTGAAAATCAGCGGGGTCTGCCGTTTCGGTGTGACGCCCCCAACGTCAGATTTAGTATGAACCATAACACTTCAGTATGAAGAAAACCAAGTCAGTTATTGGTATGCTGGCGTTGATTTTGTTGTTTTCTTCGGCCTTCAACCCGAACAAAACGGGTTTGAAAGAGGGTGAGCGAGCCCCGCAGCTGAGCCTGCAAAACGCCGATGACAGCGTCTCGCTCCAATCGTTGAAAGGTCGGTACGTACTGTTGAACTTCTGGGCGGGCTACGATGCCCCCTCGCGTATGGAGAACATACGCTACGCCCGGGAAATCGACAAGAGCGGACTCGAAAACATCAGTCTCGTATCGGTATCGTTCGATACCAACCGCAAGGTCTTCGAAGAGACCATCAAACGGGACGGCTTGAACGCAGCTACCCAATTCTATGACAAAGACGGCTCACGGTCGGATATATTCGACGATTACCGTCTGAACAAAGGATTCGCCAGTTATCTGATTTCGCCCGAGGGTGTTATCATCGCCAAAGACCCGAATCCGGAACATTTGACAAAACTTATTCGTCAATAATCAAAAACCGCCGCTGTACATTTTTGTTCAACGGCGGTTTTCTTTTTTTCGCATACCCCACCCTCGCGCTCGCGTGCACGCGCCGGCGAGCGGACTATCGTTTATTTTTACCCGGTAACATTGCGACAGCAAACGATTTGTATTAACTTTGCAGCCAATTTCGGGGACGACTCTCCGGCCATTGCCGCGGGGCTGCCGCTCACCCCCCCCGAAGGGTCAACTTGCAAAGAAAGGCAACAACATGATTATCGCCAGCCAAAAGAAAAAAGAGAATATCGCCGAATACCTGTTGTACATGTGGCAGATCGAAGACCTCATACGGGCTTACGGGCTGGACATAGACCGCATACAGCAACAGATTATCGCCCCCTACGACATCTCGCCCGAACAGAAGAAGGCGATGCGCGAGTGGTACGAGTCGCTCATCGACATGATGCACGCCGAGGGGGTGGAACAGAAGGGCCACCTGCAACTGAACAAAAACGTGCTCATCGACCTCACCGACCTGCACCTGCGGCTGCTCAAGTCGCCCCGCGAGCCCTTCTACGGCGCGGCCTTCTTCAAGACCCTCCCCTACATCGTCGAGCTGCGGGCCAAGTCGGGCGACGAGAAGGCCGGCGAGCTGGAGACCTGCTTCAACGCCCTCTACGGCGTGTTGCTGCTGCGGCTGCAGAAGAAGGAGATCAAGCCCGACACCTTGAAGGCCATCCAGCAAATATCGTCGTTCCTCTCGCTCCTGGCCGAAAAATACAAGCAGGACAAGGCGGGCGAACTGAAACTCGAAAACGATTAAAAAACAGATACGAACCATGACAAAAAGAGTTCTTATTACCGGCGCAAACGGCCAACTGGGCCACGAGATGCGCAACGTACTGGATGGCGACGACCGCTTCGAAGCCATCTTCACCGAC
>ERZ780067.236-NODE-236-length-25166-cov-2.35654_pt1 | contig 25166 bp, 19 predicted proteins | sample MGYA00511841_ERZ780067 | MGnify/ENA primary metagenome ERZ780067 (study PRJEB29588, sample SAMEA2143295) | human gut metagenome | biome: human gut; feature: human-associated habitat; material: faeces | place: Denmark | collected 2008/2010 ... | reverse complement strand
GGCACATAACCCGCCGACGCTTTACCGGAAGGTATCGCAGTTGATCAACAGTCGTGGTATTGAGCGCATCATCGGTGTTGGAAATGAGATTGCTTCGTGTGCTGCACGGTTTGATATTGAAAAGGCTTTCTATCCTAATACGGAAGCATTGTTGCGTGCTATTTCCCGTGGTGAGCTACGGTTGGAAAATGAAATTATATTGATAAAAGGTGCCCGTCAGTTTGGCTTTGATGCTTTGACGGAAGAACTGGAGAAGAAGGTACACGAAACGATTCTTGAAGTGAATCTCGGAGCCATGATAGCCAACCTGAATTATTATCGTAGTAAACTGAAGCCGGAAACCAAGATGGTCTGCATGGTGAAAGCGTCTGCGTATGGTGCAGGCTCGTATGAGATTGCCAAGACACTACAGGAACATCATGTCGACTATCTGGCTGTGGCTGTGGCCGACGAAGGTTCCGAACTGCGCAAAGCAGGCATTACGGCGAGCATTATCATTATGAATCCGGAGATGACGGCATTCAAGACTATGTTCGATTATAAGCTGGAGCCGGAAGTGTACAGCTTCCATTTGCTGGATGCACTGATTAAGGAGGCGGAAAAAGAAGGTATCACCAACTTCCCTATTCATATAAAACTGGATACGGGTATGCACCGTCTGGGCTTTGCCCCCGAGGATATGCCACGACTTATAGAACGGTTGAAGAGCCAGAATGCTGTCATTGCACGGTCTGTATTCTCTCACCTTGTAGGCAGTGATGCATCTCAGTTTGATGCGTTTACGCGTGGACAGATAGAAATGTTTGAAGCAGCCTCTATGCAGTTGCAAGCAGCATTTCCGCATAAGATACTCCGTCACATCTGCAACTCGGCAGGTATTGAGCGTTTCCCCGGAGCACAGTTCGATATGGTACGTTTGGGCATCGGTTTGTATGGTATCAGTCCGATCGATAATACTATTATAAATAATGTAAGTACACTGAAAACTACCATCCTGCAAATACGGGAGGTACCCGAAGAAGATACGGTTGGATATAGTCGCAAAGGGCATCTGAAACGTGATTCACGTATTGCTGCACTGCCTATCGGATATGCCGACGGACTAAACCGTCACTTAGGCAATGGTCATGCATATTGTTTGGTGAATGGGCAACGTGCACCTTATGTCGGTAATATCTGCATGGATGTCTGCATGATAGACGTTACGGATATTGAATGTAAAGAGGGGGATATCGTAGAGATATTTGGCGATCATCTGCCCATTACGGTGCTTTCCGATGTACTTGAAACCATTCCTTACGAAGTATTGACAAGCGTTTCTACACGGGTGAAGAGGGTTTACTATCAGGACTGAGATTCGGTTTTACCCTTATTCTTTTCGTTTTAATCCGTGTAAAAGTGTGTAATCTGTAGTGAAACTATTATATTTGCAACAAATTTAAAAAACTATGAATATGACAAACTTACTTTTATTAGGCTTTCTGCCCAGCGGTTCCGAATGGGTCATTATCGCTTTGCTTATCCTGTTGTTGTTTGGTGGTAAGAAGATACCTGAATTGATGAAGGGATTAGGTAAAGGCGTGAAGAGCTTCAAGGACGGTGTGAATGAGGCGAAAGAAGAAATAAATAAGGCAAAGGAGGATATAGAAGAGCCGGCTTCTAAAAAATAATAAGCTACGGGTTACAAGCTACGAGCTACAAGTACCTGCGCTATCATGCCGAAGGTACTTGTAGTTCGTGGCTTGTAACTATTTCACTAGTATGGCAGATAAAGAACTAACCTTTTGGGATCATTTGGACGAACTGCGTCGGGTACTGTTTCGCGTTCTCGGCGTGTGGTTTGTATTTGCAGTCGGTTATTTTATTGCAATGCCGTGGTTATTTGATAATGTGGTGTTGGCACCCTGCCACAATGATTTCATCTTTTACGACGTGCTGCGATACGTAGGAAAAACATTCAATCTTAACGATGAATTCTTTACGCAGCAGTTTCACGTCAAACTGATCAATATAAATCTGGCGGCTCCGTTCTTTGTTCATATGTCCACCGCATTCTGGATGTCGGTGGTGACGGCTACGCCTTATGTGGGGTGAAGAAAGCTTTATGCATTGGTACGGTGATGTTTTTCCTCGGTGTACTGTTGGGGTATTTTATGGTCTATCCATTGACGTTGCGCTTTCTCTCAACCTACGAACTGAGTGCAGCCATCGAGAATCAGATTTCTTTAAATTCTTACATAGATAACTTCATGATGCTGGTGCTCTGTATGGGACTGGCTTTTGAATTGCCGTTGGTGACCTGGTTACTTTCACTTTTAGGATTGGTGCACAAATCTTTCCTGCGCAAATACCGTCGTCATGCACTGGTGATTATTGTGATAGTCGCAGCTATTATTACGCCAACCGGCGACCCTTTCACTCTGACAGTGGTTTCCATTCCGCTTTATCTGCTCTATGAGTTGAGTATCCTGATGATTAAGGATAAGAAAACTGACACGGACGAGGCGGATGAAGATAAGGAGGAATAATGCAGGAAGAGGTACGGGAATACTATCACTTCTTACTTACTGTCTGCCGGGATGAAAATATTCCATTAACAACGGCTTACCGTCAACTTCGTGAATTTCTGGAACGTCTTTGTCGTACACAGATGCCGGACGGTAGTCTGCAAATGACTGACTTGTCTGCACGCATCAGCTTTGTAGCCTCGAAAGCCGGACTGTCTGTTGTGGAACAAAATCGCTTACATACTTTTCGCCTGACCTCCAATGCTGTTCTGAACCGTTTGGCTGAACCCTCACGGGAGAATCTGTTGAGAGACATCAAGACATTGACTTTCTTTGTGAAGAAGCTTACGGGAGAGGAGATACCGGCGGAACTTTACCGCTTGCTTCCCCGTGCGGATGCTACTTATATCGTTTCTCCACTTGCTAAAGAACGGGTACGCCGGATGCGTGTTTGTTTTCAATATGCCGATGATACGTATTTATATGTATTGCCTGTAGATACCGTTGCTGATGAACCGTTACGGGTGCGATATAATGTACCGCAGGTGAATGAGGAATTTGCAGAAACCTGTCAATTGTTATGGCGCCATGCGCAGGTCAATCTATTGAATGTAGCTGTAGATGAGGCAGGTGTATTGACACCCTCTTTTATTATTTTAGAACCGGATTATCTGTTGGATATCAGTGCTCTGGCAGAGTGTTTTAAAGATTACGGGCATCATCCGGCCAATTATCTGCTGGCACGTTTGCAATCTCCCGATAATACACGTCCTCTTTTGCTCGGTAATATTGCCAATCTTTTCCTGGACGAATGGATCTATGCGAAAGAGGAGCCGGACTATTTATCCTGCATGAAAAAGGCTTTCCGCACTTATTCCATAGAGTTGGCTGCATGTGCCGATTTACTGGACAAGGAGAAAGAAAAGGAATTCTTTGCCGATTGTAAACGACACTTCGAACATATCCGTCAAACGGTGACTGAAACTTTCCGGACTCCCGGTTATGAACTGGATAAAACAGATGCAGTATTGGAACCTACCTATATATGTGAAGCACTGGGGTTGCAAGGACGTCTGGACTATATGCAGCGCGATATGTCTTCCTTTATAGAAATGAAGTCGGGCAAAGCCGATGAGTATTCTATCCGGGACAAGGTGGAACCGAAAGAGAATAATAAGGTACAGATGTTATTGTATCAGGCAGTGCTGGAATATTCTATGGGAATGGACCACCGCAGAGTAAAGGCATATTTGCTGTATACACGTTACCCGTTGCTATATCCTGCCCGTCCATCGTGGGCGATGGTACGGCGTGTGATGGATGTTCGCAACCGGATTGTGGCGAATGAATATGGCATGCAATTACGTAACAGTCCTCATTATACAGCGGAATGCCTGAAAGCTATCAATCCAGAGACACTGAATGAGCGTCATCTGAATAACACGTTATGGAAACGCTATCTTTATCCGTCCATCGATGCAGTGGCACAACGTATCCGGATGCTTACTGCATTGGAACAATGTTACTTCTATACACTCTACAATTTTATAACCAAGGAATTGTACACTTCAAAATCAGGTGATATTGATTATGAAGGGCGTGCAGGAGCTGCTGCTTTGTGGCTTTCCACACTTGAAGAAAAGCGTGAGGCGGGGGAGATACTATATGATCTGACGATCACAGAGAATCATGCGGCAGATATACATAAGGCATATCTTGTATTGGCACGTCCGGTCAATGATTTATCTCTGCAAGTTTTACCGAATTTCCGTGAGGGTGACGCCATTGTCCTCTATCAACGCAATCAAGATACGGACAATGTAACCAATAAGATGGTATTCAAAGGGAATATAGAGCGAATCACCGACCGGGATATCCGTATCCGTCTTCGTGCTTCGCAACAAAATACTTCTGTGCTTCCTCTGGATAGTTGCTATGCCATAGAGCACGATTATATGGATACTTCTTTCCGCAGCATGTATCTGGGACTTTCCGCTTTCCTTTCCGCCAACAAGGATCGCCGGGATTTATTGCTGTCTCAGCGTGAACCGGATTTTGATACTTCTTTTGATGCCCGTATTGCAGCTGCTTCCGATGATTTTTCCCGCATTACCCTGAAGGCACAGGCAGCCAGGGATTATTTTCTTTTGATAGGTCCTCCGGGTACTGGAAAGACTTCCCGTGCTTTGCGTGGTATGGTAGAAGCTTTCTATCGTGAAGGGAAACAGATATTGTTACTTTCATATACAAATCGTGCAGTGGATGAGATCTGCAAAACCCTTTCTGTAATAACGCCTGAGATTGATTTTATTCGTATCGGAAGTGAGCTCTCTTGCGATCCTTCTTTCCGTTCCCGATTAATAGAGAATGTGCTGGAAGCCTGTTCTACACGTCGTGAAGTACACGCATGCATAGAAGGTTGTCGTGTTTTCGTTGGTACTGTTGCTACCTTCTCATCACCTTCTCATCTAAAACGGATATGTTTCGTCTGAAGACTTTTGATGTGGCTATTGTGGATGAGGCTACCCAGATATTGGAGCCACAACTGTTAGGACTTCTTTGTGCACGAAATGTAGCTGGTAACAATGCCATCGGTAAGTTTATTCTTATCGGCGATCATAAACAACTGCCTGCCGTTGTTCTTCAATCCGAATCGCAATCTGAAGTGTGTGAAGAATGCCTACAGAGTATCGGTTTGTACAACCTGAAAGATTCTCTGTTCGAACGTCTCTATCGTACAGTCTCCGCCAATCACTCGTCACCAACCACTCAGCGTTTCTACGATATGCTTTGCCGACAGGGACGTATGAATGTGGAAGTAGCCCGGTTCCCTAATCATGCTTTTTATGGCGGATTACTGGAAGCGGTCGGTTTGCCGCATCAGCAAGGTGAACTTGTACTTGCTCCGGGACTGGAGAGTGATGAATTTGCTGATGTATTGGTGAGTCGGGTAGCTTTTCTTCCCTCGGTGCCGGAGACTCCTTTACAATCAGCGAAGATAAACCATTCCGAAGCACAGCTTACAGCGCGGTTGGCTGCTGCCGTTTACCGACAGTATGAGGCAAGCGGTTCCGGCTTTCATTCTGCTTTGACTTTAGGCGTTATCACTCCTTATCGTAGCCAGATAGCCCTTATAAAGAGAGAAATAGCTGCTTTGGGTATTCCTGTTTTGAATGATATCCTAGTGGACACCGTAGAACGTTTCCAGGGAAGTGAGAGGGATGTGATTATTTATTCTTTCTGTGTGAACCGTACTTATCAACTGAAATTTCTTGCCAACCTTACGGAAGAAAGAGGAGTATGGATTGACCGGAAACTAAACGTTGCGCTCACCCGTGCCCGCAAGCAGCTATTTATGACAGGGGTGCCTTACTTGTTACGACAAAATCCTATCTACGCCGATCTGCTCGATACGGTTTTATAAAGCTTTACCAATTCCATTTAGTAAATCTTAAATGTTCCTCAAATCTTTATATCTTTTATTAATATCTCCGAATGGAATAAACGGCTATCTTTGCCGAACGTTTTTTTCATAGAGATTTAGATTTAAGGTTAGAAGAATTGTGGAAGTCGTGAGACTTCCCTTTTTTTCATCTTAAAATTTTGCGCTCCTGTATTTCTCATGAACCGTTTGGAGGTGTAATTTGCTAAAGTGGGCACTGAGGTTTGTGTGGTTTTAGCAGGAGAGTGCAGAAGAGAGTCGCTTCGTGAGAAGGGGCTTTTTTTGTGCCCATACTTTTTATATTATACTAAAAAAGGTGCCCATCGCTGAGCACCTTTTTCATTGTTTATTCTATTATAAACTTATAATATTATTATTCCAGTACGATAGGTTTGTATTTAGGTACCAAAGCCTTCATTACAATCCAACCGATTAGGTAAGCCACCGCACATACACAGAAAATAATGAAGTATCCTGCAGGTTTACCGGAGAAGCCCATAAATTCCATGGCAGGACGTACAAACTGTGCACCTTGTTCCAGCAAATCATGAGTCATTTCTACTTCTTTTCCATCTACTATTGTACTTCCTGATGAATATACGAAGAGATTACCTGCTACTTTCTGCAGAATCATTGAACCGAAACCACCGGCCATACCACCAATACCCGTGATACTTGCAATAGCTGCTCTTGGGAACATATCACTTACAGTAGAGAAGATATTAGCAGACCAGGATTGGTGAGCTGCACCACCGATACCGATCATGATAACCGGCAACCATGGAGAGATAGTGCCCAGAGGTTGTGCCAACAGTACTACCAGCGGGAAGAATGCGAAAATCAACATAGCACGCATACGTGCTGCATACGGGTTCAAACCGGTTCTGTTGATGATGATAGTAGGTAATTTACCACCATAGATTGAAAGCATCGTAATGGCATATAGGGTAAAGATCAGTGCAATACCCAATCCCTCGGAAGTTTTGATGCCAAATTGAGTATTCAGATAGGAAGGAGTCCAGAATAGGAAGAACCACCATACACCGTCAGTCATAAATTTACCGAAAGCGAATGCCCAGGTTTGTTTATAGCTAAAGCATTGCCAGAATTTCATCTTCTTTTCGTCTTTTTCTTCTACTACCGGAGCAGCACCTTCTTCATGCTTGTCCTGTTCGATATATTCCAGTTCGGCTTTGTTTACGTGTTTGCTTTCTGAAGGTTTAGAGTACATGAATACCCAGAAGCCCATCCAGATAAAGCCGAGACCACCAATTACAATGAAAGCCATTTCCCAACCCCATGCTTTAGCCAGCAAAGGAATAGTCAACGGAGCAACCAAAGCACCGATAGAAGCACCGGCATTAAAGATTGAAGTAGCATACGCACGGTCTTTCTTAGGAAATTCTCGGAATTTACTTTGATAGCCGCAGGGAAGTTACCGGCCTCACCGAGTGCCAATACGCAACGGGCTGCAAGGAAGCAGTACATACTAATTGTAGCAATGGTTACCACAACATCACCGGTAGCACCCATTAATTCGGCTGCACTGTGCAGACCTACGAAGTGCTCGGTTACGATACCACAGAAAGCGTGGAGACAGGCACCTGCCGACCATACACCGATAGCCCAAAGAAATCCTTTCTTAGTTCCCATCCAGTCGATGAAGCGACCTGCAAACAACATGCAGACTGCATAAACAATAGAGAAAACAGAAGTGATTGTTCCATAGTGTGATTCGTCCCAATGGAATTCGGGTTTGATAAATTCATCCCACGTCAATGACAGCACTTGGCGGTCAAGGTAGTTTACTGTTGTCGCAAAAAATAACATGGCACAGATGGTCCACCTGTAGTTGGTCATCTTTCCCACTGCATTTTGATTTAAACTCATGATACGTTGATTTAAAATTATTAATTCTTATTTCTGGGGCCAAAAATACACATTATTTGATGTATATCAATACTTTTTTCGTCTAATTTCCTGCAATTTTTGTTCGAAATGCAAATAAATGGCAAAAAAACTCGTTATCGCGCACGAAATTGCTCGTTCTCGTACACGAAAAAATAAGATTGTAGAGGACGAAAATAAATAATGCACCATTTCGGTCGAAAAGTACACAACGTTTTAGGTGAGAACCGCTATCTTTGTCACATTACTTAATATAATCTATATACCTAAAAACAAGAATAGAATGATGAATAATCTACTTTGTAAAACTTTTGTGATGGGAGCGCTAATTTGCTCTACCCAGTTGTCCGCCCAGAAAGTTAGTGATAAGCAACCCTGGTCGGTGCGTATGGTAGAGTCAGAGATGATTCGTTGCCCAGAATCCTGGCAGTTGGATTTCCAACCCAAATTGAAATGGGACTATTGTCATGGACTGGAATTGCAGGCTATGTTGGATGTGTATGATACTTATGGAGATAAAAAGATATTCGACTATGCGTTGGCTTACGCAGACACAATGATACACAATGATGGAAGCATCGAGACTTATAAATTGCATGAATATAACATTGACCGTCTGAACTCTGGTAAATTCCTGTTTCGTATTTATGAACAGACGAAAGATGAGAAATATAAGAAAGCTATAGACCTGTTGCGTAGCCAGCTCGATACCCATCCACGCAATGAGGATGGAGGTTTCTGGCATAAGAAAGTTTATCCCAATCAGATGTGGCTGGATGGCATTTATATGGGAGCACCTTTCTATGCCGAATATGCTTTTCGTAACAACCGTGTACAGGATTATCAGGATATTGTCAATCAGTTTATTACAGTAGCCCGCCATACTTATGACCCCAAGAACGGTCTTTACCGTCATGCCTGTGACGTCAGTCGCAAGGAACGTTGGGCAGATCCTGTCACCGGACAGTCTCAGCATAGCTGGGGACGTGCTATGGGCTGGTATGCAATGGCATTTGTAGATGCGTTGGATTTTATTCCGAAACATGAAGCTGGTCGTGATTCCATGCTGGTTATCTTGAACAATATTGCTGCACAGGTGAAGCGTATACAGGATCCGGAGACAGGACTGTGGTATCAGGTACTGGATAAAAGCGGTGAGAAGGGAAACTATTTGGAGTCTTCTTGTTCTACTATGTTTGTTTATGCTTTGTTTAAGGCGGTTCGTAAAGGATATATTGATAAGTCATATCTAAAAGTAGCTCTCAAAGGCTACCAGGGCATTCTCGATAACTTCATCGAAGTAGATAAAGATGGTGTGGTAACTATTACGAAAGCTTGTGCAGTTGCCGGATTAGGCGGTAAGAATTACCGTATGGGCGATTACACCTATTATATAAATGAGACAATCCGTAGCAATGATCCCAAAGCAGTAGGTCCATTTATCATGGCAAGTTTGGAATGGGAGCGTTTGCAGTCGCCATTGTCGGCACAGACGCAATGGAAGGATACGATTGTTGTATCTCGCGATGGCTCGGGAGACTATCGCACCTTGACGGAAGCTATGGAAGGTATTCGGGCTTTTATGGATTATAAAGTGACGGTACTGGTAAAGAATGGTACTTATAAAGAAAAAGTGGTTATCCCTTCCTGGTTGCAGAATGTGGAATTCATTGGTGAAAGTGTGGAAAACACGATTATCACGTATGATGATCACGCCAATATTAATAAAATGGGTACTTTTCGCACTTACACAGTGAAAGTGGAGGGGAATAGCATAACTTTCAGGAATCTGACTATAGAAAATAATGCCGCCAGGCTGGGACAAGCCGTGGCACTCCATACGGAAGGTGATAAACTGGTATTCATAAACTGCCGTATTTTGGGTAATCAGGATACTATTTATACAGGTGCTGCCGGTACACGGCTCTATTTTGCAGATTGCTATATTGATGGCACTACCGATTTTATATTTGGCCCTTCTACCGCATTTTTTGAGAATTGCGAGATACGGAGTAAAACCAATTCATACGTAACGGCAGCTTCTACGCCTAAAGATATTGCGGTGGGATATGTTTTCAAGAACTGCCGGCTGACTGCCGATCCCGGTGTGGATAAGGTATATCTGGGACGTCCCTGGCGTCCGTATGCCGCTACCGTATTTATCAATTGCGAAATGGGCAAACATATCCGTCCCGAAGGTTGGCATAACTGGGGAAATGTAGAAAATGAGAAGACCGCCCGTTATGCTGAATATGGAAGTACGGGAGAAGGTGCTCCGGCAACCGATCGTGTGAAGTGGGCGAAACAATTGACGAAAAAGGAAGCTGCACGATATGATGATCTGAGTTACATCTATAAAATGTGTAGTGATTGGAAACCTGCAAAATAACAACTTAACTTCCTGCCTGCAAGAACTTAATTCCTTGTCGACAGGAAGTTAACTTTTTGTTCGCAAGAAGTTAATTTCTTGCAGACAGGATTTAGCGCTTTAGAAAATCTGCTCTCATGGGGCTGAAACAGTCTATCAGGATACCAGCCTCAAGGCATACACAGCCATGTACTGCATCCGGTTCGATGTAAACACCGTCTCCGGTTTCTACAATTTGTTTTTCACCATTTACGGTAAATTCAAATTTACCGCTTGCCACATAAGTGGTTTGTGTATGATAGTGAGTATGTGGTGTACCGACAGCTCCTTGCTCGAATTTCACTTTTACAAGCATCACTTGTCCATCGTAACCCATGATTTGGCGTACCACTCCTTCACCTGCAGGTTCCCATACTATTTCTTTTTCAAGAATGAAGGTGTTGCTTCTTGTCTTTTCCATTTTGCCAGTCAGATTGATTATTTTACCGGCAAATATACGATTAATATTAATTTTTCTACCGATTGCGACTTTTTTTACCCTTAAAACCCTCTGTTTTTAGGTAATATTGCAGCCGGAAACTAAGAATACTATTTATATATAATGAACTATGAAACATAAGTTGACATTATTACTGGGGTTGTTTTTTCTGCTTTCTGCTTTTAAGGCTGACAAACCAGTGATTACGATTTTTATGATCGGAGACTCCACTATGGCTAATAAGTCATTGATGGGTGAAAATCCGGAACGGGGGTGGGGGCAAATGTTGCCCGGTTATCTCTCCGAGGAAATACGTGTGGATAATCATGCCGTAAACGGGCGGAGTTCCAAGAGCTTTATTGATGAAGGGCGCTGGGAGAAGGTAATCTCACAAGTGAAGAAAGGTGATTATGTATTTATCCAATTCGGTCACAATGATGAGAAGTCCGACCCAAAGCGGTATACAGCTCCGGGAAGTACTTTTGATGAAAACCTGAAACGTTTTGTAAACGAAACACGTGCTAAGGGAGGTATCCCTGTTTTGTTTAACTCCATTGTGCGCCGAAACTTCGGCGCAGCGGATGGGAATGCAGTTGCTCAAGCTATTAGTCAGGATGATATACAGAAGGGTGTGAATCCGGATGCAAAGCGGGAAGCTTCGGAACAGCCGGCTGTTGCTGAAGGTGACAAGTTGATTGATACGCACGGAGCCTATCTGGACTCTCCGCGAAATGTAGCGAAAGAACTGGGTGTTGCATTTGTGGATATGAATAAGATTACGCACGACCTGGTAGAAGGCATGGGACCGGTAGACTCTAAAAAGCTGTTCATGTGGGTACCTGCCAATCAGGTTGCCGCTATACCTAAAGGACGTGAAGATAATACCCACTTGAATGTACACGGTGGTCGCATTGTAGCCGGTCTGGCTATGGATGCCATTGCTAAGGAAGTACCGGAATTGGCTAAGTATGTACGTCATTATGATTTCGTAGTAGCACAGGATGGTAGCGGAGACTTTTTCACTGTACAGGAAGCCATTGATGCTGTTCCTGATTTCCGCAAGAATATCCGTACTACGATATTGGTGCGTAAAGGTGTGTATAAAGAGAAAATTGTAGTACCCGAAAGCAAAATTAACATTTCCTTGATAGGTCAGGAGGGTGCTATACTTTCGTATGATGATTATGCGCAGAAGAAGAATTGCTTTGGTGAAGAAAAAGGAACTTCCGGTTCATCTTCCTGCTATATTTATGCTCCGGACTTTTATGCCGAGAATATTACGTTTGAGAATTTCTCGGGTCCGGTAGGACAGGCTGTAGCCTGTTTTGTAAGTGCTGATCGTGTTTTTTTCAAAAACTGTCGTTTCCTTGGTTTCCAAGATACGCTCTATACCTATGGAAAAGGTTGTCGCCAGTACTATGAAGATTGCTAAAGATTGCTATATAGAAGGTACGGTCGATTTTATCTTTGGCTGGTCTACGGCTGTATTCAATCGTTGTCACATTCATAGTAAAGGTGGGGGCTATGTGACAGCACCTTCTACGGATCAAGGGCAGAAATATGGTTATGTATTTTATGATTGCCGACTGACGGCTGCTGAGGGTGTACAGGATGTTTATTTGTCGCGTCCCTGGCGTTCGTATGCGCAGGCTGTATTTATTCGTTGCAATTTAGGCAAGCATATTGCTCCTGCCGGTTGGAATAACTGGGGTAAAAAGGAAGCGGAAAAGACCGCATTCTATGCAGAATATGAAAGTACGGGTGAAGGTGCCAATCCAAAAGCACGTGTACCTTTCTCACATCAACTGAAGAATCTTAAAGGTTATGAAATAGATTCCATACTTACTGGAGAGGATGGTTGGAATCCGGTAAAAAATGGGAATGAATTATTAAGCATAAAGCGCTGACCGGCATTTGTCAAAACCGTATCATCTCCGTACCATCTCCGTGTTCATAACTACGGCCTTGACACGGCCTTGACACGGAGTTGATACGGACTTGGTAGGAAGATGTTCTTTGCGTGTGGTAAAATAATGTGATAATACTAAAAACATAATGATGAAAAAGAGTTTGTTTATATGGCTGTTCGCCCTAATCTTTCCGCTGTCATTTGTATATGCGGAAAACTACCCGTACCGGAGTGATGTACTTTGGGTGACCGTGCCCAATCATGCTGGCTGGATTTATAAGACCGGAGAGAAAGCTACGGTTGAGGTGCAATTCTATAAATACGGCATTCCGCAGGATGGCGTAACCGTTTCTTATGAAATAGGTGGTGACATGATGCCGGCGGATACTTCCGGTTCCGTTACTTTGAAGCAAGGAAAGGCGGTAATACCTGTGGGGACAATGAGAGAACCCGGTTTCCGTGATTGCCGTCTGACAGCGACTGTGGATGGAACAAGCTATAAACATCATGTGAAGGTAGGCTTTTCACCGGAAAAGATTCAACCTTACACACAGATGCCGAAAGATTTTAAAGAATTCTGGGAAAATAATAAAGCGGAAGCTGCCAAATATCCGTTGACTTATACTAAAAAGCTTGCAGAGGAGTATTGTACGGATAAGGTTGATTGTTATCTCATTAAATTAATGCTGAATAACCGTGGACAGTGCATTTATGGTTATCTTTTCTATCCTAAGAATGCAGTGAAAGGTTCTTGTCCGGTTGTACTTTGCCCTCCGGGAGCTGGAATTAAAACTATTAAGGAGCCTCTGCGCCATAAATATTATGCCGAAGAAGGATGTATCCGTTTCGAAATCGAGATACATGGCCTGAATCCGGAGATGAGTGCGGAAGAATTTAAGGAAATCAGCAATGCGTTTAATGGCAGAGAGAACGGTTATTTAAATAACGGGTTGGAGAACCACGATAATTATTATATGAAACGTGTCTATCTGGGTTGTGTACGCAGTATCGATCTCCTGACTTCTCTGGAGCTTTGGCACTGATTACTGCCGGACTGGATAGCCGTGTAACAGCTTGCGTTGCCAATCATCCGGCATTGAGTGATATGGCAGGCTATAAGGCAGGACGTGCAGGTGGCTATCCTCATTTTTTCAGGGTAGAGGGTATGGATACTCCGGATAAGCTGAAAACGATGGCATATTATGATGTTGTGAACTTCGCACGTATGATTAAAGTTCCTACTTATATCACTTGGGGATATAATGATGATACCTGTCCGCCTACTACCAGTTATGCTGTTTATAATGTGTTGGATTGCCCCAAGGAAGCACTGATAACTCCGATTAATGAGCACTGGACTTCTGATGCGACGGAATACGGACAGTTGAAGTGGATATTGAGACATTTGAAGTAAACGGAAGTTTTACATAGTTGCTGGAAATATAGGGCAAGGCAAAAGAATATCTCTTGCTTTGCCCTTTCTCTGTTATTATAATTGTTATCATCTTTTGTATCGAATACTTTGGGAGTATAAATGAAGTCCCTTATCAGCATAGGGTAAAAATAGTAATGGTATGTGGAATAATTAATAAAAAGCATGCTCAGGAGATACTCTGATGTAGGCAGGCTATTTTTTTAACCGAATTGAGCATATTTTTCACCTAAAAAAATGAAATTATCACCTCCTTTGCAGTGCAGGATTGAGAACAACAATCCTTTAATTGAGAAACTTTGAATCATTAATTTATTAACTCAAATGTACTAACATGAAAAACAAACTGCATTTTGATTTTAGAAAGTTATGTTTTGCATTGGCATTAATACTGGCTCAATGTATGTATGCGCAAAACAAAACAATTACAGGTACCGTAACAGATTCGAAACAAGAACCATTAATCGGAGTGAATGTGATGTTAAAAGGTAATTCTACAGTGGGAACAATCACTGATATAGATGGTAATTATACGCTTTCAGTACCTTCAGATAAGGCTGTGCTGGTTTATTCTTATATAGGATATACTTCTCAAGAAGTGACAGTAGGACAGCAATCAACTATTAATATTCTATTGAAAGAAGATGCTCAGGCATTAGATGAAGTGGTAGTAGTAGGGTATGGCGTCGTTAAAAAGAGGGATTTGGTGGGTTCTATTGCCTCTGTTAAATCTCAGGATATAACAGCGGTACCTACTAGTAATGTATTGGAGAGCATGCAAGGTAAAATTGCAGGTTTGGATATGACTCGTAGTAGTGGCCAGCCTGGTAGCTCATTCAATTTTACAATTCGTGGTAATCGTTCATTGACGGCAAGTAATGCTCCGTTGATTCTGGTTGATGGAATTGCTTATGGTGCTGATATTGACATAAACCCGAATGATGTAGAGTCTATTGAAGTCTTAAAAGATGCTAAGAAGGAAAGGTGAAAGTAGACTTGAACGCTTATTGGGGACCGAGTCTCTCAACTAATTTACCTAAAATGAATAATACTCAGCAATATGTGGCTATGCGCCGTGAGGCTATGCGTGCGGTTGGTCAGTGGAGTTCTCCGGCTGATGATAGTGTTATCTGGGATGCTGTTGCATTGGAGCGCATTAAAAACAATGTAAATACGGATTGGTATGATTTAATAATGGACGATGCTACTACTCAAAATTATCAAGTTTCGGTTAGTGGGGGCACAGAAGCTACAAAGGTCTCTTTCTCACTGGACTATTTTGATGAAACAGGTATTTTGAAAGGAGATGATTACAATCGTTATAATGGTCGCATGAATCTTAGTCAGCGTATCATGAAGGGTATGGAAGCCGGTGCCTCAGCACTTTTTACTACCTCCACCCGAAATGCGGCTCCGAGCAATGTATTTCATGCTGCCCAGACTAAAGAACCTTATGGTATGCCTTTTAATGAGGACGGCACACTCAATAAATATCCGTTCACAGGTAGTGGCGCAACCGATATTAATATGTTATTCAATCAAGATAGGGACAATTATGTTGATGAGACAAAATCGAGCCGTTTCTTTGGAACACTATTTTTGAATTGGGAAATAATCAAAGGACTTCATTTCCGCACCAATTTTGGATATGACTCTCAGAATAGTCGTAACGGACATTTTGAAGGTGTAAATTCAACCTTTGTAGGTTCTAATAAAGGGTTGGCCAAAGTTTCTAAGAATGAAACTCATTCTACGGCGTGGACTTGGGAAAATACATTAACTTATAGTCGAGATTTTGGTATTCATTCTTTGACGGCTTTGGTAGGTCATAGTATGTCTAAGAATTCTTACGAAGATACATATGCCGAAGGTAAGGGTTTATCTTTTGAACAATCTTTATTTCATAATCTGGATGGTACGCAACAAGATTATGTCTTATCCAGTAGCCTTACAGAATCATCCATGCTTTCTTATTTTGCTCGTCTGAACTATAAATTATTAGATAAGTACTTGCTGACAGCTACTCTGCGTGCAGATGGTTCTTCTGTTCTGGCGAAAGGCAACCAATGGGGATATTTCCCTTCTGTAGCGGTGGCTTGGCGTATGAAGGACGAAAGTTTTCTGGCTAATGTAGATGAAGTCAGTGATCTGAAATTGAGACTTTCCTATGGTTTATCGGGTAATAGTGCGGTGTCTCCTTATCAGACTACTGGTGGATTAAGTAAGACTATGTATGAATTTGGAGATGTTCCGGCTTATGGTTACCGTCCCTATAGTATGGCTAACCTGAAACTGAAATGGGAAAAAACAAGAGTTTTGAACTTTGGTATTGACTTTGGTTTATTGAATAACAGAGTTTATGCAACGATAGATGCGTATAAAACCTGGACTTCAGATTTGCTTTTGCCGATGATTTTGCCTGGACATACTGGATTTACATCAGTAATCAGTAATGTAGGTAAGACTGAGACAAGAGGTATTGATCTCAGCATTAATACAGTAAACTTTGATACGAAAGATTTTAAGTGGACAACTGACTTGACTTTTTCAGCCAATAAAGAGAAAATTAAAGAGAAAATTACAGCATTGAATACAGACCAGGATGATGTAGGTAGTGGCTGGTTCATTGGCTCTCCGACGTCAGTTATCTACGATTATGAGAAAATAGGTATCTGGCAAACTAATGAAGCGACCGAAGCTGCCAAATATGGTCAGGAACCTGGTGATATTAAGGTACGTGACTTGGATAAAAATGGAACTATTGATTCAAACAATGATAGAAAAGTATTGGGACAACTGACTCCGAAGTGGACAGCCGGACTTAATAATCGTTTTGAATACAAGGGTTGGGAGCTTTCATTTTTCTTATACGCAGCTGTAAACTTCAACCCGAGTGGATGGACTAATTCAATAGCATGTGATTACTGGACACCGGAAAATCCAACGAATTCTTATCCACGTCCAAATTTCAATAAGAATGAATCTATGCTTTATAAGAGCACATTGGCTTATCGTAAAGGAGATTTCCTGAAGATTAAAGACATCACGTTTGGATATAATTTCCCAAAGCAGATGATTAGCAAAGTTAATCTGTCTAAATTGAGAATATATACGACATTGAAGAATTTCTTCACTTTCAGTGAATTCAGTGATTATGACCCGGAACGTGGCGGATCTAATTCCTACCCAATGACAAAACAAGTTGTGTTGGGTGTAAATGTTAGTTTCTAATCTAAAAAACAATTACTTATGAAAAAGATAGTATTATTCTTTATCGCTATATTGACATTCTCTTCCTGTTCGGATTTTCTGGAAGAGACTAACCGGAACTCTATAACAGGAGATATACTTTATAGTACTCCTGAAGGATATGAAAGCTTGGTAAATGCTTGCTATTCTTATACTCGTGCCTGGTTTGGCAAACCGGATGGATATGCTTTTACTGAAATGGGAACGGATTGCTATACAGGTGGTGGCGCCGATTGTGGACGTGCACCATTCATGGCTTTCTATACACAGGATTTACAAGGTAGTCAAACCTTGATAGGTTATATGTGGAATATTTTATATAATGGTCTGAATGCATGTAACGCTGCAATAGCGCGGGCTGATGGAGCAGGTTTGTCAGATGATTTAAAAAAACAGCGTCTGGGCGAAGTACATTTTCTCAGGGCATTGTATCTGCACCTGATAGTAGAGACTTGGGGAGATGTAGTCCTTTATACTGATGAGATGAATGCTCCGGAAAATGTAGCCCACCGTTCCTCTGTAGAGGCGTTTTATGATCAGATTTTTGCGGATCTGAATAATGCTATCGATTATTTGCCAGCCGCACCGATTAAAAATAATGGTCGTGTGACACAGTTGGCAGCCAAAGCTTTTAAAGCAAGGATGTGTTTGTATCGCGGGCAGTATGCTGAGGCGATAACATTGGGTAAGGAAGTGATTGGTACGTCAGGTCTGGGATTGTATGATACATTTAAAGAAACTTTTGATATCAATAATAGTGTAGGACAAAATAATATGGAAGCTATTTGGTGGGTGGACTATAGTCAGGAAACGATCTTGAATGGTACCTTCGAAGAAGGAGAGACCTCACCGTTACGTGGTAACGGAGGAAATGGTTCCCCACTGTTCTCTGCCATGTCATACGGATACGCACGCTCCCTGGGTACAGTCTATGCCTACTATCGCTTTCTTGAATATGTTTGATGAGACGATTGATCAACGCTATGATGCTACTTTTCGTACTGCTTGGTATGTAAACAGTACGACAGATAATTATACGAAAGAGTATGGACAACAGTATGGAGCTCCTAATGGACTGGCTATTGGCGATACGGCTTTTGTGACTCTTAAATATGCCGTTACGGATGAATATAGGGCCAGCAAGAAATACCGGATTTTTGACCGTAATGATGTGTATGATGCGGAAGGTAAAACAATAGGTACTCGTGACTATTTTATATCTACCTATAAGTTTGAGGATAATACTAAACCTACCGGTTGGGAATATGAAAGTAAACGTGACGCTTTTGTACTTCGTATCGGAGAGATGTATCTCTTGCTTGCTGAGGCTGAATTGATGAATAATAATCCGGACGAAGCTGTTAAGTATATCAATATTCTTCGTGAGAAGAGAGCTATTCCGGGAAAAGAAGAAGCTATGAAAATCAATAAGTCAGATTTGGATATTGATTTCATTCTGGATGAGCGTGCAAGGGAATTGGCTGGTGAACAGCAGCGCTTCTTCGACTTGAAACGTACCGGAAAACTGCTGGAAAGAGTGAAAAAATATAATCCGAATGCAGCAGAGAATATTCAGGATTTTCATAAATTGCGTCCGATACCACAGGATGAACTGGATGCTGTGATAAATAAGGATGAGTTTAAACAAAACCCTGGTTATAAATAATAATATGTATTATTAGCAAATATGGTAAAAGGATTGCTATTTGGTATGATAGGGCTGGTCGTTTCGACGACCGCCCTTTCTCAACATTTACCTGCCTATGAATTAGAGCGGGAAATGCCGGTCTTTTTGGACCAATTGAAAAAGGAATTGACGTATCCCATGGCTTGGGGTAATAGTCCGGTGAAGAATTTCAAGAAATGGCGTAGGCAGGCACGCGCGGCAGTACTGGATGCTATGCTGGCTCCACCGCCTTATACAACCGATTATAAAACAGAAGTAATAGCAGAAGAACAGCGAGAAGGATATCGGGCGAAAAAATTATGTTTTAATTTGACTGGGTATTCTCGTGTGATGAAGGTCCTTTCCCGGCTGTAGTACTTTTGCACGATCATGGTGGACATTATACGATTGGTAAAGAGAAAATGATTCGTCCTTTTGGAGTGGATAAAACTGTACTGGATGATTCGGATAATTGGGCAGCCAATTGCTATGGTGGACAATATGTAGGCGATTATTTGGCTGCCCATGGTTATGTAGTTATCTCTGTTGATGCTCTTTATTGGGGAGAACGTGGGCGTAAAGAAGGTGCCGATGGCAGTAAATATGCCGATAATGCAGGGAATTTTATGATGTTAGGACGTAGTTTGAGTGCATTCATGAATTATGAGGATATGTATACTACGGACTATCTCGCTACCTTGCCGGAGGTCGATGCCAAGCGTATTGCTTGCATGGGATTCTCTATGGGAGGATATCGTGCTTGGATGCTTTCGGCTCTATCAGATAAAATACAGGTTGGAGCTGCAATCTGCTGGATGAACACAACCGATTGCCAGTTCTCATGGGAATATGGTCGTGAGCGAGGCGGGTTTGCTAATATGTTACCCGGTATTCGTCGTTATTTGGATTATCCGCATATTGCTTCTATTGCTTGTCCTAAACCTATGCTTTTCTTGAATGGAGAGCATGATAAACTATTCCCTCCAGTAGGAGTCAGGGATGCCTTTGCAGAGATGCATAAAGTGTGGGAGAGTCGTTCGGCAGGGGATAGATTGGTAACAGAATTATGGGATATGCCTCATGACTGCGGTAAGAAAGTGCAGGCAAAGATTTTGGACTTCTTAAATAAATGGTTATAATCTCTATTTTTCGATATTACAGGAAGTTATTGTAATATTATCATTCTGTTGTTGAGAAAAAGCCGGAAACAAGCCTTAGAGACTGGTTTGCTTCCGGCTTTCTTTATATTCTGTGGGAGTAATACCATATTGCTGTTTGAAACATTTGCTGAAATAATGAGAATCATTTAATCCTACCATATAAGCAATCTGGGCCATACTGTATTCTTCTGTTTCTATCAGTTGGGCTGCTCGTTTCATACGTATTTCTCTTAAGAACTCTACAGGAGATAAACCGGTAAGTGTTTTTAGTTTCTTGAAAAAAACGGAACGGCTCATATTTACTTCGCTGGCAATATCTTCCACCATGAGATCACCATTGTCCAGATGCTTCTCAATGGCTTTCATTACTTTATCCATGAATTTCTGGTCATTAGGAGAAAGGGAGGGCAGAGAACTTTTTTCGGTTTGTTCTGTGGCTTGTTGTTCAGTAGCTAAAGGTAACAAACTGGCACAATACAAGACCTGCAATTTTTTACGTTGTTCAAGCAGATTGAATATTCTTGCTTTCAGATAGGCAGCGCTAAATGGCTTGGTGATATAGTCATCTGCTCCCAGTTTCATACCTTCTATCTTACTTTCAATGGTTGATTTGGCTGTCAACAATACGATAGGAATATGACTGGTAGCTATTTCTTCTCGAAGTTCTTGTGTCATTTCAATACCGTTTTTCTGGGGCATCATTACATCACTGATGATGATATCCGGCATATACTTTTTGCTCTTTTCTAATCCTATATTTCCATTTTCTGCTTCTATTACATTGAAGAATTGGATAAAAATAGTTTTTATAAAGAAACGTAGCTCTTGGTTATCTTCAACAATCAGAATCGTTTCTTTTTCACTATCCAAATTCTCTTTTTCACTTTCTAAAAGAGAAGATATTTGGGTATTCATGTATTCCGAAGGAGTATCGGTTACTATGTAGTCGGTTAAAATGAATTCAACTGTTTCATCAAAATGCTCTTTCCCTTTTAGTAGATTGATGGTAAAGCGACTACCTTCTCCTAGTTTACTATAGATGTCAATTTTACCATGGTGCATATCTATCAACTCTTTTACAAGTGAAAGTCCGATACCAGTACTGGCTTGATTGAAATAAACAGAGATTGCTGTTTGTTTTCGGCAATGCCGATCCCTTGGTCTTCTATTGCAATGATTGCGTTATTCTCTTTTTCTTGTACAATTACTTTTATTTGTCTTCCTTGAGGGGTATATTTAAAAGCGTTAGATAGTAAGTTGAATACTACTTTTTCTAACTTGTCAGCATCAGCCCATATTTTGAGTGAAGAAAGAGAGGTAGCCATTTCAAAATCTATTTGATGTTCATCAGCCAGACCAGTAAAGTTCTCCATGATATGTCGAATAAAGGGAATGAGGTCTATCTGCTGAACTCTCATTCTCATTTTTTTGTTTTGGATTTTGCGAAAATCCAAGATCTGATTGACTAGACGCAGCATTCTACTTGTATTGCGTTCCACTAAGATTAACTGTTCTCGTTCTTTATTATCTAATTTCCCGTATTGTAGAACCTGTTCTATAGGACCGGCAATTAGGGTTAAGGGAGTACGTAGTTCGTGAGAGATGTTCGTGAAAAACCTTAGTTTGATGTCTGATATTTCTTGTTCTACAGACACTTTATGTTTGAGCCGGAAAATAGTAAATAGAATGTAAACGGCGATGAAGATTATTAATAAGATAAATAATAAATAGAGAAAATAGGCCCATGGAGTTTCCCAAAAAGAAGGGAGGACTATAATTGGCAATATGCGTGTATTTTCCACCCATATGCCGTCACTGTTAGTAGAGCGTACTTTTAATGTATAATGTCCTTTAGGAAGGTTGGTATAGGTGGCAGTCCGCTGTTTCCCGATATTATTCCAGTTTTTTTCAAACCCTTCTAGTTGATAAGAGTAAGAGATATTATCGGGATATTTCATATCTAATGCAGCGAATTGGATAGTAAAACTATTTTGGTTATGAGGCAGCTTTAAAAGTCGGGTATCATCGATATGGGTAGTCAATATACTGCTTTCTTGAGGATTAATCGTTTTTTCCGCTTGTTGCAAACTGGTAAAAACAATGGGAGGTATATAGTGACTTGTGCTAATTGAATCGGGTGTGAAGTAGAGAATACCCTTCATTGTGTTGTACATGAGGTATTCTGACTGTGTGCGTAAAGCGGCTCCTTCGTTGAAATTGACTTGCCGGGGAAAAAACCTAGAGGGATAATTAATGATTTTCTCAGAACTGGGGTTAAACTTGTAAAGTTCTTCTTCTGTTGCACACCATAGGTTGCCTTCTTTATCTTCTCTTCTTTATCTTCTACAAGAGAAAGCAAAACGTCCGAAGGTAGTCCTTCTTTCATGGTATATGCACGGAAACGGGCGTATGAGTTATCAAATGAGAGTAATTTATTGAGGCCACCCCCAAAAGTTGCAACAAACATTTCTTTATTTTGAGTAAAGAATATGTTGTGTACATCATTATTGCTGAGACTTTGAATATCACCTGGTATGCGGCAATAGCGATGGAAGAGTATTTTTTCTGGTTCTTGGAAATCTCCCTCGCACATTAATAACCCTGACATTAATAACCCTGCTGCGCTTCCTATCCATATTCGTCCTTCTGTATCGGAAGTTACGAAACGAGTTCGATAACATTGCCGAATAGGATAATTTTTTAGCCTATTCCGGTAATTGATAAATTTAATGTTCTTCTTATTTATTCCTTGTTCGAGATAATTTATACCTCCCTCGAATGTGGCAATCCATATTCGTTGCTGTCTGTCTTCATATAAACTATAAATTTCATTGCCACTCAAGCTATACTCATTATTTGCATCTGCTAAGTATTGAGTAAGATGATAATTTAAAGGTTTATCCTGAAGGCGAGCAGCAAATAAGCCATTGCCTTTAGTCCCCATCCAGATGTTACCTTCATGGTCTTGCATAATGGCATAGACAACACCCAACATATCTCTACTATGTGGAGAGATCGTCCCTTGTTTGGTGAGGTTTCCTATATAGTGTAGATTTTTGTCATAGAGTCGTACAATTTTATCTTTTCCGCCGATCCATATATAGCCATCTTTATCCTGATAGATAGCACGGATGTTATTTCCTGGAAATTCGGGGTCATTTGGGACCGCTGTGAGTAGACGAAAATGATTGGTACTGAAAGATACCTTTTCAAGCCCATTCTCATAGGAGGCAAACCATAGGTTACCTTGTTTATCGGTAAAGACAGCTGTGACTCTATTGTCTGAACTCCAACCAGATTGCAAAGATGGGTTATAGAATGGGCACATTATGTTCTTTTCCCGATCATACATGGCTAATCCTCCTCCAGAAGGATGTATCCATAGGCAATTGTTAATGTCTTCATAGATATACATTTCGGGGCGAGCATCAACAATATCTTTCCCGTATTTATCTTGAAGAATGAAGTAATCAAATTTTTCTTTTGACGGATTAAAATGAGTTACCCCTTTTATTTGATGTCTTATCCAAACGTCATTGTATGAGTCTATATATACTTCTTTTATCTGATCGTCTTTTAAAGAAGGATAAATTCTACTATTATAGTGATATGAGTTTTTGTTTTTCTGATCATAGATAAAGAAACCATCTCTGGCAGTACATATCAATAATTTATCATCTTTTAGCTGGCGAATAATTTTAAGAGAAGAACGGGTATCTAACTCTTGTCTTATAAACAGATCCTTATTAGGGTGAAATTCATATATGATTCCTCGTTTTGATGTAAAGTAGATCGAGTTACCGCTTTCTAAAGCATCATAAAAGGGGATATTATCTTTTGGATGAGGAGAGACGAAGTAAGAAGAAAGCTGTGCTTCTCTTGCATTGGTATTTAGCTTATATAAACCATTTTCAGACAATATCCATTGATTTTGTTGTTGGTCTTGCCAGATGAGATTAATTCGTTCTAAAGAGGAATTTTGGTGTAAGCTTGATAGGTTTGAGGCCTTCATATCTCCATTTTCCGGATGAATTGTGATATGAATCAACTCATTTTGCGTGGTGACTACCCATACATCTCCGCATGGAAGTACATATAGACTTTGAGATAGGTAATTTTTATAAGGAATTGCCTGAAACAGTTCGGTTTTGGGATTGAAACGATAAATCTGATGATCGTAACTTTGCACCCATATACAACCGTATTTATCTTCTTTGATGTTATCCAGTCGGTTATTGCTCAGACCAATACTATCTCCTGGATGAGCTTTATAGTTTTTGAATGTATATCCATCGAACTTGTAAAGTCCATCCCAAGTAGCAAACCACATGAAGCCTTTATGGTCTTGTATGATACCTTGTATGTTCTTCTGAGTAAGTCCATCCTCTGAAGTATATTGTGTGAAAGTATGTGGTAGCTGTCCAATGCATAGACTATTGCAGGCTATGCAAAATATAAATAGTATCCAGATGTGCTTCATGATTAGATAATAAATGAGAGTTTATTTCAGCCATTTATCGAAAAATTCCAATGTCTCTTTCTGCATTTCCTTGTTGAAGAAGTGCTTTTCTTCCCATATTTTAGTAACCAGGCGGTCGGATGCTTTCTGACTTTGCCAAACTGTCTGCATGATGTTATATGCATCTTTCACGCCTTCTACCGGGAATAGCTTGTCCTGGCTTCCGTTGAAAAATAAAGTTGGTTTCGGGCACGCAATGCTTGCCGTATGCGGGTAGTCCAGATAGCGACGCAGGGTGGGGATCAACATGGAATAGGCTGATCCCCCTTTGTTCTGATTGTTGGTTAGTGTCATCAGATACTCAGTAGTGTTCATCCAGCAGATGGATGCGGAGGCTTTTATGCAGTCGGTGATTGCAGCGAGCATCCATGAACGATAGGCTCCCATCGAAAAGCCTACGCAACCTACTTTATTCTTATTCACACAAGGGAGTGAAGCCAGAAATTCTGCGCTTCGTACATCATCTATATGGATGAATGCTCCCCATGAACTTCCCATTTGCAGAAAATTGGAAGCTAATGCCTGTTG
>ERZ780067.233-NODE-233-length-25526-cov-6.18774_pt1 | contig 25526 bp, 20 predicted proteins | sample MGYA00511841_ERZ780067 | MGnify/ENA primary metagenome ERZ780067 (study PRJEB29588, sample SAMEA2143295) | human gut metagenome | biome: human gut; feature: human-associated habitat; material: faeces | place: Denmark | collected 2008/2010 ... | reverse complement strand
ACCAGGTTCTTGGCAATGTGCCGGGCGGCATAGGCTGCCGAACGGTCTACCTTCGAAGGGTCTTTGCCCGAGAAGGCGCCACCGCCGTGACCACCCTTGCCGCCATAGGTGTCGACAATGATCTTGCGACCCGTGAGACCGGTATCGCCGTGAGGCCCGCCGATGACAAACTTGCCCGTGGGGTTCACCAGCAACACCAGCTGGTCGTCGAAGAGAGCCCGTACCCGCTCGGGCAACTGGGCTATCACGCGGGGCAAAAGCACCGTCTTCACATCGTTATAAATGGTCTGCAACATCTCGCGGTCGGCAGCATCCTGTGCCTCTTTCGAGCCATCGACCGGCGTCACGAACTCGTCGTGCTGGGTCGAGATGACGATGGTGTGCACGCGCACCGGCTCGTTCTTCTCGTTGTATTCGATAGTCACCTGCGACTTCGAGTCGGGACGCAGATACGATGTCACCCGCCCCTTGCGCAGATAGGTCATGGCCGAAGCCTCGCGGCGAATGGCGGCCAGCTCGATGAGCAACAGGTGCGACAAATCGAGCGAGAGAGGCATGTAGTTGTCTGTCTCGTTGCAGGCATAACCAAACATCATGCCCTGGTCGCCGGCACCCTGCTCCATGGCATCAGCTCGCTCCACGCCCCGGTTGATGTCGGCCGACTGTTCGTGAATGGCCGAAAAGATGCCACACGAGTCGGCATCGAACTTATACGAGCTCTTATTATATCCAATCCGGTGAATTACCCGACGGGTCACCTCCATCAAATCGACATAAGCATTCGATTTAACCTCGCCCGCCAAAACGACCTGCCCGGTCGTCACAAGGGTTTCGCAAGCAACTTTCGAGTTCGGGTCATAGGCCAGGAACTCGTCAAGCAAAGCGTCCGAAATCTGATCGGCCACTTTATCGGGGTGTCCTTCCGACACCGATTCCGAGGTAAACAAATAGTTCATTTCTCTCTTGAATAAATAGTAAATACTTCTTTTTCAAGGAAGAACGACTGCAAAGCCCACGAAAGTAAACTGATTTTGATAAAGCCGGACGGGCCTCGGCGAGACCCCGTAACGCAGTTTTAGCATTTTTTTTCGTGGTTGCAAGCAGCCAAATCCTTCCACAGTTTTTTGTAATTGCGCGGCAAAGATAATATATGCCGCGAGCAATACCAAATTTTATCGCTCTTTTCGCAACGAATTTTCAATTTGCCACGACAGCTACCGCAGCAAATACGGCATTCTCTCCCTGGATGTTACCGCCCCTCCAGGCCGGCCAGTATCTCGGCAGCCGTCTTGCCCAGAACGGGGTGCATCCACTGCGGGGCAATCTCGGCGAGAGGCTCCATCACAAAGGTGCGCTTGTGCATGTAGGGGTGAGGAAGCACCAGCGCATAGGTGTCGAGCACCTGGCCGTCGTAGTCGAGCAGGTCGATGTCGATAAGCCGGTCGGCATAACTGCCGTCGCTCCGCCGGTGGTCCTTGCTCCCCAACTCTCGCTCTATGGCCTGCACGGTCGAGAGCACCTCCTCGGGCAGCAAATCGGTATCGACAGCCATGGCCGCATTGCAAAAGGTATGTACCGACTGGTACCCCCACGGCTCTGTCTTGTAGAACGACGACACGGCTACAACCGTGCCTACCCGCTTGCCAATCCGGTCGATGGCTTTCCTGATGATTTGCTCCTTATTCCCCAGGTTCGAGCCTAAGCCCAAGTATACTCGCTTCGCCATGATATTTATCTCTTTTTTGCGCTACTAAGATAGCAAAAAGGGGCTTTTTTGCAAAAATCTTTGGTTTAAATTTTTGATGATTTTGAACATATCCGAGAGAGCGACAACTGTCGGGACGTTGTCCGATGTATCGACCATGACACCTCCATAAACAACAGAACATTGCCCCACCTACTGACACCTTATACACCTACCCGTGCACAGCTATCTTTATAAAAGATAGAGGGTTGTACCAAAAAAATTTTCCGATTTTGCTTGCAGGCTCTCACTCCATTCACTACCTTTGCCTCTGCACAGTCTCGCCACTGCAGGCGGCAGACTGTAAATTTTGATCATATACAACAAATGATTGTCAAAGAGATGTATCACGCAACAAGCTTTCGAGTCTGGTTCGCGCCGTAGGGCATGAACCCGACAAGATTGTACCCGCACTCGCAGGGAGCGGATTTGTTGCGTTCTTTGACGTAATCGGAAAAGTTACGTTCGTTTCGTCCTGGGAAACGAGCGTGGTTCAGTTGTCGTTTTCGCGTGAGGCGAAGAGGGCAGCGCACAATTCTTTTTTCTCATTTTTTCACCTTAAAATCATTTGTTGTTATGAATAATCCTCTGACTTTACGAATCATGCGTTCGCTCGACGATTCGCTCGAGGGACCCGAATATGCTATCAATCTGCTGATTGCCGAACTCTCGACCGACACTCTGCCCGACCCGGTGCAAGAGGTGTCGATTCGCATCTACTCTACCCGTTATCAACTGCTGGGTGCCGACGTGTGGCAAAAACCCAACGGCCGAAAGGCACCCCGCAAGATACGTTTCCAACTGGCCTCCAGCTCCTATTGGCTCGAAGATTGCTGCCACCTGTTTCTCTATTGCAACGGACTCCTGCGGGGCTACGCCTCGTTTGCGCTGTTCAGCGACTATGACAAGTGGGAAAACATCGCCCTCGAAGAGGCTGCCGACCACCCCGAAGCGCTCTTCTTCGTCGGCCACCTGTGCCACCAACCGTGGTGGAGCCGATTGGCTCAGGGGTCGATTTCGCCCACGGCCATTCGCAAACTCATCGACAGTCTGCTCTGGTACACCTCCGCTCCCTCCCCGAAGCGGCACTGGGTGGTATCGGGCGACGAGGCGCAGGCGGCTGCTTTTGCCACCAGCATTCTGGCGGCCAGCCTCACCGACAGCCATCCGAAGGCCTGTTGCCGGTTTGCCCTCAACGACCTGCTATCGGGCCGCTTGAGCTGGTCGCTGTTGCGAGACAACCTCGACGACAAAAAGACGGTCGTGGTGCAGGTCGATCGCATGGGCACCAGCACCTGTAACGAAAACATGCTCGACTTGCTGAGCGACTGGCTCAAGAGTGCCGATGCCCTGCCCTTCGTGTTCCACGGCTCGGAAAAGAACATCGACTTGCTGTTGCAGTATATCCCGGCTCTGGCCGACCTCTTCGACGAGCATACGACCTTTGCTCTGTCGGAGATGCCGGACAACTCGATATGGAACGACGACGAGGAGACAGAATTGCCGCTGCCCGAGGAGGCCGGCGTCTGCGACCTCAGACAGCCCTGCCCCGAAACGACCGACACCTCGTGCAATGCCACTCAGAAACTGGAAAGACTCATTGGCCTCTCTCAACTGAAAGCCGACATGCAGGATGCCTGCCTGGCGGCCCGGTTTGCCCGGGAGCGCCGCGAACTTGGCCTCGACCCCCACGAAGAGAATCGTCACCACATGCTGTTCTATGGCAACCCGGGGACCGGGAAGACTACGGTGGCCCGTCTGGTAGGCGAACTGTATCATCAAATGGGAGTGCTCTCGAAGGGGCACACGGTAGAGACCTGCCGCACCGACCTAGTGGGCGAATACATAGGTCACACCGAGAACCGCATGAAGGAGGTGCTGGAGCAGGCCCGAGGCGGGGTGCTCTTTATCGACGAGGCCTACACGCTGGTGGGCCGCAGCAAGGAGTCGAACGACTTCGGCAAGGAGGTGATTCACGCCCTGCTCCCCATCCTGTCGGAACCCGACCCCGACCTGATTGTGATTCTGGCCGGCTATGAAGAGAAGATGCAGACTCTGCTCCAGTCGAACCCGGGATTGAAGGATCGCTTCCCCCTGAAATTCTATTTCGAAGACTATACCAACGACGAACTCTACGCCATTGCCTGCCAGACGCTGCAAGACCGGGGATTTGTACTGACCCCTGCTGCCGAACAGCGGCTACGGGCGGCGATTGCCCGAGCTACCGCTCACCGCGACGCCCACTTCGGGAACGGTCGCTGGGTGCACAACCTGATAGAACAGGGCATTGTCAAAAGCATGGCTCGCCGCATCATGTCCATTCCCGGCCACGACCGTACCGACCGGGTGCTGCTCAGCACCGTAGAGGCGACCGACATCGACGAAGCCGAAGCGCGACTGGCCCTTCGCCCCGACTTGAGAGTTCCTCAGCCGGTACGTGTCGGATTCAGAGCCTGACCGTCCCGAAAACCCAACATTAAAAAACAAGAGGAGGCCGCCCCTCAACCGGGGGTGGCCTCCTCGGCAGCCAACGCCGCCAAATTCGTTCGGTCTCGACAAGACCGGTTACAATTTCACTTTCTTGCTCTTGCCGTCGCTCTCGTTGTGCATGCGGTCTACAGCCGTCACCACATAGACATACTCGCGAGTACCCCGTTTATAGGGGAGCAGGCAGCGGGTATCGCGGGTCACCGTCACCAGATGAGAGGTATCGTAGAGGTTAATCTTCTCGCTCGGGGTAAAACGATAGACACAGAAGTAAATCTGTTTCTGCATCTCGTCTTTGGTCTCCTTGCGTTTCCATTGCAGCTCGTAACCGTCGGGGGTCCACTTGGCCTTGAGCCCCTTCACCTCGGCCGGAGCCTTGCTGTCGATAAAGGTATAAGCCGGGATAAGGGCAGGTACGGCGTGGTAGTAGTTGCGCAAGTCGTCGGCTATACCCTTGTAATTCTCGAGCAACGAGTAGCCCGGCCAGAAACAGTTGCCCCCCACGTGGTCGAGGTAGCGGCTCAACTGCATCTTGTGGTTCAACTGTGTGTAGATGGGATTCACGTCGGTAGCATTCATGGTGCGCACCACATCCTGCCCGATATAGAGGTGCCGGCCGTTGGCATGGTTGTTCCACCAATAGATAAGCGTCTCGACACAAGCCGCCTTGTGGCCGATCTCCCAATAGAGTTGCGGCAACATGTAGTCCACCCAACCGTTACGGGTCCACAGCAACACATCGGCATAGAGCTGGTCGTAGTTCTGCAAGCCGTTGGTCGCACTGCCGTCGGGGTCGCTCTTCTGGTTACGGTAGATACCGAAGGGGCTGATACCGAAGCGCACCCAGGGTTTGCGCGTCTTGATAATCCCGCTCAACTCCTTGATGAGCAGGTTCACATTCTCGCGACGCCAGTCACCCCGCTCCATACCGTTACCATAGCGGGTGTAGCTGTTATCGTCGGGGAACTCGCTGCCGGCAATAGGATAGGGATAGAAATAGTCGTCCATGTGGATGGCATCGACATCGTAGCGAGTCACAATATCGTCGACCACCCGGCCGATAAACTCGCGGCACTCGGGCAATCCCGGGTCGAAATAGAGCTGTTTACCATATTGGACGAACCACTCGGGATGCTTGTAATAGATGTGCGACGGTGCCAGCGGCTCGGCTCCGACCGTCCCCACCCGGTAGGGATTGAGCCAGGCGTGCAACTCCATATTGCGGGCATGGCACTGGTCAATCAGATATTGCAGCGGGTCCCACATAGGGTTGGGAGCCACCCCTTGCTGCCCCGTGAGATATTTGCTCCACGGCTCCAACTGCGAGGGATAGAAGGCGTCGGCCGTAGGGCGCACCTGAAAAATCACCGCATTGATACCGATGTGCTGGAGACTGTCCAACATCTCATTGAAATAGCGCTGCATGGAATCCCGGTCCATATCGCGGTAACGGCTCTGCCCCACCGTATGAATCCACGCTCCACGGAACTCCCGTTTCGGGTGCTCGTCGGCCCGTACCAGGCTGCCTCCGAGGCAAACGAGCAGCAGTAGCGATAAATAAATTTTAAGTTTCATTGTCTTGAATTTTGTTTTTGTGTCAAAGATAGTACAAGCCGAGAGCAAAAGCAAATTTATTTGCGCTTTGCCGAGGCGCAGCCTGTCTTCGGGTCCCAACGGGGCCAAAGAGGTGCAAGCCGAGAGCAAAAACAAATTTATTTGTGCTTTGCCGAGTCGCAGCCTGTCTTCGGGTCCCAACGGGGCTAAAGAGGTGCAAACCGAGGCGTAGACCACCAGAAGAAAGAGTCCGTGAAGAGCGTACGGTACAGATAAGAATCAGTACGATTTTACACCTTTTACAAACCTTGTGCCTGCTTTTTCGAAAAAATAAGAATCGTTGTATTTGAGTCACAACGACTTCGTATTATATTTGCAACGTAATCTCACTAAAATACACAAGTCCTATGAAGAAATTACTTATTATGGCCTGCATGCCCGCCGCTTCGTTTATCGCTTTACCGGCTGTTGCTCAAAACACAACCGACAACAAAGCGAAAACCGAGTGCTGCAAAAAGGAATGCAATAAGAAAGAGTGCAAATGCACCGATTGCAAATGCAAAGAGTGTAAAGGGAATTGCCAAGCGTGCAAGTGCACCAACTGCACCGGCAAAGAGTGCAAGGCAAACTGCCAGAAAAAATGCCAGTCGAATGCCAACTGCTGCAAACAGAACACCAACTGCAAACAAAACAGCAACTGTGGCAAACAAGCTCCTTGCAAAACCAACTGCAAAAAAGCCAACACGCCCTGCTGCAAACAGGAGAATGCCAAGAAATAATTCGATAGATCGAATACGACTAATCGAGGGCTGTGTCGAGAGCGAAAATCGACACGGCCCTCTTTACTTCTATCCCCGATCGTCATGCCGCGCCTACCGCTCAACTTCGTAGACAGGAAACAGCATTCGAATGACAGTCGAGTCCCTAATCCTCCCACAGGTCTACACCAGCCAACGAACAACGAGTGCAAAAAAGCCGGCGAATCTCTTAAATAATATTAAGTTCGCCACGCTTCTATTGGGAGTAAACAAAAGATAGCTACCTTTGCATCGAATTTTTATACGCTTATTTGTATGATATTAGTACTGAACAAAGTTCGATTTTCCATCGTTCGAGGTAACGCATCGCCTACCTCGCCCACGGTGTATGTCCACTGGTTCAGCGGGTTCATTTGAGCCATTCCCCTTCTATAAAGGGAGTAGTGGCACCGCTATCGGCACAACTCCCGACCGGGGCAAGCACCTCGCCCCAGACTCAATCAAACTCTATATTACCATCATTGCAGCCAGGTAACCCTCGGCATATACGGCCGACGGAGAAGTGCTGCACAAAAGCGTGTACAACTATGTTTCGCATTCTCATCTTACTCGCCATAGGCATAGGCGTAGGGATGCTCCTGCGGGGACACTCCTGCGTAAAGGCTACGAAATGGGGCATTCAGGCCACCGTATGCCTGCTGTTGTTTGTTTTCGGTATTTCGATAGGGTCTAACCGCGACCTCATCGACAACCTGTACCGGTTTGGCTGGCAAGCTCTGGTCATTGCCTGCCTGGGCGTAGTCGGCAGCATCGTGGCTGCCCGGGCTGCCCAACGGCTCTTCTTCAAGAAAGGAGGTAAACTATGAAAGAGAATCTGCTCATTCTGGGATGTTTCGTGGCCGGTATTGCGCTGGGACTTTCAAACCAGGCACCCGACTGGCTGCACGGGCACGACCTGCCTATGATTATCCTCTCGCTGCTCATCCTGCAAGTAGGCATCAGTCTGGGCAGTGCCACCGACTTGCGCCAGCTGGTCCGCTCGCTCAATCCTCGCATGTCGCTGCTGCCCCTCTTTACCATCGCCGGCACCCTGCTCTTCTCGGCCATAGGGGTATTGCTGCTGCACGGGCGTAACCTCAGCGACTGCCTGCTCGTGGGGAGCGGGTTTGGATACTACTCGCTCTCGTCGGTGCTGATTGCCGACCTCAAGAGTGCAACCCTCGGCGTGCAGGGCGCTACCGAACTGGCTACCGTGGCTCTGCTTGCCAACGTCATACGCGAAATGATTGCCCTCTTTGGCACTCCTACGTTGGCCCGCTGGGGCGGACGACTGGTGCCCATATCGGTGGCCGGCATCAACTCGATGGATGTGTGCCTGCCCATGATTGTGCGCAATACCACGCGAGGCGAAGAGCTCATACCCATCGCCGTTCTGCATGGTATCGTACTCGAGGTGAGCGTACCGATCCTCATCAATGCCTTTTGTTGAAACGGCCGGTCGCGACAACGATTTGGTCCTGCCCATACCCACTTGCTCACTGCGAACAGGTGGGGCTCTTTTATTCCCGGCACTGTCAAATGTCGAAAACTTCGTTTTTCGTTTGCCTCTGCGCTCGCCTTTCACTATCTTTCCAGAAGAAAGGAGGCGGCTCGGCACCGTCAAATGTCGAAAACTTCGTTTTCCATTTGCCTCTGCGCTCGCCTTTCACTATCTTTCCAGAAGAAAGGAGGCGGCTCGGCACCGTCAAATGTCGAAAACTTCGTTTTCCATTTGCCTCTGCGCTCGCCTTTCACTATCTTTGTACCCCATATATTTAATAAAGTAGAGAGATGAAAATAGAACAAATCATATCCGATGCCGCCGCCAAGGCCGTGAAAGCCTTGTATGGAGTCGACGCGGCCCCCGGGACGACCAATCCCCAGAAGACGAAAAAAGAGTTCGAAGGCAACCTTACCCTCGTGGTCTTCCCCTTCTTGAAGGCCTCGCACAAAGCTCCCGAAGCTACGGCTCAGGAGATTGGCGAATACCTGAAGGAGCATGAACCTGCCGTTGCCTCGTTCAACGTAATCAAAGGGTTCCTCAACCTGGTTATCGCTCCGGCGTTCTGGAGCGAGATGCTGCACCACATCGACGAGGAGGCTCAATTCGGTATCCGCCAGGCTGCCCCCGATGCTCCGCTCATCATGGTCGAATACTCTTCGCCCAACACCAACAAGCCGCTGCACTTGGGTCACGTACGTAACAACCTGCTGGGATACAGCCTCTCGAAAATTCTGCAAGCCAACGGCAACCGGGTGGTGAAGACCAACATCGTGAACGACCGGGGTATCCACATCTGCAAGTCGATGCTGGCCTGGGAGAAGTGGGGCAACGGCATCACGCCCGAAAAGGCCAGCAAGAAGGGCGACCACCTCATCGGCGACTTCTACGTGCTCTTCGACAAGCACTATAAGGAGGAGCTCAAAGAGCTCGAGGCCAAGGGCATGACGGCCGAAGAGGCCGAAGCCGCATCGCCCCTCATGCAGGAGGCTCGCGAGATGCTGCGCAAATGGGAGGCCGGCGACCCCGAAGTACGTCGGGTTTGGGAGATGATGAACAACTGGGTATATGCCGGATTCGACGAGACGTATCGCCGTCTGGGTGTAGACTTCGACAAGATCTATTACGAGTCGCAGACCTACCTCGAAGGGAAGGCCAAAGTGCTCGAAGGTCTCGAAAAGGGGCTCATGTTCCGCAAGGAGGACGGCTCGGTATGGGCCGACCTGACGAACGAGGGCCTGGACCAGAAACTGCTGTTGCGCAGCGACGGCACCTCGGTCTACATGACCCAGGACATCGGCACGGCCCAACAACGCTTCAGGGACTTCCCCATCGACAAGATGATTTATGTGGTGGGTAACGAACAAAACTACCACTTCCAGGTTCTCTCCATACTGCTCGACCGGCTCGGCTTCAAATGGGGTAAAGACCTGGTGCACTTCTCCTACGGCATGGTAGAGCTGCCCGAGGGCAAGATGAAGTCGCGCGAAGGTACGGTAGTCGATGCCGACGACCTGATGGACGAGATGATTGACACCGCCCGCGAGACCTCGGCCGAACTGGGCAAACTCGACGGCTGTACCCCCGAAGAGGCCGAAGAGATTTCGCGCATCGTAGGCCTGGGCGCCTTGAAATACTTTATCCTGAAGGTAGACCCCCGCAAGAACATGACTTTCAACCCCAAAGAGTCGATCGACTTCAACGGCAACACGGGGCCCTTCATCCAGTATACCCACGCCCGCATCTGCTCGGTGATGCGCAAGGCTGCCGAAGCCGGTATCGACTACCACAGCGTAGATACCAGCCACGTAGAGCCTACCGAGAAAGAGATTTCGCTCATCCAGCACCTGGCCGACTTCCCCTCGGTCGTAGCCGAGGCCGGTCGCATATATAGCCCCTCGCTCATTGCCAACTACGTGTACGACCTGGTCAAGGAGTACAACCAGTTCTACCACGACTACGCCATCCTGCGCGAGGAGGATGCCCAGGTACGGGCCTTCCGCCTGATGCTCTCGGCCAACGTGGCCAAGGTCATCAAGACCGGTATGGGTCTGCTCGGCATCGAGGTGCCCGACCGTATGTAAAGAACAACAACCTTTTAAAACCAGACAGATATGGAAAACTCGTATGATTCGTATAAATCGACAGCCTCCTCATCGGTGCTGTCGACCGTGATGCGCAAAGTATATGTGCGCATGTTCCTGGCTCTCGTGGTGACTGCCTTCACGGCACTCTACGTAGCCTCGTCGCCCGCCTTGCTGACCACCATTCTGGGCAGCCGGGCCATCTTCTTCGGCCTGATGATTGCCGAGCTGGCTGTCGTGTTCGTCCTCTCGGGCATGCTCCACAAGCTCAGCACCGCTACGGCCACCCTGCTCTTCTACCTCTACGCCATACTCAACGGCGTGGTATTCTCGTCGATATTCGTGGTGTATGAGTTGGGCTCCATCGCCTACACCTTCTTCATCACGGCCGGTGTATTCGGTGCCATGAGCGTGTACGGCCTGGTGACCAAAAACGACATGACCCGATTCGGCAGCTACTGCGTGATGGCCCTCTTCGGCCTCATCATCGCCACGGTAGTAAACATCTTCGTAGCCAGCAGCACCCTCGACTGGATTATCAGCTTCGTGGGTGTAGCCCTCTTTATCGGCCTCACCGCCTGGGATACGCAGAAAATCAAAAACGCAGCCTACGAAGTAGAGCCCTCGCAAATGGGCAAACTGGCCACCATCGGAGCCCTGTCGCTCTACCTCGACTTTATCAACCTGTTCCTCTATCTGCTCCGCTTCTTCGGCCGCAGCAACGATTAAGGGAACAACCTGAACAAGCTATCTAAACAGACACGATATGACACAACCCTTTTTCATCTACAATACGCTCGACCGTAAAAAGGAGGAGTTCAAACCGCTGAACCCGCCCTATGTGGGCATGTATGTATGCGGTCCCACCGTCTACGGCGACGCGCACCTGGGACACGCCCGTCCCGCCATCACCTTCGATGTGCTGTTCCGTTACCTCAAGCATCTGGGGTATAAAGTGCGCTACGTGCGCAACATCACCGACGTGGGTCACCTCGAAAACGATGCCGACGAAGGCGAAGACAAAATCGCCAAGAAGGCCCGCCTCGAGTCGCTCGAGCCGATGGAGGTGGTACAATATTACCTCAACCGCTACCACAAGGCCATGGAGGCCCTCAACGTGCTGCCCCCCAGCATCGAGCCGCATGCCTCGGGACACATCATCGAACAGATCGAATACATCAAGAAGATTCTCGAGGCCGGCTACGCCTACGTGAGCAACGGCTCGGTCTACTTCGACGTGGTGAAATACAACAAAGACCACCACTACGGCAAACTGTCGGGCCGCAACATCGACGACCTGCTCAACACTACCCGCGAGCTCGACGGGCAGAGCGAGAAGCACAACAGCTTCGACTTCGCCCTCTGGAAAAAGGCAGCCCCCGAGCACATCATGCGCTGGCCTTCGCCCTGGAGCGACGGCTTCCCCGGCTGGCACCTCGAGTGCTCGACCATGAGCACCAAGTATCTGGGCGAGGAGTTCGACATCCACGGCGGCGGCATGGACCTGCTCTTCCCTCACCACGAGTGCGAGATTGCCCAATCGGTAGCCGCACAGGGTCACGAAACGGTGCACTACTGGATGCACAACAACATGATTACCATCAACGGGCAGAAGATGGGCAAGTCGCTGGGCAACTTCATCACCCTCGACGAGTTCTTCACCGGCAACCACAAGCTGCTGCAACAGGCCTACTCGCCCATGACCATACGCTTCTTCATCCTGCAGGCCCACTACCGCAGCACCGTCGACTTCAGCAACGAGGCGCTGCAAGCCTCTGAAAAGGCTCTGCAACGCATGCTCGAGGGTTGGAACAACCTGGCCAAAATCACGCCGAGCGACACCTCGACGGTCGATGTCAAGGCTATCCGCGAGCACTGCTACGAGGCCATGAACGACGACCTGAGCACGCCTATCGTCATCTCGCACCTCTTCGAAGCGGTGAAGATCATCAACACGGCGCTGGCCGGCGAGGCCAAACTGACGGCCGACGACATCGCCCACCTGAAGGAGACCTTCTCGACCTTCCTCTTCGACATCATGGGTATCCGCGAGGAGGCCAAGGCTTCGGACGAAGGTAACGAGGCTTACCACAAAGCCGTAGACCTGCTGCTCGACGTACGTAAGGAGGCCAAGGCCCGCAAGGACTGGAGCACCTCGGACTACATCCGCGACAAGTTGACCGAAATCGGTTTCGAAATCAAAGATACCAAAGAGGGCGTGGAGTGGAAACTGAAATAACCGCACGCTCGACCGAACAAAATAATAACGCCCGGGGCCGTTGCCCCGGGCGTTATTTGTATAGCATCGTCGTGGAAGAGAGGCGCGGCACCGAAGCCGCTCCGCCCCACGCGCCTATTTCTGCATTTCGGCCACGAACTCGTTGGCCTTGGCCACCGCCTTGGTGATGTGGTCGCAGATGTGGTCGTCGCCGATGAGGCGGTCGATATTGGCCTTTTTCAGCGTCTCGTGTACCTGGGGATTGACACCCGAGAGAATCACATGTATCTTCTCCTTCTGCGACGAGGTAATCAGAATCTCGAGGTTGTGCAGGGCCGTGGAGTCGATGAAGGGCACCTTGCGCATGCGGATGATGCGCACCAGCGGACGGTCGGCCATACTGCGCATCAGCTCGTCGAACTTGGTGGCGATACCGAAGAAGAAGGGGCCTTCGATTTCGTACACCTCTACTCCCGGGGCCACCTTCAGCACCTCGTGCTGATTCGACTCGGTGCCGTGGGCAATGTCGAGCTCGTCGTGGAATACCGAGATTTTGGTCGTCTCGGTCATCCGGCGCAGGAAGAGCACTACGGCCAGCAACAGACCTATCTCGATGGCAATCGTCAGGTTGAAGATGACGGTGAGCAGGAAGGTGATGATGAGCACCGATACGTCCGACTTGGGGTTCTTCAGCAGCGAGCGCACCGTGCGCCAGCCGCTCATGTTATACGAAACCACAATCAGCACACCGGCCAGGCACGACATGGGCACCAGCCGGATAAGCGGCATGAGGAAAAGGAATATCAGCAGCAACACCACGGCGTGTATCATGCCGGCTACCGGGGTACGGCCGCCGTTGTTGATGTTGGTCATGGTGCGGGCAATGGCACCGGTCACGGGGATACCGCCGAAGAAGGGCACCACGATATTGGCAGCCCCCTGGGCTATCAGCTCGGTGTTCGCGTTGGTCTTGTCGCCGGTCACACCGTCGGCCACGGTAGCCGAGAGCAACGACTCGATAGCCCCCAGCACGGCGATGGTAAAGGCCGGGGAGAGGAGTTGGTTGATGGTATCCATGTTGATATTGAGCGACTGCGGCTCGGGCACTTCGCTGCTGATGTTGAAGCGGTCGCCAATCGTCTCGATACCCTCAATGCCCCAGACATTACGGAGGATATAGACCAGTACCGTCATCAGGATAATGGCCATGAGCGAACCCGGTATCTTGTTGGAGATACGCGGCGTATAGGCGATGATGAGGATACTGAGCACCCCGATGCCCAGCGACCAGAAGTTGGTGGTATCGATGTGCTGGAAGTAGGCAATCCACTTCGATATGAAGTCGGCCGGCACACTCTCCATCGTGAGCCCCAGCAGGTCCTTTATCTGTGTGGCAAAGATGGTGAGGGCGATACCGCTGGTGAATCCCACCACAATGGGATAAGGTATGAACTTGATGATGGTTCCCAACCGGAAGCAGCCCATGAGCACCAGAATCAAGCCCGCCATGAAGGTAGCGATGGCCAACCCCTCGAGACCGTAGGTCTGTATGATGCCGTAGACAATGACGATAAAGGCGCCGGTAGGTCCGCCTATCTGCACACTGTTACCGCCCAGAAACGAAACCAGGAAGCCACCGATGATGGCTGTAATAAGACCCTTTTCGGGCGACACCCCCGAGGCGATACCAAAAGCGATGGCCAATGGCAGTGCCACGATGCCCACGATGATACCGGCCATGAGGTCTTTCAGAAATCTCTCTTTGGAATAGCTGGCCAACGAAGCCACGAACTTCGGGTGAAAATCCAATCTGCTTTTCATCTTTCTTTACCTATATATAATACCTGTTATTATCCTCTTTTTCTCAACAGAGGTCACTCGATAGCAACACCGGCAAGCCCGGCAAAAGTGCGACTCAAGCGAACCGGCATTCGCGCCGGTTTGAAAAACAGCGGCAAAATTAACTCTTTTTTATGATTCGAACGGTATGTTTGTTGAAAAAAATTAAAATAGAAAAGGGGGCGATAACTCGCGGATGGTCGACCCGACGAGCCTTGCCCCCTGAAGGGAAAAGATAGTTACTACGCGATAAAATGTTTAATAGATAATGAGCAGACCCTTTTGAGCCGTACCTTCGAGGAGTACCAGATAGGTACCGGCCGTAAGAGTATCGGTCGAGAGGGTATCGCCCTCGGCCCGCAACGACTGGCTATCGACCAGCATACCGTTCACCGAATAGATGTCGAACCGACCGGTGCAACCGGCGTTGACCCGGCTGCCCTGCCTGACCGGATTGGGCGAAAACAACAGGTTGTCGACCTTGACCGAAGCAATGCCCGACGTGCTGTTGTCGACCAGCGAAAGAGTGTTGGTGCTCTGGGCCAGGTTGAGCAGAGGTACCTCGGCGCTCAACGGAGCATAAATCTCGAGGCTCGAGCGCAACATTTTGCCCTCGGCTACGGCGGCCAGTTCCTCGGCATTCATACCCGAGCGCCAGAAGAAGAGCTGACGGTACTGAGCCTCTGCGGGGGCTGCACTTCCACCCAAGGCAAAGCGTTTCACCACGAGCTTCTCGGCCAACTGTCCGGCATGGACACCGTCGACATAGAGCTGGGTCATACCCCAAGCATAGTAGTGGGTGAGCGAAACAGTGTGCCAGCTACCGGCCGTGAAGGCTACGGTCGAAACAATCTCTCCACCCAGCGGCGAGCGATAGACCAGGTTGCCGCTCTCGTCGACGACGAGGCGACCCATACCGCTTTCATTCTCGAACGAGGCCAGTGTACCGGCCGAAGCGGCATTCACCTCGAACGAGAGAGTAAAGGGGTGAACAATATTCTCGGGCGTGAATTCGATATGCTGTGTAGAGGTAGCCGTACCCAGTTCAAAGGCCGTGCTCTCCTGACGCTCCGGGGCCTCCTTGCCGGCATCGAGGGCATCGAAGAGCGAAGGTACGATGGCATAGGAGAACTCGCGGTGACCGTCGGAGTTGGGGTGAGCGCCATCGCTCTCGATGGCTTTGACCCAGCGGCCCGAACCGTCGTCGACAGCACCCAGCATGTTGACCGAGGGAACCGTCCATTGCTGGATGGTGAGGTTGAGGTTTTTCAAAATCTCGTAGTCGTCGGCATTGAAACCGGCATTGGCATAGTTGTTGGCCATGACGGGAACGATGCCTACCGAATCGGCCTGATGGATGAGCTGCTTCATACCCTTCTCGTAGTTGATGGCCGCCTGTTGGGTAGGTGTACCGTCGTTGCGCTCGTTACCGAGCGAGAGGCCGTAGAAGACGTAGCGGCCGCAGTCGCGCAGCAAATCGCGCTCCCAACGGTCGAGCACCATCTGGGTCGTGTTGCCGCCTATCGAAATGTTGGACGAAATCCAATCCCGACCGATACCCTGTTGTGCCCGTTGTTCCAACAGGTCGGCATACATGTAGGCATAGCCATAGTTGTTGGTAGCACCGGTACCGTAGCATACCGACGAGCCCATGAACGAAATCTTATACTCGTCGATCTCCTTGCACGACTCGGGATAGGGCTTCTCGATGTCGGGACGCTCCATCGGTTCGTCGGTCTCGTGAATCTCTATCTTGTCGATATTGGGTCCACTGTTGCGGCACGACTCGGTAAACGAGATGGTGTTGAGCCCCTTGTCGAGCCAGACAAGTACCGAAGTTTCGGCTGTGGGCAGCTGGTCCCAGCCGCCTTGCGATTTGTTCACGTTGATGTAGATTTTGGCATAGTTGTTGGTCTGTATGTCGAGCGGACGACCTATCGGGTCGTTGGTGAATATCTTCAATTCGTAGGGACCCTCTTCGGGAATATCGATGCAGGTAAACTGCAGAGCCGAGTTGGTATCCTTGTTGAAGTCGCCCACGTAACGGTCGTTCGACATGCCTTCGAGCGTCTTCACCTTGAGGGTTCCCGACAGGTGGGCATACTCGGCCTCCAGCACGATAGGGAAACCCTCGTGAGGTACGGGCAGCGGCGTTTCGGTCGTTTCGAGAATCTCGAACTTGTCGAGGTTGGGACCACCCGACGTCGTGGGATAGGGTGTAATCTTGATGTTGTTCTTGCCGGCAGCCATATAGACGAGCACGCTCGTGGTCTCGGCCGGCGGCGTATCCCATTTGGCCGTACCCTTTACCGAACACTCTACCTCGGGGTAGTTGTTTACCTTGACGGTGAAGCGGCGCGTGCCGTTGCAGTTGAAATAGGTTTTGAACTCGTAAGTCCCGGCCTCATCCATCTCGACATCGTGAAAGAAGAGGTAGCTGCCGGGGTCGTTGCCACCGACATATTTGCCTCCCGAGAAGCCATCGACCGACTTGACTTTAGCCGGAGCATGAACCGAGTCGGCATTCTCGGCCTCCAAGACAACAATCGGATTTTGTGCGCACAAGCCAACAGCGGCACACAAAGAGAGGAGCAGAATCCCCGCTTTTTTCTTGAAGTAAAACTGGTTTTTCATGTGAATATACTATTATTATAATAATAAGGATTTCAAGCACTACTATTGTGACACAAAAAGAGAGTCCTACCCTTAGCCCCGACAGCAAATTTTTTTTATTCGTTCTGTCGAGACGGACCATCGGCCACACCCGCCACTTGCACGAAAGAGTCTCAGCTTCACACCCCCAGAAACAGACACACCCCCAGCCACGGCCTTTTGTCCGTGACAGGGGGTGCGATAAAAGTTGCTATCTGTACAGGCTATGTGCAACGGGTCCGACACTCGAAACCCGAGGCTCGAGCCGTTATCAGAGTTTCTTGGTATAAGCCCGACGGCGCTTGTGCTGATGACGCTCGAAGTATTGCCACTGCGACTGCACCTTCTCGTTCTCCTCGAGTTCGGGATTGCTCTCGGCATACTTGTACCCGTTGCGGATAAAGACCGGTATCAAGTCGGAGAAGAGAAGAGCATTGACACCCTTGCTCTGATAGTCGGGGCGCACGGCCACCAACAACAGGTCTACGACATCGTTCTTTCCTTTCAAAGCCTTGAGCAAAGGGACAAACCCGAAGGGGAAGAGGCGGCCTCTCGATTTCTGCAATGCTTTCGACAACGACGGCATGGCAATACCCACGGCCACGAGATCGTCGTGCTCATCGACAATAAGCGTCACATTCTCAAGGCGCAACACCGGGATATACATGTTGACGTAGTAATCGATCTGCCGTTGCGAGAGTGCCGAATAACCGTAGAGTTCGGCATAGGCATCGTTGATAAGGTCGAAAATCTTCTGTCCATATTTTCCCTTATGAATCTCCGACACCTTTTTGAACTTGAGGATACGCAGATTGTACTTGCGCTGCACGATGTCGCTGATGCGTTGGTGCTTCTCGGGCACACTCTCGGGCACCTTGATTTTATACTCGACCCAGTCGACGGCCTTCTCATATCCCATACCCTCGATGTGGTCGACATAGTAGGGATAGTTGTAAATCGAAGCCATGGTACCCAGCTGGTCATATCCCTCGACCAGCAGCCCTTCGGGGTCCATATCGGTAAACCCGAGGGGACCGTGAATTTCGTTCATTCCCTTGGAACGGGCCCAATTCTCCACGGCGTCGAAGAGCGCCTTGCTCACCTCGCGGTCGTCGATAAAATCGACAAAACCGAACCGAGCTGCCTTCTCGCCGGTCTTTTCGTTGACTTTGCGATTGATGATACCGGCTATACGTCCCACGGGCTTACCGTCGCGATAAGCCATGTAATAGACCGATTCGCAAAAGTCGAATGCCGGATTGCTTTTTGCACTCAACGTGCCCACCTCGTCCAGGACCAGTGAGGGCACATAATACTCGTTGCCCTCATACAAATCGATCGAGAACTTGACAAAATTCTTTAGAGCACGATTCCCGGCAATTTCCTTAATTGTGATTGACATGATGTTTATAATTTCAGCAATTTATTCCTATGCGCTTGCCTCCGCTTCTACTCCTTGATTCCGTAGGCAAGGTCGCCCGCATCGCCCAGCCCCGGCACTATGTAGGAGTGGTCGTCGAGCTGGTCGTCTATGGCTCCCACCCACAAGGTCGTGTCGTCGGGGAAATGTTGTTTCACATAATCGATGGCCTGCCGACTGGCAATGACCGAAGCCACATGCACGCTCTTGGGGGTACCTTTGGTAAGCAATGCCTTGTACGACAACTCCATGGAACCACCGGTAGCCAGCATAGGGTCGGTGATGACGAGTACCTTGCCATCGAGACGAGGCGAGGCAATATACTCGATGAAGATGTCGAAATTGAGTTTGTCCTTGTATTTACGATACGCCGATACAAAAGCATTTTCGGCATCGTCGAGACAACTGAGGAATCCCTGGTGGAACGGGAGACCGGCTCTCAAGATCGTAGCCAGCACCACCGTATCGTCGGGCAGATTGACCCGTGCGGTTCCCAGCGGGGTGGTTACCTCTTTTTCGGAGTAATGGAGGCGATGGCTTATTTCATAAGCCATGATTTCGCCAATGCGCTCGAGATTCCGACGAAACCGTATCCGGTCATTCTGAATGGTCACATCCCGTAATTCGGCCATGAACCGGTTTACTACCGAGTTTTTCTCGGCAAAATTGATAACTTCCATACTTTTCTGTTTTTTGCCGAAGAGCAAAAGTACGTATAAATTTTGTTTTAGAAAATTATAAATTGTTTTTTCTCCTGTTTGCCCTAAAAAAAGCTCCTTTTTGCTATGCCGGCATAGCGATTCGGGGTATATTTGTAATAAATACAAACAATTAGCGAAAATTTTCTTTAATTACATCGCTACTTGTAGAATTTGTTTTTAATTTTGCAGTCGGTTTTCATGGACTAAGAATACAAATAAACATTTTATAAACCATTAAATTCAAGAACAATGGCAACATTAGATTTAAGCAAGTATGGTATTAAAGATGTAAAAGAGATTTTACACAATCCTTCTTACGAAGTGCTGTTTGAGGAAGAGACCAAAGCAGGCTTGGAAGGCTACGAAAAAGGTCAGGTAACTGAACTTGGTGCTGTGAATGTAATGACGGGTATCTATACCGGTCGTTCTCCCAAAGATAAATTCTTTGTAATGAATGAAGCCAGCAAGGACACTCTCTGGTGGACCAGCGACGAATATAAAAACGACAACAAACCTTGCTCCGAAGCTGCTTGGGCCGATTTGAAAGCCAAAGCCGTAAAAGAACTCTCGGGCAAGAGACTGTTCGTGATGGATACGTTCTGCGGTGCCAACCCCGCTACTCGTCTGAAAGTACGTTTCATCATGGAGGTTGCATGGCAAGCTCACTTCGTTAAGAACATGTTCATCCGTCCTACCGAAGAGGAACTGGCCAACTACGGCGAACCCGATTTCGTATCGTTCAACGCTGCCAAAGCCAAAGTTGACAACTACAAAGAACTGGGCTTGAACTCCGAAACCGCTACGGTATTCAACTTGAAGACCAACGAGCAAGTAATCTTGAACACCTGGTACGGTGGTGAGATGAAGAAAGGTATCTTCTCGATCATGAACTACCTGAACCCCCTGAGAGGCATGGCTTCAATGCACTGCTCGGCCAACACCGACAAAGAGGGCAAGAGCACCGCTATCTTCTTCGGTCTCTCCGGTACGGGTAAAACCACGCTGTCGACCGACCCGAAACGTCTGCTCATCGGTGATGACGAACACGGATGGGACAACGACGGTGTATTCAACTACGAAGGTGGTTGCTATGCCAAGGTTATCAACCTCGACAAAGAGAGCGAGCCCGATATCTACAACGCCATCAAACGTGACGCCCTCCTCGAGAACGTAACGGTTGACGCCAACGGTAAGATCGACTTCGCCGACAAGAGCGTAACGGAGAATACCCGTGTATCGTATCCTATCTACCACATCAACAACATCGTTAAACCGGTATCGAAAGGCCCGCACGCCAAACAGGTTATCTTCCTGTCGGCCGACGCATTCGGTGTATTGCCTCCCGTTTCTATCCTGAACGCCGAGCAAACGAAATACTACTTCCTCTCGGGCTTCACCGCCAAATTGGCCGGTACCGAGCGTGGTATCACCGAGCCGACTCCTACTTTCTCGGCTTGCTTCGGTGCTGCCTTCCTTTCGCTGCATCCTACCAAATATGCCGAAGAGCTGGTTAAGAAGATGGAAATGGTCGGTGCCAAGGCTTACCTCGTAAATACGGGTTGGAACGGTACAGGCAAACGTATCTCGATCCGCGATACTCGTGGTATCATCGACGCCATCCTCGACGGTTCTATCGACAAGGCTCCGACGAAAGTTATCCCCTACTTCGACTTCGTTGTTCCTACCGAATTGCCGGGTGTTGACAAGAACATCCTCGACCCGCGCGACACTTATGCCAACGCTGCCGAGTGGGATGAAAAAGCCAAAGACCTGGCAGGCCGCTTCATCAAGAACTTCGCTAAGTTCGAAGGCAACGCCGCTGGTAAGGCTCTGGTTGCTGCCGGCCCGAAACTCTAATCGAAAATCGATTAACTCCAATAAAAACCGAGGCTACTCCACACGGAGCAGCCTCGGTTGCTTTTTAAATACATCTGATTCAATACGGATTCCTCTTGCCGGCCCGGTAACGGCTCTCACACGAGTGCCGCTACAAACTCATAGATGAAGTAGCCGCAGAGCGATACCTTGATCACTACACCCAGCAGGAAACCCACAAAGGCTCCCAGCCCTGCCCTGAGGGCTTCGTGCGTGAGCTTGCCACCCAACAGTTCGCCTGCGATAGCCCCCACCAGAGGGCCCAGAATGATACCCCACGGCGGGAAGAAAAACATGCCTATCACCGTGCCGGCTATGCAGCCGCGATTGCCCCACTTGCTGCCACCCCCGTATTTGGTGCCGATGAGCGGGGTGAAGTAGTCGAGCACCTGCACCACAATGACCAGGATGGCCCACACAACCAGTTGCGTGACAGTAAACTGCACCCGCTCGGTAATGTGCAGCAACAACATACCCACATAGGCCAGCGGCGGCCCGGGCAGTGCGGGAAGAAAACAGCCGGCCAGCCCCACGAGCAGGCACAAGGCTCCCAAAACAATCCATACAATATCCATATCGTTCTTTCGGTTTTAAGGGTTATGCTCGTCCCCTCCGTCCGGCAAATCGGGTAAGCGACCCAACCGTCGAGGCGGGGACTTTCACAAGCAAAGATAGCATAAATGGACGACGAAACAAATTCTACGAAACGGTATCTCCGCTCACATTCAAGCGATTCCGTCGGGAAAATGAAGCCGCGAACATTCATTTTACGGACGGGGATTCCGATTTTCTCCAAAAAAAGAGTATCTTCGTAAATTGATAAAATACAAAAAGAGAAGATACGATGAACGAAGAGTGGCTGTCGCGAACCCGCCTGCTGATGGGCGATGCCGCCATGGAGCGATTGCAACGCGCCCATGTGATGGTGGTGGGTGTTGGAGGCGTGGGTGCCTATGCGGCCGAGATGATTGCCCGGGCCGGCGTAGGCCGCATGACCATCGTCGACGGCGACACGGTGGCCGAGAGCAACCTGAACCGCCAGCTCATAGCGCTGCACAGCACGCTGGGGCGACCCAAAACCGAGGTGATGGCCGAGCGTCTGCTCGACATCAACCCCGAGTTGCAGCTCACCGCCGAACAGCGATTCCTCGAAGCCGACGACATCCCGGCCCTGCTCGAGCGGGAACCGGTCGATTTCGTAGTCGATGCCATCGACACCCTGGCGCCCAAGATTGCCCTCATCACCTATTGCCTGCGTCACAAGGTGCGCATCGTCTCGTCGATGGGTGCAGGTGGCCGCAAAGACCCGTCGGCCATTCGCCTGGCCGACATCGCCGATACCTATCACTGCGGACTGGCCCGGGCCGTAAGGCTGCGGCTGCGCAAGGCAGGCATCACCAAGGGACTGAAAACGGTATTCTCGACCGAACAGGCCGACCCGCACGCCGTCATAGCCGTAGAGGGCGAGCGCAACAAGAAGTCGACCGTGGGCACCCTGTCGTATCTGCCGGCCCTGTTTGGCTGCCATCTGGCCAGCTACGTGATACGAAAACTTACGGAATCATGATAGAGATTAAAAAAATACACAAGAGCTACGGCTCGCTCGAGGTGCTGAAGGGAATCGACGCCACCATCGAGCAGGGCGAAATTGTTGCCATCGTAGGAGCGAGCGGCGCCGGCAAGACCACGCTACTGCAAATTGTCGGTACCCTCGACAAGCCCGATTGCGGCGAGATACGCTACGACGGCAAGCGGGTAGACAACCTGCCCGACCGCGAGATGGCCCGATTCCGGAACGGACACATCGGGTTTGTCTTCCAGTTTCACCAACTGTTGCCCGAGTTCTCGGCCCTCGAAAATGTGATGATACCCGCCCTCATCGGCGGACGCAACAGCTCGGAGGCGGAGCGGGAGGCCAAGCGGATACTCGACTTTCTGAGTCTGGGCGACCGGCTGGCACACAAACCGGCCCAACTCTCGGGCGGCGAGAAGCAGCTGGTGGCCGTGGCCCGGGCCCTCATCAACCGTCCCTCGGTAATTCTGGCCGACGAACCCTCGGGCAGCCTCGACTCGAAAAACAAAATCGAGCTGCACAAGCTCTTCTTCGACCTGCGCGACGAGTTCAAGCAGACCTTCGTCATCGTCACCCACGACGAGACACTGGCCCAAATGACCGACCGCATCCTCTTTATGAAAGACGGCTCTATCGTGGAACCGGCCGGGAAGGAGGAGGCCGAGGTATGAAACGGACCCTCGCCCGTCGCTGGTGGCTGCTCGCCGTGCCGTTGCTGCTGTTGACGGCCTGCGAGAAGGAGGAGGATCTCTACGGCATCTTCTATGCCGACATCGTCACTTGCCACCGGGGCAACGAAGGGACCTACTTCACCTGCCAGGCCACCGACTCGTCCCCGATGGATACCCTCTGCCCCATCGGCGCGGTAGACGAGAGCCGCACGGCCGAAGGGGTGCGCGTGCTGCTGCAATACCGCCCCGTCGAGGAGTTGAGCACGACCCGCAAACGGATAGAGGTGCAGGCCCTCTCGGCCATCCACTTCGATACCCTGCGGCTGGTCTCGCACGAGCGGATGACCGAGTTGCCCGACGATACCCTCTACCTGCAAAGCATCTGGAAAACGGGCGATTTCCTCAACCTGCGCTACCGTATCGACTACCACAGCCAGCCGCACAGCATCATGCTCGTAGCCGACGAATCGACCCTCGAGGGCGATACCCTCAAGGTGGAGCTGCGCCACAGCCGCAACGACGACCCCGAGGGACACTGGAGCAACCTCTACTCGTCGTTCAACATCGAGGGGTATCGCAACCGCCCCTACACCACGCTGCAAGTATATGTGAACCAAGTAAATTTCAATTATAAATATTATTATTTCAAACTAAACTGACATCATGGAAGAGAAAAAAGAGATTCAAATAGAGTTGTCGGCTGCCGTAGCCGAAGGTACCTACTCCAACCTGGCCATCATTTCGCACGCTCCGTCGGAGTTTGTCATCGACTTTATCCGGGTAACTCCGGGCGCTCCCAAAGCACCGGTGAAATCGCGCATCATCCTCACGGCCGAGCATGCCAAACGGCTGCTCTTCGCCCTGCAGGACAACATCCGCAAATATGAATCCCAGTTCGGTCCCATCCAGATGAACGACCCGCAACAACGGGGTGGAGGCATGCCTCCCTTCATGGCTCCCGGCGGCGAGGCTTAATCGACTTACGGGCGGGCCGCTACCCGGTCCGCCTGCCTTTGTATCACCCCTAAAAGACGACCCCATGAACATTACCCTGCAACAATGGCTGGCGCGGCAGCCCTACACCCCCACCACCGACAGCGACCGCTACTACACGCGACTGGCCAACCGGCTATACGACCAGATAAAACAATCGCCCCTGAAGACACGCTGGAGCGACGAAGCGGTGAAATCGATCTGCTGCGACCTCGTGGGCTACTTTGCCGACATCCTGTCGGGCACCGGGCTGTGGGCGGCATTCGTGGCCCAGCACCAGACTTTCTACGGGCGTACACTGCCCTTCTTTACCCCCGAAGCCTACTACGAAGGCGAGGTGAACCGCGACGACGTGCGGGTGCTGCTGTGGTATCTGTCGGCTGCCTACGGCAACGAACACGAGGTGCTGTCGCCTCTCGATGCCGACCTCATCGCCACGGCCGACCCCATCTACAACCTGCTTGAGAGCGAATACGAAACGGCACCCGACTCGCCGCTGCTGCAAGAGTTTTGCCAACCCGAACTGAACGATACCTCCGACCCCGAGGCGCGGTACCGCTTTGCCGAATGGCTCTTTTGGGAATCGTTCCTGCTGGGACCGTCGAACCGCTCACTGGCCCGCCAACTGCTGCACGAGGTGCACAGCAAACCGAATCACACCGACAAAGAGAAACTGAACCGACTCGAAAAACTGCGCCGCGAGTCGCTCTACACCCTGCCGGCCGGACCGCTGGCCCTCTTTGCTCACGAATGGGTGTCGCTGTTGTGGCAACACACCCTGCCCGAAGAGCTCGAAGAGCAGAAAGAGCTGCACCCCTATTACCAGCAGTTCACCCAATCGACGGGCGGCAACCCCGTGAAGTATATCGGCTCGTATGCCGAGCTCGACCGCTTCCTCACCGAAGGGATGCAATGGGGCGAGACCGAAGGCGGACACCTGTCGCACCTGGCTCACAAAAAGAATTTCGTCCTCTACGTAACTCCCTATAAAGGGATGCTGGTGGCCTCGGATATTGCCCAATACATAGCCGACCCGGCCAACCCCTGGTACAACCCCGAGGAGGCTCGCAAAGGGGCCATATCGCTGCTCACCGTGCCGGGACGTTGCCCCGTAGACCTGCTGCTCTACCTCTGCTCGCACGGCTTGCTGCCCGATGCCTGCTTTGCCGACGGCAACCCGCAGCTCGTGGCCGATAATTGGGATTTCATAGCCCGCTGCCTCCTGCAAGATTACTACCGAGCCGTGTAAACACTGAATTGCCTCATTCTGTTTTCAGCCCCTGCGACAGGTGCAGAATGCGCTGGTTGCTGCTGCCCCTGAAGGGTAGCGTGGGATCGAAGAGCGACTGCACGAAGGGGCCGGCGACCAGCGTGTCGATATACTCGAGGCAAGGTCGCCGGGCCTCATCGTCCAACA
>ERZ780067.232-NODE-232-length-25669-cov-2.86101_pt1 | contig 25669 bp, 13 predicted proteins | sample MGYA00511841_ERZ780067 | MGnify/ENA primary metagenome ERZ780067 (study PRJEB29588, sample SAMEA2143295) | human gut metagenome | biome: human gut; feature: human-associated habitat; material: faeces | place: Denmark | collected 2008/2010 ... | reverse complement strand
AGGCGATTATACTGCATGGTTTTATAATGGTGAAAGGCATAATATCGGTCCGGAACGATTGACGGAAACTGATGGTGAGCGCTTGCCTGTGATGACGGTGAAGGCTGCGGATGATTTATATCTGGCTGTCCATGAAGCTTGTCTGGATGAAGGGGAACCTTTGAAACTAAAGTCGGAAAAAGGGCAATGTTTGTTTTCTGTGTCTGTAAAGCCGCATTTGCTTCATGCGGGGTATCAATCGGCATGGCGTGTGGTTCTTTGCGGCAATCGTCCGGGCGATCTGGTAGATTCTCATCTCTTGGAATTATTGAATCCGGAACCTTCCGGAGATTATGATTTTTCATGGGTAAAGCCGGGAGTTGCATTGTGGGACTGGCGTATCAATGGTGCTCAATGGGAAGGATTTCATTATACAATGTCTTATCCTTCTTGGGAAAGAATGGTTGATTTTGCCGCCGAACAGGGTTTTGCCTATCTGGTTCTTGATGCCAACTGGTATGGACCTGAGTTTGAGCAAGGTTCAGATCCTGTAAAGGGAGATAAGGCCAGGGATGTACGAAAGTTGATTCAATATGGAAAACAGAAAGGAGTAGGCATTTGGCTGTATCTGAATGATGTAGGAGGACGTAATTATCCGTTGGAAGAAACCTTGAAGCAATATGGCGCATGGGGAGCTGCCGGGGTGAAGTATGGTTTTATGGCTGGAGATGGCGAAGAGAAGAATACCAGAACGAAGAGTATAACGGAAATGTGTGCACGGTATAAATTATTGGTAGATTTTCATGATTATCCGGTGCATCCCTATGGGCAGATGCGGACGTGGCCCAATGCTGTGACACGTGAATATTGCAAGGCTCAATTGGACGGCCATGAGATTTTCTATCCCAAGACCTTTGTTACTTCGGTATTTGTGAATATGATAGCCGGCCCGATTGATATGAATAATGGTATGTTTGACTTGCGACAGGGGAAAACGACGCGTTCGGATAATAATCAGGAGGTACCTTCAACGGTGGTATCGGAAGCTGCACGAACATTGATCACTTTCTCCGGCGCAACGATTATTCCGGATATTCCTGAATATTATCGTAAATACCCTGCTTTACTCCGCTTTTTGTCTGCACAGAAGATGCCTTGGCTGGAAAGTAAGACTTTGGATGGCGAAATAGGGGAATATATCGTAATGATGCGTCAAGCGGAAGATGGAGTATTCTTGGTAGGAGCTGCAACTAACGAAGAAAGTAGAACTTTACGTGTGCCGCTGTCTTTCTTAGGTAAAGGAGACTATGAAGCGGAAATTATAGAAGATGGGGAGAATGCCCATTATTTGAGTAACAGAGAAACGATTAAGGTTTCGAAAAAGAAAGTAACGCGGAATGAAGTTCTGAATATAAAGTTAGCGCCGGGTGGCGGAGCTTGTATCCGTATTGGAAAAGAAATAAAACAGTAGCTATCCAGCTACTGTTTTATTAATCTTACTTCATATATTTCACCTATTTGCTTGTTGGGTTTTGCCACAAACTTGACGCGTACTTGTTTCTTATCCTGCAAAAGAGTAGCCGGAATGTCATAGGTTTCTGCCTTGAACTCTGATATGCGATATTTGCCGGTGTTGTTGATGGAACGGAGAAGCACATCATCAATATAGATATCGAATTCGTGGCTTTTCCATTCGCCCACTCCCCAATACTTGAGTCGCAGCTTGAGGTTAGTCAGACCATCGGTTTGCATGAGGTAGCTAAAATAATGTCCGTTGCGGGCATCGCGATAGAAGACATTATTTGTGTTACCGGTGTATGACTCGTCGGTCTCCATCTGGTGGTCGGTCTCCGGTTGCTGTTCGCCTGGCTGCACTTTGTCGACAGTGCTTGCTTCGAGTGCCTGACGCTCCTGTTCCTGCTTGGCAATGTTATCGATATACTGCTTGTAGCTACCTTCGGTGAGGGCAAGCCAATATATCATATAACGAGAGTCATGAATTTCGAAGAATGGTTGCAATTCTCCTTCAATCTTGTTCTCCGTGCGGGTGCTGAGTGTGAAGTGCAGTGGTTTACCAGGCACAGGAGTGAGCTGTGACGGGATACTGGCAATGTCATTGTTGATGAGGATTGGAGCTTTATCAATAGGCTGCTTTGGACCGCCTGCATACTGCCCGAAGCGACTATCATCCGCTATAAGCGACGCCATCGACTCTGTACCGGTTTTCATTCCGAGCAGGATAGGCCCATGCATGAGAGCAACGTACTGCGGTTCGTTGGGTAGATAGCGTAGGGATGAGTGCATTGGGAAATTGATGTTTACTACATCGCCTTTTTTCCATTTGCGATTGATGCTGACGTAGGAGGACGGGCCTGTAATGATGTCGACAGGCTTTCCGTTTACACTGACCTTGAATTCGCCCGGATGTACCCATCCCGGATAACGCACCATGAGATTGAATGTGCCTTTACCTTCCGCAATAGTAATAGTACTGTTTTCAGAATAAGGGAAAGCCGTCTCCTGACGTAACGTGATGCCGCGTTCCTCCCAGTCGAGCTGTGAAGCCGCATATAGATTCACAAAAAGGGCATCGCCTGCATGGGTGTAGATGAACTGTCCGTACTTGCCATGGTTTTCCATACCGGTGCCGACACAACACCACATTGCTTCATTAGGAGCGGAGTAGTTGCGATAGTGGCGGGGACGGGCAGGCGTGAAATAGACGTAGCCTCCATGTTCCGGGTGCTGGGTGGAGAGTATGTGGTTGAATGTGGCAAGCTCGTAGTAGTCGGCATACCGCGCTTCCGGATTACGACGGTGGAGGTCTTCTGTAAGTTTCAACATATTGTTGGTGTTACAGCTCTCAGGACCGTCAATGTCGTTGATGAAATCCATACAAGCATCCTTGGCAGGGAAATGCTCACGACGGCTGTTTCCGCCAAATGCAAGGCTGCGCTCGCCGGTTACGATATCCCAGAAGAATGAACTTGCCACATGATAATCCTCATTTCCCGACAGCTCTGATATACGCTCAAAGCCGATAACTTTGGGTACTTGCGTATTGGCGTGCATATTGTCGAGGCAGTCTTGCCGCTGCGACATAGGAGTAAATAACCGTTTGTGGGAGAAACGCTTTGCGCAGTCAAGGTACTTCTGTTCATGAGTAATGGCATACGCATCAGCAAGCACTTCGTTCATGCCGCCATGCTCGTTGCCAAGCATCCGTTCCATCTGTTCGTCCGACAATCCTGATGTGATGTGGATTGCCCAATTGCAAAACTGTAGAAAAAGACTCTTTGCCTGTTCGTTGCCGCAATATAGCCATGCGTCGCGTAAGCCGGCATACATCTTATGCAAATTGTAGAACGGTGCCCATGAGCCACTGTATACACGGAAGTCTCCGTCTTTAAAGCCATTCCAAATATTTTGGCTGTTAGGCATTCCGCCCATGTAGCCAACACCCCATTGGGGATGATTCTTGCAATTGGCTTCGGCACATTCGGCAATTTCACTGATAATGTACTCCATACGCTTGCGACATTCTTCATTGCCGGTGGCTGCATTGATGGCCATAGCTGTGAGGTAATGTCCTCCGACGTGTCCGTCTAATCCGTCCCAGTTGGGATAACATTTGGCTTTGGGTGTCAGCCCTGCTTCTTTTCGATAGGGAGCCATCAAACGGTCACAGTCGTACTTGAGCAATGTCTCGATATTCAAGTCCCGGGCATGTTTCAACGGCCCTTCGAGGAGTGTTATTTGTGAGAGCGGAAACTCGTTGGGATACAATTTATCTTGTGCATTTATCTCTGTGGCTGCACATATAAATAATAGAATAGTAAATGTTTTTTTCATGGTACATTCTTTCTATATAGCTATATAGTCAAATAGAAATGTATTGTGAATTTCATATTCACAAATCAGTTCTATTTGACTATATTCTGATTGCTGTTTATATTCTTATGCAAGAGGAGTAAACACAACCTTATATGTTTTAACCACCCCTTTATAATCGAATTTCACAATAGCAGTTCCGGAAACCGATGTTGCCTGGATAATCTCTACTTTCACATTCTTATCAGTCGCTGATGCCGATACAGTAGGGGTTCCGGTAGTTCCGGCCGGAAGTTTGTAAACAGCTTCATAGATGTCATAGCCGGTAATACCATTACTTTCAGTAGAGCGTACAGGAGTTGCCGGTACTTCGATTGCTTTTCCATTGACCTCTATATTTACTTTGGGGACAATAGGGCGAGTGATCTTCTTCTTGTTTGAGCTGAATCCCAAACCGGCTAAATCGAAAAGATTGCCAGTGTCTTCGCTTTCAGCAACGAGGTAGATTGCATGTTTCTTGTCCAGGTGGTCAACAAACTTCGATACATCCATTGTAAACTGTTCCGTTTTCTGCGCCGAGTTGGCGGGAACAACAATTTCGCCTATCTTCGTCCCTTTCCAGGTTTCGTTATCCCACGGACCATCTAACCAAACGTTCACTTTAAACGTTTTTGATGTTTTGGGTGTAAGGAAGAGGTTGAAGGCTGTTTGGTTTCCCTTTTTGGTTCCTTCGAAAGCTTTCAAACCCAGTTTGTCTTTATTCAATCCGCCGAAGCCGAAGTATTTATATCCTATTATATTGCCGTTTTTCACGTTTGTGATGGGGGCATGATTATCCCAGATGTCCCATGAATCCTGCTGGATACGTCCGTCGGAGAGATAACATGCAAATCCCGCGGAATAATACTGATAGGGATCAAGGCCGAATATATGGAATCCTTCCGAGGTTACTTCTGCTCCTTTGTATTCATTTCCTTGGCTGTCTTTGGCTGTCCAGATTTTATTTTTTGCATACGGATCGTAGGCTCTGATGGAAACTTTACCGCCTTCCGACACCGGTTTCTTATCCCATTCTACATGGATTGGGGCTACCATTGACTGGCGTGCGTTGCCGAATCCCCGTGGCGGACGGTGATAGAATACATACCATTGTCCGTTAATGAGTTCTATACTTCCGTGTGTATTGTGTCCTGCATTAGTTGTTTGCAGGTGTGAACCATCCTGATTTAACACCGGGGCACGCGAATCGACCAGAACGCCGCCGCTTTTCCATGGACCCAGTGGAGAATCACCATAAGCGTAACGCAAAGTGGAGTTGGAACTGCCCAATCCATAGTCGGGACCTGAATGTCCGCTATAGATGGTCACGTATTTGTTTCCGATCTTACGTATGGATGAAGCTTCAAAGAAGTTGAATGCTTCGAGGTCCTCTCCGGGAAAGATATGTGGATATGAAATATTCTTCGGACCGCGATTGTTACCTCTGCGAACGCCTGCCGGCATGAAATAAGGAATAACCTCTGTTCCCGGGCGTACGGAATACATGGTGTTCTGGTCCAGTTGAGCGGCTAATGAACGTTGGAATCCCCAGTATCCATAGGCTCTGAATCCGATTTCATAATCCGGATCGTTCGGATCCGTAATATATTCGATATATACCGACGGGTCGAATCCCAGAATACTTCCGGGCAGAGTTTTTGTACCATCAGCAGTCAGGTTGATGGGGGTAAAAGGCCCGTCGGGGCGGCTTCCTTTGGCAACCATCGCTTCTCTGTCTCTACCGCGGCTATGCGGGTACAGATAATATTCTTTTGTGCCGTCCTTCCTTTTCACTTCAACAAGGTCGGGAGCGTACATCACATCCCATTGTCCTTCTACCTGATAGGTAAAGATAGGCCCTTCGTCACGCCAACTTGATAAATCTTCTACAGGTGCTGACCACATTCTGATGTCTGGCCCGCAATAACTGCCGAAGCGGACATCGTGCGAACCGATGATGTAAGCGCGAAATTTTCCCGGATTGTCGGGATCTTCAAAGACACGGGGTTCTCCGTCCGGCAAATGTTCCCATAACGGTAGATACGGATTACCGGCTCCATGATAAACAAACTTGGACGTTTTGGGCTGATTATTATTATCGGCTATTGCTTTTGTTATTGCAAACATAGGGACAATAGCAAACAATAATAAAACGACTTGAATTCTTTTCATAACCAATCTAATCTTTTTTATACGTAAATATTTATGTTATTATTTATTCAATAAGACACCATGCGACAAAAGTAAGCTATCGAAGGATGAGTGGCTTTTGATATTAGATATTTGAATTTCAAAATCAGATATATTTGTGATAATCCTTGTAAGTATTGAGTAAGAAGATAGATTGTTTTCTAATGTGTCTTTTGTCATTTGTTGAATAACAATTGTGCAAAATGATACAGATTATTCCTCCATACCGGCCAGGTGTGTCCACCCGGGTATTCGGAATATGTATACTTCAGTTTTAGCGTATCAAACTCTTTAAGCATATTCTGACAGTTCTGATAGGCTATATCTTCTTTACCTCCCATGGCAATCCAGAGTAATCTGAGTTGAGAGTCTATCGCTGCTTTATTCTTGCTGATAAACTCGTATTGGTCATCTGCGATTTTCTGGTAGAAAGGTAGCCATCCGGAACTGAATACACCGAGATGAGCGAACATATCTGTATGGTATAGGCCGGCATAAAGTGTCTGTATGCCTCCCATAGAGAGGCCTGCAAGTGCGCGGCTGTCCGGTTCTTTTCTGACGCGATAGTTCTTTTCTACAAATGGAATGACAGCCTGCATCAGCTCGGCTTCGAATGCTTTCAAGGCACCGGCATTGAATCCGGCAGAAGCCATATTGCCGTCTAGCATTATTATCAACATCGGTTTAGCCTTTCCCTCAGCGATCAGGTTGTCCATTATCAGGTCCGTTTTACCTTGCGTAGCCCAGCCGCGTTCATCTTCTCCACCACCATGCAGCAGATATAAAACAGGATATTTTTCAGTCGTGTGGGTGTCATATCCGGCAGGCGTATATACAAAGAAGCGTCTCCACGAACGGCTTACTTCCGAGTAGTAACGTTTCATGCGGATATCACCGTGCGGCACATCCTTCAGTGCATAATATTCTCCACCTTTGAAAGGAACTTCAATGCCGCTTGCCATGCGTCCCATGCCATAGAAAGTTTCACTTCCGGGATCGGCTAACGCCCCTCCGGTAAACAATTCTCCTCTCCCTGCACCCCCCCCCGCCACTCCGTCAATCAATAGTGAATAGTAATGGAAACCTTCACCCAAAGAATCGGTTACCGTTTCCCAGATGCCCCCTTCCTGTCTGACCATATCATATTTCCGTCCCAGATCTATCTGTACTTTCTGTGCATCCGGGGCTTTTATGCGAAAAATAGCGTGGTGGTCTGCTGTCAGTTGCGGATATTTGGAATTCCGTACGTTGGATTCCGCGCGTGTCCCGTGAAGGCCGTATTTATCGAAGCTTGATGTATCTACAGGCTTGAATAGCAATTGAGAGAACAGGTAGAGGTCGTTTTTCCATACATTGAAGTCGTGGCCTCCGGGCTCCACATAGAAGATGTGGGGAATCCGATGCTGTTGCAGATAGAGGTGAGTACGCTCGCTGAAGGACATTAGGTTGTCATTGTCTCCGCAGGATATCCACAACAGTTTCAGTTGCTGTTTGGTAGCTTCCGGATTCGGGACAAGCACTTCGGGTGCTTTGGTGTTGGGAGCGGATGAGAATCCTCCTACCCAGGCGAATTTATCCAGATTTCCCAGACCAAAGTTTAGAGATTGCCCGCCACCCATTGACAGGCCTGCGATGGCTCTGCTCTCTCGATTCTTTATTACAGGATATGTCTTTTCAATAAAGGGAATCAGATCGTTCAACAGATCTTTTTCAAAAATGGCGAAGCCTTCTACTTTATCCGGAGCCATGATATTGCCCGTAGCGCGGTCATCTTTTATGGCCCTTCCGTTGGGGAGTACTACGATCATCGGCGTTAGTTTGCCTTCGGCATACAGGTTATCGAGAATGACTTGCGGTTTGCCATTATTGAACCACTCCAGTTCATCGCCACCGATACCATGCAGAAGATAAAGTACGGGGTATTTCTTGCTTTTGCTGAAGCCGGGAGGGGTATAAACCAATGCTTTCCGCTTCGTACCGACGGTTTTAGAGTTATAAGCCACCGTTTCTATTTTCCCTTGGGCTATTCCTGTTTTTTCTACGTCGAAACCGGCCTGGGAGTGGGGGATACTACTTTGTGCCTGTACCCCGAAGCAATACGCCAATGCGCATACTAAGATGATTGCAATGTTTTTCATGGTTCTGAATTTTATGTCGCAAACATACGGCATTCTGTTTTCTTAGCCCAATAATGATGTTACACGTTTCTTTCCTGGTGTTACATCTTTTGAAAAATGCACGGAGCAAGTACGGTAGAGTTGCGGTGAAGCTACGAAAGAAGTTTTATCTGAAATCTAAAATCAAATGTCTGAAATTGACAATGACTATAACATAGTAGGCCTATTTTTGCATTGTGTCAGATCATATGAAAGTATGATTATAAGTGGAAATAAATCAAGGATTAGGAAATGAAGAAAAAATGGATTCTATTGTTACTGATAACGATTAGTTTTACAAGCCTTACTGCGCAGGACGCGCTTTATCCGAACACTTTTCCTCTGGGAGAGTGGAGAATACCCGCAGGTCCTTTTGAGCATGCCTGTGATTTGAACGTTAAGGTTCTGCTTCAGTATGATACCGATCGTCTGCTGGCTCCTTTCCTGCGTGAAGCAGGATTACCTAAGAAAGCGGAAACGTATGGTAACTGGGAAAAAGACGGTCTTGACGGGCATATCGGTGGGCACTATCTGACTGCTTTAGCCATTCATTATGCCGCTACAGGTAATCTGGAATGCAAAAAACGCATGGATTATATGGTTTCTGAATTTGCACGTGTACAGCAGGCTAATGGTGATGGCTCTATTTGTGGCTTTCCAAACAGTAAGAAGTTTGCGGAAGAAATAAGAAAAGGAAATGTAGGCATTGTATGGAACTATTGGGTGGCCTGGTATAATATGCATAAAACCTATGCCGGACTGCGGGATGCCTGGCTTTACGGTAAAAATGAAAAAGCGAAAAAGATCTTCCTGAAGTTTTGTGACTGGGGCGTCGACGTTATTTCTAATTTAGACGACCGGCAAATGGAGCGTATGCTGGATAATGAATTCGGCGGTATGAATGAAGTGTATGCGGATGCCTGGCAAATGACCGGCAATCCCAAATACCTCGATACGGCGAAGCGCTTCTCACATAAGCAGATTTTCGACAGTATGGCAAGGCGCATTGATAATCTGGATAACAAGCATGCCAATACGCAAGTGCCTAAAGCCGTGGGATATCAGCGTGTGGCTGAACTTAATTCGAAAACCGCTCCGGATTACAATGATTTTATGACTGCTGCTGAATTTTTCTGGGAGACTGTAGTTTCTCATCGCTCTTTGTCATTAGGCGGAAACAGTCGGGGTGAGCATTTTCCCGAAGCAGGAAAATGTTCCGATTATATGCACGAACGTCAGGGACCGGAGTCGTGTAATACTAACAATATGCTGAAACTTACCGAAGGTCTGTTCCGCATGCATCCCAAAGTGGAATATGCCGATTTTTATGAGCGTGCCATGTATAATCATATCCTTTCTACCCAGCATCCTGAACATGGGGGATATGTATATTTCACACCTGCTTGCCCCTCGCATTATCGTGTTTATTCGGCACCGGGAAAAGCAATGTGGTGTTGTGTGGGTACCGGTATGGAGAATCATGGTAAATACGGGCAGTTTATTTATACCCATGATACGGCGGATAATGCTCTGTATGTGAATCTTTTTATACCTTCTGAATTGAACTGGAAAGAGAAGAAGATTAAGATTGTACAAGAAACGGACTTTCCGAATGAAGAGGGGACTACGCTGACTGTTAATCCTTCCAAAGCAACACAGTTTAAACTGCTGATACGTTATCCATCGTGGGTGGAGCAGGGAAAAATGCAGGTGGTCTGCAACGGGGTTGATTATGCAAAAAGTGCGCAGCCAGGCTCTTATATAGCCATTGATCGCCAATGGTCAAAAGGAGATGTGGTAGAAGTAAAGACTCCGATGACCGTGAGAATTGAAGAACTGCCCAATGTACCTAACGCTATCTCGATCATGCGTGGCCCTATTTTGTTAGGTGCGAGGACGGGAACGGAAAATATGCCCGGATTAATTGCCGGAGACGGGCGTTGGGAGCATATTGCGCACGGATCGCTGGTTTCACTTTTTGACGCACCTTATATTATAGGGGAAAGAAGTGATATTCTGAATAAATTGAATAGTATGAGGCCTGTCGAAGGAAAATCTTTTAGTTTTACTGTTCCCGGTTTGTTTACTCAGGAAAAATATAAGAATCTGATACTTGAACCATTCTATGGAATTCATGATAGCCGCTATATGATGTATTGGTTATCAATGTCCGAGCCCACATTCAGGGAATATAAACAAACTGTGGAAGCTGAAGAACATGGGAGAATGATACTCGACAAGCGTACTGTGGATATGGTATCATCGGGTGAGCAACAACCTGAGTCGGATCATGCAATGAAAACTCAGGATTCGCATCGTGGAGTACATGCCGGTGAGGCTTGGCGTGATGCCCGTAATGGGGGATATTTCGAATATACACTGACCACGAAAGGGAATGAGAATCTCTCATTGATGGTCCGTTATTGGGGAGCTGAGTCTGGTAGCAGGAGCTTTGATATTCTGGTTGACGGTCAAACTATCGCTACGGAAAATATTGTCGGGAAATGGAAGAAAGACTTGTTCTGTAATGTGGAATATAATATTCCGGCCATTTTGCTGAAATCGAAAGATAAAATTACGGTTAGGTTCCAGAGTAAGCCGGATACTACAGCAGGAGGGATTTTTGCAGTACGATTGTTGGTTCCAGAATCGACGGTGACAGATAAATGAAAGTCTTTTTGGGGAACATATCGGGTAGGTGTGAGCGTGACCAGGAAGAAATATTCATAACCTGCCTGAAATGAATTAACTTAATCAACGAATTTGGATAGCTTATTGATTATCAGCAAATAGCATTTACCGATAGTTGATTAGACTGATATAGGTAGACACATTAACCAACTAATAAATGTGTTACTATTATGAACTCTAAACGAAAGCTTTACCTTGAAGAAGAAAAACTGTTTTTTCTTCACTCTTACTACCAGTCCGGGCTGAGCAAGCATGCCTTTTGCCGTGAGCATGGCATTTGTTGCCCTGCCTTGCTAAATAGTTGGATTAAAAAGTATGATAATTTTTCAGAAAAGCTATCTTTGCTTTCTGAACAAGAATCACCAGAGATGTCCAATCGCAGTAAGGAAGCCTACAAAGATGAAAATGCACAATTAAAAAAGCGCATTAAAGAGCTGGAGAAGGCCCTGTCTTTCTCCAAGTTGGAAACAGAAGCTCGTGAACTGATGATCACACGTGCTGAAGAACTCTTCAACATCCCTATCAGAAAAAAATCTGGGGCCAAATCGTAACGGAACTGGTCAGTCAGCGCAACCTGAAAGTTGCGCTGGCCTGCCGTCTGTTTGGCCATTGTCGTCAAGCCTACTACCAGTCAAAGGCTGACATTGAGAGTCAGATACATAGGGAACGTCTCATGCTGGATGCTGTCCGTGATATCCGTATCGAAGATCCGGGTATAGGCGGTTACAAACTGTGGATTATGCTCACTGTGCTTTTTGGATCCAGGTTCATGCCTGGCCGGGACAGCTTTTATGCATTGCTCCGGCAACACCGTTTGATGCTGCCTGCCCGCAAGACCCGGCATACAACGAACTCCAACCATCGCTACCACAAGTGGAAGAACTTAATCCAAGGGCTTACCTTGACTTCAGCCAACCAGTTGTGAGTCAGTGACATTACTTATATACCACTTGCCAATGGTGAAGTCTGTTATCTGCATCTGACCACTGATGCTTACTCCCATAAGATAGTGGGATGGGTGCTTGCCGACACTTTGCGGGTATCGGCTACCATCAATGCATTACAACAGGCTATAGAACAGGCTGTTGAAATGACAGGAGGTGAAAATCTTACAGGCCTGATACATCACTCGGATCGTGGCGTACAATACTGTTGCGACCCATACGTGGCACTTCTTCAGAAACATGGCATTGCCATCAGTATGACGGAAGACTACAAACCCACCGACAATGCCGTTGCGGAACGTATCAACGGAATTATTAAGGCGGAAAGTAGCCATCCTCGAGGCCGTTTCAATGACATCGGGCACGCAAGAAATGCAATAGGTCGCTACATACATTTCTATAACTATCGCAGGCCGCATATGAGCATCGGGTACAAAATTCCTGCTGAGAAGGGAATACAGAAGAAAATGTGGCAGAAGAAAAAATATCCTTCTACAAGTAGCAATAAAAAGAAGGATGCAATATCTTTGCAAAGCCGAACAGCAAGTCCGGGCGAAGGCGTATGCCAGCGCACCTGACAAAGACAGAATGCCCCATCCAGGGGCACCCTGTCTTGCCGAACAAGCAAGCACGGGCTCTGCAAGTCCAGCAAGGCGACTGTCAACAGAATCAGCACAACTCACTTTGCTGTGTCTACTATATCAGCAGGACTTAGGAAGAAGTGACTACTGAAGCAGTACAATATTCTAAAGAACAGTCTACTGATATCGTTTATAAAAAGAAAAAGCGTCTAGCTAAATCAGGAAAAGACAGGGTGTCTTCCATGGAAGGAAACAAAGTTTCATGCGGCAGGGGTGTTGTACTAACTAAATATGTATGTTTATGAACTTACTTAGAAAAACATGGGGGATTGTAATAGCTGTTATAATCAGTTCGTGCCACTCGGCAACATTTGATACTATTTCTCCTGACGGAGCCTTAAAGGTTGGTGTAGTGACAACAAAGGATGGCGATTATGGAAAAGCCGCTTTCGTTGTGCATTACAAGGGAGATAGTATTCTTTTTCGTTCCGAACTGGGATTGGAAACAGATGCGCAAAAGTTTGCCGGTAACTTAAGACTGAAATCAGTTTCGGAACCGAAATCCGTGATTGATGATTATAGGATGATTACAGGAAAACGGAGCCATTGTGTGAATGAGGCTTCCGAACGGGTTTATTCTCTGGAAAACAATGAAGGGCAAACTTTGGAGGTAACGTTTAGGGTGTACAACGATGGGATTGCATTTTAGTATGGGCTTAAGGCTATTTCGGATGAAGAACATATCATTAATGAATATACGGCGTACGCCTTGCCACAAGGGAGTAAAAGATGGATACAACAATATGATCCGGGTTATGAAAAGTTTTTCCCGCTGTCTACTGACGGTAAGCTTGCCAATCGTCCGGAGGTTGACCTTTGGGGCTATCCGGCGCTTATAGAGCCACGGGATTCTGTGTTTGTGCTGATTACGGAGGCTAATATCAGACGGGGGCATTGTGGCTCTTTTCTGTATAACGGGGATAATCGCGATAATTATCAGGTACGATTGGGCGATAAAAAACTTGCTTTTAGCGGTGTGTGGGAGTCTCCATGGCGATTGCTTTTTGCTGGTTCTTTAGCTGATATTGCTGAGTCTACACTGGTGACGGATGTGTCTGACCCTTCTAAGGTGGAGGATACGGAATGGATAAAACCCGGAATGGTGTCATGGATTTATTGGGCATACAACCATGGTTCTCAAGATTATCAAATCGTGAAGGAATACATTGACCTAGCAGTCAAGATGAAGTGGCCTTATGATCTGATCGATTGGGAATGGGATGTAATGAGAAATGGGGGAAACATCCAAGATGCCGTGAAATATGCTTTGAGTCAAGGTGTTAAACCTTTGGTCTGGTATAATTCGAGCACGAATTGGATAGGTCCCGGTCCTCTCTTTCGTCTGAATAAAAAGGCAGACAGGGAAAAGGAATATAAATGGTTAAGCGATATGGGAGTTGCCGGCATTAAAGTTGACTTCTTCTCGGGTGATAGTGTTTCTACAATGAATTATTATATAGATCTGCTTGAAGATGCCGTGAAGTATAAATTGATGCTTAACTTTCATGGTGCCACTATTCCTCGCGGATGGCAACGTACGTATCCTCACATGATGTCGGTGGAGGGAGTATATGGGGCGGAATGGTACAATAACACTCCAGTTTTGACGAATCGGGCTGCGGAACACAATGCTACCTTACCCTTTACGAGAAATGTCGTAGGTCCAATGGATTATACTCCGGGCACTTTCTCTGATTCTCAGCATCCGCATATCACCTCTTACGGTCATGAATTGGCATTACCGATAATTTTTGAGTCGGCCTTGCAGCATATGCCAGACAGGCCTTCGGTTTACTATGATATGCCGGAACCTGTAAAGAAGTTATTATCGGATTTGCCGGTAGCCTGGGATGATACGAAGCTTTTGGCCGGCTATCCGGGTATGGAGGTTGTTATGGCACGGCGCAAAGGAGATGTATGGTATATTGCAGGGATTAATGGAACCAATAAACCGAGAACCCTTTGTTTTTTGCTGAAAGACCTTTCCGTTGTCGGTAAGAAAATAACCTTGTTTGAGGATGGTATATATGACAGAAGCTTTACTATTGCAGAGGATCTTCCTTTGTCAGAAGACGAAATGAGTGTGGAGATAAAATGCTTGCCGCGTGGAGGATTTGTAGCTGTTATAAAATGATAAACATGAGAATTTATATATTTCTGTTAACTGTTTGTTTTACCTTTCAGATGCGTGCACAGCAAGTACCTGATTGGGAAAATCCTCGCGTAGTAGATATCAATAAAGAGGAGTATCACAGTACATTGACGTTGCCGTCCGGGAAATCCTCGTGTGAAGAGATTGTGCCTTTGAACGGGAGGTGGAAGTTTTATTGGTCTCCCGATCCGCAAAGTCGGCCGTCGGACTTTTATAAAAATAATTTTGATGTGAGTGGCTGGGATAACATTTCTGTACCGGGGACATGGCAGTTACAAGGCTATGGAAAACCTATTTATACCAATTGGACATATCCTTTTAAGAAAGACCAGCCGAAAGTGACGGGAGAACCTCCCAAGCATTTTTTTAGTTATGAGAATCGAAATCCGGTGGGGGCTTATGTGACAACTTTCGATGTTTCGGAGGATATGAAAGATAAGCAATTGTATCTGCACTTCGAAGGAGTTAAGTCGGCTATGTATGTATGGATTAACGGGGAAAAAGTAGGATATAGCCAGAATTCTATGGCTCCGGCGGAGTTTGATATTACCGGATATGTAAATGAGGGGCAAAACCGTCTGGCGGTAGAGGTATACCGTTGGTCGGATGGCAGCTATCTGGAAGATCAGGATATGTGGCGTTTTAGTGGGATTTATCGCCCGGTAGAGTTATGGGTACGCCCTAAAATCCATATAAAAGACTATTCACTGACTACCGATCTGGCAGATGATTTTTCGTCTGCCGGTTTTAAGGCAAAAGTCTGGTTAAGAAACTTGTCGGACAGTAAATCGGGAAAACTGAGTCTTGAGGTTCTGTTAAAAGGGAAGAATCGGAATGAGGAAAGATTTGTGAAACGGTTAATCACTCCTGTAAAGAATTTGCCGGCAACATCCACAGGCTGCTATACTTTGTCATCTGTTGTGGAAAATCCGAAGCTATGGTCGGCGGAAAAGCCAAACTTGTATGATGTTGAAATTAGGCTTTACGATGGTAAGAAGGTGGTTGAGGAGTTTCAATCACATATAGGAATATGGAAATGCGAGATTGATGGAAATGTATTTAAGTTTAATGGACAGCCTGTTAAATTGAAGGGAGTGAATCGCCATGAACATCATCCACGCACCGGCCGACTTGTGGACAGTGAGACTATGGAAAAGGATTTGAGACTGATGAAACAAGCCAATATTAATATGATCCGTACTGCACACTATCCTAATTCCCCGTTGTTTTATGAATTGTGTGACAGATATGGTTTCTATGTGATGGATGAGGCTAATCAGGAAAGTCATGATTATGGTTTAGGTAATAAAATACTTGGTGATAACCCGGAATGGACGTTAGCGCATGTAGACAGGGCACTTGCATTGGTACAACGAGATAAGAATCACCCTTGTGTGGTCTTTTGGTCTTTGGGTAATGAAGGAGGTGCCGGACGCAATATGCAGACCATGGCAGATACAATACAGGCCATAGATGCTTCACGTATTATTTTTAGCGATACCGATCTTTCTGTATCGGCTTTTAATGATCCTTCTTATTATACTCCCGGAAAATTTAAGGAATATGCCCGGGAAAAACGTGATAAACCTATCTTTATGCGTGAGTATGCTCATGCCATGGGAAATTCAGTAGGCAATTTGCAGGAGTATTGGGATGTCATTGAGGCTAATGATCACGTTTCAGGTGCGGCTATTTGGGATTGGGTCGATCAGGGAATTGCAAAGAAGATAAATCCGGGATATAAGAAAGGAGTGGAAAATTCAGGTTCTTTGCTATTGAAGGAAGGTGAATTTTGGGCTTATGGAGGAGATTTCGGTGATTTTCCTAATAATGGGGAATTCTGTTTTAATGGTTTAATTGGGGCTGACCGTGTTCCTCATCCACACTACTATCAGGTTCAGAAAGTGTATCAGAATATTGGTTTTTCACTTGAAGGTCCGAATAAGGTGCGTCTTACCAATAAGTATGAATTTACGGCTTTGGATGAGTTCGATTATGAGTATGAATGGTTGCAGAATGGTGAACTTGTAAAGTCGGGAGAAGTACCGCTTGTAGCTGGAGATCATTTGGATATTCCCTCTTTCACGGGATCGGGTGAGCTTTTCCTGAATGTATTTGCCAAGCTGAAACAGAGTACATGCTGGGCTGAAAAAGGTTTTATTATTAGTAAGGAACAATTTTTGGTGAATATGGCCAAACCGGAGTCTATTGCTTCAGAAGGGGGAAGTGTTGAAGTGAATGCATCACAGGCTACTATTGAGATAATGGCTGGATTGAATTGTTTCATCGTAGATGTGAAATCCGGTGCTTTGACAAGTTGGAAAAATGATGGAACGGAAATTCTATATGCTCCTTTAGAACCTTATTTCTGGAAACCGGCGAACAGTAATCAGATGAATAATGGTTATAATAACCGTTTAGGAATATGGAGAAACGCTGCTGGTGAACGTGTAGTCGAAGGTGTGGATTATTCTGTGAAGAATGGGCTAGCTGTAGTGGAGGTTAGTATGTCGTTGCCTGTGGTAGGTGCTGCTTATCAATTGCTCTATGCTGTAAATGGGAGCGGAAAGATACAAGTTGAAGCTCTCTATAAACCAAAAAAAGAAAAGATCCCATTGATGCCTAAGTTTGGAATGAGGATGCGTTTACCCTCTTCCATGGATTATGTCAAATGGTATGGTCGTGGTGAGTTTGAGAACTATCCGGATAGGAAAACGGCTGCTTTAGTCGGTTATTATACAACGGATCTCAATAGTTTTGTTACGGATTATGCTTTTCCACAGGATAATGCAAACAGGTGTGATGTCCGTTGGTTTTCATTGAATGATAAGGAGAACCGGACTATAAAAGTGACAGGCTTGCAACCGCTCTGCTTTCGTGTGTGGCCGTATGGTGAGGAAGATTTGGAAAAGAGCAGACATGCTTATGAACTACCCGGACGCGATTATGTGAATGTGAATATTGATTTGAATATTCATGGCGTAGGAGGTGCTGATTCTTGGGGGGCAAGAACATTGGATGAATATACAATGGATGGCAATCAAGCTTATTATTATGGTTATTTGATGGAATATTATGATTGATAACCATCAATTTATCTAATATTGAAAGTCAAATATCTAATATTGAAAAAGGTGTATAGTGATATGCAGCTATTTTTGTATCGTACAAAATTATGGAATGCGAATTTTAATCATTAAATGTAATAAATACCATGAAATCAATTAAAATTGTATTAATATTAATGGCGCTGTGTTGTTGTATCCCACTTGCGGGGCAAGATTATCAGCAAATTCCTGAGGGAATTAAGGCGACCGTTAATTCTGTAGATGTAGAATTGCAATTCTATACTCCGTCAATTGTAAGAATACTAAAATCTCCTAATGGGTGGAAGTATACAAAGGAGAGCCTTTCTGTAATAGAAACTCCTCAGAAGGTGAAGACTGCCGTTACTCAGGAAGGCAATATTGTAAGACTGAAAAGTAGTGAAATGGGGGTTACTCTTAACTTGGAGTCTGGTGTTGTGTCTTTCTTTAATGCGAAAGGAGAGCCGTTGCTTAGTGAAAAAGGAAAGCCCGAGTTTACCGATTTTGATGATGCGGGAACCAAAACGTTTGCAATCAAGCAATCGTTTATTTTAGATAAAGATGAACCTCTTTATGGATTAGGAATCCTCCAGAATGGAAAAATGTCACAACGTAATCAAACCAAACACCTTGTACAGGGCAATGTGGAGGACGTGGTTCCATTTGTACAGTCAGTGAAAGGATATGGTCTTTTCTGGGATAATTATTCACCAACTAACTTTGCTGATAAAGCGGAAGGGACGTCTTTTCAATCTGAAGTAGGAGATTGTATAGACTATTACTTCATGTATGGTGGAAATGCTGATGGTGTAGTTGCACAAATGCGTGCTTTGACCGGACAAGTACCCATGTTTCCTTTGTGGACTTACGGTTATTTCCAAAGCAAGGAACGCTATAAAAGTCAGGAAGAAACAGTAGGAGTGGTGAGAAAATATCGTGAATTAGGTGTTCCTCTTGACGGAATTATTCAGGATTGGCAATACTGGGGACACAATTATTTGTGGAATGCTATGGATTTCAAAAATCCGTTGTTCAACGAACCTCAAAAGATGATTAATGATGTACATGGAATGAATGCGCACATGCTGATTTCTATCTGGTCTTCGTTTGGACCAATGACCAAACCTTATAGAGAACTGGATAAGAAAGGTATGCTGTTTAACTTCTCTACATGGCCTCAGTCGGGACTTGAAACTTGGCCACCCGATATGGAATATCCCTCCGGAGTACGTGTATACGATGCTTATAATCCAAAAGCTCGTGATATCTACTGGAAATATCTGAATGAAGGCATTTTTAAATTAGGCATGGATGGATGGTGGATGGATTCTACAGAACCTGACCATTTAGACTGGAAACCGGAAGACTTTAATACGAAGACTTATCTGGGTTCGTTCCGTAAAGTACGCAATGCTTATCCGCTGTTGACAGTAGGTGGAGTATATGATAACCAACGTGCAGTAACTTCCGATAAACGTGTGTTTATTCTTACCCGTTCCGTATTTGCCGGGCAGCAGCGTTACGGAGCCAATGTATGGTCGGGAGATATCGGATCTTCCTGGGAATCACTGCGTAATCAGATTCCGGCAGGCTTAAACTTTACCCTTACCGGAAATCCTAATTTCAATACTGATATAGGTGGTTTCTTTGCCGGACATTATAACAAGAGTTGGAATGACGGGAGTGCACCTAAGAATCCAATGTTTCAGGAATTATATGTACGTTGGCTACAATTCGGGACATTTACTCCGATGATGCGTTCGCATGGAGCTGATACGCCGAGAGAAATTTATCAATTTGGGAAAAAAGGCGAACCTGTATATGATGCTATTGAAAAGATGATTAATCTGCGTTATTCTTTGTTGCCTTATATATATTCCACTTCTTGGGAAGTGACTGAACGTCAATCGAGCTTTATGCGTGCTTTGGTAATGGATTTTGCCGGTGATAAGAATGTATGGGATATAAAAGACCAGTATATGTTTGGCAAATCCATTCTTGTAGCGCCGGTAGTCAGTGCGCAGTACACTCAGGAAAAGGTAGTGAAGGTAAATGAGAATGATGGTTGGAATAGAAATAATGCTCAGAAGTTTGAGGATAAAGCTCCGGTAGACTTTATGCAGGCTAAGTCCGCAAAGGTATATTTGCCAGAGGGTGCTACCTGGTATGATTTCTGGACGAATGAAAAGCATGACGGTGGACAGGAAATAGAAAAGGAAACGACTATCGATGTCATTCCTTTGTATGTCAAGGCAGGCAGTATTATTCCAATAGGTCCTAAAGTGCAGTATGCAACGGAAAAACCGTGGGATAACCTTGAATTGAGAGTATATGCCGGTGCCGATGGTTCTTTTGTTCTTTATGAGGATGAATTTGATAACTATAATTATGAACTGGGAGCATATACAGAGATTCCTGTCGTATGGAATAATACATCACGCCAGTTAACCATAGGGGCTCGAAAAGGTGCATATAAGGGAATGTTGAATAATAGAAAGTTCACAATCGTACTTCAAGACGGAACTCAGAAAGTGGTTAACTACAACGGAAAAAGAGTTAGTGTGAAATTCTAGTACTATTGGGAAACATCGATTTTTAAATACCAGAAGTAATGAAGAAACTTATTTTATCCGGATTGACGGTAGCTATACTGTTTATAGCTTCTCCTCTGGGACATTTGAATGCCCAGACCCCTATTATACAGACAAAATTCACTGCCGACCCTGCCCCCATGGTACATAAGGGTATGGTATACCTTTATACTACCCATGACGAGGATTATGCTCCCGAAGGAATGGCAGGTTTCCGCATGAAAGAATGGTTGCTGTACACCAGTACCGATATGGTGAACTGGACTGATCATGGAACCATAGCCAATTTATATAATTTCAAGTGGGCAGATCCTGCCGTATCAGGTTGGGGAGGATTTGAGAATGGTGCCTGGGCTCCTCAGTGCATCGAGCGTAATGGAAAGTTTTATTTGTATTGTCCCGTGCAGGGACGAGGCATCGGTGTGCTGGTTGCCGATAATCCCTTTGGCCCTTTTACCGACCCCCTTGGAAAACCCTTGATCGGTGCCGAGTATGACAGTATTGACCCGAGTGTGTTGATAGACGATGATGGACAGGCATATCTATATTGGGGAAATCCTAATCTCTGGTATGTGAAACTGAATGAAGATATGATATCCTGTGCGGGGGAAATCACGAAAGATAAATTAATCCGGAAGATAGAAAATCAGAAAGACCCTTATCATTTTCAGGAGGGTCCTTGGGCATACAAGAAGAATGGGCACTATTATATGGCTTATGCAAGTACATGCTGTCCGGAAGGTATCGGTTATGCAATGGGTCCCAGCCCGGTAGGCCCTTGGGAATTCAAGGGTTATATAATGAAGCCTAATGGGAAGTCCTCCGGAAACCATCCGGGCATCATTGATTATAAAGGTAAATCTTATGTGTTCGGGTTTAATTACCGGTTGAACTTCATGATAACCGACAAGCATCATGAACGCCGTTCCATATGTGTGGCCGAGTTGGAGTATAATCCCGATGGCACGATCAAAGAACTACCCTGGTGGGATGACGGTGTCGGGGTTGAACCTGTCGGTACATTGAATCCCTATAAGCGGACTGAGGCGGAAACAATGGCTTGGAGTCAGGGACTTAAGACCGCCAAGGACGATGAAAGTGGGATGTATGTTACTTCCATTCATAACAGGGACTTCCTTCAAGTGAAAGCGGTTGACTTCGGCAAAGGGGCAAAGACATTTGAAGTCCGTGCAGCTACGATAACCAAAGGAAAGATTGAAATCCGCTTGGATGACCTTGACGGTACATTGCTGGGGGTGTGCGATATCAGTAATACCGGTGGCTGGAATACGTGGAAAACCTTTGTTACCGATGTGGAAAAGGTGGGTGGAGTTCACGATCTGTACCTCGTTTTTAGAGGAGGAGACGGAGAGATGTTCAACATGGACTATTGGAGATTCAAGTAGATGGCCGGGAAACCGCGTTAGAAATAAATCGTAAATAAATATATATCTGTATCATGAAAAAGATGATGTTGGCATGGCTGACTGTTGCTTCATTACTAATGGGGTGTTCTGGTTCGGAAATGCCGGTGAAGGGAACGTTTCGTAATCCGGTGGTTTATGCCGATATACCGGACATATCCATTACACGTGCGGGAGAATACTACTACATGATAAGTACCACCATGCACCTGATGCCCGGCGGGCCTGTTATGAGATCAAAAGATCTGGTAAATTGGGAAACAGTGAGTTATGTTTTCGATAAGTTGACTGATAACTCAAAGTATGATTTGATTGGTGGAACTGTTTATGGGCGCGGACAATGGGCATCGTCCATACGCTATCATAACGGTAAGTTCTATGTATTGTTCTCACCAAACGATGTACCCTACCGGTCGTATATATTCACGGCGGACGATCCTGCCGGAAAGTGGGAACTATTGTCGAGAACGCAGCATTTTCATGATGCCTCTTTGTTTTTTGATGATGACGGACGGGTATATGTATTCTATGGAACCGGTGAGCTGAAGGAATTGAAGAGTGACTTGTCGGATGTGAAGCCCGATGGAGTCAGTATGAAGATATTCGAGCGGGATGCTGACGAACAGGGGCTATTGGAAGGAAGCCAGGTTGTGAAGTATAACGGCAAGTACTATTTGTTGATGATCTCCATGGACTGGAGCATTCCCGGTCGGGTGCGCAGGGAAGTATGTTACCGTGCTGACACGATTACAGGACCTTATGAGAAAAAGGTTATCCTGGAACATGATTTTGACGGTTACGGAGGAGTAGGCCAAGGTTGTATTATTGACTCGGAAGAAGGAGACTGGTATGGGGTTATTTTTCAGGACCGCGGAGGAATAGGCCGGGTGCCTACTCTGATGCCCTGCCGCTGGGTGGATGGATGGCCGATGCTGGGAGATGAAAACGGTCATGTACCCTTGACGATGGAAAAAGAGATATATCCGACTGAAAATACCAAAGGAATACTTGGAAGTGATGACTTCAGCGATGAGAAGCTTTCACTCTACTGGCAATGGAATCATAATCCGGTAGATGATAAGTGGTCTTTGACGGAACGTCCGGGTTATCTGCGATTGAAGACCAGCCGGGTGGTTGATAACCTGTATTTAGCTCCGAATACGATTACGCAACGTATGGAAGGGCCGAAGTGCAGTGCTACCATTTCTCTTGATGTTTCTCATATGAAAGATGGGGATGTAGCCGGATTCAGCGCATTCAACGGACATTCCGGGCTTTTGTCAGTGGTGAAGGAAGGGGATGCAAAGCGTCTGGTTATGTCTACCAATGTTGTCAACTTTGATAATACTCCCAATAAGGCAATAGCCAGTGTGGATATAGAAGAAAAAGAACAAGTCGATTTTAATCAGGACGTCATTTATCTGCGTATAGAAGGCGACTTCATGCCGAAACGCGATATTGCTACTTTCTATTATAGCCTGGATAATAAGGAATGGAAAAAGATAGGAACGGATTTCAAAATGCGCTTTGATTATACAAGGCTCTTTATGGGAAGCAAGTTTGCTATCTTCAACTATGCAACAAAGTCGCTGGGAGGTTATGTCGACGTTGATTACTTTGACTTCTCTACCTCCTGATTTGCATAAATAATGACAGATGTTCTGAAGAGGGGAAGCTCTTAAAGAGTGTCGTTGACACTTAGCACAAGTATCCCTGACACTTAGCACAAGTATGCCCGACACTTAGCACAAGTGTCAGTGACACTTAGCACAAGTCTCAATCCCCTTTCAGAATGCTCTGTAGGGCATGTCTAACTTAGAAAACAGAGCGTATGGCGTTTTTTAAATCTATTTACAAAAGTATATCCGGGACGTGGCGGTTTTTGCCTACTTTCCCTCAAAACTTAATACTTATGAAACATTTTTTAGTTATGGCGGCGCTATTAATTTGCGGTGCAATAAAAGCGGAAGAGAAACAAATTACAAGTCCCGATGGGAAAATATTGGTAACTATCTCCGATAAAAATGGGCAACCTTCATATAGCATCAGCTATAATGGTACTCCTTTCATTCATTCTTCTCCTTTGGGGCTTGTGACTAATGTCGGTGATTTTTCTCGGGATATGTCTTTGGGACAGAATGTCCGGTCGAACAAAATTGACGAGACCTATACATTGCCTAATATAAAGCAGAGCGATGTGCACTATGTGGCTACAGAAGCTGTATACCAGTTTAGCCAGCAAGATAAGGTTGCTTTTGATGTTATATTTCGCGTAAGTGACCGGGATGTTGCTTTCAGATATAAAATGTATCCTCATAAGAAGGCCTTGTCCTGCGTTGTGAAAGAGGAAATGACCGGTTTTGCGCTTCCTGAGGGGAGTACGACTTTCCTGTGTCCGCAGAGTAAACCTATGGGAGGATTTGCCCGCACTTCGCCCAGCTACGAAACTCCCTATAAAGCGGATGATTCCATGGGTAAAAATGGATGGGGTGAAGGATATACTTTCCCTTGCCTGTTCCGTAATGGTGACAAAGGATGGATACTTATTTCAGAAACGGGTGTGGATAGCAAATACTGCGGAAGCCGTTTGCTGGGACATGAAAATGGCCTGTATACAATCGGTTTTCCTCAAGAAGGTGAAATGAACGGAAACGGTACAACTGCACCCGGACTTGCATTGCCGGGAGAAACTCCCTGGCGGACGATTACTTTGGGCGAAACTTTAGCTCCCATTGTTGAAACAACGGTTTCTTTTGATGTTGTAAAGCCACTATATGCAGCGTCCGGCAAATATGAGTACGGCAGAGGTTCCTGGAGTTGGATTATCGGTATGGATGGAAGCACGAATTATGAAGAGCAGTTGCGCTATATTGATTTCTCGGCGGCAATGGGTTATCAGTCTGTATTGGTAGATGCATTGTGGGATACGCAGATTGGATATGATAAGATTGAGCAGCTGGCTAAATATGGAGCGCAGAAAGGGGTAGGTCTCTATCTGTGGTATAACTCTAACGGATACTGGAATGATGCTCCACAATCACCCCGTGGCATTATGGACAATGCGATAGCCCGTCGTAAAGAAATGAAATGGATGCAAAGTATTGGAATACGTGGCATAAAGGTTGACTTCTTTGGCGGTGACAAGCAAGTTACCATGCAACTCTATGAAGATATTCTTGCTGATGCCAATGAATACGGGTTGCTGGTGATTTTCCACGGATGTACTTTGCCTCGCGGCTGGGAACGTATGTATCCTAACTATGCGTCGAGTGAAGCAGTATTGGCGAGTGAAAACCTGCATTTCTCTCAGGGAAGCTGTGACGCTGAGGCATTCAATGCCTGCCTGCATCCGTTTATCCGTAATACGGTGGGTAGTATGGACTTTGGCGGCAGTGCACTGAATAAATATTATAATTCGGATAATGCTCCGCGCGGAAGCCGGCGTATGACTTCTGACGTGTTTGCTTTGGCTACTGCAGTATTGTTCCAAAGTCCGGTGCAACATTTTGCCTTGGCTCCGAATAACCTGACGGATGCTCCGGAATGGGCGATAGGCTTCATGAAAGAAGTTCCTACCACATGGGATGAAGTACGCTTTATTGATGGCTATCCCGGAAAATACGTAGTTATGGCTCGCAGGCATGGAGATAAATGGTATATTGCAGGGGTTAATGCCCAGAAAGAAACTGTAAAACTGAAGATTGCCTTGCCGATGTTTATGCCTGGCAATCAGGTATGGGTATTCAGTGATAATGAAGAATTGCAAGGAAATGTAAAACAAATAAAGGTAAATAAGAAACAGGAGTTACAATTGGCAATTCCTTGCAATGGTGGAATATTAATTGTAGAATAATCAAACTAAAAAAGCAATATGGATAAAATGAAGTCTTTATTCTTTTCATCGCTATTGACGGTGGTGGCTACTTTGGGGCTGGGACAAAAACC
>ERZ780067.227-NODE-227-length-25944-cov-7.18012_pt1 | contig 25944 bp, 13 predicted proteins | sample MGYA00511841_ERZ780067 | MGnify/ENA primary metagenome ERZ780067 (study PRJEB29588, sample SAMEA2143295) | human gut metagenome | biome: human gut; feature: human-associated habitat; material: faeces | place: Denmark | collected 2008/2010 ... | reverse complement strand
TTTGTCGGATACCGGCTTCATACCTGCCCCTCCTTCATCAATCTACGCAGGCGGTAGCGGAACCGCAGCCAAAAGAGGAAGCCGGCCGAGAACAATCCTGCCGGGAAGGCGACCCACACCCCCACGACTCCACCGTCGAGCGTGAAACCACACAGGTATCCTACCGGCAAGGCTATCACGAAATAGGCCACGAAGGCAATCCACATCATGGGCTTCACGTCGGCCGTCCCCCGCAGGGCGTTGGCAAAGGTAATCTGCAAGGCATCGCCAAACTGGTAGACGATGAGCGAATAGATGAGCACCACCACAAGAGCCATCACCGCGGGGTCTTCGGTGAAACTGTATACGATAGGCACCCGAGCCAGGTAGAAGAAGAGACTGGCTGCCACGGCCAGCACCAGAATGATGCCCAGCCCGGCATGTACGGCCCGGCGCAGGTTGGGGAAATCGCGCTGTCCCATAAAGTGGCTCACCCGCACCGCCAGGGCAGCACCCATACCATAATAAATCATAAAGCCCAGCGTACTGACCGAAATCATAATCTGGTGAGCCGCCAACGGCACACTGCCCAGCCAACCCACCATGATGGCGCTCAGCGAGAAGGCAGCCGTCTCCATACCCATCTGCAAGGCCAGCGGCCACCCCAGGGCATTGAGTTGCACGAAGTCGTTGCGGTTGAAGCGCGAATGGCGCATCGCCTCCCGATAGGCCCGGTAGCGAGGCATCCACCACACCATCCCCACAAAGACCAGCAGCATGACTACCCGCGACACCAGCGTACTCACGCCGGCACCGAACAGCCCCCATTCGGGGCAACCGAAGCTACCGTAGATGAGCAGATAGTTCCCTATGATATTGAGAGCATTGCCCCCCAGCAAAATCCACATGGGCGTGCGTGTATCGGTGAGCCCCTCGGAGAACTGCCGGAAACTGTTGAAGAGCATCACGAAAATGAGCGAGATGAGCTGCAAGACAAAATAGGGCCGTATGTAAGGCAACAACTCCCCCGGCTGTCCCAGCCGATCGACAAAACAGTAGACCACATACATGATGACCGTGAGCAGCACCGCCACTGCCGTGTGAGCCACGAGGGCATTGCGGAAAACCCGCCCGATGCCCTGCACGTTGCCGGTCCCCTGCAACATCCCGATCAGAGGGGTAAGTCCGTATGAAAAACCCGTCGCAAAAATAATAGCCAGGTTAAATACGTTGTTGACAAAGGCAGCAGCCGCAAGCTCCTCGGTACTGTGGTGTCCGATCATCACCGTATCGGCCAGTCCCAATATAATCATACCCAACTGCCCCACGACAATGGGGAGTCCCAGTTTCAGCAACGAAACGACCTGTTGCTTATAAGGCAATAGTGGAATCGCATTCATAAATACCATTTCAAAAACAGCGTGCAAAGATAGTGAAAGGTGAGAGGAGAATAAAATATCGAAACATCGTTTCAGATATTTTTTATCCCGAACCGTATCCTATCTTCTATAAAGATAGTGAAAGGTGAGCGACAAGCAAAGATACTTGCATTATTTGCTTGGCCGAGCCGCATCCTGTCTTATCTAAAGATAGTGAAAGGCGAGAGCAGAGACAAACCGAAAACACTGTTTTCAAGAGTTTGGCTATCCCAATTCGCCCCATCCCTATCTGATTCTCCATTCAGCCCCCACGGGCCCAACATCCTGCCCCACCCCACCGAGAGACAAAGAGAGAGGGGTTGCACTCACGCGAGACAACCTCTCTCTTCTGATAAACTTTTATGTCAAGCCGCTCGATTAGAAGAGCTTGGCAGGATATTCACCGGCATCGACCAGTGCCTGAATCTTGTCGACAACCGACTGACGGTCGGCGGCATAAGTCACACCAAACCACTTCGACGGCGTGTCGAGTACCGTAACCGTAGCTTTACCCGATTGGATGAGGTCGTTGACTACCAGCGGGATAAAGAACTCGGCCTTGATATTGCCGGCATTCTCCTGGAGGAATTTAACGAAATACTCTTCGGAGTATTTGAAATAATCGGGCGTAAAGCCCCACATGTTCATCGACACGGGCGTATTGTCGTCGATAGCCGTCCAGCTGTCGTCGTCCTCCTTGTACATGACCCGGCCGTCTCGACGCTCGATTTGCGTACGCTCAACCACCGAAGTCAAGTGTTTGGCGGCATTGGTCTCGCAGATACCGCGAGCCACGGTACCGCTCTCCGACAAAGTGTTGCCTACCCGGTAACCCACCATGCAATAGTCGTTTTGCTTACCCTCCTGATTCTTCAGATAGTCGGCCAGGATGGCAAAGCTCTCGCGGCCGTAGAAGTCGTCGGCATTGATGACGGCAAACGGCTCTTTAATCACATCCTTGCCCATGAGCACGGCGTGGTTGGTACCCCACGGTTTGGTGCGGCCTTCGGGGCAGGTAAAGCCCTCGGGCAGGTCGTTGATCGACTGGAACACCAGTTCGCACGGGATATGTCCTTCGTATTTGGAAAGAATCTTCTCTCTGAAATCTTGTTCGAAATCTTTACGGATGACGAAAACTACTTTACCGAATCCCCCACGCAAAGCGTCGAATATCGAATAATCCATAATCGTTTCACCATTGGGGCCCAGTCCGTCGAGTTGCTTCAAGCCCCCATACCGGCTACCCATACCGGCGGCCAATACAAAAAGAGTTGGTTTCATAACAGTTTCTTGTTTTTTAGTTTTCCATGAGTTGCAAATGTAATTATTTTTTATGATAATGCACCCATGCGCTCCCGACTTTTCACCTCCGGCTCTGAGGAAGGTCTCGTTAATCGGCTCGAAAACAGAAGAAACACAATGCTAACAAACCGATTTTGTTCACGGCAACTATGTTAAAAATGAAACGATAGCACAAAAAAATTCTATTTTTGCTTTCCGTTTTCAAAAAAAACATCTTTATTTGCAACGAATAATAATTATTGAATCACTCTAAAATAAGATTGCCTATCGACAAAACATTACGCTGGAATAAAAAAAAGAGAGGTAGTAATGAACGATTTATTCGACCGCACCGACGAAGAATTGGTTGCGCTGTATGCCGAAGGTAATAATGGAGCTTTTGATGTATTGCTCAAGCGTCATCAGGCCCGTACTTTCAACTATATTTTCTACATTGTCAAAGACAAAGAGTTGGCCAACGACATCTTTCAGGAGACCTTTGTCAAGGCCATTATGACCATCAAGCAGGGACGCTACACCGAGAACGGCAAGTTCCCGGCCTGGATTTCGCGTATCGCCCACAATCTCATCATCGACTTCTTCCGCCAGGAGAAGGCCGACAACTACGTCGTATCGGACAACGAAACCATGGACATCTTCAACCGCAAGGAGCTGAGCGAGGGTACGGTCGAAGACGCCATCGTACACAACCAAATCGAGGCCGACATACGCAAACTCATCAAAGCTCTGCCCCACTCGCAGCGCGAGGTTCTCATCATGCGCTACTACAAAAACATGAGCTTCAAAGAGATTGCCGACCACACCCAGGTAAGCATCAACACCGCACTGGGGCGGATGCGTTATGCCATACTCAACCTGCGGAAAATGGCCGAAGAGAACAACATTGTTCTCACTCTGTAATAAAAAAGAGCACCTCACAGATAATAAATCACAGGCCGACGACGTTTACCATATACAAACATCAACACTTCGGCCTATGAAAAAAACCTCTACTCCCAAAGACACCCTGACAGTGAGAAGCTCAAAGACGCAACAACAGCCGTCGGCCTCGACAATCGACTTTATCAGGCAATTTGCCAGAGCCTACTCGTTCGAGCCGCAACTTCCGACCTCATTGGGCGGATTCGTGAATAACTGATACAAAGGGGGATTCCTGCCAACAGGGACTCCCCCTTTGAGTATCGGCCCCACCCCCTTCTCTCTCCGTCTGAATCGGTCCTGCTCCAGACAGACAATCAATCACCCCTCCTTTATCTTCTTCACATTTCTTTGTGCAACAACTTTTTTAAAAAAAAATTAGGTTGCCTATTTCCGTTTTTATTCTATAAATATTATATTAGCACGCCGATTTTCCTTATGGAATGCACGATTTATGACCTTAAAAATCTAAGTATCATTGAAAAAAAACACAAAATAGACGAATTGCAAACCTTTGATATGCTTTTCAAGAGAGGTATAGATTTTGATATAATTCAAAGTTAATGACACCGATTACTCAAGAAGAAAACGATTTCAACCACATTTTTAGAAGCTCTAAAAATGGGTTCATTCAATTTGCATACTCCTATCTCGGGAATATGCAAGATGCCGAAGATGTAGTCATGGAGTCATACATTCAATACTGGGAAAACAAAGACAAAGAGACCTTCAAGTCGACCAACATAAAAGGATATATCTTTACCATCATCCGCAACCGGTGTATCGACGTACTCGAAGAGCGCAAAAACCTGCTGCAAAAGAACGACGAACTGCACCGCCATCTCATCGGCGAAATCGAAATCAACATCTCCTCGCTCAAAGGGTGCGACCCCTCCGAGCTCTTCACCAGCGAAATCGAAGAGATTGTAAACGACACCATCAAAACCCTGCCCAACCGTACCCGCGAAATCTTCTACGAACGGTACCTCGAACAGAAACCCTACAAAACCATCGCCGAGAACTTCGGCATATCGGTCAAAGGTGTGGAATTTCACATCTCAAAAAGTCTGAACATGCTGCGCAAAAACCTGAAAGACTATCTGTAACCGACAACAGCCTCCGTATTTCCAACGAAAGAGAAGCAGAGCCTCACCCCAGACATCCACGACCCGCCTTAACTCCCCCCTTATAAAAAAATCTTATTTTATAACTAGGGATACAAAGATTTATAAAGTTTATATAATGTATGAAAAAAGAAACATTATATAGATATTTTGGGAATTGCGCCACCGAAGAAGAGCGCAATGAGGTCGTGACATGGGCACAGGCCTCGCCCGAAAACCTGAAGGAATTTTGCCGGGAACGCAACATATACAATGCCGTTTTATTATCGACCGACGCCATACAGCACACCCAGTACGACTTCCGCCGCCACTACCGCATACAGCTTCTGCGCATTGCCGCAGTAGTCATTCTGCTGCTTTCGGTAGCCTTCGGAGCCTTCTACTTCACGCTGAGCGACCGTATCGTTCCCCTCTACTCACTCACGGTTCCCGCCGGTAACAGCAACACCCTGCTCTTGCCCGACGGTACCAAAGTATGGCTCAATGCCGAATCGACCATCAAATACCCCTCGTCGTTCATGGGGCTGCAACGCAACATCGAAATCGAGGGCGAAGCCTACCTCGAAGTTGCCCACAACCGATGGAGACCCTTTATCGTCAACACCCCCAACGGAAAGATAAAGGTGCTGGGTACCAAATTCTACGTCACTTCAACCACCGAAGAGAAAGACTTCATGGTATCGCTCATCGAAGGCTCGGTAAAAATCTCGTCGGGCGACAAGAGCGCGACCCTCAAACCGGGCTACCGCGCTCAATTCAAAGACGGCGAATTCAAGCAATCGGTCATCCGCTCGCTCGAGTCGGAACTGTGGAAAGACGGTATCTACTATTTCAAAAACCAATCGTTCGCCGAGCTCATGGATGGTTTTGAAAAGTGCTTCGGCGTAAAAATCAGTATCGACCGAGAGATACAGAGCAACGAGCGCTATACCGGTAAATTCTATCGCTACAACGGTGTACAACATGCCTTACACGCCTTGCAACACGACTTCGATTTCGATTTCAAATGGAACAACGAACATAATACCATTTACATAACTGCAAAACACAAATAACATCTCCATGCCTATGAACATATAACACACCTATTACCCTGAAACGCCCAAAACATTTTTTATTCACAATCCTTGTTGAATACCCATAAACACACATATGTATAGAAAAAGTTTAAAAGCACTTATCATGGCTTTTGCTCTGGCTTACGCATTCGAAGCCAGCGCCGATGCGTATTCTCGCATCTCCCTATCCGAAGTGAATACTCCGGTAGAAGACGTTCTGAAAAAGATCGAAAAAGAAGCGAAGTGTCTGTTTGTCTTCAATACACAAGTGGATACCCAGCGTAAAGTAAACCTAAACGTCAAGAATAAAACCGTCAGCGAAGTTCTCGACATCATGTTCAAAGGGACCGACGTATCCTATTCGATACAGAACCCCAACATCATGCTTTCGAAGAGAGCCGCCGCTCAAGAGCAGGCCAAAGGCAACAAGGGTGCTGCCACTGCCGCTCAAGCCACCAACGGCTCGAGAATCGTAACCGGTAACGTGACCGACGCCTCGGGCGAAACCCTCATTGGCCTCACCGTAAAAGTAGCCGGTACCAGCGTAGCCACCGCCACCGACATCGACGGCAACTACTCGATCAAGGTTCCGGCCGGGAGCAACGAACTGGAGTTCTCCTACATCGGTTACCAAACCGTGAAACAACCCATCAACGGGAAAGATAAAATCGACATCGTCATGCGCGACAACACCAAGCTGCTCGACGAGGTAGTGGTTACCGCCATGGGTATCGCCCGTAAGGAAGAGACACTTTCCTACTCGACCCAAACCGTAGGCGGCGACGAGCTGACCCGCGCCAAAGAGGCCAACCTCATCAACTCGCTGCAAGGCAAGAGCGCCGGTCTGGTCATCACGCCCAACTCGGGTGGTGCCGGTGGTGCCTCGAAAATCCTGTTGCGTGGTAACGCCTCGATGCTGGGTAACAACTCACCCCTTATCGTTATCGACGGTGTGCCCATGCAGAACAGCGTAAACGGTCAGATGGACATGGACGGCGGCGGTGCCACGATGATGGCCGACGGTTCGAAAGAGAGCAGCGACGCCCTTTCGCAACTCAACCCCGACGACATCGAGTCAATCACCGTGCTGAAGGGTGCCAACTCGGCCGCCCTGTACGGTAGCGCCGCTTCGAACGGTGTACTGATGATTACCACCAAGAAAGGTAAAGAGGGTCAGTTGCGTATCGATGTATCGAGCAGCACCACCTTCGAGACTCCGCTCAAGTTGCCCCAGATACAAAGCGTATACGGTGCACAGATGTCGGGTTCGGTAGAAAACGGATTTTCGATGGGATCATACAGTTGGGGCCAACGCATGAACTCCCTCGGCAACGAATATTACGACACAGCCAACTCGCCCTATCACCTTACCCGCAACTCATACGATATCAGCGACTTCTACCGCACGGGTACCAACTTCAACAACTCCATCTCGTTGAGCGGTGGTACGAAAGTGGCCCAGACCTATTTCTCTTACGGAAATACGACGGCCAACGGTATCGTCGAGACCAACAAGTTCGAGCGTCACAACATCGCCCTGCGTCAGAGCTTCTCCTTCTTCAAGGACAAACTCAAGATTGACATCTCGGCCAACTACATCAACCAGAAGACCAAAAACCGCCCCACCGGTGGTACCTTTTTCAACCCCATCTATCAACTTTACACCTCGCCGCGTAACCTCGACATGAATTGGTATCGCAAGAACTACTACGACACCAACGCGACTTGGGAATCCAACCCATACAGCTATATTGTATCGCAAGTAGGTAGCAATGGAATGCCCATATCTGTAATAGAAAATGGTAGAACCGTTACACTCTCCGACTCGAATTACGGCAAACAGGTATGGTTTACCGACGCCATCAACCTGAACAACCCCTGGTGGTTGCTCAACCGCATGACCAGCGAAGAGGTAATCAACCGTACCTTCGGCAGCATCACGGCCAACTGGCAGATTATCCCCGACCTCAACCTGCAGGCTCGTATCAAATACGACTACAACGAGCGCAACGACGAATCTCGCCAATATGCCTCGACTTGGGGTAATGCCGAAATGATCGACCGCGGCCGCCTCATCCTCGACCACACCAAATCGAGCGACTTCTACGGCGACTTCATGTTGAGCTACAACAAGCAGATTCAAGACTTCACGATCGGTGTAAACGCCGGCGGTAGTATGATGAACTCGTCGTACGACCAATGGATGATTACCCCTATCGCCAAATCGGGTGCTCCCTATACCGAGGACCACTCGTGTAACCAGTTCGTGCTCTCCGACATCTACATCAACAGCAGCGACAACTACGGAGGTCTTACGACCAAAAACTGGGAACGCGCCATCTTCGCTACTGCTCAGGTAACCTGGCAAGACAAGGTAACCGTCGAGGGTAGCTACCGCGACGACTGGTACCGCGCCTTCACGCAGTTCAAAGACATGGACCCCCACTTCGCCTACTATTCGGCAGGAGCTTCGGCCCAGATGAACAAACTGCTCTCTTTGCCCGACCAAATCAACGAACTGAAGCTCCGCGCCTCTTACTCTGAGGTAGGTAACTCGATTCCCAACAACTTGTTCCTGGCTTCGGCCTCGCGCAACCCGGCTACCGGTGCCTACATCAGTAGCGCCATCATCAACTTCAAGGATCCCAAACCCGAAACGACTCAATCGTTCGAGGCCGGTTTCGATGTAAGCCTGCTCGACCGCTCCATCTCGTTGCAAGCTACCTACTACAACGCCATCATGAAAAACCAGTTCATGAAATACGAAGGTGCCGCCGGTAAAGAGATCTATATTAACGGTGGTAAAGTGCGCAACCAAGGTGTCGAGTTGACCGCATCGTATATCTTTGCTCCCAACAACGACTTCAGTTGGATTACCACTTTCAACTACGCCTACAACGACAACAAGATCCTCACCGTAGCCCGCAAGCAAAACGGTCAGAAATATATCCACGAAGTTGACATGGGTAACCTCAGCGGTCTGAAAATCAAATTCGAAGAAGGAGGCTCATATGGCGATCTCTATGCTGTGGACTTCATGCGAGACGAAATCACAGGTGAAATCGTAGTTGATCCAGATACAGGAGCACCCTTCAAACTCAATGGTCAAGCCAATGAATATCTGGGGAACATGAATGCCAAACACACTTTGGGATGGTCCAATACGTTCAATTACAAAGATTTATCATTCTACTTCCTCATCGACGGTAAAGTAGGGGGTAAAGTCATCTCTTTCACCGAGGCTTATCTCGACCAATTCGGTACCTCGCAACGCACAGCCGAAGCCCGCGACCTTGCCATAGCCAACAACCTCTACTGGACCTCGGAAGATGGGACCATAACCAAACCCGCTATGTATATCCCGGGTACCAACACCTTGGTACCGGTCGACCAATATTACCAAACCATCGGAGGTGGTTCGCCAGTAGGTCGTAATTATGTATACGATGCCACCAACTTCCGTCTGCGCGAGATTTCGTTGGCCTATACCTTCCGCAATCTCTTCGGCCCAAGCAAGAACCTCACGGTTTCGGCTAACGCCCGTAACCTCTTCTTCCTCTACATCAACGCTCCCATCGATCCCGATACATCGTTGAGTACGCAAAACGCTCTGGGTAATGTCGATATCTTCAGCATGCCCACGACCCGTTCATTCGGTATCTCTCTTAAAGCATCATTCTAACGAAAAGTAGCATTATGAAAAAGACAATATATTCTTCCGTATTTGCATTGGCCGCTGCTGTGACTCTGGTAGGCTGCGGCGACCCCCTGCTTGACGACCTGAACTCCAACATCGAAGTCGGGTCAGGCGACCTCTCCATAGCCGAGACTTACGAACAAGCTGCCGGTATGTTCCTGACAGCACAACAAAAGATGCACGACATAGGAGCCCAGAACGGAGCACACATCTACCAAGTGCAGTTCAATATCCACATCGATAATTATTCAGGTTATTTAGCCGGAACTCAGAACTTCAGTGGTAACCTACCCTCGACCTATCGCTACTTCGCCCAATACTGCGACGGCCCCAAAGCCAGTTTCTTTCTGGTAGCACAGGCCGCCCTGCCCGTGATGCGGTCGGCTAACCAGCTCAACCTGAAAGAGCTCGGCGCCATGTGTAACATCATGTATTGCTTCTCGGCCCTCGAGTTGTCCGACGTGTATGGCCCCTTCCCCTGGACCGACTACAAGAACGACGTTCAGGAACCGCCCGTTACCTACGAGCCTATGGACCAGATCTACGACTCGCTCTTTGTCAACCTCAAAGATGCCGGCGAAATCTTGAAAAACTTCAACAACACGCCTAAAGCTCACCAGGATACCATCAACGACATTCTGGCTCAATACGACAAAATCTGCGGTAGCGTAGATACCTGGCGCCAGTTCTCCAACTCGATTCGTCTGCGTATGGCCATGCGCATGAGCAACGTCAATCCCGACCGGGCCAAAACAGAAGCTGAAGCTGCCATCAACGACGGCCTCATCGAAAAGAGCATCGAGTACAACACTATGGTCAACCACGGTACCAACCACCCGCTGGCCTTCATCTCGATTCTGTGGGACGATACCCGCATGAACGCCTCGCTCGAGAACATCATGAAGCGGCTTAAAGTTCCCTTTATGGACAAGCTATTCGACAAGAACAGCGGCGACATCCGCAACGAAGACGGCGAAGTTACAATGGCTGCCAAATCGGCTATTGTAGGTGTTCCCACCGGCATCCAGCTCACCCCGCGCGACGACAACAATCAATACACCAAATACTCGGGTGTATCGAGTGCATTCGCCAACTTCCCGCTGGCCATCTTTAAACTCTCGGAACGCTATTTCCTCCAGGCCGAAGCTGCCCTGCGCTGGAACATCGGCGGTTCGATCAACACCAACTACCTGAGAGGTATAGCTGCCATGTTCGATGAATACAATATAGCACAGACCGATCCCGAATTTATCGCATATTGGAATCAGGAATCGGCTGATACCACGATTGACTACGTCGACCCGCACAACGAACGTAACAACAAAAAAGGTCTGCTCACCGTGGGTGTAAAAATCAACAACAGCGATGATAACAAGACGAAACTCGAGAAGATTATCACCCAGAAGTGGCTGGCACAGTTCCCCATGGGCCTCGAGGCTTGGAACGACCTGCGCCGTACAGGCTATCCCCGTATCTTCCCGGTTAAAGATATCGGTGATGGTTCGCTGGGGAAAGGCCGTATGGTTCGCCGTATACCTTGGAACATGACCGACGCCGCAGCAGCCCAGGATGTAAACACCTCGGGTATCGAGGCTCTGGGAGGTAGTAACTTGATGCGTACTACCCTGTGGTGGGATGTTGTAGATCCTGCCGGATTGGGCGACAACCGCCGTTGGGAAACCGAAGCTGCCGGTCAGTAATCCCGTATAACAGAAGAGGCTGCTCCACACAAATGGAGCAGCCCTCTTCCTCCCTCTTATCATACATCAAGAATTTTTTGAGATCTTATTATTCACTAAAAAACAAAACAAAAAACATGAAAGCACCGAAACTACTTCTGTCCGTACTGGCTTGTGCCGCCGCAGTGGGTAGCTATGCCCAAAACGTGCCGACACACGACTCCTACGTGATGCCTTTCGATGAAGGAAAATCCAAACCGTTCTCTGAATACTTCAGAGAGTGGGAACCTGGAACGCCCCTCTCGGAAGACGAGAACTTCTACATCTCGCGCGTTCCCCTCAAACAACGCTTCGAGAACTCGGCCACACAGGTAGATCCTACCATGACTACCGCCCGCAAGTTCTGTTTGTGGACTCCCATGGGTATCTCCGATACCTACTGGCAATCGCTGCCCCGCTATGTATTCGACGGCGATAACTTCAGCATGTGGTCTTATGTCGATTCGCAAGGCGGCTGGTCGCTCCCCTGGGTGCGTGTACCGGGCGCATACAGCGACGTGACTCACCGCAACGGTGTAGCCAACAGTGGCGGTCTCGTATTCTTCGACTCGTGGGGTGGTGACAACACCGAATCCAACAACAGCGTAAATATGCTGGTTGAAAAAGATGGGGGAGGCCAATTCAAATGGGTTGAGAAATTCGTGAAATTCCTGCGCTACTACGGTGTAGACGGTATAGGTATCAACCCCGAGGGTCCCGTGCCCCAAGCCTCGGCCCTGCAAGACTTCTTCATACAATGCCGCGAATATGCCGAGTCGATTGGCTGGCAGTTCCACGTATACTGGTATGGAACCAACACCAACACCGGTTCAATGGACTTGGGCCATGTATTCAACTCTGGTAAAGCCAACTGGTTGTGGAAAAACAACAAGCAGGTTACCGACATGTATATGCTCAACTACGCCTGGGGTACAGAGGGCAACAGTCCCATCGACTCTGAAAACTACGCCCGTTCTATCGGTGCCGATCCCTATACCCTCTATGCCGGTTACGATATCCAAGGCAACTGGCTGGGCCGCGGTCCCTGGTCGCAGCTGAAAAACGCCGACCTGTCGATTGCCTTCTGGGGCAACCACACCACCAACATGATTTACCAGAACTCGTCGGAGTACGGTTCGGGCGACGAAGCCGTACAAAACACCTATCTGGTAAAACAAGAACAAGTTTTCTCGGGAGGTAACCGCAACCCGGCCAAACGTCCGGCTGTCGCCGACGGAATCACCAGCTCGAGCGATGCCGGCATGAAACTGTTCCACGGTATCGCCGAGTTCCTGCCGGCCCGAAGCGTGCTGCAAGAGTTGCCGTTCGTTACCCGCTTCTGCCTGGGTAATGGTAAGACCTTCCGCAATGAGGGTAAGGTGACTTTCGACCACAAATGGTTCAACGTAGGTGTACAGGACTACCAGCCCACCTGGCGCTGGTGGATTACCGACGACAATAAAAACGTGCCCGAAGACTGTATCGAGGGCGGCTTTACTTTCGACGATGCCTGGTATGGCGGTTCGGCCATGAAATTCAACGGCGCCACCACCGTATCGAACGTACGTCTGTTCAAGACCAACTTCAACGTATCGGAAAGCGATGTAGTATCGATGGTTGTCAAACTGAACAGCGGTAACGACACACACATGAAACTCTTCTGGTCGTTCGTTGGTAGCGAGGATCAACTCCACTACTACGACATCACGGGTGCCAAAGAGGGCGAGTGGACCAAAATCTCGGCCAAAGCTTCTGAGATGGGCATGAACGGCAATGTGGCCCTCATCGGTCTCAAGTTCGAAAACACCCCTGCCAACTACGAAATCCTCATCGGCGAGATGTCTATCATCCCCGCCAAAACGTTTGCTCCGGTACAACCCACCATCACAACGGCCGAAAGCAATATCCTGAAAAAACGTACCTACAACTCGCTCGACTTCAAGTTCAGCTGGGACTGCGCATCGACCAAAAACGACGCCGATCCCTCTATCCCCGTCTATAACGAAGATGTAGATACCTGGTACTTCGAAGTATATGTACAGGCCAAGGGCGAAGATCCTATCCTCTGCGGTACCACCTCGTCGTGGGCACACTATGTAGTGGGTGCTCCCGTATCGGCCAATACCGAAGTGTCCGACTACCGCGTGGGTGTTTGCGCCGTAGCGCCCGACGGTGTAACCAAGAGCGCCATCACCTGGACCAACTACATGACTACCGGCTTGACGCTGATCGATGGTATCGTATGCAACAAATCGGTGATCAAAGCCGGCGAAGAGTTCACCCTCTCGCTCATCGACCCCAATCAGGAAGAGCCTTTCTCGTGGGAAATCTATAACGCCACTACCGGCGGAACTGCAGTAGCTACTCAAGACGGCGGCCGTTCGTTCACAACCTCTCTCAACGAAGAGGGTTACTACGATGTAAAACTGACCAAGTTCGACTTAAGCGAGCTCAACTATCGTGGCTATGTACAAATCTCGCCCGAGAGCACAGGTGCAATCCCATCGATCGAAAATTTCACGGCTTCGAAGACCAACGTAACCAACGCCGACGAAGAAGTCACGCTGAGTTACACCGGTAACAAAGGCGAAGGTACCGTATCGCGCGGTCTTCGTATCGACGACCCCTATATCTTCCGTATCCCCGCTGAATTCTTGCCGATGAATCAGAACCAATACACCATCGCTTTGTGGATCAAACCCGAGAAATTCACCTTCGCAAAGTATGGTATGGGCCTCATTGGACAAAGAGACCTGAATATTAGTTGGCCGGATAACAACTGGGGGGCTATTTGGGTAGATGTTTGGCCCGGAATAGCAAATGCCAACAATGAAAAGGATCTTCCGGCCAATACGGTTTCATTCTCCATGTGGGGAGATGCCGGACGTGGATACCAAAATCTTAAATATCCTGTGAACGGAGCCACAAACCCGCACGAGAATCCTAACTTGGCTTGCTGTACCGACGGCCGTTTCGCCGGAACAACGACCGAATCGTATAGTCTCTCAGAAAACCAATGGTCTCATATCGTGATTTCTTACGACGGTGCCAAACAACGCATCTACTTCAACGGTAAGAAAACGGGCGAAAACGAAAGACCCAAATTAACATATCGTCAAGTAAACAATGGGTCCAAAACTGTTACAGAAGCTCCTATTTATATCGGTGGTTCTCGTGTGTACTTTGCCGGATTTATCGGAGAAATCGACGATGTACAAGTTTGGCACAAAGCCTTGAGCGACAACGAAGTAATTGATGCCATGAAGGGTTACGACGGTCGTGAAATCCCCAGCGACCTGAAAGGTTACTGGACATTCGAAAGTGACGACTACAACGAAGCCGACAAGACCTTCGAAAACAAAGGTACACTTTCGACCGATGCCAAAGCTGCTTACGTTGAAATCAGAGGTTCGGGTGGTGAAAACACTTCGAAAAACGAAGAGAACCTCATGCCCGCCAATATCAACGTAGAGGGTAACCCCGCCATGTCGGGTACTATGCCCATCACGACCACCTCGACCTTCTCGATTCCCGATGCCGAGGTAGTGAACAACGGCGACAACGCTACGGCCACCTTCAGCAAAGACGGCAAATACAGCGTAACGCTCACACTGACCAACGGCTGGGGGTCTGCTACGAAGACCAAAGACGAGTACATCGTAGTAGTTCTCGAAGGATCGGGCGTTGAGGACAACCTGGTGAACAACCTCACCGTATATCCCAACCCCTTCATCGACAACGTGAACCTGCAATTTGCTGCCACCGGCAACTATGTAATCGACGTATACGATGCACAGGGTCGCCTGGTAACTACCCGCAAACACGAGGCCATGGCCGGTGAAATCTGCACGCTCACGATCAACGGAGGCAAGGGTGTTTACTACGTAGCTGTCTCGAAAGACAACAAACGTATCAGAACACTCAAAGTAGTAGCCGAGTAATTATTGGCAATTCAACTCCACCGCACACGCTCCGTCGTGTACGGTGGAGTTTATTACATAAATTTCATTCATACACTTATTCTTAATAGCTTTTTTATTTATGAAAAAACTTTACATTCTGATGCTTACGGCTCTGCTGGGCGGAGCCTTGGCAAACGCTCAAAGCCCTCTCGAAGGGTATGAGGCTCCTACCTATCCCACAGTAGGGAACGTAGGGAACATCGTATCATTCAGCACATCGGGTGCTTTGGAAGATCTGAACAATGTTTCTATTCCTAAAGAACCCGGTGGTAAAATCGCTCAAGAGTTGTTGGTTGCTCCGGGTAGCAAAGTAGATCTCACCATCAAGATCAACACGTGGTGGGGACAATTCGTTACCTTCTGCGATGCCAACGAATCGAAAGAGATGACCCGCCTCATCCTCTGCGGAAACTCGGGAAAAGGTGGTTTTGAAGATAAAACCAATGGCGTGACGGTATATGTCGAGGACAATACCTCGAAAGTATCGGAAGGTACGCTTCCCTCGTTCACGGTTCCTGCTTCGGCCGAAGAGGGTACCGTCTATCTGCTGCGTATGATGTTCATCGGTGGAACCGACAACGTCACTACCTACGATGGCAGCTATGCCGAGGGTACTTACTACGACGTGAAGATAACCGTCAAATCGAATATCCAGAGATATGCCATCAACTTTACCACCCCCGAGAACGGAACGCTCTCAATCAAGAACGGCGAAACTGCCCTTACTTCGGGTACTGAAGTTGCCGAGGGTACCGTACTGACCATCACCGCTACCCCCAACAGTGGCTACGAACTGGTATCGGTAAAGAATAATGGCGAGGTTTATCCCAACTCGACCTATACGGTCAATGCTGCTGCCAACTTCACCGCCGAGTTCAAACAACTGGCCACCACGGGCGACGCCATGTTGATGTCGGCTCCCGGTTACGGAAGCGAAGAGGCTCAACTGCGATTCAGCGATACGGCTCTGGGCTCTCACAATACCGATCAAAATCAAGTATCGAGCGATCAACGGTCGCACAACTACACCTTCTCGGCCTGGGTTTCGCCCATGGGCTACAACGGTGTATTCATGGGTCACGTACAAAACAGCATTACCTGGAAAGTCGAAGGCTCTTACGGTATAGGTGTACAAGACGGTAAACTGGCCGTATGGTATCGTATCTGGGATGGCAACTCGACGGCTTGTGCCGGTGCTACGGCCCCTGCCGTATCGGAAACAACTACGCTCTATCCCGGCGAATTTGCCTTCATTACCTTGGCAACCAGCAACAACGGCAATACATTCACCGTCTACAAAAACGGTGAGGTAGCCCTCACGCAAGAGGTAGGTCAAGGTGGTCTGGCCCTGCTCTACGATGCTTGCGACTTTGCTCTTGGCGACTCGAAATACAACCAGATGGCCTCGAAAGTAGAAGAGGTTCAGCTCTGGAACCGCACGCTTACGCCCGAGGAGATCAAAGCTTCGATGTACGGCTTCAACGAAATCCCCGACGGTCTGGTAGCTTACTATCGCCCCGAATCGGCCACAAGCACTACGGTCGAGAATCTGGCCGGCGATGTCGATGCCTACTATCGTCAGAACGGAACACTCTCGAACAAGAGCTTCCCCATGGCTTCGGCTATCCAAATGACCAACGGTCGTGAAACGGTGAACGTAACCTACAACACCCCGGCCGAAGAGAATGCCGCTTATGAGCTGCAACGCTACAACGTGGCTCTGGCTCAATCGCCTGCTGCCGTGAAAACATACAGCAATCTCTATGCTGTAAACCAAGGCAACACCTACGAAATCAACTCGATTACGGTAAACGGTGAAGCTCTCGCCAACGTAACCGACCCCATTCAAGTAGGAACCGAAGATGTAACTGTCGATGTTACCTTCTCTTTGGCTTCGGCCATCGACGAGGTAGCCGCCGAGACCATCTACTTCAACAGCAACGTGCTCTACATGCCCCAAGGTGCAACAGCCGTAGTTTACAACCTGCTGGGTAGTGCCGTAGCCGAAAGTGCCGAACCGGCCACCAATCTCTCGAACCTGCCCGCCGGTATTTACCTGGCCAAGGTTTCGATAAATGGCAATCACACGATTGTTCGTTTCAAAAAATAATTTACCTTTGCAGTGCGCCCCGTACCCGGCTCTTACGAGTGCGGGGCGTTTTTCAAAAACAGAACGGACTTCATGGAATCGCGGGACTGAGAATCTTCCATTTCACTATCCTCAAAACCATGAGAAACAAGAATACAAGACAATTGAAACTTTCAATGCAAGTAACTATCATACGTCATAGAAAAACCGATACTTTTACTCTTTTGTAGCAATGAAAAACATATTTATCCTGCTTACCTTATTCATCTCGAGCTCCATTTTTTGCAGTCAAGCACAATCTTATACCATATACCCTACCCCGCAAAAGGTCGTAGAAGGTGAAAACTCCATAGAACTCTCCAGCCTCATCAACGTAATTTGCGAAAGCAGCATCGGCGATGTGAGCCGCAACCGCATGGAAGAGGTTCTGGAAAAAGCAGGATACACCATCACTTACGCCGACGAGGCCTCGCAAACCGCAACCAACCTCTACCTCGGTGTGAGCGGCTCCGACGGAGCTGCCGCACAATATGCCTCCGAACATAGCCTGCCTCTCACCGTATTCGATGCGGGCAGCAACAAATTCGACCCCTACCTGTTGCAAATCAACAGCAACTCACCCCATGGCGACATCGTCGTTCTGGGCAATAGCGAAGGTTCGGAATACTACGCCTTCGCCACGCTCGAACAGATATTCGAGCAAGCCGGCGGGAACTCAATCCGTCAAATTACTTTCGAAGACTATTCTCACACACAATATCGCGGTATCGTAGAGGGTTTCTACGGACACCCCTACTCGGTCGAAAACCGACTCAGCCTCTTTGAATTCTGCAAACGATTCAAACTGAACGTATTTGTATACGGTCCCAAATCAGACCCCTACCACCTGGGTAACTGGCGCGACGACTACCCCACCTCGCTCACCGAGCAACAACGCTTTTTCGGCATGATTACCCAGGACGACCTCCGCACCATCACCCAGGCCGCCAAAGCCTGCCACGTCAATTTCATCTGGGCGGCTCACCCCGGCCTGCAAAACGGCATCAACTTCAACTACAAAGACCAGATGGACCAAGGCATCGATGCCCTGATGACCAAATTTGAGCACCTCTACAGCCTCGGCGTACGGGGATTCGGCGTATTCATCGACGACATGAGCTATACCCCCAGCGGCAGCATGCAGGCCTACCTGGCCGACGAGACCCAGAAGCGGTTGCGCGAACGCTTCGTCACCGACGACCCCGACGACGAAATCGCTCCCCTCTTCTTCGTACCTACCGCCTATGCCCTCAACTACGGAGGCTCCTATACCCTCAACGACCTGAAGAGTGTCGACAGCGAGGTGGTCATCGCCTTTACCGGATACGACTGCTTCTCCAACATCCGGGCCTCGGCCATCAACGACATGGCCGGCCGCGTGGGCCGCAACCCCGTGATGTGGTGGAACAACCCTGTGAACGACGACCACGACGAACGCATCTACATGCGCGAGATGACTACCCACTGGACCATCGAGAACTCGGGGGCCATCAATACCCTCAACGGACTTATACTCAACCCCATGAGCCAGGCCCAGGCCTCGAAGGTAGCTCTCTTCGGCGCCGCCGATTACAGCTGGAACCCCAACACCTTCGACGTGCACCAGAACTGGGAAGATGTCTTTGCCCGCATGGCTCGCCCGGGCGATAGTCAAACGGCCGAAGCCCTCAAATGCTTTGCCCGCTTCTCCGACGCCCTGGTCGAGGACGACGAGATGATTGCCCTCTACGACGGTTTCAAATCGCACTTCGGGGGCTCGACCTTCCCGGCCGAAGCTGCCCAACTGCGCACCGAGCTGGGGAACCTCAACCAGGCCTGCAACTACATCGAGACCCTGAAAGACAGCGAATACAACGACTACCGTCTGATCTACGAAGACCTGCGCTGCTGGAATGCCAAGCTCAAAACCTTGAGTGCGATTGCTCTCACCGCCCTCGACATACTCGAAAACGACGGCTCCATGTCGCGGGCCGAAGGGTGGGAGAAATACCTCTCGCTGCAACAGCTCTACAACGGCATGAGCAACGACTCGACCTACCTCATCAGCGCACTCGAAGGGTACGGCACATCGACCTACGAGGTACACTACGAAGTGACCCCGGGCGACAGCTACCTGCGGCCGTTTGTCGAATACCTGGTCGGGAAAGCCGGCAACAACGTGCCGGGAACATGGCCCGAAAAGGATACCATTCAAATCATCTCCAACCTCGAGAGTTGGGAAGGGGTGAACCTCACGACCGAGTCTACCTCGTTCGAGTTGAGCGGACTCGACGCCCTCACCCTCGACCCGAATGAATATATCGGTATCTACTTCGGCAACCTCGAGAAAATCGACGTGGCCGCCACCGAGCTCACGCCCGGCATCGAGGTAGAGGTATCGGTCAACGGCAAACAGTGGAGCGCAGTACAACTGCCCGTCAGCGAACAGACCGTAGCCTACATACGACACAAGAATACCGGCGACGAGAGCTTGACCGTCGGCTCCGACCGGCTGAGCGGCTCGTGCCTGTTCACCCCGGTAAGCACCACCCCCACGGTATCGACCAACATACCGCAATACGAATATTACGACCTCGACCGCGTTATCGACGGTAACCCCGACTCCTTCTTCTGGAGCAGCGAAGCCCAGGCCGAAGGGCAATACATCATGCTCACCTACCCCAACTCGCAACCGCAATACGAGATTACGGTCACCTTTACCGCCAACGACCAACCCTCGGGAACGGTCGCCATCGAAATATCGGACGACAATACCCAGTGGACTCCCATAGCCGAATTTACCGCCGAGCAGCTCGACGATACCTACTCGTTCACCTGCAACGCCAACGGAGAGTCGGCCCGCTATGTGCGGTTCGTCATCCGCAGCTACTCCGGCGGCTATTGGCTGCAAGTAGCCGAGTTCAAGAGCGAGATGGCCGCCAAAGAGACCCAAACCGCCGACCAGGACGGCAAGCAGATTGCCACCCTCTCAGACCGCGACCTTACGACCAGCTATCGCCCCACCGCAGCCGGATACATCGAGCACCGCTTCATCGAAAACCTCAACATCGAGACAATCGAGATTTTCCACAACACGACGTTCGACAACCGGTATGAGCTCCCCACCATCTACGTCAACAACGGTACCGAATGGATAGAGACGGGGCAACTCAGCTCGCTCTGCACCATCATCGACACCCACGAAATGGAACTGGTTACAGCCATCAAAATCGAGTGGAACGAAGAGAACATTCCCACTCTGTACGAGATACTCCCCTGTGGTACCCCCTATGTAGAGAAGCCCGGAACCGCTACCGCCATCGAGCAACCCGCCAGTGCAGGCACACGCCTCTATACCCGCGACAACCGTCTGCATGTAGAGTCCGATGCTACCATCACCAGCCTTATGCTGTACGACTTGAGCGGCCGTATCGTAGCCCGCTTCGCTCCTCAGGCAAGCACATTCGAGACGATGCTCGACACCACCATGCCCCGGGTACTCATTGCTCGAGTAAGCGACGGCAATCAAAACATCTCGACTTATAAAATAATATGGTAATCCAATCAGTTAATATATAAAGGAGAAAAACAAGAAAGAATATAAACATCTATAAATAAACAACATGAAACAAACAATGCTTTGGATGGGATTGGGATTGCTCCTCTTTTCGAGCTGTACCAATTCATCGGAAACCCAGTTACAATATTCCGATTTTGTGAATCCGTTCATCGGGACGGGTGGTCACGGACACACGTTTCCCGGTGCAGTGGTTCCTCACGGAATGATACAACCGAGTCCCGATACCCGCATTTACGAGTGGGATGCCTGCTCGGGATACCACTACTCCGACAGCACAATCAACGGTTTTTCCCACACTCACCTGAGCGGTACCGGGTGCGGCGACTACGGCGACATTCTGCTGATGCCGACCGTAGGCAAACAAGACTACCGATACCTGGGTGCCGAGAGTCAGCAAACGGCCTACGCCTCGCCCTTCTCGCACAGCCGCGAAACGGCCACCCCGGGCTACTACTCGGTCATGCTCGACCGCTACCAAGTCAAAGCCGAACTGACGGCCACCGAACGGGCCGCCATGCACCGCTATCACTTCCCCGATAGCCAGCAGGCCGGTTTTATCGTAGACCTCGACTACAGCCTGCAAGGGCAGCAGAATCTCGATATGAAACTCAATACCCTGAGCGATACCGAAATCGTGGGTTGGAAACGCACCAAAGGGTGGGCCGACAACCAGTCGATCGGATTCTACATGAAGTTTTCGAAACCCTTCACCTGCCAGATTGTCGACACGGTAATCGACATCATGCGCAACGGCAAACCGTATAAACTGGAGCAGAAGAAAGCCCTGCTTCAATTTGCCACGACCCAAGACGAAGAGGTGCTCGTGAAGGTAGGTATCTCGGCTGTCGACATCGACGGGGCCCGTCGCAACGTCGAGACCGAAATCCCCCACTGGGACTTCGACAGCATTGCCATACAGGCCAAAGAGAAGTGGAACGACTACCTGGGTACCATCGAGGTCGAGACCGACAACGAGACCCAGAAGCGCATCTTCTATACCGCCCTCTACCACACGGCCATACACCCCAGCCTCTTCTCCGATGCCGACGGTCGCTACCGCGGACTCGACCAGATGATACACCAGACCAAACCGGGGAAAGAAATCTACACCGTATACTCGTTGTGGGATACCTTCAGAGCATTGCACCCCCTGCTCACCATCACTCAACCCGAGTTGAACGACAAGCTGATCATGTCGCTCATGGAGAAATATCACGAGGGAGGTATCCTGCCCATGTGGGAGCTGGCCGGCAACTACACCGCCACCATGATCGGCTACCACGCCGTACCGGTCATTGTCGATGCCTACATGAAAGGATTCAACAAAATCGACGGCCACGAACTGCTCGAGGCCTGCATCAGAAGCTCGGTATACGACACAACCGGTATCATTGCCCCCAGCCGCATGGTCAACGGCCTGGTACCCATCTCGAAATATTATAAAAACAAAATCGGTTATATCCCTTACGATAAGGAAAACGAATCGGTAGCCAAAGGTCTTGAATATGCCTACAACGACTGGTGCATCTCCCAACTGGCCGAAGCCATAGGCGACACGACCACCTACGAAAAATACAAGGGTCTCAGCCAAGCCTATGCCAACTATTACGATGCCCAGACCAAATTCATGCGGGGCAAAGACCTCGACGGCAAATGGCACTCGCCCTTCCACCCCCGTTCGTCGGACCACCGCAACGACGACTATTGCGAGGGTACCGCCTGGCAGTGGACCTGGTTCGTACCCCACGATATAGACGGCCTCATAACCCTGATGGGCGGTCAGGAGCAATTCATCGACCGGCTCGACTCGCTCTTCCTGGCCGACTCGAAACTCGAGGGTGACCTCGTGTCGTCCGACATCTCGGGCCTCATCGGCCAGTATGCCCACGGCAACGAACCCAGCCACCACATCGCCCACCTCTACAACTATGTGAACCAGTCGTGGAAGACGCAACAGCTCATCGACACCATCCTCTACAACCAATACTTCGACGACCCCAACGGTCTCTCGGGTAACGAGGATTGCGGACAGATGTCGGCCTGGTACATACTCAACGCCATGGGCTTCTACCAAGTATGCCCCGGCTCGCCCATCTACTCGGTAGGTCGCCCCATCTTCGACAAGGTCACCATCAACCTGTCGAACGGCAAGAAGTTCGAAATCGTAGCCAACAACAACTCGCGTACCAACAAGTACATACAAAGCATACGTCTCGACAACATCCTGCTCGAGTCGCCCTTCTTCATGCACAGCGACATCATGAAGGGCGGACGCATTGTCGTCGACATGGGTAACACCCCGGTAAAGCAATAAATCCTTAAGCAATAATCATCCATAATACACAATCCAGTATGAAAAGATTCAATCGTTATCTCGCACTCGTGGCAGCAGTCCTGGCCTTGATCTCCTGCCAGAGCGAAAAAAACAGTTACGACCTGATTCCCTACCCCAACCACATCGAACAGATACCGGGGCGATTCTCCTTTGACAAAGGGACACAGATATTTGTCTCGCCCGAATGCGGCGACGAGGTAACCGGCGTACTGCAACAATTTGCCGACCAGTTCCAAAAGACCAGCGGCATGGAGTTGAAGTTTGCCGATGAAGAACGCAACAACGCCATCGTGGTGAAGGCAAACCCCGATTTGGCCGACGAAGCTTACCGCCTGAACATCGGTAAGAGCAAAATCGAAATTGCCGCAGCTACCCCCAACGGCGTACGCTTTGCCTTGCAGACCGTCAAACAACTGCTCCCGGCAGCTGTCTACGGCGATACGCTGGCAACAGGTGCCAACTGGTCGGTTCCCTGCGCCGCCATCGACGACGCTCCGCGATTCGGATACCGCGGCCTGCACTTAGACGTAGCCCGCCACTTCTTCTCGACCGACGAGGTGAAACGCATTCTCAACGTCATGGCCGTGCACAAGCTCAACACGTTGCACTGGCACCTCACCGACGACCAGGGCTGGCGCATCGAAATCAAGAAGTACCCCCGTCTGACCGAAGTGGGCAGCATGCGCAGCAAAACGATGATTGCCAAAGAGTGGGACAACTACGACAACACCCCCTATGGCGGATTCTATACGCAAGACGAACTGCGCGACATCGTGAAGTATGCCGCCGACCTGGGTATCACCATCATCCCCGAAATCGACCTGCCCGGCCACATGATGGCCGCCCTGGCCTCCTACCCCGAGTTGGGTTGTACCGGTGGCCCGTATGAGGTTTCGGGACAGTGGGGCATCCGCGACGATGTGCTCTGCGCCGGTAAGGACAAGACTTTCGAATTTATCGACAACGTACTGCTCGAGGTGATGGATATTTTCCCCTCGAAATACATTCATATCGGTGGTGACGAGTGCCCCAAAGTGCGTTGGGAGAAGTGCCCCTCCTGCCAGGTCCGCATCAAGCAACTGGGTCTCGAAGACGATGAGCACGGCACGGCCGAACACTACCTGCAAGGCTACGTAACCGAGCGTGTCGAGAAGTTCCTCAGCGACCACGGCCGTGAGATGATCGGTTGGGACGAGATTATGGAGGGCGGACTCTCGACCCATGCCACCATCATGTCGTGGCGCGGTGTAAGCAACGGCATCGAAGCTGCCAAACAAGGACACGACGTGATTATGACCCCCACCAACCCGCTCTACTTCGACTACTACCAGTCGCGCGACACCCAAAGCGAGCCGCTCGCCATCGGCGGATACAACCCGGTAGACCTGGTCTACAAGTTCAACCCCGTGTCCGAGGAGTTGACCGAAGAGGAGGCCCGGCACATTCTGGGTACACAAGCCAACGTCTGGACCGAATACATGCCCACCAACGAACAGCTCGAATACATGATTCTCCCCCGTCTCGCCGCCTTGAGCGAAGTACAGTGGGACCAACTGGAGAATAAGGACTACGACCGATTCCTCAACCACATCGGCCACATCCTGGAAATCTACAACGCCATGGGACTCAACTACGCCAAACACCTCTTCGAGGTAGAGGGCGAGTACACCGTAAACGACAGCAAAAACTGCATCGAGGCTACGCTGCGCACGCAGGGCGATGCCCCCATCTACTACACCCTCGACGGCTCCGAGCCCACCACGGCCAGCACCCTCTACACGGGCCCGATCGAAATCAGCACCGACAGCGACACCTGCACCTTGAAGGCTATCGTCGTGCGCGATCAGGTGAAGACCCGCACCCTGGTGCGCCCCTTCTCGTTCAACAAAGCGACCGGGCACCTGGCTGAACTCAAAGATGCTCCCAACCCGAAATACACGTTTGGTGGAGCTTCGGTACTGACCGACGGTATCCGCGGCGATTTCAACTACAGCAACAGCTGCTGGCTGGGCTTTATCGACACCCCGCTCGATGCCACCATCGACCTGGGCGACACCCAGTCGGTAAGCAGCGTGCAGATAGGTTCGCTCGTACAATACTCCGAGTATATCTTCCCCCCGACGAAAATCACGGTCTATGCCGCCGACGGCGATAACCCCATGACCGAGATAGGCAAGCTCGACATACCCGTGGCACCCAAACAAGATGCCGACGGTGTGCGCCAATACACCTGCGAATTCCCCTCGGTACCGGCCTCCAAGATACGGGTCGTAGTCGAGACCACCAGCCAGATTCCCGCCTGGCACGGCGCCCATGGCGAAAAGGGCTGGCTCTTTGTCGACGAAATTTCCATCAACTAATCACCCTGCACACACATGACCAAACGCAATCTATTCCATAGCGCACTGTTTGCCCTCCTCCTGCTGGTGGGGGCAAGCAGTTGCAGCCAACAACCCAAAGAGCTCGACATCATCCCCATGCCCCGGTCGGTCGAGTATCACCGGGGAACATTCACCCTCTCGCCCGAGACGAAGTTCTACGCGTCGCTCTCGCCCGAGAGCAAACAGGCCCTGGCCCGCTACCTCGAGGGTACGGCTCTCGGTCAAGTTGCATTTGCCGACGAGGCCACCGGTAACGACGGCATCGAGTTGACCCTCTGCGACACGGCCACCGCGCCCGAAGCCGAGGGCTACCGCCTCGAAATCGGCAAGAAGGGGATACACCTCTCGGCCAGTACCGAGACGGG
>ERZ780067.225-NODE-225-length-26134-cov-7.11009_pt1 | contig 26134 bp, 15 predicted proteins | sample MGYA00511841_ERZ780067 | MGnify/ENA primary metagenome ERZ780067 (study PRJEB29588, sample SAMEA2143295) | human gut metagenome | biome: human gut; feature: human-associated habitat; material: faeces | place: Denmark | collected 2008/2010 ... | reverse complement strand
GCCGCCCGCTGCCGTCGAGGTTGCAGGCCGAGCCGTCGGCCACGGGGCGGGCGTGCAGGCCGGCCTCTTCGGCCACGAGGGTGACGGTGCCGTCGTCGAGTACGAAACAGGGTATGCCCACCGCTCCTGCGCGCTTGGCGCCGTCGAATGCCGGGTGGGTGTCGCGCAGCCGCAGAAAGGCTTTGAGGTCTCTCACGTGCCGCCCGATGTCGATCACTTCGTAGCGGCTGTTGCCTTTGACCTGCTCCTCGACGTAGGTGCAGTCGGGGCAGGTGCTCATGCCATATATCTTGATCATAACGGTTATTCCGATAGGTTTCGTGGGACAAATGTACAAAAAGTCGGGAGCCGAATGGACGCCTTGCCCGACTTTTTTTCTGTGGCGGCACCTCTTCTTCGTGGGGGAAAAGGGGTAAAAAAAAGTTCGGCCCGGGAGTTGCGGGGCATCCCGAGCCGAGGGACCGCCCGTGTACCGTGGGAGGGGGGAAAACGATACGCGGGAGGGAAGTAGTTGGGGGCGATAGTAGTTCCTATTTGGGCAGCCCGACTTCGTCCAGTCTGAGGTCTGCGACGAGCGAATCCAGAGGCTGGGCGACAGGAACCGGCCGTCGGGAATCAGGCGCCGGGCGTCGGCCTCGACCCCACTGATTCCGCTGCTGGCGCTCGACACAATCAGCCCTATCTGTTTGCCGGCCATCCGGGAACCGTAGTTGAACAGGAAGGTCTGCAGCGGGGCCGCCATGTTGCTCCACCAGAGGGGAGCCCCCACGACAATGGTGTTGTAGCTGCTGAAATCGACCTCGACGGGGTCGATGGCCGGGTAGGAGGCGGCATCGTCGGGGTTCTCGCGGATGGCGGCAATCAGGGCGCTGCCTATGGCATAGTTGTTGGCCGCATAGTCGATGCCCTTTTGGGCCGGTTCAACCCGCACCACGTCGGCATTGACGAGCTTTTGCAGCTCGGTCACAATCGTGTGGGTGTGGTTGGTGTAGCTGTAATAGACAATGAGGGTATGCCCCAGGACGGAGTTGGTGTCGCCGGGGGTGTCGGTCGAGTCGGAGGGGACGACGTCGGGGTCGTCGGAACCAGAGCCGCTGCCCGAGTTCTCGGGTTGTTCGCCGTTCGAGGCCGGTTCGTCGCCCTTGCAGGCCAGGGCGCCCCAGGCCAAAGTCATTGCCAGAAAAAGATAAACGAGTTTCTTCATACGTCGGTACAATTTTAGGTTACATCATCGGGTGGGGCGACCGGTCGTCGGTCTCTCACCCTCGAGGGCAAAGATAGTGCCTGTATGAGAAATCCGGTTTGTTCAGCAGTTCAAATTGTTTTGTTCATCGGCTCAATCGGGGCCTATTTCCTGATTTTGGAGACTTGGTATACCTTCTTGCCCTTGACCTCGTTGTGTTGCTTGCTTATGTCTTTGCACGAGATGGCGTTACCCTCTTCCAGGAGGTCCAGAATTTCGCTGAGCGATTCGTTCTCGAAGGTGGCATGGTAGGGGTAGCTGTTGATTTCGGGGTCTTGGATCATGAATTTTACGTTATACTTCTGTTCTAGTTTGTTGAATACCTCTTTGAGGGTGACATCCCGGAAGATGGTGATGCCGTCGATCCAGGCGTAGTTGTTATAGACATTACCCGGGCGGAGGGAGTAGGAGTTGTCGGCCTTGTTGTAGTTCAGTATTTCGCCGGGGCTCATGGCAATGAGCTTTTGGGTGATGTGGTCGGTTATGTTTACCCGGCCTTTGTCGAGCGAGACATAGAGGCTGCTCTCGTTGGGATAGGCGTTGACGTTGAATCGAGTGCCGGTGGCCGTGACACTGATGTGGTTGGTGTTGACGATGAAGGGGTGTTGCGGGTCGGCATTGACCTCGAAGAAGGCTTCGCCCTGAATGAGCTCGACCTGCCGGACGTTGCTGTCGAACTGAACGGGATATTTGAAGGAGGTCCCTGAGTTGAGCCAGACGGTAGAGCCGTCGGGCAGCTCGACCGAAGAGGTAATTCCGTAGGGGACCGAGATGGTCTGCATGGCTGTCGGGCGGCCGGCAGAGGACCGATGTGCGTTCTGGTTGTATAGATAGAGGGTGGCGATGAGCAGGGGAATGAAGAGTATGGCGGCCGCCCGGTACATGAAGTTTGTAAAGGCAGCGATTCGGCTCGATCGTTGCTCTTTGCCGATTTTTTCGAAGAATCGGCTTTCGGCTTTGCGCGTGTCGATTTGAGCCGGATTGAAAGCCGGATGGGTTGCATCCCAAATGTTCTTTAACCGGCGGAACTCGGTCTTGTTTTCTTCACACTCGTTCAGCCATGCCGTAAAGGCCTTTACATCGGCCGGGTCGGCGTTTCCCGAGAGGATTCTGGTTATTATATCTTCGTTTTTCATTTTACCTTCTGCTTTTAGTTGACACTGAAATACCTAAACCTATCGTGAAAATCGTATGTGCGATTTTGAAAAGTCGTCGTTTGAGATTCATCGATTATGTACCATTTGTTTAAGTATGACGATTGAGTAGGGTTCATCCACAATTATCAAATGAGAATAAATAATAAGAAAGGAAAAAAATCATTTAACAACACTTTGAGATGTTTTATGGATTTGGCGATTCGGACTTCGACGGTCCGTACCGAAACCTGTAACTCCTCGGCTATCTGTTGATATTTCATTTCGTGTATTCTACTCATCTTGAATGTGGTTTTTTCTTCTTCGGGCAGCATCTCTATCGCCTCTTGCAGTTTGGCATTAAGTTCGGAAAACAGGATGTATTCTTCGGTATCGTTGATTTCCAGGGTATTTTGTCTGGTGACAAAATCGGTATGCTCGTTTACTATCTTGTAGTGCTTTATTTCGTCGAAGCAACTGTTCCGGACCGCTCGCAGGAGGTAGGATTTGAGCGATTTGATTTGGATACTCTCCCGGTTGTCCCAGATATAAAGGAATATATTCTGAACGATGTCTTCGCAGACTTCCTGGTTTTGTATGATTGTTCCACCGTATAGAACAAGGTCGTTGTAATACTTTGAAAATAAATAAGAGTATGCGTCGTGTTCCCCTTTTTTGAGCGCGACGATCAACTCGAATTCGTTATCGTATTGTATTATCCTCTTCATATATCGTTTGTGGATACCGCCTTTTTTTGATTGTTGCAAATATAAAGCGGAGAGATTTATTTATCAATATTTATATTTTAATTGTTTGATAAAAATTATATTCTTTTGAATAATAGCTGTTTAAATGTGGTTCCGAAAAAACGCATTGGCTCGGAACAAAAAACGATGTTATTTTTGAAGCCTCGTTGTTGTGGTTGCCGGGCTGTTAATCGTCCTATTTATACATTGCAATGGAAAAACCTTTTATGTCTAATAAAAATATAGTTATGTGAATGAAGAAAATAGTTTGAATTTTGAATCTAATACTTGGAACCAAGTCTGTTTGAGTTTTTGAGGAAAGAGTAAAATGTTTTTAGTGTAAATAGTGTTTAACTCTATGTCTTAATCTATATGAATAAAAAATATTTAATATCATGTTTGCTTAGTGCTTTTTTGACGATACCCCTATTCGGCCAGAATGCAAAGCTGACTCTGAATCTGAAGAATGTGAAGGTAGAGAATGTTTTGCAGCGGGTGGAGAGCCAAACCGATTATCGATTTTCCTACAATGAAAATCTGGTCGATATCAATAGAAAGGTATCCATATCGGTCAACAATGAGAACATAAACGAGGTACTGAAAAAGATATTTGAAGGTACGAATGTTCAATACTCGATTACGGGAAACCAGATTGTTTTGAAGGCTGTTCCCAAAACGGAAAATAAAAAGGTAGAGGTAAAAGGTCGGGTGCTGGACGAGAATGGCGAGTCTATGCCAGGTGCGACTGTCGCTGTCGAGGGCTCTTCGATAGGGACCTCGACCGATGTCGATGGTAATTTTTCGATTTCGGTGCCGGCAGGTTCGTCCTTGAAGATAACTTCAATAGGTTTCAAAACACAATATTTTGCGATAAACAAGCCGACCAACCTGAAGGTCGTGATGCAGGAAGACAGACAGCTGCTCGATGAGGTTGTAGTGGTGGGCTATGGCACCCAGAAGAAGGTGAACTTGACCGGCGCCGTCTCTACCGCATCGAAGGACCTGCTGGAGAACAGACCTATCGGTAATATCGCCCAGGGATTGCAGGGCCTTGTCCCCAACCTGAACATTACGTTTAACAGCGGTCAGCCGAATGAGGAGGCGAAGATTAACATCCGCGGTAATACGTCGTTGAACGGAGGTGAAGCCTTGATACTGGTCGATGGGGTCGAAATATCCGACCTGTCGTTGATCAATCCTCAAGATGTGGAAAGCATTTCGATATTGAAGGATGCTTCGTCGGCGGCAATATATGGAGCTCGAGCCGCTTTTGGTGTGATGTTGATAACGACCAAGAAGGGGAGTGCCAAGCAGAAAGCCAGAATATCGTACTCGAACAACTTCTCCTGGAGCACGCCGGCTCGGCTGCCCGAGATGCCTCGAGCCGATGTCTGGGCCGAAATGTGGAACAAGGCCTACGACTATGACAACCCCGGTACGTACTATTTCAACGAGAAGTTTATGGATGCCCTTAGAGCCCATATAGCCGACCCGGCCAACAATCCGCCGATATTGGTCGATACCGAGGGTATTCAGAATGCCATCTACACCCCCGACAATCCCGGTTGGGCCTATGTAGGGAATACCGATTGGCTCGATGCCTTCTATAAAAAGGCGGCTTTTATGCAACAGCACAATGTAAGCATCTCGGGCGGGACCGAGAGAAATAGGTATTATGCCTCGGTCGGCTACAAGGACCAGTCGGGTATATTCCGTTTCGGCAACGACAAGTACAAGCGGTTCAATCTGTCGTTCAATTTCGATACCAAGGTCTTCAAGTGGTTAGACCTGGGAGTCTCTACCCGCATGAACTATATCGAAAGCGACGAGCCCTACATGGACAATCAGGGGTCGGACCAGGTGACCTGGTTTTACGAGGTGTACCGCATGTTCCCCACGTTGTCGATCTATCTGCCGAACGGCGATTTTGCCGGTTTGTATCTGAATAGCGGTAACTACAACGTGGCCGGGCGCATGGCTTTGGCCGGCAGGAATGTCGAGGATACCTGGGACCAGTGGTATACGGGGCGCTTCGACATACACCCGTTGAAGGGACTCTCTATCAAGGGAGACTATTCGTGGAACCGATATTCGATTGGAAATAAGATACATCGCAAAGAGATGACGCAGACTTTCCCCGAAGGCCGGACTCCCTATTTGGTAGAGACCCCCAACTATGTGACAAACAGCAATTCGAACAATATATACAGTGCGTTCAACGTGTGGGCCGAGTACAAGAAGGTCTTTGACGATGCACACGATTTCAACATTATGGTGGGTTATAACCAGGAGGAGAAGACCTATTCGTCCACGTCGTATACAATGACCAACCTCTATCTGAACGATCTGCCGGTGTCCGATCTGGCCATCAACTACAAGACCAATAGCGAGGTAATCGATATATGGAGAATACAAGGTATGTTTTTCAGACTGAACTACAATTACAAGTCGAGATACTTGCTGGAGTTGAACGGCCGTTACGACGGTTCGTCGAAGTATGCCAAGGATGACCGATGGGCCTTCTTCCCCTCGGCATCGGTGGGATGGAGACTTTCGGAGGAACCCTTCTTCAAGCCGTTGACGAAGGTCGTAGATAACTTGAAATTCAGATTTTCAATCGGTTCGCTGGGCAACCAGGTGACCGACAGCAACCACTCCTACATGTCTATACTGACGGGGGTGTCGATGGACAATTACATGATGAACGGTTCGATAATCAATGCCTTGAATATTCCCTCGCTGCCGAGCCTCGTCTCCTGGGAAAAGGTGGAGTCGAAGAACCTGGGTTTGGATTTTACGCTGTTTAAGAATCGGTTGTCGGGCTCGTTCGACTATTACATACGAGATACGAAAGGAATGGTCAGAGAGATTACATTGCCGGCCGTATTGGGAACGAGTGGCGGCAAAAAGAATCTGGCCGACATGAGAACCACCGGTTGGGAACTGGAGCTTACCTGGCATGATAAAACGGGAGCCGTCCTGAACAGTCCGATCAGTTATCATGTGACTTTGGGATTATCGGACTATCAGGCCGAGATAACCAAATACGACAACCCCAGCGGCTCTCTGGCCGACGGCATGTACTACAAGGGTCAGAAGCTGGGCGAAATCTGGGGTTATGTGACCGATGGGTATATTCTCGACGACTTCGAGGCCGACAAGATGAACTACGTACAGAAGTTTATCTCGACGAAGTGGTATCCCGGAGATATCAAGTACAAGGACCTGAACGGCGACGGCGTAATCGATAACGGTAATGTGACGTTGAGCAATCCGGGCGACAAGACAATTATCGGTAACTCTACACCTCGCTATCGCTACAATATTCAAGGCGGTATCGAGTGGCATGGATTCAGTGTCAGAGTCTTGTTCGAAGGAATAGGAAAAAGAGACATGTGGACGGGCAGCGACCAGTTCTGGGGATTCTCCAGAGGTATATACAACTCGAACGTAACCCAGTATCACATAGACAATACCTGGACGTATGAGAATCCTACCGCCTATTATCCGCGGTTGAATGCCAATGGCAACAAACGCAGCAAGCAGGTTCAGACCAAGTATCTGCAAGATGCTTCGTACATCAGGTTGAAAGATTTGACGATTGCCTATAATTTGCCCAAGAAGTGGGTGAGCCGTATAAAAGCCGAGAATATAAATATCTATTTAAGTGGCTTGAACTTGTGGGAGAAGACACATCTGCCTCCCTTCATGACTCCCGATATTGTCGATCAGATAACAGTCGACAAGAGTCTGCAGAGTGAGAATGCTGGAAAAGAGTATGCCTTTATGAGAAGCTATTCGTTTGGCATAAATATTACGTTTTAGAGTATAGTGAGTAGAATCGATAAAGATAAGAATCATACATATGAAAAAGAATTGTTCATTATTGATTTTGATTATAGCAGCAGCGATGAATAGTTGCGACTATTTGGATACTATTCCAGGCGATGCGATTGACAATAATACCTTTTGGAGTACTGCCAATGCTGCCGCTTTGGAGCAGTATTGCAATTTATATTATCCCAAACTGATCAAAGGTCATGGCGATCCGCAGAGTTGGACAATAGGCGATATGATTAACTCGGAATACCAGTCGGACAATCTGCTGGGCTCGGCTCCGAGCATAATCACATTTGGTCAGAACACGGTGTTGACCAGCAATAGCGACTGGAGCTGGTCGGTGGTTCGTGGCTGTAACGAGTTCTTGACCAATTATGAAAAGTCGCCGGCATCGATAAGCGATAAACGAAGATATGCAGGAGAGATGCTCTTTTTCAAGGCATTCGACTATTTCAATAAAGTGAAGCTGTTTGGCGATGTGCCTTGGTACGATGGGGTGCTGACGGCCGAGTCGCCCGAGTTGTATAAAGGACGCGATTCCAGAATACTCGTGATGGATTCCATACTGAGTACCATCAACCGGGCTATCGAGTTTTTGCCGCGAAAGACGGCTGTCTATCGGGTGAGTCGCGACGCCGCGTTGTTGCTTAAGGCCCGAATCTGTCTGTACGAAGGTACCTATCGTCGATACAGAAATATCGACGACGATGTTCGATTCCTGGAAGAGGCCTATGCAGCCGCCGGTGAGTTGATGGAGTATGGCTATTCGTTGTACGATGCCGCCGGCCCCGAGAACAGCTACTTCGAGTTGTTCATACAGGACGATTACAATGCCAACAGCGAAATCATACTCTCGAGAGAGTACGACCCTTCGATAAACATGGGACACCAGGTTACCAACTCGATACCCTATGGCGAGTTGGGCATGAGCCGGGATTGCTTCGAGGAGTACCTGTGTGCCAACACCGGTCTGCCTATTTCTATCTGTGGGTGTCACAACCCCGATATGGGATATATCGCAGAGATGAAAAATCGCGACGGCCGCCTGTTGCAGACCCTCTGTATCCCCGAAGAGGGAAATCCCAATGCCCGGTATTTGTTTAAGGATGGTTTGGGCGGAGCTCCCAATATATTCTCGATATTACCCTCGTCGGAGACTCGCACGTTTTACGGGGCATCGAGCACCGGTTATGCCATGGCAAAATTCTATAAGAAGGAAGAGCATTTGATTGGAAACTTCAAGGGCGGGACCGATGCCCCGGTGATGAGGTATGCCGAGGTATTGCTTATCAGAGCCGAGGCCGGTGCCGAGTTGGGCAAGGATCCCGAACTCGACAAGACAATCAACAAGTTGAGAGCCCGGGTCGGTTTCCCGTTCCCGCTGACCGAGAATCCGGTCGAAGACCCCAATCTGGTTAAGGAGTATCCCGATATTAAAGGGCCCAACAAGAATCTGATTCGGGAGATTAGACGCGAGCGTCGCATCGAACTCTTTGCCGAAGGGTATCGTTGGGACGATGTGTGCCGCTGGAATGTGGGTACCATCGTTTACAACAAAGTGAGACGGGGTGCCAAGATGGACCCGACGCTGTACACGCAGGAAGAGATAAATACCATTAGCGATTTGGTAGGTTTCGATCAGGACGGTTTTATCACACCGTATGCCAAGCGGGCTACTTACAGCATGAATTTCACGGAGAAAAACTATTTGTACAATGTTCCGCTCGATGAAATCTCGTTGAATCCAAATTTATTACCTAATAACCCGGGCTGGGAATAAAACAGAACAGATATGAATACCCATTATTTGAAGACAAGCACTATATTCTTTGTATTGAATTTTATCGGCCTGTTTGCTCTTTGCAGTTGTGCCGAAAATGAGACCGTGATTCCTCATAAAGGGGCTAAGTTACCTATTATGCAAAATATCGCCGACAATGTTCCCTATATTCAGTCGGTCGATAAGGAAGATACTTACCAGCTGGTCGATGGTATCAATATTGTAGATGTAACCTTTACGTATTGTCGCAAACCGACCAGAATGCTTATTGCCGAAATTGACCTTACCAAAGATGTGACGATAAGTGTCTCTACCCCGGACAACCTGGACGAGGTGGGCTCGAAATTGCAGACCGTAGCCGAGCAGGCCATGTGTGCCGAAGAGGCCGGTAAGCATGTCTATCTGGCTACAAACGGCGACTATTTTTCGGAGTCCTCGACTACGGCCGGCACCTGGATTCCGGGAGGCTTGGTCTATAAGGATGGGAAAGCCTTGTGGACTACCCTGGGATATGAAGCCGATCATGCTTTCTATATCTTGAAAGACGGAACGGCCCACATTTCGACGGTCGAAGAGTTTAAGGAGAACGAGGCCAATGTGATGAGTGCCTTGTCTGGCTGGCAACGGATGATGATCGATGGAGAACCGGTCAAAAAATTCAGTGTGAATGATAATGCCATGGAGTTCCATCCGAGAACATTTGTGGGCGTATCAAGGGATAATCTTAAAGTTCAGTTATTTGTACTGGATGGCCGTCAGCCCAACTATTCCAATGGAATGAGATTGGAAGATTTGATTCTTTTATGTCAAGGTGCCGGCTGTTATCAAGCCTTGAATCTCGATGGAGGAGGCTCGACAACGATGGTCAAGAGAACCGAGACCGGAGGGCAAGTTTCGTTTGAGTTGATGAATACCCCTTCGGATAATCCGGTGAGAGAAGTATTGAATGGGTTAGTTGTAATAAAAAAATAAGGGACTATGAAACTGATTTTTAGATTAAGCGCATTTATTCTTTTAGCAACCATGTTGCTGTCGTGCGATGATGATAACATTGAGCAAAAATTGGATCCGGGCATAGAGATAACCGACGAGTTGGTCGTTGGTCCTACGGCGTCGAGAAATGTAATTATGCTGAAGTCTACCTATCCGTGGTATGCCGAGTCTTCGGTGTCGTGGATAAAGATGGTTCGTTACAGAGGGCAGTATCTGAAACCCGATTCCATTGTCATGGAGGTTCAGGAAAATCCGAATATGGATTTGCGTGAAGGCTGGATCGAAGTACGGTTGATGGACCAGATGTCGACCAAGGTGCATGTTATCCAAAACGGTCGGGGCAGTTTGATAACCCTCTCGAAAGAGAAAATCATATTCAATAAAAACGGAGGTGAGGCTGTTATTGATGTGGCCACGAAAGTAGAGTGGGAGCCGGTTACCGAGGGGCTGGAGGGTGTCACAGCAACCAAGCTCAGCGAGAGCCAGTTGAAGGTGGCGGTTTCGCCCAATAATACCGGTAATGAAATCACGAGAGAGTTGATTGTTCGCAGTGTCGACGGTACAACCGAGTCGCGATTGACCATCGTTCAGGCCAATGTAGAGAACATTTTGTCGATACCGTTGAATGCCGAGGATAAAGATGTGTTGCTCGAAAAGGCTGGCGAAGAGCTGGTAATTCCCGTTTCGCTCAATGTCAACTATCAATGTACGGCATCTAACGACTGGATTAGCATTCTTGAGGCTCCGACTTTTGAGGGTGATATTGTTCAGGACATCAATATCAAGGTTTCGGTATCTCAGAATGCAGGGATAGAAGAGCGATGGGGTTACGTGTGCGTCAAGAGCTCCGACGAAACGGCTACCGATACTTTGTTTATTTCGCAAAAAGCTCGTAGTCAACGTGTCTATGTGAAAGCTGGAGTCTCTGGTGGCGACGGTACCAGTTGGGAACGAGCCTTTGGAACCGTAGAAGATGGTGTAGCCGCATGTAGTAATTATGGCGATATGGATTTGTGGATTGCCGAAGGTGAATATGTGCTGAAAGACTATCTGACCTTGAAGAGAGGCATCAATGTTTATGGCGGTTTTGCCGGCAATGAAACCAAGTTGAAAGACCGCGATATGAGTAAAAAGTCGGTGCTGAAAGCAGCTCCGGCAAATACGTGGTCGTCGATTTATGCCTATGACCAAACCGACGAATGCTATGTAGATGGCTTTGTATTTACCGGTTCGGTGAGCTCACAAGGTTTGGGTACTATCGAAGCCTATGACAACTGGGTATTCCGCAACTGCATTATCACCGGTAACAATACTACGCGAGATGCCGGTGGATACTTTAGCAAATGTAAGTTGTACAACTGCTTGATTTATGGAAACAGTACTATCAATAACTCGTCGACCGTAAACTCGCAGGGATCGAAGATATACAATACGACCATTGTCAACAATACGAGTGGCGGTAGCAGTAGCGGTTTGAGAGCCGGCGCTGGAACCGAAGTCTATAATACGGTGATATGGAACAACAAGCACACCAATGGCGAGAATAACAATGGGTATCTCGATGCTCAAGGCTCTTGCTTCTTCAAGAACTGTGCGATAGAGGGATCATTCTCCTTCAATAATGCTCCGTCGAGCACCGATGGCTCTATTATCCTCGGTTCGGAAAATATGGCAGCCGACGGCCCCAACTTTGTATCTCCCGAGAATGGCGATTATTCACTCCATGTTACCTCGCCTTTGATTGACAAGGGTGCCGAATGGTCCGACTTTAATCTCTATTTCGACATCCTGGGTCACGATAGAAGTTGGAACGGTCATATAGATATAGGCGCTTATGAATACATAGGTAAATAATGATTATATCCTTCTGAGAGCGAGGGGCTGTATCGGGGCGAAAGCATCGGTACAGCCCCTTGCATGTTATGGGCATTTTAGAAATTGTCGAAAGGTAAAATCGGGATGAGAGGGTGTGTATGGGGTTGAAAGCCATACACTATCGTTTCTACTGTGGGTGAGGTGCGATGGTCGTACGGTTCTAAAGGGTTTCGCAGAGGGTTTTGTTTACCACTCTGTCTCGCATCAGTTTCATATCGGTAAAGTTCCGGCTTATATTCTGGACAATCTCCAGATAGTTGTCACTGCCATCTTCCTGCCGGTGATAAAAAGGCTTTATCGAGATACAGTTCTTGTGCTCGAACAGGGTGTTCAAGAGAGTCCTGTCGGAGTTTCCGCACGAATGCCCCATGATGTAGACCTGGTAGGGTGCCGACTCGATAAAGGCCAGCATGTTGCGATAGTTCTGGGTCTCGAGGTATCGTATCGATTTGATATTCCGCAAATGCTCGTTGTTGTTGAGTTTGACGATATTTCGGTAGTTGTCGTCGAGCTCGTCGCCATAGCCGAAGATGATGCTTTGCGGGTCGTTTAGCTGACCGTGAATGTGGTCGATGGGAAACCAATATGCGAGCTTCTTGTCTTGGGGCAGATAGAGGTCGGCCGTGCGGGTGTAGTTGAAGTTCAGTAACATCAGCCGGATGGGCGATAAGAGGATTTCGGGAATGTCCTGGCTGTCGATTGCAGATTCGATACCGAACTCCTCGATTTTGTCGCCCCACTTCCGAGAGAATCGATTCATGGCCTCGATGTTTTCTGCTCTTTTGTCCCAACCGAGCTGTTCGCCAATGGAAATATATGACCCGTCGGCCTCTCCGAAATACCGCGAACGAATGAAGTCGACCAGTTGCGAGCGGGCACCGATGGCAATCTCGTCGATGCGGATAGGGGCCAATATTTTTTCTTTCAACGCTGGCTTTACAATCGACTCGCCGATATTCGACGATTGAACGAGGGTGAGGTATTCGACCAATTTCGACTTCACGATTTCAAACTCTTTGTTGAGCTTTTCCGGGCATTCGAAATATTCGTGATTCAAAGCCTGGTAATATTCGTTTTCAATATCGACCCAGCCTTTCGATTCGATAGATTGGCAGATTTTTTGGAAGAAGACGCTATGTTGTTGGAAATCGCAGAGGGACGTGTCTGAGCGAGCAATATCTACCATCCCATATTTTAGATGTTCTATCTCTTTTTTTGATAATCTATAATCTCGAACCAAATACCAACCAGCTAGGCCAACACTGTCTTTGAGAGTGAAAGAACATAAGCCATCGGTTTCTTTTTTATCACCACTACTTGATAATCGTATGTTCCATTGCTCCCAATACCAGTCGATGAAATTTTCGTATCGGGTCGCAAGGCCGTGTGCCAGATCAAAGCCATTACCTACGAGGATAATTCTATGGATTGCACTCATTTCACTGGTATTTATATAGGTCGTTTTCTCTGTCTCTACCCCTTATTTGAGTAGAGCGTCATACACTTTTTCGGGGACGGATGGTAGTATCTGGCGCAGCTGGGCGAGTATCCGCTCGCGCGACTCTTGCGGCGTGCGCTCGGGGTGACACGACTCTTTGCCCCAAAGCGTCTCGGGAGTGGTGAGCAGCGACCAGCCCCACCCATATTCGCGCCCGTGACGGTCGCGGGGGTAGACAAAATCTTCGGTGACGATGTAGCCCCCCATCTCGAGGCGGGTGATGTAGGCATCGAACCGGCTGCGCATTTTGGGCCCGTTGAATCCGCATGCCGCGCGTAGTTCGCGGGTGATGAGGCTGCCTTCGCGCCGCAAGGTATCGAGTATCCCCTCTTCGATGGTTCCCTCAGCCGGGTAGGGGAATCGGCTGCGCCGGTAGTTGCAGAAGTCGGGCCACCAGGCCCGGCTGATGAATGCCGCCTTGCGGTCGAAGAATTTGCCGTAGGCGCAGCCGCTCTCCTGCAGGATGGTTCCTTTCCACTGCCAGAGGGGCCACTCCCATCCGCCATCGGGCAGGGGTGCATACTGGCACTCTTCGTCGGTCACCTCCTCGGCCGACCAACCCGCGATGCCCATGGGCAGCAAGGGCAAAAAGCCCACCCGATTGATGTAGTCAATCAGTTCGGCACAACTGTGTAACCGCTCGTCCTTCATACGCAAAACCTCCAACTCCCTTATCGTTTCCCGCGCCGTGTTCGGGATTGTGCCACCGGGTGCACAGCCGCAAGCACCATAAACGCTTTGCCGATAAGTAATAACAAAGTTACGATTTTAATCGTATCGAAGGTCATGCTTTGTGAGAAAATGTGTAGTCATTAGCCGCGGGAAGGGATGAAGTAGTTACGCCGTCAGTTGGGCGGGTAGGAGAGGCATGGCGCCATTCTGGGTGCAGACGTAGGCCGAGGTTTGTACGGCGAGGTGGTGTGCCTCGGTTACACTCTTGCCTTTCAGGAGGGAGGCGATGAAGGCGGCAGTGAAGCTGTCGCCGGCCCCTACGGTATCGGCAACCTCGACCTGGGGGGTGGGTTGGAACGACACGTGGCCGGGGGTGAATACGTAACTGCCGTTGATGCCGCAAGTGAGTATGAGCATCTTCAGGTTGTACTTCCCGAGGAGTATCCAACATTTGTCTTGCAGGTCTATGCCGGGGTAGCCGAACATGCGGCTGACCAGAATGAGCTCTTCGTCGTTTATCTTCAGTATGTTGCACCGCTTCATGGAGTTGCACAGAATCTCCTTGTTGTAGAAGCCCTGGCGCAGATTGATGTCGAAGACGATGAGGGTATCGTCGGTTTGCGGCATGGCGTCGAGAAAGCGGTTGATGGTGCTGCGCGATACCACACTGCGTTGGGCCAGGGAGCCGAAGCATACGGCTTTTGTGTTTTCGGCCAAGGCTTCGAGGTGGGCGGTGTAGGGTATGTTGTCCCACGCTACGTTTTCCTTGATTTCGTATTGCGGGATGCCGGCTTGGTCGATATCGACCTGCACGGTGCCGGTGGGATAGGGTACTTGGGCAATGTGGTGGTTGAGCCCTTTGGAGGCGAAGTTTTCTATGATTTCTTTGCCTAACGAGTCGTCGCCTATGGCACTTACTACGCAGCTCGACAGTCCGAACTGGGATACGTGGTAGGCAAAATTGGCCGGGGCTCCGCCTATTTTCTTGCCTTCGGGCAGCATGTCCCACAGGGCTTCGCCCATTCCTACAACTATGTCTTTCATGGGGTTAGATGCGATTGGGGTTAACGGTGATTATATGTTTTTAATTTTCAGCGTATAGTAGAGCAGATAGACGACTCCGACCGTCATCACGGCCACGGCTCCGATTTGGCCGATGGCATCGGCTGCATAACCCATGGCCAGGGGGAAAACCGTACCGCCGAAGAGGCCCATGATCATGAGGCCCGACACTTCGTTTTTCTCTTGTGGTGCATAGACGAGTGCTTGTGAGAATACAATGGAGAATATGTTGGAGTTGCCGAACCCGATGAGGCCGATGCCGATGTATAGCGGTGTGAGGGTGTTGCAGATAAACAGGATGCACATGCCGGCCAGCATCATCAGTACGCTTATGGCAAAAAAGAGTTTCGGCGAGATGGTGCGCAGGATGAATGCGCCGAGGAAACAGCCTATCGTACGGAATATGAAGTAGATGCTGGTGGCGAATCCGGCCTCTTCGAGGGGGAGTCCCAGTCGTTCGATAATGATTTTGGGGGCTGTTGTGTTGGTTCCTACGTCTATTCCCACGTGGCACATGATGCCGATGAAGCAGAGCAGAATGAAGGGGCGGCCGAGCAGTTTCAGGCAATTCCCTATGCTGGATGCCTTGTCGGGCTTGTCTTCGTCGATAGGGGTTGCTGCCAGCAGCGAGATGGCCAGGAAACAGATGACGGCATAGATTACGAACAGAGCTCTCCAGCCCAGGCCGAAGGTGGGGAATATCGTGGTGGCTCCCCAGGCGGCCAGTATGGGGGCCAGGAACGAGGCGATGGCTTTTACAAACTGGCCGAAGGTGAGGGTCGAAGCCAGCTTGTCACTGCTTATCAGGTTGGTTACCAACGGGTTCAGCGAGGTTTGCATGATGGCGTTCCCGATACCGAGCAGTGAGAAGGAGACCAGCATGACTATGTAGCTGTCGCCGAACGGCGGGATGAGCAATGAGGCAGCTGTCACGACGAGGCTGATGAGAACTGTATTTTTCCGACCGATTTTGTTCATCAACATGCCGGTAGGAACCGAGAAGATGAGGAACCAGAAGAATACGAGCGAGGGGAAGAGGTTGGCCTGCGAGTCGGTTAAGCCGAGATCTTTTTGTACATAGTTCGATGCCGTGCCTACGAGGTCGACAAATCCCATGGCAAAGAAGCAGAGCATCACCGGGAGGATCTGCAGCAGGAACGATTTGCGATTGGTGACAAGCGATTGAGTCATAGCCATAATTATTATAGTTTTATTTTTTATGATTAACTCCTTTTGTGGGGCCTATTTTCAATTTTTTTATTTTCTATCGAGATTTATGATAAATCGAGTTATACTTGCTGTTGTTTTGTAATGCAAAGTTAAAGACTAACCTTTGAGGAGGCTATAAAAAATCGTGCATAGTTTATCAAATTTGTTGTTATGCCCGATTTTTAATACCTTATACACGCTTTTTTTTATGAGAATATAGTTTAATTTGCGGATACAAAGCACACATAACGATGTACAGAATCTTATCATACGGTTTTTGGCTGGCAGTATTGATGGCCTTGTTCGGTTGTAACCAGAGCAAAGTATACAGGATAGGTGTTTCGCAGTGCAGCCAGGACGACTGGCGCATGAAGATGAACGACGAGATAAACCGCGAGATTATGTTTCACAAGGAAGCTGTCGTGGAGATTCGGTCGGCCGATGACAGTAGTGAAAAACAGATAAGCGATATAAACTATTTTGTCAAGAACGGGTTCGACATCATCATCGTCTCGCCCAACGAAGCCGAGACTCTTACGCCTATTATAGAAGATGTATACAAGCGGGGGATTCCTGTGGTTATTTTTGACCGGAATATAAACAGCGACTCTTATACGGCCCGCATCGGTGTAGACGACAAGGGGCTTGGGCAGTCGGCGGCCCACTATGCGCAGCACTTGCTCGGGAACCGGGCAAAAGCCATCGAGATATTCGGCTTGAGGGGGTCTACTCCGGCCGAAGACCGGCACGAAGGCTTTGTCAAGGAGTTTGTGGCGTCGGGTGGAACCTTGTTGGCCAGCGTCTCCGGCAACTGGAACAAGGAAGATGCGATACCCGTTGCCGACTCTTTATTGAGGATTTATCCCGATGTAGACCTCATCTATGCCCATAACGACCGTATGGCCATCGGAGCGTCGGAGGTGGCGAGTCGTCTCGGTCTACGCGACCATATCAAGATAATCGGCATCGATGCCGCTCCCAATATAGGCATACAGGCCGTTGCCGATAGTATTATCGACGCAACCTTTTTGTATCCTACCGAGGGGCACCGACTCATTCAAACGGCTCTTGCCATCTTGAAGGACGAACCTTACAAAAAGGAGACTATTTTGCCTGTTTCGTCGGCCGTAGATTTGAGCAATGCCGATATTCTGCTGTTGCAGAACGAGACGTTGAAGGAGGAGACTCATAAGATAGAGTTGTTGAAAGTCCAAATCGATGATTATTGGGCTCAGCACTCCTCGCAGACCTCGCTCTTCTATGCCAGTGTAGCCATTATCGTTCTGTTGTGTGGTGTCGGGTTCCTTCTGCTGCGGGCCTACTGGCAGCGCAGTCGGCACCAGAAAGAGCTCTTGTCGCAGAATAAACTTCTTGAGGAGGAGCGTGATAAGCAAAAGTTGCTGAATGAGCAGCTCGAAAAAGCCACTCAGGCCAAACTGGTGTTCTTCACCAGTGTGTCGCACGATTTGCGTACGCCGCTGACGCTTATTTCGGAACCGGTTGCCCAACTGGCCGCTGCCGAGAACCTCACGCCGCAGCAACATACGCTCATGAAAATAGCCGATAAGAACGTCAGGATACTCCAGCGGCTGATCAACCAGATACTCGACTTCCGTAAATATGAGAACGGGAAACTGGATATTCACTTGTCCGAGGTCGATTTCAATCAATGTATCCGGGACTGGCTGGAGTCGTTCTATGCCATAGCCCGCAAGCGCGATATAAAGTTGTCGTTGGTCGGCCCGTCGGCCGACGAGCGGCTGGCACTGGCTATCGACTTGGAAAAGATAGAGCGGGTGTTTTTCAATCTCCTCTCCAATGCGTTCAAATACACGCCCGACAATGGTTCGATTACTGTCTCGTACGAATGCGATGGTACGGACCTCACGTTCAAGGTCTCCGATACCGGCGAAGGGATAAGCGAGCGAGACCTCGGCAACATATTCGATCGGTTCTATCAGGTCGATCGTGTCCATCCCAAGGGTTCCGGTATAGGATTGTCGCTCGCCAAGGCATTTGTAGAGTTGCATGGGGGGAGCATCACCGTAGACAGTACGTTGAACAAAGGCTCGGTTTTCACGGTGACCTTGCCGGTAAGGCATGTGGCCGAAACTACAATCGATGTCGGTAAGGAAATCGATGAGCAAGATGTCGAGGCCGAATTTGAAGTAATCGATACGCACATTACCTTCGATGAGGACAAGCCCATTATCCTCATTGTCGACGATAACCGGGATATTCAGCTCCTTATCGGTGAGTTGATGGGGGCCGACTACAACATAATTACAGCCTCGAACGGTAAAGAGGGAGTGCGGTTGGCTGTCAAGTATGTGCCCGATCTCGTTATCTGCGATGTGATGATGCCCGTAATGGACGGATTGGAATGTTGCCGGCGCATCAAAAACGAGATTTCGACATCGCATATACCGATCTTGATGCTGACTGCCTGCTCCATGGACGAGCAGCGGGCTCAGGGATATGACAGCGGAGCCGACGGCTATCTTTCAAAGCCGTTCAACAGTACCGTATTGAAAGCCCGATGTGCCAGTCTCATAGCCAATCGTAAGCGGATAAAGGAGCTGTGGCTCTCGTCGTCTGTCCTGAAAGGCAATCGAAAGGAGGAGGGGAAACCCTTGCCGGCCAAAAGCACACCTGCGGGCGATATCGACAATGAATTTTACAACCGTTTCCTGGATATATTCCAGGAAGAGATGGGCAATGCCAGCTTGAATGTCGATACGATAGCTTCCAGGATGGGGCTTGAACGCTCTCAGTTCTATCGCAAAATCAAGTCGCTCACCAACTACGCTCCGGTTGAGCTGATACGTCGGTTGCGTTTGCAACGGGGCCGCGAGCTCTTGACCACGACCGACAAAACGGTAAGCGAGATTGCCTACGAAATAGGTTTTTCTACCCCGGCCTATTTTACAAAATGCTATCGCGATACCTATGGCGAGACCCCTACCGAGGTTCGAAACAAGCTGACGAAATAATCGAGCACAACAATAGGCATTGCGACTAATCCTGTTGTGGCGCACCTCTATACAACCGTAGAGGTGCGTTTTTTTGTCGTTTGGTCGACTATTAAAATTGGGGCATTTTCTATCAAAAAACGTGCATCGCTTAAATTTTGATAACTTGTACAACATTTTTTATAACGGCAGGGGGCTTTTGTAACCTATTTTTGCGATAGAAATTCTTATAAAAATAAATAAATATGAAAAGAACAATTCTCAGTGCAACATTGCTGTTTATTATGGCAATCATGGCGCAGGCACAGAATATCACTGTGCATGGGAAGGTCCTTTCAAAGTCCGGCGGAGAGCCTCTCATTGGAGCCTCCGTGCTTTGTGAGTCGACCCAAACCGGAGCCTCTACCGACATTGACGGGAACTTTACCATCTCCGTCCCTGAAGGTGCAACCTTGAAGTTTTCGTACATTGGATTCAATCCGACCGAGGCCAAAGCCACGCCGGAGATGACCATCCATCTGGGCGAAAATTCCGAAGTGCTCGACGACGTGGTGGTCGTGGGCTATCAAATCGTTCGTAAAGCCGACCTTACCGGGGCGGTCTCGGTCATGGACATGAAGGAGCCGTTGAGCGAGAACTCCGGTAACATCATGAGCTCCATGGCCGGCCGGTTGCCGGGTGTGAACGTAGTGCCCGATGCCGCTCCCGGCGGTACCGGTACGATTCGTGTCCGGGGTATGTCTACGGCCAACTCGAGCAACGACCCCCTCTACATCATCGACGGTGGGCCTACCGACAACATCAACTGCATCAACCCGAGCGACATCGAGTCCATGCAGGTGCTGAAGGATGCTGCATCGGCCTCGATCTACGGTTCGCGTGCCGCCAACGGCGTGGTAGTCATCACCACCAAGCAGGGCAAGGGCGACCGCATGACGGTCAACGTAAACTACTCGACCAACATCCAGACGATTGCCAACCGCTACGAAATGCTCGATGCCAACCAATGGGGCATAGCCTACTGGGCTGCTTCGAAAAACTCGAACATCGCCCCCTCGCATGTGCTCTATGGCAACGGCGAGACTCCGGTGCTGCAACCCTACGTGGCCGGCAATACCAACTATCCTACCACCAATACCGACTGGCAGGACCAGGTATACCGCACGGCCTGGACCAACAACCTCACCGCCTCTATCTCGAACAATACCGACAAGAGTTCGGTGATGCTTTCGCTCAACTACATCAACCAGGACGGTAACATCCGGGAGACCTTCTACGAGCGCTACTCGGCCCGTATCAACTCGCGATACGACTTCAACAAGTATATCTCGGTGGGCGAGAACCTCATGCTGGCCCACTGGAAAAACCGGGGTGTCGATGTTGCCGGCGACCGGGGTGTGCCGTTCACGGCCATGAGCCAGCACCCGGCACTGCCCGTGCGCGGTCTTGACGGTTCGTGGGCCCGTCCTCTGGAGCTGATTGCTTCGGACCTGACCAACCCCGTGCAGCTCATCGAGAATGCCAAGGACAACGACTACTCGTCGTGGCGTATCCTGGGTAATGCCTACCTCGAGTTGAAACCCATCGAGGGACTCTCGCTCAAGACCAATATCGGTATCGAGCACAGCCAATACTTCAACCACACGCTCGGCCGTACGGTGAATCCCGGCGATGTAAACAGCGTGTCGAGCGTATACGGTCAGGGCGATACCTGGACCTGGACCAATACCGCCAACTACAACAAGACTTTTGCCGACAAGCACCACCTGACCGTGCTGCTCGGAACCGAGGCCATCAGCTATACGTTCCGCGACCTGTCGGCTTCGCGCGAAGGGTATGCCTTTGAAGACCCCGACTACATGCAGATAGGCGCCGGTACGGGTACCCGCAGCAACGGTGGCGGCAAGACGCAATGGTCGGTATTCTCGCTCTTCGGTAAAGTCGACTACAACTATGCCGACCGCTATCTGGCATCGTTCACCATCCGTCGTGACGAAAACTCGCGCTTTGCCAAAGGCTATCGCGCCGGCATCTTCCCGGCTTTCTCACTGGCCTGGCGACCCACGCAGGAGGAGTTCTTCCCCCAGAACAACGTGCTCAGCGACCTGAAGGTCCGCTACTCCTGGGGACAGAACGGTAACGCCAATATCCCCTCGCTCTACCCGGCTTACTCGACCTACATCTTCAATACGGGCAACGGTGCCTACGACATCAGCGGAACCAACTCGTCTACCACGTCGGGCATCACCCTCTCGAGCACCGGTAATCCCGAGTTGAAGTGGGAGACTACCTATCAGCACAACATCGGTGCCGACTTCCAGTTCTTCAGCGGAGCCCTGGGTCTGAGTGCCGACTACTACATCAAGAAGACCAAAGACATGCTGACGATACCGCCCGCCCTCGACGTGGCCGGCGAGAATGCGGCCATGTGGCTGAACACCGGTTCGATGGAGAACAAAGGTTGGGAAATCGCCCTCAGCTACAACAGTCCCTCGTATGGCGACTTCTCGTGGAACGGTTCAATCAACGTAGCCCAATACAAGAACAAACTGCTCGAGCTCAACTCGCGGCAAAACTTCATCGGCGGTGACCAACGGCTCATCCCGGGTCAGCCCATGGGTGTCTACTACGGCTATGTGTGCGACGGTATCTTCCAGAACGAGGTCGAGGTGGCCAACCACGCTACCCAGACCGGTGCCGCTCCCGGCCGACTCATCTATCGTGACCTCGACGGCAACGGGGTAATCGACGACAACGACCGTTGCATCATCGGCGACCCGAACCCCGACTTGTCGATGGGCTTGAACCTGACCTTCCGCTACAAGGACTTCTCGCTCGACATGTTCTTTGCCGGCGATTTCGGATTCGACATCCAGAACCACATGAAGCGTCAGTTGCTCTCGATGAACTACGGCAACCTCTCGACCAACCGCGGGGTAGAGATCTTGAATGCCTGGACCCCGACCAATACCGATACCGATATTCCGGCCCTGTCGCTGACCGACGACAACAACGAGAGCCGCTTCTCGTCGTACTACGTGGAGAACGGTTCCTACATGAAGATGAAATACCTGAAACTCTCTTACGCACTGCCCAAGAATCTCATCAAGAAGATAGGTGCTTCGAACCTCGAGGTATACGGGCAGGTAGAGAATGTCTTTACCCTCACCTCCTATACGGGTCTCGACCCCGAAATCCTTCCCGGTGAGTATGGTGCACGCATCGACAATGGTGCATATCCCCGTCCCCGCACCTTTACGGTGGGCGTGAATTTCCAGTTCTAACATTCAAAACGACGAACCATGAACATGATACAAAACATAGCAAAAAAAGCAATATGGGTTGCAGCTATCCTTTCAATGGGCATGACCATGAATTCATGCGAGGATATGCTCGACACCAAACCGCAAGGTACGTTTACCGACGAACAGATTGGCGACGAGGAGGCTCTCGACCTGATGACCTCGGCCTATGCGTCGCTGCTCAACCACTATTTCGGCAATAACGAGTCGTTTGCCGGCCCTATCAACAACTGGGTATTCGACGTGCGGTCCGACGACGCCCTCAAGGGGGGCGACGGTGTGACCATGGAGGGTTACATCCACCAGCTCGAGATTGGCAATGTGCAGAGCGACAACGATGTGGTTACCTTCAAATGGCGCAACAACTACTATTCGATCAGCCGGTGCAACACCGCCATCCGCGGCATCCAGGCTTCTACCTCGATTTCCGACCAGGAGAAAAACTCGTATGTGGCCGAGATGAAGACGTTGCGGGCATACTTCTACTTCGATATGCTGCGCATCTTTGAAAAGTTCCCTTACTTCGACGAAACCGTCGTGAACCCCAGCGAATGCCGGGCCGACCAGTATTCGCGCGAGCAGATTGCCGAGTTTATCAAACAGGATTTGCGCGACAGCTACGAGATACTGCCCCCAACGCAGGCCGAGGTGGGCCGCTTCAACCGCTATGTGGCGGCTGCCCTGCTGGCTCGTGTCGACCTCTTCACCTCCGATTGGGCCGAAGCCGAGGCCTATGCCGGCTACGTAATCGACAGCCATCAGTACGAGCTCTATCCCAACTTCCTCGACATGTCGAAACCCGAGTACAACAACCAGTACGAGTCGATACTGGCCATCCAGTTCTCGTCGGCCAACTCGCCCGACCAGTATAACTACAACAACTGTCTGAACTGTACCTGGTCCGAAGGCAACCTCTATGGCAACGGCGACGACTTCTATCTGGCTTCGCAAGATCTGGTCAACGCCTTCCGTACCGACGAAAACGGTCTGCCTTATCTCGATGGTGCTCCCGACGACCAGAATGTAGACCGTGCCGATTTCGAAGGCAACATCGACCCCCGTCTCGACTTTACGGTAGGCCGTATCGGGATGCCGTGGCGTTCGCACCAGTATAACGAGAAGTGGTGCCGCAACCTCGAGCTCTACGGGCAGTATTCGGGCAAAAAGCCCTATCCGGCACCCGAGTCGCCCTATGTCAAACCCGGTATCGTGCCCTGGGGGGCCTCGTCGCTCAACGGTCTGCTCATCCGCTACGCCGACGTGCTGCTGATGAAGGCCGAGGCCCTGATCGAGCAGAACAAGGATCTCGAGGAGGCCCGCACCCTCATCAACGACGTGCGCCGCAAGGCCGCCCGCTCGGTCGACGCTTCGTACGAACCCATCGACTGCAACCCCATGGTGGCCAGTTACAAGGTGAGCGAATATCCGGCTACGGGCTGGAATCAGGACTATGCCCGCAAGGCTGTGCGTATGGAGCGCCGCCTCGAGTTGGCCATGGAGGGTCTGCGCTGGTTCGACCTCGTGCGCTGGGGTACGGTAGTCGAAACGGTAAACAACTACTACGAAACCGAAGGGAAAATTCGGACCTACTACCAGGGAGCCAACCTCTCGAGCGACGAAATCTATTTCCCGATTCCTGTCAACCAGGTAGACAATGCAGGAGACTTGTATAAATAACACATTAAATCAGAAAGTACGATGAAAAAAATATCTTATGGCATTTTCATACTGCTTGCCACGCTGTGCGGTATGTTTGGTGCATGCTCGGAATTTGAGCCGACCGGTTATACCGAAATTCCGGATTTGCAAAAGGTGAGTAACCTGAGAGCCGACATCGACGGCTATGTGGTCAATCTTTCGTGGAGTCTGCCCGCAGCCGATGGGGTAGAGGGGGTATTGCTGATTACCAACGGCAACTCGTCGAACCCCACACGCCTCGAGGGGAGCGTAACCTCCTATTCGGTGGAGGGGCAGCCTATGGAAGAGGAGTATCTCTACACGGTGAAAGTCCTCTATAACGGAGGCTATGTATCCGAGGGTGTCTCGGTGACGGCTACGATTCCCTATATCGAGCTGGCCAATGTGACCGACCTCGAGGCTTCGGTGAGCGGCCGTACCGTTACGCTCAACTGGACCCTGCCCGACGAAGAGGGCATTACGGCCGTCAAGGTCTTCAGAGCCGACGAGGCCGATGCCGCCGTCGTGCTGGAGGCGTCGGCTACCTCGTGCGAAATGAAGGGCCAGCCGATGGACCAGGAGTTGACCTACACCGTGGCCCTGGTATATGACGAGTATTATACGTCGAAGGGTACTTCGGTACAGGTGAAGGTTCCCTATATCACCCCCAAGATGGGTTACCTGATGACTGCCGCCACCATCCAGCAGCTCCCCGATGACGACGAGCGGGCTGCGGCCGCCTGGTTCATGGAGCAGGAGAATGCCGAGCTCATCCAACCCTCGCAGCTTGCCGACCTGGATGCCGACATCTATCCCGTGCTCTGGATCGAGATAGACCGCGTGGGGTTGCCTCTCGGGTGGGAGAACCTGCCGGCCGAGATAACCTCCGACGAGACCATCGCCGCTCTGCGCCAATACTCGGCCAACGGCGGCAGCCTCTACCTCTCGAACATGGCTACGCAGCTCACCGTACCCCTCGGCTTCGTGCCGTCGACCATGCCTCCCACGACCTACGGTAACGGCGAAGGCGGGACAGGTACCGACGTATGGACCATCAATCCCTACCTGGGCTGGGACTTCCGCAACGGCAGCGACCAGGGATTCTACGACCGCACCTCGCACCCCGTATACGAGGGCCTCACGATGGAAGACCCCAACAACTACGGCTACAACAGCCTGCCGCTCATCGGTCCCGGTCAACGCGAAGACCACAACTGCTTGTGGGATTGCAACATCTACGGGAAAGGCAACTACCCCGACGTGATTCGCAACTTCGAGGTGACTACCAACGCCCTCGTGCTGGCCACCTGGGGCCATGTGCGCGACCACTGCGTGGCCGGTCTGGTCGAGTTCTATGCCAATGCCGAGCACGGACGTTGCATCGCCAACGGCTTTGCCGCCTATGAGTGGAACCAGAACTCGGGTACCAATCCCTATCAGCACAACATCGAGCAGTTGACTATGAACATTCTCGATTATCTGAAATAAAACTTATTGAAACACAGATGGCGTAACCCTCTCTGTCGAGGTGCGTCATCTGTGTCGTATCCAGCCAAACCTCAAAAGAATTTGTATCAATGAATCGGATTAAATCATTTTCAGTTATTGCCGCCATGGCGTCGGCGTTGTCGTTAAATGCCGAACTGGTTGCCCATTTTCCTATGAATGTCGATTCCGGGCAGATCGAGGAGCGTATCAGTGGCGACCGCTTTACGGTCGAGGGAAATTTCGCCCCCGAGAATGTCGACGGAGCCGTAGGTGCCGCCTTAAGGTTCGACGGCTATACCTCGCGGGTAGATGCCCGTCTGGACAATATCCTGGCTGCCGATGCCACGCAAATGACCGTCTCGGTATGGGTGGCCCTCCCGTGCTATCCCATTATCCAAATCGATACCGATACGTCGGAGAAGACCCCCATCGTCACCTGTCTCGACCGGGACAGCAAGACGGGCTTCGGTTTCTACCTCGGCTTTAACGGCAAGTACAGTTTCGAGACCTACATCGGCGGTTGGCCGGTAAGTATCGAGGCGAGCACGCCGCTCCCCACGTATAGCTGGAACAACCTGGTGGCCGTAATCGACTGCGACAACCGGTCGATCAAGCTCTACAACAACGGGGGGGGGGGAGGCTAG
>ERZ780067.222-NODE-222-length-26393-cov-6.78973_pt1 | contig 26393 bp, 24 predicted proteins | sample MGYA00511841_ERZ780067 | MGnify/ENA primary metagenome ERZ780067 (study PRJEB29588, sample SAMEA2143295) | human gut metagenome | biome: human gut; feature: human-associated habitat; material: faeces | place: Denmark | collected 2008/2010 ... | reverse complement strand
TGCCCAGGCGCACCATGTCCATCTGGTACTCGGGGAACCGCAGGATACCGGCCGTGTTGAGTATGTGGCGCAGTATCTTGTGTTTGGAGTGCTGTTGCAGGTAGTCGGCACAGCGGGTGAAGGTGTCGATCTGCTGGTGCGAGAACTCGTCGAAGCGGGGTTCGTCGCTGCCGGCAAAGTGCGAGAATACCGAGCGGGCCAGCACTACGGTCTGGTCGTTGAGAATCTCGACTATGCGGGGCATGTCTTTCTCTTCGAAGCCGAGACGGTGCATGCCCGAGTCTATTTTGATGTGCACGGGATAGCCGGCCAGGCCCAGCTTTTCGCCCTCGGCAATGATGGCTTTCAGCAGTTCGAAGCTGTAAATCTCGGGCTCGAGGTAGTAGCTGAAGAGGGTTCGGAAGCTGCTCATCTCGGGGTTCATCACCAGAATAGGCATGGTGATGCCCGCCTTGCGCAGCTCGGCCCCTTCGTCGGCCACGGCCACGGCCAGGAAGTCGGCCCCGCGGTCTTGCAGGGTCTTGGCCAGTTCGTAGGAGCCGGCCCCGTAGCCGAAGGCTTTGACCATGCAGATAACCTTGGTCTCGGGGCGTAACTTCGATTTGAACAGGTTGTAGTTGTGTACGATGGCGTCGAGGTTCACCTCGAGAATGGTCTCGTGCTGTTTCAGCTCGAGGGTTTCGGAGATGAGTTCGAAGATCAATATCAGCGCGTTGTGGAAGTCGGCCGGGTCGAGTTGCGCGAGGAAACTCTCGGTCGAGGGGTAGAACTCCTTCTTGAGGTTGAAGAGGTAGGCGTTATCCGAGATGACAGGGCCGATGCCGATGAGCCGCTCGATGCCCTTGTGCAGGACGATGTCGGCCACCTTGCGGTAGAGGCTGGCGGGGGGTAGCCCCGTCTGGTAGATGTCGGAGAGGATGAGGGTGCGGCGCATGCCCTTGGCCTCTTCCGCCTCCACCCGCGTGGCCACCGGGGTAAGCCGGGCCATGCGCTCGGCAATGACTTCGGGCGGCCGGTTGAAGTAGAGCATCACGGCCAGGCAGTGTATGGCATTCTCGATCGAGGCATCCTCGACAAACGGTATCGTGAAGCTGCAATGGTATTGCAGGTAGGTATATTCGATTCGGGTCGAGTCGCTGCCCTTGGTAATCTTCGAGATGTAGAGCGGTTTGTCGCGGTCTTTGCGCGACCAGGCTATTTCGCGGCATCCGAAGCAGAGCTTCTCGACGCACTCGCCGATGAGCGCTTTCAGCAGGATGAGCTTCTCGAGGCATTTCTGCTGTATGGTCTGGAACCCCTCCTGGTGAGCCTCGCCGATGTTGGTGATGAGACCCAGTGTGGGCTTGATAATCTCCTCGAGGTGTACCATTTCGTCGGGTTGGGAGATACCGGCCTCGAAGATAGCCATCTCGGTCTTGGGACCGATTTGCCATACCGAGAGGGGAACACCGATTTGCGAGTTGTAGCTGCGGGGCGAGCGCACGGTATTGTAGTCGGGCTGGAGCAGTTGGTAGAGCCACTCCTTGACCGTGGTCTTGCCGTTACTGCCCGTGACGCCTATCACCGGTATCTGGAAGCGGCGGCGGTGTGCGGCAGCCAGTTGTTGCAGGGCGTCGAGCGTGTCCTTTACGACGATGAAGTTGGCATCGTCCATCTCCTCTTCGCCGGGAATGGAATGTTCGACTACAAAGTCGCGAACTCCTTTGCGATAGAGGTCCTTGATGTAGCGATGGCCGTCGTTACGTTCGGTCACGAGGGCGAAGAAGAGAGTCTCTTCGGGAAAGGTGAGCGACCGGCTGTCGGTGAGCAGGGCGGTGATGATATGATCCCGATAGTCCCGTTTCTGGGCTTTGACGATTGTGGCTATTTCGGTAGTCGTGTAGTTCATATCTGTTTGATTCTTGTTTTTAATTCTTCGATTTCATGGGAGACGTCGATGTAGGGATAGGCTTGATGGAAGCGTATGACCCGGTCGAGCGTCTTTTGCAGGAACGTGCGGTAGCCCTCGGTGTCGCCGGTGAGGGGGCGGTGGGCCAGAGCGGTGTATATCTTGTACCATTGTGTGGCTATCTCGCGGCTCTCGGGGGTGAGGTACGACTCGGTGAGCACCTCGCTGATGTAGGCGATGGCCGAGGCCGAGGGGTGCGTCATGTCGGTGTCGTAGAAGCGGTAGTCGCGCAGGTCGTCCATGAGGATTTCGTAGGAGGGGAAGTAGTCGCAAATGCGGCTCTCGCGTTGCAGCCGGTCGATGGCCAGCAGCAGGGTAGCCTTGCTCAACTGGTTGCCGTGAGCTCCGTCGCTGAGGTGGCGTATGGGACTCACCGTGAAGAGCAGGCGGCATTGGGGCAGGGAGCTCTCGATGTAGCGCACAAGGTCGAGGCCGGTTGCTTGTGGCAGTTGGCCACTACCTGGCCGGTTGCGTTGAGCCGGTAGACGTAGGCGCTGCCCCAGGTAACGACGATGCGGTCGGTTGCCGGCAAACGGTCGTGTGCCGCAGCCAGGCGGCGGTTGATGTGTGCCAGTGCGCTGTCGCGGTCGGGGCTCGAGAAGCGGGAGTGGTGGTCGTAGCTGTGCCACAACCCGCCGGAGAGGAACAGGTCGTCGGCTGTGAAGGGTGCGCCCGAGACCATGCGCTCCCAGTTGCGGACAATAGACTCGGGATTGTACAGTGTGCCGAACGGGTTGATGTCGACATCGAATTTGCGCTGTTGCAACCACGCCCCCATATTCTCGACAAAGCACGAACCCAGCAGCAACAGGTGTTGCCTGTGGTCCAGATAGCCGAGGTGTCGCGGCGGGTCGATGACGGTTCTGAAATTCATAACTCTCGCTCGATTTTTAATTTCAAAAATAGTTATTTTCTTACCGATATACACACTGTTTTAACATCTGAAAAAATAAAAAAATATAACATGATGGTAAAATAACCATATTATTCTTGTAAAAATACCAAAATTGAATTATATTTGCACTACCTGTTTTGCCGGGTGCGTGTGAAGCGCCCCCGTTTGTAGCTCTTCCTGCAATATAAGAGAGTATGGAATTATATTACAAGGAAGAACGAGATCGCGATTTGTACCGGGCCTACAATGCCGCCCTCAAGTCGCTGGGAAAAGCCGCCCTGGATACCCCTCGCGAGAAGGTAATCCGCCGGGTGGTCTATTCGGTAGCCCCCCGATTCTACATCAGTTACGAAGAGGCTCGCCGCAATGTGAAGCGCATCTTCAGCGGGCAGTCGCCTCGTTGTGCCTCGGCTGTCCGCATTGCGATGTACAACGACCTGGCCTGTACAACGACCTGGCCAACCTGCTGGCCAGCTACCTGCGCCGTCGGCCCCGGGCTACGTTCAACGAAGCGCTCTGCGCGGTGTTGGCCGAGAAGCCTGCACCCCGTTTCTATCTGTCGGAGCGGTCGGCCCTGCTTATCATTTACCGCATGCAGAGGGGAGGTGCCTCATGAGGCGCCTGGTCCGTTGCGTGTGCCTGCTGATTTTGCTGGCCGAGGCTTCCGGGTGCAAGAGTGTCCGGCAAAGCACGGCGTCGCAGCGGGCGCAGTGGGAGGGCGAGGTCGAGCGTGAGCTGACGGCCGTGGTCGACTCGGTGCTTCGCTACGAACTGGAGGGGAGCTCCCGGTGGGAGTGGACGCAACTCGACTGTTCGCTCGATACCGTGCGTCCCGACGCACCCAACTGCCCCTCGCTTGCGGGTGACCCGCCTCACCCGCACGGCCTCGGTAGCGGCCCGTCGTGAGAGTGCGGTGGGCGACTCGCTGGCCGTGCGGTCGAAGGGGCAGGTGCAGGGGCGGAGCGAGCAGTCTGCGCATGACACGCGCCAAACCCGCACCCCGGGCCTGTCGCTTCTGGGGTTGGTCGGGGCAATCGTTGTAGTTCTATCGATTATTTACATCATAATAAAAAGGAGATGAGAGAGATGAAAGATGAGAAAAAAGTGTGGGAGACGGTACTGTTTTCGTTTCCCGAAGATGAGATTTTGCGTGAGCTGACAGCCGAGAGTTCGTATGTGGCCAAGAGTCTGGTCGGCACTGGGCGGCCCTTCCGAGTTGCAACCGGGGTGGAGTCGCTCGATTGTTGTGACCGAGGACGACCGGCTGTTTCTCGACCGCTGGCTTTCCGATGCCCGCGACGCGATGACGCGTTCCCTGTCGGCCTACCTGTCGGGCGAGTTTGCCTCGACCGACAACCGGGTGGTCTTTGCCATCGTGTTGCCCGAGCATCGGGCGCAGGGGCTCGACGAGTCCATTTGCCACCAGCTCGAGCGGGCCATCGTGCACCATGTGCTGGCGCAATGGTTTGCCACCAAGCTGCCCCAACGCCGCCAGACGAGAGTGCCCGCCGGCAGTTGCAGTACGAGGGTGCCCTGTCGGCCGTCAAGAGCGACATCGGGCTGGCCCGCAACCGCCGCCCGCATCGCCCGACGAACTATTTTTGAAACTTCGGGCTTGAGGTTGTTGGCGGGCAGGGAGGGATGATGTATCTTTGTGCACTGATTTTAATCTGGATAGAGCGATGATTTGCAAAAACTGCGGAACCGAGTTCGAAGGAAACTACTGCAACCAGTGCGGGCAGAAGGCCACGGTGGGACGATTGACCTGGAAGAGTGTGTGGGACAACCTGTTGCATGGTATTTTCCATGTCGACAATACTTTTGTCAAGACCACACGCATGTTGATTGTCCACCCCGACCGGCTGCTGAGCGACTACTTTGAGGGGCGTCGCAAGGGATATATGGCTCCCATCCCGCTGCTGGCGGTGTGGTGTGTGATTCTGCTCTTTTTCGGACACATCAAGGGGTTGCCCGGGAGCATCTCGACCCTCGAGACGTCGGCCATGCACAACTGGATCGTCGAGCATTATACCCTGCTCACCATCGCTACGGTGCCGTTTATGGTGTTGGCCGTGAAGATAGCCTTCCGCAAGGCCGGCTCGGCGAGGTACAACTGGGTAGAGTATCTGCTGGGTTGCTGCTACCTGTCGGTGCTGTACATTCTGCTTTCGCTGGTGTTGATACCGGTCGGGTGGGTGTTGGATGCTTCGTATTATCAGGCCTATCAGTGGGGCAGTATGGTGCTCAGTCTGATTCCTACCTATTGGGCCGCCTATTCGCTCTTCCCCGACAAGTTCTGGATAACCCTGAGGCGCACCCTGTGGGCCGCGGTGCTCTATCTGCTGTTTTTTGCGGTAATCGGCGCCGCTCTCATTTACCCGTTTGTGGATTAGGCAGCGAGGCGCGATAGAGATACAACGAGGGGGAGACCGGCCGGTTGGCGGGTTCTCCCCCTCGTGTTAGGGTCACGGCACCCCCCGCCCCAACCTCCGTGGTCGTGACCGCAACCGCAGCCACAGCTGTGGCGGGGGTGCAGCTCCTCGTCGGTGGCGTCGCGTACCAGTTTCACTACACCTACGTAGTGCAGGTTTTCGCCGGCCAGCGGGTGGTTGAAGTCCATGAGCACCTTGTCGTCCGAGACCTTCAGTACCGAGCCGTTGATGCGGTAGCCTTCGGCAGTCATCATGGGCACGGTGTTGCCCTCGAATACGGTCTGGTCGTCGAACTTGCCGTCGACCATGAAAATCTCTTTGTCGAGCTCGATTACATGCTCTTCGTTACGCTCGCCGAAAGCCTCGTCGCTGGTGAGCACGAAGTCGAACTTGTCGCCCTCTTTCAGGCCGTCGAGCCGTTTGAGCATGGCCGGGAGGATATTTTGGTCCACACCGTAAACGAACTGGTCGGGCATTTCGTCGGTGGCACGCATCATCAAAGTCTCTTCAGGTTCGCCTGCGCCTGCATAGAGGTCGTAGGTGAGAACCACAAATTTACCGGGTTTAATTTCCATAAGGTTTTGTATCGATTAAATGGTTAGATATTTGTCGGTTGGGAATCCAGATAACCACTCGCGGGCCTACCGGTCGTAGAACTTGCGGTTATACTCCTTGAGCAGTTTCTTGACGTTGAAGTAGAAGCCCTCGATTTTGAGGGGGTTGCTCTCGATGGAGATGTAGTCGAAGTAGGGCTCGACAAAGATAAATTCGGTGGCGGTGAATCCCTGCCGGTTGACGATGTTGTACTCGTCGGTAGGGCTTATCACGAACCAGGCCGTTTCGGGAGCCTTGCCGTCGCCGGTCGAGAGGATGGCATTGATAATGCCTTTGAGCCTATATTCCCACAGGTCGGCCTCGCGGTTCTTGCCGTTCTGGCGCAGACCGTAGACGAGGAAGTTGATTTGCCGCAGGTCGAAGGGGACATCGGCCAGAATCTTGCGGGCATACTTGATGAGCGAGTCGCACTCCGACTCGGTGTGTACCGTTTGCAGATACATCTGCTCGATGTGGTTGGGTACCTCGATGGTGTGGTAGGGGTTGTAATCCTCCTGGCTGGCATATCCCAGGTAGAGGTGGCGAAACTCCTGTAAAGTCATGGTGGTGTCGTTGCTGAAGTATTTTTTCAGCAGGTCGGGGTAGTAGTAGGGCGACCGACTGTCGCGCACGGCCTCTTCGATTTTCTCCATATCGGGGATTTCGTACGGGTGTGTCTCGGCCGCGCTGAGCGGCAGAACGCTCAACCCGAGCAGGTATATGAGTATGGCGTAAAAATGTTTCATCGTTTACGATTTATTAGCTGGTGGGCCGTAGCCCCTTCGCCCGGCCCGGGCGATATATGTTTTGTCTATCAGAGTGAGGCATCGGGCTCATTCTGATAGACAAAGATAACCTTTTCTTTCGACAATAGGTCGATTTTTTACCGTAAAAGATGATAAAACATTTTACAGCCTGTACCACTCCCCGCGTGTGCAGGGGCTGAATCAGCCCTGTTTGCCGGCGTGCTTCAAGATCTTGGCATCGAGGTAGAAGACAATCTCCTCGGCGATGTTGTTGCAGTGGTCGCCTATGCGCTCGAGCCGGCGGATGATGCTGATGAGGTTGAGGCATTCGATGGCTCGCTCGGGGAACTGTTGCAGATACTCGGCAATGATGGGCACGGCGGCGTGGTTGAGCTCGTCGACCCGGTTGTCTTTGTTAAAGACGGCGATGGCTTCGGACGACTTCTCCTCGATGAGGGCGTTTTCGGCCTGGGTCATCATGGCCTTCACGATGTCGAGCATCTCTTTGATGCCGGTCTTTTCGAAGAGTTCCGACTCGATGTTCACCTCGGGGTAGTCGATGACGAAGCGGGCAATGCCGTCGCAGAAGTCGGCAATGCGTTCCAGGTTGTTGCTGGTCTTCATCATGGCCAGCGTGAAGCGCAGGTCGAGAGCTACGGGGTTGTAGAGGCCGATGATGTCTTCACAGTCGCTGTCGATTTTCAGCTCGAAGGCATTGACTCTCTTCTCGCGATAAGTGACCTCGTGGGCCAGCTCCTTGTCCATGGAGAGCAGGGCTTCGCCGGCACGGTTGAGTTGCGAGTTTACCAAGTCCCACATTTCGAGAACCTCTTTTTTCAGGTCGTCGAGTTCTTTTTCGATGTATATCATGATGGTAGTATATTAGACGTAAGTGTTGATAATCTGTTTAATGGAACAAAGAAAAGCGGTTGTTGTTTCCTCCTCGTTACATCGGTTTTACAAATATATGACAAAACGGAGCAAATAGAAAACGGCTGTCCGGAAAAGAGACAGCCGTTTTTCATATGGCGAAAAAGGGTTGCCTTTACTCGTAGTCGTCGTACACCGGTTTCTCCAACCCCGGGATGGCTACCAGCTTCATGTCGAAGACCAGCGTCGAGTAGGGGAGAATCAGCGACGACATGTATTGCGAACCGTAGCCCAGTGTCTGGGGGATGATTACCCGGCAACTGTCGCCCACCTTCATCTGTTCGAGCGCGATAATCCATCCCTTGATGTTCTGGTTTACGCGGGTGCGGTAGATGCTGTCGGTCTGCTGGTACGACGAGTCGAAGGGAGTGCCGTTGTAGAGCATGCCCTTATAGATGACGTCGACCGTGCTGGTCTGGTAGGGCGACTGGGCGTCGCGGTTGAGGCTCGTGTCGTTGTAGTATTTCATCAGCACGTAGATGCTGCGGTCCCAACTGGGCACCACCTTGGTGTAGACGGGGTTTCCGGCTTCATCCTTGGCCCCGAGCTGTTCGATGAACCAGGCGTCGTTGTTGTTGCGCCACGTTTCATACTGGGTCCAATAGTCCTCGGTCTCCTTACACGAGATAATTCCCACAAGGAGAGCGAGTAATAGAAAAACAGGTAACTTCTTCATAATGAATATTTAGAGCTATTGATTAAAATTCTACGACAGGTGCCTGGGCTGCACTCTCTTCGGCCTTGAACTGCGGCTTTGAACTGCGGCTTGGGGTCGAACCCGAAGAGCTTGGCGGTGATGAGTGCGGGGAATTTGCGAATCTTCTGGTTGTAGGCGTTCACGGCATCGGTGTAGCGCGACCGCTCGGTGGCGATGCGGTTTTCGGTGCCTTCGAGCTGGGCCTGCAGTTCCAGGAAGTTCTGGTTGGCCTTCAGGTCGGGATAGTTCTCGGTGATGGCCAGCAGTTTACCCAATGCACTGGACAACTCGCCTTGAGCGGCCTGGTATTTTTGCAGGTTCTCTTCGGTGAGGTTGGCCGGGTCGACGGTGACTTGCGTCGCTTTGGCGCGGGCAGCAATCACGGCTTCGAGCGTTTCGCTTTCGTGAGAGGCATATCCCTTGACGGTGTTGACGAGGTTGGGCACCAAGTCGGCACGTCGTTGATACTGGTTCTCTACTTTCGCCCATTGCGCGTTTATGTTTTCGTCGGCTTCGACTATGCTGTTGTAGCTGCACGACGAGAACGAGGCAACGATGACGATGGCAAAAATGGCTCGAATGAAATTTCTCATATTCAACAATTTTATAGTTTATTCTGCTACTTTTTTCAATAACGATTTCATGCTCACCTGTTCGCCGATGAGGCTCTGCAGCTGGTCGATGGCCACACGTTGTTGCTCCATGGTGTCGCGGAAACGTACGGTCACGGTGTTGTCTTCGAGAGTCTGGTGGTCGACGGTGATGCAGAAGGGAGTACCGATAGCATCCTGACGACGGTAGCGCTTACCGATCGAGTCCTTCTCGTCGTACTGGCACTTGAAGTCGAAGCGCAGCGAGTTGATGATTTCGCGGGCCTTGTCGGGCAGACCGTCCTTGCGGACCAGCGGCATCACGGCGGCTTTTACGGGAGCCAGCGGGGCCGGCAGGCGCAGCACTACGCGGCTGTCGCCACCCTCGAGCTGCTCCTCGCAGTAGGCGGCGGCCATCACACTCAGGAACATGCGGTCTACGCCAATCGAGGTCTCGATGACGTAGGGGGTGTACGATTCGCCCAGTTCGGGGTCGAAATATTGAATCTTCTTGCCCGAGAACTTCTCGTGGTTGCTCAGGTCGAAGTTGGTGCGCGAGTGGATACCCTCTACCTCCTTGAACCCGAACGGCATCTCAAACTCGATGTCGGTAGCGGCGTTGGCATAGTGGGCCAGCTTCTCGTGGTCGTGGAAGCGGTATTTCTGGTCGCCCAGGCCCAGAGCCTTGTGCCATTTCAGACGGGTCTGTTTCCATTGCTCGAACCACTTGAGCTCTTCGCCGGGACGTACGAAGAACTGCATCTCCATCTGTTCGAACTCGCGCATGCGGAAGATGAACTGGCGGGCTACGATTTCGTTACGGAAAGCTTTGCCTATCTGGGCAATACCGAAGGGGATGCGCATGCGGCCCGTCTTTTGTACGTTCAGGAAGTTGACGAAGATACCCTGAGCCGTCTCGGGACGCAGGTAGACCTTCATCGAACCGTCGGCTGTCGAGCCCATCTCGGTCGAGAACATCAGGTTGAACTGGCGTACCTCGGTCCAGTTTTTCGTGCCGCTGATGGGGCACACAATATCGTAGTCGAGGATGATTTGACGCAGTTCGTTCAAGTCGACGTCGTTCATCGCCTTGGCATAGCGGGCGTGCAGCTCGTCGCGTTTGGCTTTGTGCTCGAGCACGCGGGGATTGGTCTCTCTGAAGAGTTTTTCGTCGAACGAGTCGCCAAACCGTTTGGCAGCCTTCTCGACCTCTTTCTCGATTTTCTCGTCCATCTTGGCGATGCAATCTTCGATGAGGACGTCGGCGCGATAACGCTTCTTGGAATCCTTGTTGTCAATCAGAGGGTCGTTGAAGGCATCGACGTGACCCGAGGCCTTCCAGATGGTGGGGTGCATGAAGATGGCGGAGTCGATGCCCACGATGTTTTCGTGCAACAGCACCATGCTGTCCCACCAGTATTTCTTTATGTTGTTTTTCAGTTCTACTCCCATTTGACCGTAGTCATACACGGCGGCCAGACCGTCGTATATTTCGCTCGAGGGGAATACGAAACCATACTCTTTACAGTGTGATACCAATTTTTTGAAAACGTCTTCTTGTGCCATTTCTTTGTAGGTTTATTGCTTGCTTTTCGTGTTATCTTTGCATTTTTTGGCTCGATTTATCGCTTAATCGGGCTATTTTAGAGCACAAAGTAAATGATTTTTTTCGATTAAATTTGTATTTTTGCAGGGGAATGTAGCAATACATTTCTTTAAAAAATAAAAAGGGCATGCACTTGAGCATGCGCTTTCCCCGTTTCAAAATCCAAAATTTGCCCATGAGCGACGATATAACCACACCGCAGGAAGAAGATATGCCCCAAGTACCCGCTGGCGAAAACGAAGATTCGACAGCGTCGCACTCGACTTACAAAGTACCTACACCGGACAAGCCCGATACCAAATTCCAACTCTCGGGCATGTTTCAGAACTGGTTCCTCGATTATGCCTCGTACGTCATTCTCGAGCGGGCCATTCCGCACCTGTCCGACGGTTTGAAACCGGTACAGCGGCGTATCCTCCACTCCATGAAACTGCTCGACGACGGGCGTTTCAACAAGGTGGCCAATATCGTGGGCCATACCATGCAGTTCCACCCCCACGGCGATGCCTCTATCGGCGATGCGCTGGTGCAATTGGGGCAGAAGGATCTGCTTGTCGAGTGCCAGGGAAACTGGGGTAATATCCTCACGGGCGACTCGGCCGCAGCTCCCCGTTACATCGAGGCGCGCCTTTCGAAGTTTGCGCTCGACGTGGTGTTCAATCCCAAGACGACCGAGTGGAAACTCTCGTACGACGGCCGCAAGAAGGAGCCGGTAACACTGCCGGTGAAATTTCCCTTGCTGCTGGCCCAGGGGGCCGAGGGTATTGCCGTAGGTTTGTCGTCGAAGATTCTGCCTCACAACTTCAACGAGATTCTGGAGGCGGCCGTGGCCTATCTGCGGGGCGAGGAGTTCCATCTCTACCCCGATTTTCAGACCGGCGGCTACATCGATGTGACCAAATACAACGACGGCGAGCGGGGTGGCAGCGTGAAGGTGCGCGCCAAAATCGAGAAAATCGACAACCGCACCCTCTCGATTGTCGAGATTCCGTACAGCAAAACCACCTCGTCGCTCATCGATTCGATACTCAAGGCGCAGGAGAAGGGCAAAATCAAAATCCGCAAGGTCGACGACAACACGGCACAGCACGCCGAGATTCTGGTGCACCTCATTCCGGGCACCTCGTCCGACAAGGCCATCGACGCCCTCTACGCCTTCACCGACTGCGAGGTGAGCATCTCGCCCAACTGCTGTGTCATCAACGACGACAAGCCGCACTTCATGAGCGTGAGCGACCTGCTGCGCATCAGTGTCGAGAATACCAAGGAGCTGTTGCACCAGGAGCTGCTCATCCAGAAGGGCGAGGCGCAGGAGGTGCTGCACTTTGCTTCGCTCGAAAAGATATTTATCGAAAACCGCATATACAAGGACCGCGAGTTCGAAGAGAGCCGCACGATGGACGAGGCCATTGCCCACGTCGACCACCGGCTCGAACCCTTCAAACCCTCGTTTATCCGCGAGGTGACGCGCGACGATATTCTCCGCCTGATGGAGATCAAGATGGCGCGTATCCTCAAATTCAACTCCGACAAGGCCGACGAGCTCATTGCCGCCAAGCGTGAGCAGATAGCCAGCATCGACTACGACATCGAGCATCTGGTCGACTACACCATCAGGTGGTACGACTCGTTGCGCGAGAAGTATGGCAGTCGCTATCCGCGCCTCACTCAGGTGCGCAGCTTCGATACCATCGAGGCGACCAAGGTGGCCGAGGCCAACGAGAAGCTCTACATCAATCGCGAGGAGGGTTTCATAGGTACTTCGCTGAAGAAGGACGAGTTTGTGTGCAACTGCTCCGACATCGACGACATCATCCTCTTCTACCGCGACGGCAAGTACAAGGTGGTGAAGGTGAGCGAAAAGATGTTTGTGGGCAAGAATCTGCTGCATATCGCCGTCTTCAAGAAGAACGACAACCGCACCATCTACAACGTGGTCTACCGCGATGGCAAGGCGGGGCTCCACTACATGAAGCGGTTTGCCGTGACGGGCGTGACGCGCGACAAGGAGTATGACCTCACGCAGGGCAAGCCCGGGTCGCGGGTCGTGTGGTTCTCGGCCAATCCCAACGGCGAGGCCGAGGTGCTGCGGGTTACCTTCGTGCCCAAGCCTCGCATGAAGACCCTCTTTGTCGACCGCGATTTCAGCGAAATCGCCATCAAGGGGCGCCAGTCGATGGGCAATATCCTGACCAAAATATCCTGACCAAAAACGAGATTCACCGCATCTCGCTCAAGGAGCGGGGCGGTTCTACGCTGGGCGGCCGCAAGGTGTGGTTCGACCGCGACGTACTGCGCCTCAACTACGACGGCCGGGGCGAATACCTGGGCGAGTTCCACGGCGACGACCAGGTGCTGGTGGTGCTGGACAACGGCGAGTATTGTACCACTACCTCCGACGCTACCAACCACTACGACTCCAATATCCTGCGCATCGAGAAGTTCGAGCCCGACAAGGTGTGGACCGTGGCGCTCTTCGACGCTTCGCAGGGGTATCCCTACCTCAAGCGCTTTGTTTTCGAGCCGAGCAGCCGCAAGCAGAGTTTCCTGGGCGACAATCCCGCCTCGCGTCTGTTGCTGATGACCGATACCGCCTATCCGCGTATCGAGGTGACCTTCGGCGAGGGCGATGCCTTCCGCGAGCCGCCGAGATTCGCGAACTGGAACCGTTGCGTCGCGAGGAGGATGAGACGGCCGAGGGTGAAACCCCGACCGACGAAACCAACCCCGAAAATCGGGTAGATACCCCGGAGGATAATCCCTCGGGACAAATGTCACTGTTTTGATTATGACAACACGTAAGTCTCTTTTGTGTGCTCTGTTGGGGGCCGCGCTTTTATTCCCGGGTTGCCTGCGGGCCGGGGAACCGGTCTCGGAACCGTTGCGGGAAAAGCTGCAAGAGGAAGAGCCGTTGCGCCCCGTAGCGCCGCGTAGCACCTGCCGTTACCTTCGAAATCGGGCGGCAGAGCGCGCTCGATACCTATCTGTCGCCTATCCGTTATCGGGGGCTCGACGTGGCGTTGGGTTACGAACGGCTGCGGGCGGCGAGTTTCGCTCCCGAAAAATGGTTTACCCGTCACAATGTGCTGGCCAATTTTGCCACGATGACCAACGAGTCGGGCAGTGGTTCCATGCTCTCGTTCTACCTCGACTATTCGTTTGCCATGTTGCGTCGCTGGCAACTGCTCGACGGCCTGTGGCTGGCCGGTGGCGGTGAGGCGGCCCTCACGCTGGGCGGCCCCCACGCGGGGCGGCCTCTACAACCAGCGCAACTCCAACAATCCGGCTACGGCCAAGGCCGCTATCGACCTGGGTGCCACGGCTATGGCTTCGTATCACCTGCGGGTGGGGCGGCTGCCGCTCACCTTCCGCTATCAGGTGTCGCTGCCGGTGGTGGGTGCCTACTTCTCACCGGCCTTCGGTCAATCCTACTACGAGATGTTCTACATAGGCAATACCGGCGGTATTGTCCAGTTCGGGGCGTGGCACAACCGGGTAGACCTGCGCAACTACCTCTCGGTAGACCTTCACCTGGGCAAGATGGCTCTGCGGTTGGGGTACCGGCAGTTGATGCGTACGACCCACGTCAACCACATCGACACTCAGGTGCTCAACCACATGTTCGTGTTGGGTATTTCGGGCGAGATATTCCGTTCGGCCCCTCCGGCCCGTCGGGTAGTGTCGCTCTATTATTAAAAGGAAAATAGGTTATGAAACGTAAACACATATCGGTAAAAACAGGATTGCTGCTGTCGATTCTCTCGCTCCTTCTGCTCTCGTCGTGCCACAAGGTCGAGGTTTTCGAAGACGACCCCTACGGCAACTTCGATGCGCTGTGGACCATTCTCGACGAGCGGTACTGTTTCTTCGAATACAAGGATATAGACTGGAGCCATGACCTCTGACGAGCTCTTCGACGTGTGCGGCGACATGCTCATGGAGTTGAAAGACGGCCATGTGAATCTGGTTTCGGCCCACAATACGTCGCGCTATTGGGATTGGCTGAACAACTCGCCCGAGAACTATCAGGAGCGGCTCGTCGACGAGTATTACCTCAACTTCGACTACCGTTATACGAGCGGCATCAAATACAAGATTCTGCCCCAGAACGTGGGGTACATGTACTACGGCAGCTTCTCGAGTGCTATCGGCGAGGGTAACCTCGACCAGATACTGGCCTATCTGGCCACGCGCGCCAGCGGTGGCGGTTCGCTGTCGAATGTCGAGACTCTCGTCTCGCGCTTCATCAATCAGGAGACGCTTGTGGGCTATATCTCGCACAAGACTGGGCCCGGGCATCAGGATTTCTCGGAACTCTATCCCATCAAATACAAACCTTCGAACCGCATCCGGTACCAAAAGCCGGTGGTGATACTGGCCAATCGAGGTACATTCAGTGCGGCCAACAACTTCGTGTCGGTGATGAAGGCGTTGCCCAATGTCGTAGTCATGGGCGATATTACCGGCGGCGGCAGCGGGTTGCCCTTTTCGTCGGAGCTGCCCAACGGCTGGAGCATCCGCTTCTCGGCCTCGCCCATATACGACGTGAATCGCGAGCACACCGAGTTTGGAGTGGCTCCTACCGAAGGCTTCAAGATGGATATGGATCTGGAACAGGCCACCCAAGGGCACGACTCCATTCTCGACCGGGCCATCGCCTATATCGCTACGGGTGGAGCGTGAGGGGCGGTGCACCCTTGCCGCGGGTAAACTTTGTAACCCGATTCATTGTATAATAGGTAAACTTCTTGTATATTTGTGCCGTCGTTTGCGGACGTGGCGTAATTGGTAGCCGCGCTAGACTTAGGATCTAGTGTCTTGCGACGTGTGGGTTCGAGTCCCGTCGTCCGCACCAGAGAGGAAGGGGAGAGTTGAGATACCCCTTGTATGTTATAGAGCCTGCGAGAATTTCTCTCGCGGGCTTTTTTTGTGTCGTTTACAAAACCGACAGGGGGGGAGGAATAGGTGTAGCGGGGAAACCGATTGCGCTGGGAACGTTACTTCTTGAGGGATAGGGGATTATTGGCTCCCGGTTGAAAACAAGGGATATGAAAGTCTTTTCTTTGTTTAAATTGTGTTACCAAATATAAAATTAAAAGTTTACGACATGAACGGCCGTCTGGTATTGCGCCGCGACCATCTCTCGACCATGCGCGAGACCATCGACCTCTCGGATTGCAAACCGGGCAACTATCTGTTGAAGGTAAACAGCTTCACGTATAGAGTTATACGTAAATAGAAATAGAAAGTTGTGTTTTTTTGTTGGAGGGGCGGCCGCTGTCAAGCGGCCGTCTCTTTTTTTATGGAGTGTGTAGGTCTATGCGATGAGGTGCATGTGCCGGGATATACCGGTGGGCGACAGGGGGAACTGAATCTTCTTGCAGCATGTGGTATCGGGAACAGAATGATGCGACCGGTGTATCACCCGGTGAGGGCATCTGGCCGCTTCGGGTCAGAGGGGGGTATTTGTGCAGGGATAAATGTCGTTGGGGCAGGTACAAAAAAAAATTGATTGTCTCACGACAACCAATCTTTGTTAACCTTAAATCTAATACCATGAAAAACACAGTGCAAATATAGTGCTTTTATATGTTGTACAACATGTTTTTGGCGAAAAAGTTTCTCTGTTTAACTCTTTTTTAAAGATAAGAGCCCTGTTTTAAAAGAAAGAAAGAGAAATGCTCCCGATTTTGGGGTCGGGAACATTTCTCTTAACATTTTCGTGGAGTTATTGGATGTCGATGCTGTTGAGCAAATCGACCTTGCCTTCGTTCACCAGTTTGAGGATGAGTTCGCCAAACAGTGTATTTTGCCAGGCGAACCAGGGACGGGTGAAGTTGTTGGGGTCGTCTTTGTGGAACGACTCGTGCATGAATCCCGTACCAGCGTCGGTCTTCATCAGCATCTCGATGCAGGCTTTGATTTCCTGGTCGTCCTGGCTGGTAAAGGCCTTCATCATGATGCTCATGGGCCATACCATGTCGTAGCCGATGTGGGGACCGCCGATGCCTTCGCCGGCCTTACCTTTGAAGAAGTAGGGGTTGTCTTCGCTCCAGACGAAGCGGCGGGTGTTCTGGTAGATGGGGTCGTCTGCGTCTACATCGCCCAAGTAGGGCATGGCCAGCAGGCTGGGCACGTTGGCGTCGTCCATGAGCAGCTGGTTGCCGAAACCGTCGACTTCGAAGGCGTAGATTTTACCATATTTCGGGTGGTTGTACACGGCATATTTCTGCAGAGCGGTCTCTACCTCCTGAGCCAGGTCGGTGCACTCCCGGGCCAGCGCTTCGTTGTGGTTGACGGTGCGCAGAATCTCGGCCGACTTCCGCAGCGAGGTGACGGCGAAGAAGTTGGAGGGGATGAGGAACTGGAAGGTGGTGGCGTCGTCCGACGGGCGGAAGGCCGAGCAGATGAGCCCCACGGGTTTCACGGGGTTGCCCAGACCCATGTTGGTCATCGTGTCGAGAGCCCGCTCGGTGCGGCGCATGAACTTATAGGGGCCCACGCCTTCTTTGCGTTGTTGCTCCTTGAAGGTGCGCAGGATGTGGGTGATGGCGTTGATCCACTCGTCGCCGAAGACCGAGGCATCGCCCGTCACCTTCCAGTACCCTTGAACTGGCGGTTGATAACGCCGGCCAGCATCTTCTTCAACTGCGGGTCTTCGTTGGCCAGCTGTACGTAGGGCCATACCTGGGCACCCGAGTCGCGCAGCCACATGGCGTGGATGTCGCCGGTGTATACAAAGGTGTCGTCGTTGCCGTCGAAGTGTACGGTGGTGTCGAGCGTGTTGGGGAAACAGTTCTCGAACATCCAGGCGAGGCGGGCGTTGGTGAGCAGGGCCTTTACCCGTTCGATTTGTTTCTCTACGGCATTCGATACGAACAGACGCTCTTGCGGACGCTGGGGTGTTGTCCTGCCGGGCACCGGCCACGGGTGCGGTGGCTGCCTGGGTGTAGGCCACCCCGCAACCGAGGGCTACGCACAAGCAGCTTATTTTTGCGATAGTTTTCATAAATAATAGGTTAGTGAAAATAATGATTAGTAAATAGAGATTTCGTTTAATGACGGCCCGGTGTCTCGAGCACCACCATCACGGGGAAGTGGTCGGAGGGAATGCGGGCTTGATACGACTCGATGTCAATCTCCTCAGGGCAGTCCTCGACCTGGGCCTTGCCGCTGTCGTCGCGTATGGTGCGGTAGCTGTCGGTGAGCACGCCGTACTTCTGCACCTGGAAGTCGGGCGACACGAACACGTGGTCGATGCGGCTGCGGGTGTAGCTGTTGGGGGCGAAGCCGTTGAAGGTGCCGTTGGGGGCATAGCGCAGCCGGGCCGCCTCGAAGGCGTCGCGCAGGGCACCGCTCTCGGTGAGTGCGCGGTAGGAGCGGTGGGTCTGGTCTACGTTGAAGTCGCCGGTGAGGATGACGGGCAGCCCTTTGCCCAACTCCTTCATCTTCTGTTGCACGAGGTAGGCGCTCTCGACGCGGGCCTCCTTGCCGATGTGGTCCATGTGCAGGTTGAAGAAGAGGAACTCGAACGAGCTCTCCTTATCCTTGAAGTGTCCCCACGTGCAGATGCGGGGCAGGACGGCATCCCAGCCCACACTGGGGGTGTCGGGCGTCTGGGAGAGCCAGAAGTCGCCGTGGTCGAGCAGTTCGAAGCGGCTGGTGCGGTAGAAGATGGCGGCATGTTCGCCCCGCTCTCCACCGTCGTCGCGGCCCACACCGATGTAGTCGAAGTCCGGCAGGCGGTTTTTCAGCGTGTCGAGCTGATGTTTGAGCCCCTCTTGCGTGCCGAAGAGGTCGAAGTCGTGGAACCGGATGAGGTCGGCCATGACTACACAGCGCTGGCCCCAGCCGTCGCCCTGAGCTGAGTCGCCGGCGTTGGCATTTCTCAGGTTGTAGGAGGCCACGGTAAACGTGCAGCTCCTTTTGGGCTGGCAGCCGTAAAGGCCCAGCGCCAGAACGAGAACCGACACGATTCCCGTCCACTTGACAATACGGTTTGGCATAATGTGAATATTGGTGTTCAAATATACGACATTTTACTCATTCTCCAAAGAGAAGGAATAGGGGGCATCGGCCGGATTGGTTCCCCGCTTGCGATTGGGCTTCGAGTCCATGACGAACTGTACCCGTCCGCCCTGGCTGAGGGTCTCGTGGGTGAGGTAGTTGTGGTCGTAGCCCTTGCCGTTTACCTTCATGGAGCGGATGTAGGGCGTTTCGGCGCTGTTGTCCGGGGCCTCGATGGTGAGCGTTTTGCCGTTCTCGAGATGGAGGAGAGCCTTCTGGAAGAGGGGCGTGCCCAGTACGTACTGGTCGGTGCCGGGGCAAACCGGATAGAAACCGAGGGCCGAGAAGATGTACCAGGCCGAGGTCTGGCCGTTGTCCTTGGCCTTTGTCCCGGTCGCCGCAATAGCCGTCGGGGGTGGCGGCGTAGAGCTTGTGCATGATTTCGCGGATGCGGCTCTGGGCTTTCCACGGTTGGCCCGAGTAGTTATAGAGGTAGACCATGTGCTGGATGGGCTGGTTGCCGTGGGCATACTGGCCCATGTTCATCACCTGCATCTCGCGCATCTCGTGAATTATGTCGCGGCTCTCCATACCCAGGTAGCTGGGCATGACGAATACCGAGTCCATCATGTGGTTGAAGACGGAGGCACCGCCCATCAGGTCGATGAGCCCTTGCGGGTCGTGGAACACGCAGAAGCTCCAGTGCCAGCTGTTCCCCTCGCAGAAGTCGCCGCTCCAGTCGGTTGCCTGGAACTGGGGGTTGGGGGTTGAAGCGGCCCTGGTCGTCGCGGCCCACCATGAGCCGTTCCTGCGGGTTGTATACCTGGCGGTAGTTGAGGCTGCGCTGTTTGTAGATGCCGATTTCGCTGTCGGGTTTGCCCAGCCGTTTGCCCAAGGTGTAGATGCACCAGTCGTTGTAGGCATACTCCAGCGTGCGGGCCACGCTCTGCCCCACGCCTATGTTGCTGGGCACATAGCCCAGGCGGTTGTAGGCCTCGAAGGCCACGCGGCCCGACGCCGTCCCCTCGAGGTGGGCGTTGGCTCCGTGTTTCAGGGCCTCCCACAGTTTCTCAATATCGTATCCGCGTATGCCTTTCACATAGGCATCGGCCACAATCGAGGCCGAGTTGTTGCCAATCATGCAGTCGCGGTGGCCCGGGCTGGCCCATTCGGGCAGGAATCCGCTTTCGCGGTAGGCGTTGACCAACCCTTCCTGCATCTTGTGGTTCATCGAGGGGTACACGAGGTTGAGCAGCGGGAAGAGCGAGCGGAAGGTGTCCCAGAAACCGGTATCGGTAAACATGTAGCCGGGCAATACCTGGCCGTTCAATCCCTGTCCGTTGTAGGGGCTGTAGTGGACGGCACGTCCCACGGCGTCGATTTCGTAGAAGGTGCGGGGGAAGAGTACCGAGCGGTAGAGGCAGGAGTAGAAGGTGCGGAGGTCGTCGATGCGGGTGTCGTCGATTTCGATGCGCGACAGCACCTGGTTCCACCGTTTCTTACCCAGCTTGACCATGCGGTCGAAGTTGCCGTCGCCCAGCTCCTTCAGGTTCAGTTCGGCCTGCTCGGGGCTGATGAACGACGAGGCCACCCGGGCGTGCACCTGTTCGCCCTGGCGGGTCGAGAATCCCACGATGGCTCCGGCGTGGTTGCCCCGGGCCTCGTTTTGGTTGGTCTTGATGGCGTTGTCGAGAGCCACGGCCGTGAACTTGAATGGCTTGTCGAAGACGATGACAAAGTAGTTTTTGAAATTCTCGGGAACACCGCCCGAGTTGCGGGTCGAGTAGCCTATGATTTTGTTCTCCTTGGGAATGATTTTCACGGCCGAACCCCGGTCAAAGGCATCGACAACGACGTACGAGTTGGCCTCCTCGGGGAAGGTGAAGCGGAAGAGAGCCGCCCGGTCGGTCACCGTCATCTCGGTAGTTACGTCGTGGTCGGCCAGATAGACGCTGTAATAGTAGGGTTTGGCCACCTCGGCCTTGTGCGAGAACCAGCTGGCCCGCTGGTTCTGGTCGAAGACCACGCCGCCGGTCACCGGCATGATGGAGAGGCCGTAGTCGTTCATCCAGGGGCTGGGCTGGTGAGTCTGTTTGAAGCCCTTTATCTTGTCGGCGGTATAGGTGTAGGTCCAGCCGTCGCCCATATCGCCGGTTTGGGGGGTCCAGAAGTTCATGCCCCACGGCATGGCAATGGCCGGGTAGGTGTTGCCGGTAGAGAGTTCGTATTTCGATTGGGTACCCACGAGCGGGTTCACATAGTCGACGGGTGAAAACTTGGCAAATAGCGGAAGCCCGCAGAGGATAGCACTGATAAAAAACAATTTACGATAGATCGAATGTCGCTTCATGGCGTGATAATTGTGTGTATGTTTTCAAATAAATAAGCAAAGTGTACGATATGGTTACCCGTTGGGCGGCCGTCCCCTTGGCAGGCAACCGCAAACGAGTGTTCAAAGATAATGAAAGAGACGAACCGAGGCAAATGAAAACGGTGATTTCTGTTTGTTTCAGTCTTTTCCTTTCACTATATTTGTTGTAATCAGGTAGGTTTTATTTGACTATCAACAGATTGGATAAAACTCGCACGAGAACGGGCAATGGATAAGAAAAAGCCGGACTGTTCCGAACCGCCATATTTCTCATGCTTTCAAATAACTCTTTATCTCACTTGCAAAGATAACATTTCTTTCTGAAAAGGCCATATAAACGGCTGCAATCTTACGGAATAAAAACATATCGGGAAAAACGAGCATACCGTAGCCGAGTCCCCATAACCACAGGCAAAGGTAATTCGTGTTCTTCCCGTACAAGCAAGGCCAAGCCCTTCGGGTTCGTGGAAAAAATCATCCTCGCCCCGGAGGGCTTGCGGTATTTTTTCCCGAAGCCTTGCATGTACGGAACACGACCTTTTTAGGCCTGTAGTTATGGGAACTCCGGCCCCAGAAGCCGGACTAACAAAAAATCAAATGTTATGTTACAGGCAACAAAGAACAAGTACACGGTGGAAACACTCAAACCACTGAACATTCTGTACGATCATGAACACTGGCTGACACAGCAGGACGTGGATATGGCCAACGGCTATGTGGAACTGATAGAACGGACACGCTCGGAAAAGACTCCACAGATAGGTGACAGACTCATCTATGTGGACAGATACGGGAAATATTACGGCAATGCCCTTATTGAAAACAATGATGAAGAGAGCGGTCGGATTTCCATCTGTGAAGAACCTTATATTCCCTTTGTATGGGAGCAGGACGCCAATATCCGGCTGAGCGTCAGCGGAGGGGCCTTCCACCATATTGACCCCAAGCAATTGAAATTCGTCAGATGGACGGAAGGTGCATTCAAGGACTGGGGAAACTGCGGAGCGTGTGCCAACGGTGCCGTCACATTCACGGCAAAAGTACCGTTATGGTCCTATTCCGAACCTGATCCGCTCTACGGTGATTTCACCACGGAAACATGGAGACAATATTATTTGACCAAGGACACGGGTCCGGACGCACGCAACCTGTACCAGGGCTACGACATAGCTTTCAGGACCGAAGAGAACTTCCGGCAGTTCCTGAAGGACTATGAAGGGACTGTGTTCAAGGGCAACTGGGAAAACCAGATCGTACTCTGGTGTTTCCGACATGAAAACCGGTTCCTGCCGCAGCACGAATGGGACAAGATAGATGCCCCGGCCATGGAACGGCGTCTCAACTTCCATCCCGAACAGGTCAAGCTGGTCAAGGACATGGACAGCCACATCACCTACTGTTACCGTATCAAACCCGAAATTGACAATCTCTAAAACAATACAGTTATGCAGACAACAGCAACAAGAACAGCAGGCAGCCACACTGACCTGCTTACAGGTATCCTGAACGTGCAAGTAAGGAACGAGGACAAGATTACAGAACAGGACCGGCAGTATTGCCAGCTACAGCAGGACCAGCTCTACAGGACACTTGACCGTATCGACCGATGGTATGACATCTTCAAGGAAGAAGCGGAACGGTATCGGGAAATCAAGAGCTTCAAGTATGAGGATAACGGTAAGGTCTCCATACGGAATTTCTATTTCAACAACAGCGGGGAGGATGACTATACCCACAACGAATTCAAACCGTTTGACCTCATCAACGAGCTTGCGGACAACAACTGCAATGCCAACGCGAATTTCGCGAGTCGCATCATTTCCTATTTCAACAGGACCTACAATGTAGATGTCCCCATTCCTGTAATCGACGAGAAGGCCATGCGCATGGGATTCCGTCCGATCTACCAGACTTACGTGGACATGGTCATTGAACACCTCGGCGGAAAAAGTTTCCGTGAGACCGCAGAGGAAGAACTGCTGGCCCGTTTCCTGAAAACGGTACAGCCTTCCCGCTGGAGCAAGGTGAAGCCCGAACTGAAAAAGGACAAGATAACTTTCCCTGACATCGTATCCTGGGACAGCATCCATCTGGAATACCACCGGGAATATGAGTTCTCGTATGACTGCGGAAGGAAAGTGGACATTTTCTGCGAAGGTATCGCATACGGAGCAGATGACGTGATAAACGGTTCAAGCGGTATGGTCATCGGCCTTGACAGACGCGATGTGGATATAACCGAATGGTACAACCTCACCCTGAACAACGCAGAACAGATCAAGTTCTACAAGAACGGACGCATCGACGTACGCTTCAAGGACAGTCAGGCCGCAGAGAACTGCTACAGAAGGCTGCGGCTGGATGAAATCACACTCAGAGAAGAGTGATTCATGAAATACTTATTCAGACACCCCGTAAGACATCCTTGCGGGGTGTCTTCGTTTCCAACCATTAAAAAAGAAAAGACATGTATGCCATCATACCCCAACAGATTCCTCAGGACAGGCGTGCCGAGATCAACGAGAAAATCCTTTTCGCCATAGACTCCGGCAAGGACCTCGTTCCGAAGGAAAGCATCTACAACTGCTACACGGGAATCGGAGGACTGCACAACCTCAGGCAGTCGGATTTCACCAGCTACCATGAATACGCCGAGGCCAAGAAGGAATTCGAGATGGGACAGTTCTTCACCCCGCACGACATATGCCGGAGCATGGTGGAGACCCTTTCTCCGACATCGGCGGAAATGGTGCTTGACATGTGCTGCGGCATGGGCAACTTCTTCAACCATCTGCCCAACCTGCACAATGCCTACGGATTCGACATTGACGGCAAGGCGGTGGCCGTTGCCAGATACCTCTACCCGGAAGCTCATATCGAGAAATGCGACATACAGCTGTACAATCCCGAACAGCGTTTCGACATCATTGTCGGAAATCCGCCCTTCAACCTGAAATTTGATTACAGGCTGTCGCAGGAATTCTACATGGACAAGGCCTATGACGTGCTCAACCCTGCCGGAATCCTGATGGTCATCGTCCCTCTCTCCTTCATGCAGAACGAGTTCTGGGAAAAGACACGCGTGGCGAAAATCAACTCGAATTTCTCCTTCATCGGCCAGACCAGGCTGGAACATTCAGCCTTCTCTACGGTGGGCGTGCAGAATTTCGCAACAAAAATCATGGTATTCCTCCGCCGTTCCCTCCATATTGAAATGCAGCCCTACAATGCGGAAGAGTTTGTCAGCATGGATGAGCTGAAGAAACGCATAGCCGAAGTGCGGAAAATGAAACACCGGCTGCGCCTCCAGCTGATGCGGGAGTGCAACCATATAGACAAAGAAGAGCTGGAACAGTTCGAGTACAGGCTCGCCAAATACATGTACGAGCTGAAAGCCCATGCCGTGCTGAACAGGCATGTCGAAAAGGCGGAGGCGCTGGTGTCCAAATTCCGCAACCAGAAACCGCCGGAAAATGTCACCCGGGAACAGATAAAGGAATGGGAACGCAAGAAGCTGACCACCGGCAAGGTTCTCGGCATCATCCGCAGGTACATCACCTCGCAGAACGTGGTGCCGCGCAAGGAAGTGGCATTGGTAAAGACATCCTACGGCTTCAAGCTGAAGCAATATGCCCCGCGTCTGCTTGACAAGGTCACGCACAAGGCCGCAGGCATCAACGACCTCATACTCGGAAGGGCCGAACTCCCGATGCCGGAAAACGTCACAGAAAAGAACATGCGGCAGATCCGTGCCGCCAGTAAACTGATACGGCGCAAACAGAGGCAATACGAGACCCAGAATCTCCAGTTTGCGGAAATGCGGGAAGATGCCGGCCTGAAGGAATACCTGGACCGCACCACATTCATCAACAAGGACGGTGAAGTCTGCGAATTCACGGACTTGCAGAAACACGACCTGAACCTCGTGTTGCAGAAACGCTACGCCCTGCTGAACTGGCAGCAGGGTTCAGGCAAGACCGCCGCCGTCTATCACAGGGCGAAATACCTGCTCAAGTTCAGAAAGGCAAAGAACGTCATCATACTTGCCCCGGCCATCGCCACCAACATGACCTGGATACCGTTCCTTACCATAAACAAGGAACGCTTCCGTACAATACAGACCGCCGGCGACCTCAACAACATACCGGAAGGGACATTCCTTGTCGTCTCCACCTCCATGCTCCGGAAACTGAAAAGAGGACTGATGCGTTTCGTGAAACGCACTTCCGGCAAGCTGTGCCTTGTCTTCGACGAGTCGGACGAAATCACCAATCCCACATCGCAGCGTACAAGAAACATCCTGTGCATATTCAGGAGGCTCAGGTACAAGATCCTCGACACGGGAACAACCACCCGCAACAACATCGCGGAACTGTACAGCCAGTTCGAACTACTCTACAACAACTCCGTAAACATGATATGCTGGAGCCCGCAGGTCTACCACGAAAACAGGGACCGCGAAATAGAGGAAGAGAACAATCCGGATTACGGGACACCGTTCCCAGCCTTCAGGGGACACGTCCTCTTCCGTGCCTGCCACTGTCCGGGAAAAGCCACCGTATTCGGCATAGAGAAACAGAATCAGGATGTCTATAACAAGGACGAACTCTCCGAACTTATCGGCAAGACGGTCATCACCCGCAAGTTCCGTGACTTCGCGGGAGAGAAATACCGGATACGGACACATACCGTCCACCCCTCGGAAGGGGAACACGAGGTGTACCGTGTCATCATCGAGGAATTCTGCCGCATCTGTGAGCTGTACTACAACAGCACGGGAGACACGAAAAAGGATGCAGGACTGAGACTCATGAGGCAGAACAAGCTGCTTATCAAAGCCTGTTCGGTACCTCACCTGATAGAGGGATACTACGGTGACAGTTATCCTTCCAAGACCCGCTATATTGAAAGGCTCATAAGGACAATACCGGGTAAGGTTGCCATCGGATGTACCACATTGGCGGCCTTCGACCTCTACGAGAGCTATATCCGGGAACATTTTCCCGACAGACCTGTATTTGTGGTCAAGGGAGATGTAGCCTTCAAGAAACGGCAGAGCATCGTGACCGAATTCGACTCCACCATCAACGGCATCCTGATATGCACACAGCAGAGCCTGAGCAGCTCCGTGAACATACCTACCTGCAACGACGTGATACTGGAATCCCTGCAGTGGAACATCCCCCGTATGGAACAGTTCTACTTCCGTTTCATCCGTCTCGATTCCAAAGAAATGAAGGATGTCCACTACGTCACCTACGAAGATTCGGTCGAACAGAACCTGATGGCACTGGTACTGACCAAGGAGCGTCTGAACGAATTCATCAAGACCGGTGAGGTCAAGGAACAGTCAGAAATCTTCGAGGAGTTCGACATCACGATGTCTGTCATCGACAGCCTGCTCATCCGCACGCAGGACAGTGAAGGCAAAATACACATCAGCTGGGGAAGCCAGCGCATAACAGAATAAATAACGTGAGTTCGATATAAAGATTGAAATTATCAGTTTGAAAATTAGGAATATAGCGATAAAAGCATTAAATTTATAGTGCTCAATTATAACATTTAAGCGACTAC